>ENA-OZGC01002132-OZGC01002132.1-human-gut-metagenome-genome-assembly--contig:-NODE-2132-length-9535-cov-8.241139_pt1 | contig 9535 bp, 7 predicted proteins | sample MGYA00245109_ERZ653643 | MGnify/ENA primary metagenome ERZ653643 (study PRJEB26926, sample SAMN06165107) | human gut metagenome | biome: ENVO:00009003; feature: ENVO:2100002; material: ENVO:00002003... | reverse complement strand
GGGTATGGTAGCCCTCCGGCAGCCTGGATACAAAGGCGTCGCACTGCGCCGCCTTCGCCGCCGCCAGCACCTCCTCGTCGGTGGCGTCCCGCTTGCCGAGGCGGATGTTTTCCATCACGGTATCCGCAAACAGCACCACATCCTGAAATACGATGGCGTAGTTCTTCAGCAGTGCCTCGCCGTCCACCGTGGACACGTCCACGCCGCCCAGCCGCACCGTTCCCTCCGCCGGATCCCAGAAGCGGGCCGCCAGCTTGGCTGCTGTGGATTTGCCGCCGCCGGAGAGGCCCACCAGCGCCGTCACCTGTCCCTGCTTCGCCGTAAAGGAAACGTCTCTTAGCACATCCTCTTTTTCCCGGTAGGCAAAGGTCACGTGCTCAAAGCGGATGTCGTAGCCGTCTGGATCATATTCAGTCATGCCGGTCATGCGCTTTTCGCTCTCGATCTCCTGCATACGCTCGATGCGCACCTCGCAGGCGAAAACCGCGGCCATGTTGGCAAACATGGAGCCGATGGGGTCATATACACGGGTGGCGGCGATGAGGAACATCAGAAACGGGATCAGCGCCAGGTCGCCGCGGCTCATCAGCGTTACTCCCGTGAGTACGGTGGTGGCGATGCCCAGCTTTAGGAAGGATTGCGCTGCCGTGACCACGGAGCCTGTGAACAGTTCGCCCCGGATGGTATCCTGCTCCGCCTCGTCCAGCCTGCGGTTCAGGTCGGCGATATACTGCGCCTTTTGGTTGCACGCCTTGATCTCCGGCGCGCACTCCAGCACCTCCTGCATGGCGTCGGTGGCCGCGCGGCGGGTGACGAGACCCTTCGTTATATGCCGCTTTTCCATGCGCCGGGAGAGATAGACCATCAGCAGCGACGCGGGCACCACCCACAAAAGAGCCAGTGCCATCCGCCAGTCGTAAAGCAGCATGCCTGCGGAAATCAGCGCCGTGGAGATGAGCGCGCCGTGCATGGCGGGGTAAAAGTGGGAGAAGGCCTTTTCCAGCGTCTCCGTATCCCCCATGATGGTGGTGGTCAGGTCGGTCAGGTCACGGTTTCCAAAGAAGGACAGCGGAAGCTGGCGCAGCACCTCCGCCAGCCGGATGCGGCGGTTGGCACTCTCCCGGTAGGTGGCTTCGTATAGGGCTTTGTACTGGATCAGGAAGGTCACAAAGAGCGCGGCGAGGGCAAGGACGCCCGCGACCAGAAAGCGCGTAAGACCCGCCCTTGGGTCGGTGCCGTTTGTCAGTGCCTCTACGATGCCGGAGAGCGCCGTGGCCAGCACGCCCACCGGCAGCATTTTGCTGATGTTGACCAGTACGGACCAGAACACGGCGGCCACATAGTCTTTTGCGCCCTTCTCCGTCATGGCGTATTTTTTGCGGATGCGTTCGATCATGCGGCACCTCCTACCTTCCACTGCGCGGCCTTTTGGTATTCCTCCCACATGGCGGCGTATACGCCGCCCTTTTCAAGAAGCTCGTCGTGCTTTCCTTCCTCGGCGATCTCGCCGTCCCGGATGACGAGGATGCGATCCATGTTCCGCACCGTGGACAGGCGGTGGGCGATCATCAGCACGGTCTTGCCCTTCATCAGCGCCTCGAAGGCCTTTTGTATCTTCGCCTCGTTCTCGGGGTCTGCAAAGGAGCTGGCCTCATCCAGCACCACGATGGGTGCGTCCTTTAAGATAGCCCGAGCCAGCGCGATGCGCTGCATCTCGCCGCCGGAGAGGTACACGCCCTTGGCGCCGATCACGGCGTCCAGCCCGCCCGGCGTCTTTTCCAGAATATCGCCGCACTGAGCAAGCTGCGCCGCGTGTAATATCTCCGCCTCGGTGGCGTCCGGCCGGGCGGCGCGGATGTTGTCGCGGATGCTCTTCTTAAACAGGCGCACCTCCTGAAAGACAAAGGAGATCTGCTCCATCAGCTCCGCGGTGGGGATGCTGCGCACATCCCGTCCGCCCAGGAGCACCGCCCCTGCCTGCACATCGAAAAAGCGCGGGATCAGCCGGGCGATGGTGGTCTTGCCGCCGCCGGAGGGGCCCACCAGCGCCCACGCCTCCCCCTGCGGCAGGTGGAAGCTCACATTCGTCAGCGCGGATCTGTCCGCGCCGTCATAGGAAAAGGTGACATTCTCAAAGGAAATGCCGCTGTCCGCGGGCTTGCTTCCGCTGTCCGCCGCAGGCTCGGGAAGGGGCGACTCCTTCAATATCGCCTCCAGCTTGTTCACTGCCTCGGCGGCCTCCATCTGTGCGTTGACCGCGTACATCAGCCGCTCCATCATAAAGGCAAGCTGGGGCGCGAAGAAGATGTAAAACACCAGATCGGCCAGCACCGCCCAGCCGTCCGCCGCGCCGCCGATGAGAACCATTCCCAAGGGCATGAGAAGCAGGAACATGGCATTCAGCACTACCGTAAGCAGCGTGTAGGGCATACGGCACATCATGGCGTAGCCGCTGGCAAGGTCGCGGTAGCTGAGGATGGCGGCATGAAAGCTCTTGAAGGAGTAAACCGTCTGCTGGAACACCTTCACCACCGGGATGCCCCGGACATACTCCGTGGCCTCGGCGGAAATGCGCTCTCCGGCGCGCTGGTATTCCTCAAAGAACTTCATGCTGGTGCCCGTCATCATGGTCATCAGGCAGACAAGCCCGATGACCATGGGGATCAGGCAGGCAAGCCCCATGCGCCAGTCAAAGACGAAGAGCAGCCCCACCGCCAGTATCGGCGTTACGATCCCGCCCACCGCGTCGGGGATGGTGTGGGCAAGGAGCGTTTCTGTCAGCGCCGCGTTGTCGTCGATCTGCTTGCGCAGCCGCCCCGTGAGGTTGGCGTTAAAGTACCCCAGCGGCAGGTCAATGAGATGGGCGACCGCCGCCTTTCGCATATTCGTCGCCACCCGGAAGGCCGCAAGGTGTGTACACATGAGCCCGGCGAAATAGATCGCCGCGCTCAGAAGTGCCGCCGCCAGCGCATACCAGCCGTAGCGGGCAAGCCCTGCCGGAACGCCGCCTCCCGGCGTTAAAATGCCTCTGGCCGCGTACCAGACAAAGACGAACGGGAAAATGCCGACCGCCGCCGAAACGCCGGACAGCCCGCAGCCCAAGACGGACAGCCACTTATGCCCTCCGGCGTATTCCAGCAGCCTGCCCAGCACCGGCGGCTGCTTTTCTTTTTTCTGTTTGCTCATATTCCGTGTTCCTTTCTTAAAATATATGGATTTGTTGGAGGATGCGCCGCCTCGGTTAGAGACGGCTAACCGACAGTTATTTTTTTAAGGCTCATTCGAGCCTTAAAAGTCCGCTCCAGCCGGAGTGGAAAAAGATAGCCAGTTCATCGACATATTTCATGGCTTCCTCTCTCGGCATATCGTGGACGATGGTTTCACACACCGCCGTAAAGTAGGCCCTTGTGATCATGTGATGAAGCTGACGAGTCATGCTCCCGGAGAGCATACCGTTTTTTCTGAGGAGGGCGTAGTATTCTTCGGATCGATCGACCTCCAGCTCCACCAGCACCTCGATGAAATCCGCGTAGCCCGTTCCCTCCGCCCGGCAGAGGATCAGCTTGAATTCGTCGAAATGGTCGTACATGAACGCGACAAGCTCGTGCAGGTGTTGGGTGGAGAGTGCCAGACTGTCTTTTGCTTTTCCCTCCGGGACGAGGTCAAAATAATCGTCCTGTGCCGCCTTGAAGCGGGTGAGCAGCTCTTTTGCGGTCTCGCCCACAAGGTCTTCAAACAGAGCGGTCTTATCCGGGTAGTAGCCGTAGAAGGCACCCTTCGTGAAGCCGGCTTCCGCGACGATTTTATTCAGAGATGCGTCCTTGAAGCCTTTTTCCAGAAATTCTTTTTTTCCAACTTCGAGGATCTTCCTCTGGGTTTCCGTACGTACCATTTCCTACGCCTCCTGATATACCAGCAGTACATACCGCTGGTATATTATAACCGCGTAGATTTGGTTTGTCAATGGGAGTGACACATTTTATACTAAACACATATACCCTTGCTTGGAGGATTCGCGATATTCTTTTGCGCATGGAAGGGAGTTCATACAGCCATATATGGAATCTCCAGCGAAATGCCTGCGGCACTTCGCTGGAAAAGCACTTAAAACAGCAGCTATGGCTGATTTTTTGACTTGCCCTTCATCTCACCCATTCTATCACCGCAAAATACCCTTTGCAACGCAAATGGTTCATCGGAGTGCCGCCTGCGCGAGGCAATCTCTGACCGCTTCACGAATGGCATCGCTGGTAAATGTTGCAGATGAAACGGCATCCACATCCCAGGTCTGCGCCTCCACGATTTGGGAAGGGATCTCATCTATTGCGCGGTCTGAGATATTTACTGTTTCGCTGTGAGATAGGACATGTACAGACAATATGCTGCTCCCGTCAAACTCTACCTCTACGGTAACCGGACCGGAATAACCTTCAGCGGAAGCCGTATAAACGCCCGCTGTATAGATGTCTCCCGATTTGCCGCATCCGGCGCACAGCAGCAGCGCACCCACCAGCACGGAGAACAGCACTGATTGCACCCCTTTTTTCATGTGTTCGAACCTCCTGTTTTTTTGTTCTGCTCCGTTATCCTGAAGGGGAGGCATACCGGAACATTTAATACCGGATGTGTAATGACCTCCGCTTCTACATCAAAGATTTCCCGCAACGCCTGCTGGGTAATAACCTCTTGCGGCGTACCTGCGCTGTGCAGCATCCCGTCTTTGATCGCCACCAAATAGTCGGAAAACATGATGGCATGATTTAAATCATGAAGAACCATTACGATGGTAACACCATTTTCCCGGTTGAGGCGGCGCAGAAGGTACAATATATCCAGTTGGTGCGAGATGTCCAAATAGGTCGTGGGTTCATCCAGAAACAGCAATCCGGTTTTCTGCGCCAACGCCATGGCGATCCATGCCCGCTGTTGTTGACCTCCCGAAAGCCTCTCCATTTCTCTATGTTCAAGGGAACTCATGCCTGTACTGGCAAGAGCCCACTGAATGATCTCCCGATCCTTTTCGCCGAGACCGCTTAGCGCCGACCTGTAAGGAAAACGCCCGTATTCCACAAGGTCGCCGACTGTGATGCCGGCAGGGGCTTGCGCTCCCTGTGGCAGCAGCGCAAGTCTCTGGGCAACACGCTTTGTCGGCATTCTGTGGATCGCTTCGCCATCAAGGTATACTGCGCCGGAATCCGGGGAAATGATCCGGCACAGTGTCTTCAGTATGGTGGATTTTCCAGAGCCGTTGGAGCCTATCAAGGTGGTTATGCTGCCTTCAGGGATTTTTAAGTCAAGCCCCCTGAAGACGGCCTCCCCGTTATATCCGGCAGACAAACCCTTTGCCTGCATATGTGAAAGCATAGACATCCTCCCTTAAAAATACCTGCGGAGCAGGAACAGAAAATACGGAGCCGAAAGCACGGAGATCACGATACCAACCGGGATCTCCCTCGGCTGAAAGGCAGACCGTCCCAGCGTGTCTGCCAAAAGCAACAGCAGCGCCCCCAGCAGCATGGAGGCGGGCATAAGGGCGTGGTGTCTGCCACCGATTAACCTTCGTGCCATATGCGGCGCTACCAGTCCCACAAAACCGATCCCTCCGCTGACGGCAACGCAGGCAGAGGTAAGAGCCACCGATGCAATCAGGAGCAGTCTCAACTCCCTCTCTACGGCTATCCCCAGAGAAATGGCCGTATTCTCTCCTAAGAGCAGAATATCCAGTATGTTCGACTTTGTAAGAAGAAAAGGAACCAGTATGAGCATATAGGGCAACAGGGCAAGAACCTGATGCCAGCTCGTTCCCCAAATATTTCCTGCAAGCCATCTTGCCACGAGCTGATAGCTGCTGTTGTCCATGTTCGCGGCCATGATCAGCATAAAAGAAGAAAATAGGGACGCAAGACCGATGCCGCCCAACAGAAAATATATTGGGAGGAGTTTTCCGTTCCTCTTTGCAAAAAGATACAGCAGTCCCGTTGTGCAAAGCCCGCCCGCTATGGCAAATATCGGCTGGTATGCCATGGTACGTATATGCAGTGCAGGGAAAAATGTCAGGAACAGCATAACGGCAAATCCCGCCCCTGCGTTTATGCCCAATATCCCCGGATCGGCCAGCGGATTCCCCGTGACAGTCTGCATAACGCATCCGGCAAGTGCCAGACCCATCCCACATAGAACGGCGAGGACGATTCTCGGAACGCGAAACTGCGCTACGACTACGGAGGTTCCCTCCATATGCGGTTGGAATATGCTGTGAACCGCAGTCGAGAAGGGAATTCTTGCGTAACCACTGTTAACGGATAAGATAGCCGCAGCTACAATCAGGATAAGAAGACCGTTGAGGATAAGGATTTGCCTGGTTTTCTTTTTCATAAGACCATGCCCTCCTTCCTGAAAGTAAGCGCAAAAAAGACGGGCACGCCGAGGATGGATACCAGTGCGCCGACAGGCGTATCAAAAGGGGCGTTTATCATGCGCGCCGCAATATCCGACAGCACCAGCACAACGCCGCCCATGAGCGCAGACACGGGAACCAGCCTGCGGTAATCACCGCCCACAAGAAGTCGGGATATATGCGGCACGATAAGACCGATAAATGCGATGCCTCCCACGAGCGATACACTGGCTCCCGCAAGCAGCAACACCACAAGCATACCGAAAAGCCTGACCGTGCGGACATTTACGCCCAAGCTGGCGGCGCTATCTTCTCCCAGTGCCAGCGCTGATAGCCGGCTCGATAAAAGCAAACCAAGCGCACTGGCTGAGAGAATCACCGGGGATAGCATTTTCAAGCTTTGCCATGTCACACCGGACAAACTTCCCGCGCTCCAGAAAGAAAGGGATTTCACGATTCCAAACGCCAGAGAAACCGCCTGACTCAACGCGGTAAGCAGGGCTGATACAGCAGCGCCTGCCAGAATAAACCGGAAAGATTCGGATCTATGTTTGCCGGCGCCGAAACCATAGACCATGAATACCGCAAGAGCGGCTCCGGCAAAGGCGGCGCATGTTTTCACGATGTCTGGTGCGGCGGGAAACAGAATTGCGGACAGTGCAACAAAGAAGCCGGCTCCCGCATTGATCCCCAGAAGGCCGGCGTCCGACAGGGGGTTTCTGGTAATTCCCTGCATCACAGCGCCGGAGAGAGCGAAGGCCATTCCTGTCAGCCCGGCAGCCAGCGCCCTGGGCATACGCATTTCCAACATAATCATTCCAACACCAGAAGCCTTAGCGGGGGACATAACCGTTTCCGCAAAGACCTTGAAGCTACCGCCAGCAATGCCGGTGCAGACGGAGAGAACCATTGAGAACCCAAGCAGCAGCACCAATGCGGCAAGAATAATCAGAAAAGCCGGCGCGGAGCGTTTGTATCTCTCTTGTCTCTGCGATATTCCCGCAACCGCGCCTGTTTCCTTACTCAACGTCCCCATGGTTCAGAATCGCGTTCGCGAGTTTTTCCAAATAGAGTTCCTTTCCCATCGCCGTAAAAGCCATATTATACTGATCCTCATTGATACCAAAGTAAACGTTGCCGGCTTTGACCGCTTTCATATTCTTCCACACGGCAAGGTTCCCCGTGTCTCCAGCTCTGCCGTCGTCGCTAAAAAAGAAGATGTGATCTGCATCAATCAGGGAAAAGTATTCCGCATCGACCACTTCACCCCAGACATTCTCCGGTACTCCGGCTGATGGTGTGAGTTTCAGCTCATCGTAGACAAGCTCACCCGGCCCGCCGCTGCGATAGATGTAATAGGAACCAAAATGAACGGAATTGGCCTCCAATACAGCAAAGGTTTCGTCCCCAATCATATCCCTGATTCTCGCCGCAAGCTCCGCAGCTTTGGCGTCGTAGTCGGCAAGCCATTTTTCTACGGCTGCTTCTTTATCAAACCACTGCCCCAGTTGCTTAAATCTTCCGCGCCAGTTAACATAGCTTATGTCATCGTCGATCATGACCGTGGGAGCAATAGCCGCGAGTTGTTCATAAACCTTCTCGTGGCGAATATTCATAATGATCAGATCAGGCTTTAACTCCGCGATCTTTTCGAGGTTCAGGTCTCCGGTAGAAGAAGACCCGGAGTAATTGCCGACAACCTCAATACCTCTTTCGGCAAAAAGCGTTGTCAGATGTTTGGGGACAGACACCCCATCAAACATACTGGTATTAGCCGAGGCAATTACCTTCATATCCAGAATAAGAAGTTCCTCTGTCAAGCCAGCTACATCAACGATGCGCTGTGGATTTGCCGGGATGGCAACCTCGCCCTTCATATCCGTTACCGTGACGGTATCCGAGACCGATCCCTGCGGCGTGGTATCCGTTCCAGCACAGGCTGCAAGAGCAAACACAAGCACAAGGCACAACATGAGCATTGCGAATTTTTTCATTCTGATGACCTCCTGAGTAATAAATCTTTAGTTAGAGTAAGCTAACCAACGGGCGCGCATAGCGAAATAACAGAACAGCTGAGTCTTTTAACCGTGTGGGGTCAACCTTTTCTAACCGCCTACCATTATACAGTCGGCGAAAGGAAAAATCCCCCCGAAAACGCCATGTCTTTCCCCTAAAGCGCCATGATGCTCAGTGCAGTAATAGAATAATTCATAAAGCTATGCTATAATCAGAATCATTGCTCAATAGACAAACCGAAATTTATGGAGGTGTTTTTTTGCGAGTATACAAAAGTAAAGAAGAACTCAAAGCTGAAATCAATAAAACTTTTGAAAAATATATTTCGGAGTTTGATAGCATACCAGAATCCTTAAAAGATAAAAGGGTTGATGAGGTTGACCGGACCCCGGCAGAAAACCTTGCCTATCAGGTGGGTTGGACAACATTGGTTCTTAAATGGGAGGAAGATGAAAGGAAGGGGCTTCAAGTAAAGACGCCGTCGGACGAATTCAAATGGAACCAACTTGGCGAGCTGTATCAGTGGTTCACGGATACCTACGCTCATTTGTCTCTTCAAGAGTTGAAAGCCGAACTGAACGAAAATGTCAAGTCTATCTGCGCAATGATTGATTCGCTCAGTGCGGATGAATTATTTAAGCCGCATATGAGAAAATGGGCTGATGATGCTACAAAAGCAGCTGTATGGGAAGTTTACAGGTTCATTCACGTTAATACTGTTGCTCCTTTCGGAACTTTTAGAACTAAGATCAGAAAATGGAAAAAGGCGGCGCTGTAACTTCCGGTTCATCAAGCCAATATGCCCTTAAAACACGAGCGGCGGGCCAGCCTTTATCTGTCCCGCCGCTCTGCTTTTTCAGCGGTCAAAGTTTTACTTATGCGTAGGCTCGTTTACAGCCCCGCGCGAATGGTTAATTCCGCCCAGCACTAACATCAATGTGTATGCCGCTGCTGAGCAACTCACATTTCAAATGATATAGTTTCCACTGGGCAAGATCTTCCTCGAAATGTGCTGCCTACTATTCTGGTTTTTCAAGGGAAGATGCAATCTTTGTAATTTCCATCCAAGTAACCACAAGAGAATACACCTGTGTCTTTGCTCTTATGTTTCAGAATGGTAAG
>ENA-OZGC01002130-OZGC01002130.1-human-gut-metagenome-genome-assembly--contig:-NODE-2130-length-9538-cov-4.775598_pt1 | contig 9538 bp, 7 predicted proteins | sample MGYA00245109_ERZ653643 | MGnify/ENA primary metagenome ERZ653643 (study PRJEB26926, sample SAMN06165107) | human gut metagenome | biome: ENVO:00009003; feature: ENVO:2100002; material: ENVO:00002003... | reverse complement strand
CGAGATGCAGCGTAGTCTCGTGGGCTCGGAGATGTGTATAAGAGACAGGTCCACAGGGAGGATCGGGGCATGGTATTTCCTTGACAGTCCCATAACGATCGATCCCGCCGCCACAAGGGTCTCCTTGTTGGCCAGGGCGATGACCTTCCCCGCGCTGATCGCAGACATTGTCGGGGCGAGTCCGCTGAATCCCACCATCGCCGCGACCACGATGTCCACCCTGTCGCTGGTGACCAGGTCGCAGGCGGATTTCATCCCCGCGAAGACTTTCGTGTCTGTCCCGTCCAGGGCGGCGGAGAGTTCCTTGTACTTGCTCTCGTCACAGATCACTGCATTGTTGGCGTCAAACTCTCTAGCCTGACGAGCCATTAACTCATAGCTACCCTTGCAAGTAAGCAGCTCAACCTCAAATAGATCCCTGTGCTCCCGGATCACGTCAAGCGTCTGTCTGCCGATCGAGCCGGTGGAGCCGAGTATCGCTATTCTTCTCTTTTCCATCAGAAACTTATATACTTTGTCGGATCGACGGCCTCGCCTTTGTGCCAAAGCTCAAAATGAAGATGGTCACCGTCGGACGTGGATCCCGTGCCGCCAAGAACCGCTATCGGTGTTCCGGCCGTGACTTTGTCCCCGGTCTCCTTGAGCAGCTTCTGGTTGTGCTTGTAGACGGAGATGATGTCTCCTTCGTGCTGGATCCTTATCGTGTAGCCCTCCGTGTCGTTCCATCCCGCCGAGATGACGGTGCCGTCAAGAACGGACATCACGACCGAGTTGCCCGGAGCTGTGATGTCGATGTACGGATGGAGGGCCTTGTCGTAACCCTGTGAGACAACACCCTTGAGCGGCGTGAAGAAATGCATGCCCTCGATAGGAAGCGTCCTTGCGGAGCCTGGCTTGATGTCGAACCTGTCCTCGTCCGCCACCTCCTTTCGCAGAAGCGAGTCTTTCTCGGCCAGTTCCCTGGAGTCGCCGGCCTCGGCGGCGGGATTCTTCCTCACCTCCATCAGGCTGTCGATCTTCAGCGGCTCCTGACCGTCGACCACGCGCCGGAGATTCTCTGAATATAGTTCCCATTTCGTCAGCACATTCTCCAGGGAGTCTATCGTGATCGCGTTCTTGATCGCATCGTGCTTGCTCCGCGCGTCAGGGTACCCCGGAATGAGTGTGCGGATAGGAGTGAAGGCTATGACGCAGAATATGGTGGCGATGGTGACAACGATGACTGTCACCGCCGTCACAAGTGCGCCGATTCTTGTGAATTTTTTCGACCACACTTTGTCGTGGGTGTCATCGTCCACCAAAGTGAGCCTGAAGTTCTTTATGATGCCGCCTTTTTTTTGCTTTGACATAAGATTTTGACTTGAGAGCCTTTTTCGTTAACTTTGCGGATTACAATGGACAGGATTATCGGCATAGACTACGGACGCAAACGCGTTGGTGTGGCAGTCAGCGACCCGCTGGGCATTTTTGCCTCAGCCCTGGACACGGTTCCAGCTGCAAAGATAATAGAATATATCAAAAATTATGCTCAAACGGAGACCATAACTCGTTTTGTTGTCGGCTATCCGATGAACATGAACAATAAGCCGTCCGAGGCCGCCGCCGATGTGGAAGTGTTCCTGAAGACTCTTGCCAAGGCCTTTCCGGACATCCCGGTAACCCTTGAGGATGAACGTTTTACCTCGGTTCTGGCCCACAGGGCCATGATTGACGGCGGCATGAAGGCCAAGGACCGCAGGGATAAGACATCCGTGGACAGGATCAGCGCCGCGATCATCCTGCAAAGCTACCTTGACAGGACCGGCAAATAGAAGAAGTTGAAATAATAATTGGAGTTATGATATTACCTATTTATTTATATGGCTCTGAGGTTCTCAGACAGAAGGCAGTCCCGGCGGATCTCGCAGAGAAGGAGAAGATCGCGAAACTGGTGGCCGACATGGAGGAGACTCTCACGAAGTCAGAGGGTTGCGGACTCGCCGCGCCGCAGGTGGGGGAGAGCGTCAGAATCCTGATCGTCGACGGTACGGGGATGACGGATGTCTATCCTTACCTCGCCGACTTCAAGAGGGTGATGATCAACCCTGTCATTCTCAGCGAGAGCGAGAAGAGATGTGAATATTCCGAAGGCTGTCTCAGCATCCCGGGGATCTATTGCGACATCACGAGGCCGCAGAGTATGACCATTGAATATTACAATGCTGATCTTGAGAAGGTTACTGAGACCTTAGACAAGTTCGCCTGTCGCATGGTGCAGCACGAGATGTCGCATCTTGATGGCGACCTGTTCGTGGATCACGTCGCTCCGATCAGGAAAAAGATGCTTTCAAAAAAGCTTCAGAACATCGCGAAAGGAAAGGTTTTTGCAAGGTACGCCACTAAAATTAAATAACAAGAACATTATGGGAGCATTTCACGCGTATGACATACGCGGAGTCTATAATGTAGACTTCGACCGTAACACAGCCTACAAGGTGGGCTATTTTCTACCGGAACTTCTTGGGACTGACAAGGTTCTCGTCGGCAGGGACTGTAGGGTCTCCTCGCCGGAGATTCATGAATATCTTCTAAAAGGTATCACCGACGCCGGCGCGGATGTCTATGACATCGGTCTCAGCACGACTCCGATGGTCTATTTCGGTACAGCCAACTACGGATTCAAGGCTTCGGTGCAGATCACCGCGTCCCACAATCCTAAGGAGTATAACGGCATGAAGGTCTCAAGGGAGAACGCCCTTCCTGTCGGCTTGGATTCCGGTCTTGGACAGATCCAGGAGTGGATCGAAAGCGGAAGGCCTACGCCGGCGGCGCCGAAGAAAGGACAGGTCATTCTCAAGGATATTCATAAAGACTACCTTGACTTCCTCCTGAAGTACAAGGGTGACTATTCCGACATCAAGATAGCCTTCGACCTTTCCAACGGTATGTCAAGCCTTTACGCCCGTGAGATTTTCGGCGACGAGCCTGCCTACATATTCGAGGATCTGGATGGCAACTTCCCTAATCACGAGCCTAACCCTCTTATTCCTAAGAATGTGGAGCCGCTTAAGGCTTTGGTGAAAAAGACCGGAGCTGACATCGGTGTCATCTACGACGGTGACGCTGACCGTGTGATGTTCGTTGACAACGAGGGCGAGTTCGTGTCTCCGGATCTGATGATCGCCGTGCTTGGCCACTATTTCGTGGACGAGAGGCATGAGACAGGCATCGTGCTTCAGGACATCCGCAGCTCCAAGGCTGTCGGGGAGTACTTGACTCCGATGGGGTGCAGGATGGCCACTTGGAAGGTCGGACGAGCCTTCGCCGCCAGGAAGCTCCGTGAGCTTGACGGTGTCTGGGGTGGAGAGCTGGCCGGGCACTATTATTTCCGCGATTTCTTCTATTCTGACAGCGGATTGCTGGCTTCTATGCTGATACTCAGGGTTGTGGCTGCCATGAAGAAGAAAGGCGTGACCCTTCACGAGCTGATCGGCAGGATCGCGCGCTACCAGAATTCCGGAGAGATCAATTTCAGGATCGAGGACAAGAAGGGTGCGATGGATGCCGTCAAAGAGTATTTCATCTCCAAGGAAAAGCCTACCGCCGAAATGGATTTCGACGGCTACAGGGTCGAGTTCCCGGACTGGTGGTTCAACATCCGTCCTTCCAACACCGAGCCTTACCTGAGGTTCATCTGCGAGGCCACATCAGACGCTCTGCTTGAGGAAAAAGTTAACGAGACCAGGACCCTCCTTGTGGAGAGATTCGGAGCAAAACTGTAGACAGGATGATTCGTGGAGGTTTTTTGGCGAGCGCCATTGTCATGGTCCTTGCCTCAATGCAGTTTTCGGTTCCTGCCGTGGCGCAGGACACCACAATCAAGACCAGGAAACAAGCTGAGATCCTTATCCCGAGAATCTGCAGGGAATCCGTGCAGTCCATGGAACTGAACAGGGCTGAGGCTCTGGACACAATCGACACGGCGGATCCGCACATCAAGATCCTGCTTCTGTCGGACTACACCTGGAAGTATTACAAGGACTCCACCTATGCGCGTGACCATCAGGTGTTCAATGAGTACTGGACCCATGATTATCCGGATCCGTACCGTGTTTCCTTGGAGGAGCTTCCCGATGAGATCGCTCTTTGGATCGTCGACACATTGAGTGAGTACAAGTGCCCTCATCAGAATGATGTCTATTCAAAGTTCGGCTATCGTCACAGGCGCAGACATCAAGGCGTGGATCTTCCGCTGCACACCGGCACACCGGTCTATGCCGCCTTTGACGGCAAGGTCCGGATATCGAAGCGTTACAAGGGCTATGGCAATCTTGTGGTCCTTCGCCACGACAACGGTCTGGAGACATTCTACGGCCATCTTTCCAAGATTTATGTCAAGGATGACCAGTGGGTGAACGCCGGCACGATCATCGGTCTCGGCGGTTCGACAGGGCGCTCCACCGGCCCGCATCTTCATTTCGAGACCCGTTACAAGGGCTACGCCTTCGATCCTGAATGGCTGATCGATTTCCATTCCGGCACATTGAGGCACAGGTTGTTCGTGCTCAAGAAGAAGTATCTGAACGCCAACAGCAAGTACGTTCCTGAGAGCGAGCAGGAGGAGATCGACATCCTTGAAGGCGACGCAAAGGACAAGGAGGAGGCCGCCAGGAAGGCCGAGGCTGAGAGAAAGGCAGCTGCCGCCGCCCAGTACCATACTATCCGTCAAGGTGACACTCTCGGCGCCTTGGCCCGGAAGTATCACACCACCGTCAGGACCCTCTGCAACCTGAACGGAATCAAAGAGACCACAACCCTCCGCCTAGGCAAGAAACTTCGCGTGAAGTAATCTCCACCCCGGTGCCGCAGCAAGTGCTGCACCTTCGGTTGGTTATGAAAATGAAAAAAGGGGCTGACTAAAAAGTATTAGTCAAGCCCCTCTTTCTTGTTTTTTGGCGAGGTCAACCTCGACCTTGTCTCCGATTACTATAATCTCCGATAGTTATTCAGACTTTTAATCATCCTTTTTGTGCGGAATCGTGGAAGAGTATCAAACCTTTGTAGAGGACTTCAAGAAGGTGTGGGAGTTTGTGGAATGGTTGGTGGAAGGGGAATAATCTGAATTTAGAATAACCAAAATATAGAATCCCTATTGTCAATTTGAAAATAATGGTTAACTTTGCATAGTTCACATACGAGTTAGGAAAAAAATAAGCAAGCATCTTTTCCCTAAAAGGGATGCTTGCTTTTTTGTTATTGTCCCATACCGAGGGGGTACTACAACAAGGACGGTTGTTCTCTCAATTTCCTAACAATAAGTATGTAGAATGAGAACAAGCCAACATCTTGTGATAGTCGCCATTGAGGTGGAGATTATCAGACTTGTCCAGGTGCGAGCCTACAGGCGAGTGCGTTTCGGCAAGGTTGAGAGAGTCCGCAGCCACTACAGGCGTTATTAGGGTAATGTCTGTACCCGGCTGCCACTCTGAGCCGTAAGGCTCTCTGCTTCACCCCTCGGTTTTTAATCCGAAAGATAAGTTTGGTACAGGAGAAGCCTCAATGGTGTACCGAATGTCTCCAGAAACATGGTTGGTACATGAAATAGTCCTTTTGTGTACCCGAGTCAACCTAAATCAGGAAAGTACTAGCCGTAACGCAATATTCAACCGGTACGGGATTCTTGGACCATTTTGGGATACTTATTACACCACCTATTGAAAAAGAAAAACGCCTCTTAATCAGTTGATTAGGAGGCATATTTGTGCGGGTGAAGGGACTCGAACCCATACGCTTGCGCACCAGATCCTAAGTCTGGCTTGTCTACCAGTTTCAACACACCCGCAAAGCCTTCCGGCAGGGGAATCTAGATGATGATAGGGATTCCGCAGGGAGTTTGGGCGATTGGAAGCTGCCTTTGCTCCGAGTCCGAAAGGTTTGCAAAGATAGTTGAAATCTGTTAATATTCAAATATTATTTTTCTGCCCGTCGCGCTCTGCCGCATCGTTCGTTCCGGCTGGTTCAGCGTGCGGAAGATGTGAGCCGGCACCGTTGTCACCGATGTTACCGGCGCCGGTGACGGTCTCAAGGGCTTTGAGGGTTTTCTTTTCGTCGGCGGAGAGGTCTTCCGTCAGGGAGGCGGAATAGTCAAGTTCCTTCTTTTTGTTCTCTATCGCCTTCTGCGACAGCTCGTTCTGCTTCAGAGCCTGCTCCACGCCCTTCTCGAATATGTTGTGGATGGCGGAGGTCAGGTTTAGCGTCAGGCTGTTGACCTGATCATTGAAAAGAGGGATGTTGCGGCTCTTGTACTTTGTCTTGCCGAGTTTCCACTTCCAATTGTCGAAGGTGCCGTTCACGTTGATGCCGAACTTGAACGGAATCGGCGACTTCAGGGCGGAAAGGTGGTACTTGAACCGCTGGTCGAAACCCTGAAGGCCGCTGGCCGCGATCGAGTAGCGGTCGATGTTCAGCAGGAACGGGAAGATCTCCATGTGGTTCTCCTTGATGATGCCGCGGATTGACAGGGATTTTATGAAGCTGGAGTCCTTGTCCTTGAACATCAGGGATCTGCGGAGCTTGTTGAGTTCGTCACTGTCGGTCAGAGACAGGTTCTTGCCGTCAATTTTCACTATGCCGCTCAGGGTCGGCAGCACAATGTTCATGGATGTGTCGATCGAGCTTGTCGCGGCGATCTCGCAGTCGAGCAGTCCCCTGAAAGCCTTGAGCATAGGCACGATGCTGTCCACTGCCGGGAACAGCTGGATAACCTTCTCGGCTGTGATGCCGGACAAGGTGAGGTCGAAGCCGGCCTTGAGGTCTTTCTTGGTGCGGGTCGAATAGAAACCTTCGAGGTACACGTCGCCCATGTTCGTCGTCGCGAGGGTGTTCGTCGCCTGAAGGCAGCGCTCTTTCATCACGATGTCCGAGGCTACCCAGGATGTCTCCAGGTTTGAGTATCTTATCTTGTTGGCGCTCAACGAGATCTTGGCGTTGAGGTTGGACGGCAGCACGACCAGCGAGGTGGAGGCGGTCGTGTCTGCGGCTGTCATCTCTTTGACGGTGTTGAGGTAGGCGTTGTCATCAACTCCGGAGAGAGCCGCGTTGTGGCCTATAGGCGTGAATTTCTTTCCGGCGTTGAGCGCGATGAGGATCTCGTTCATGTCGATCTCGTCGGAGGTTATGCCCAGATCCAGGTTGAGCCTGCCCTTGCCGGAGACAAGAAACCTCTTGAGACCGGTAAGATGGCCGGTGGCGGAGATGTCCGACACCCCGGATTTGAACGATAGTCTGTTGAGGTCGATCGTGTTGTTGGAGAACTTCCCGCTGAATCCTGTTATCCTGTTGTCGAGTGGATAGTACGGGGTGATGACAAGACCTTCGGCGAGGTCGATGTTCCCTGTGATGTCCCAGTCTCTGATGTAGTTCGCAAAGGATTCACCAAGTTGGATCTTGATGTCGCTCTTCTCGAAATCCTTTTCGGAAAGATAGTCCGGCAAGGTGGTTCCGGACGCATATTTCCCGAACACTTTCCTGAGCAGGGAGTCGCGTTTCACTCCAGGGTAGATCCTTTGCAGGGAGTCCAGCAGGTGTTTCCTGCGAAGCTGTCTCTCCGCGGAGTTCGGATGCGCCTCGACCGACAGCCTCGCATCCTGTCCGGAGAACCTGGTGACTCCTTCGCGGAGAGTTATATTCTTGTTCCTGCTGGACAGGCTGATGAACGGCACGCTATGCGTTCCTGTCTGCTTAAGGCTCAGTTTGAATGTGTTGACAGAGCCGATGGCTCCTACGAAACAGGAGTCTATGTCCATCATTCCGATGGAAGCGATGTCAAGATGGCCGTGGATCGGGTGGCGCTTCGGATCAGCGGACATCCTCTCCTTGGTGTTGTGTGCCGAAAGAGTCAGACCGGTACCCCGTATGAACGTCGAGGCGCCATATTCAGTCAGCATGCTGTCGATCGCCACGGAAAGTCCCGAGTGCCTGTGGCCGCTACCGCCGTGTCCATCTTGTCCGTCGTGGTCATCCTCGTCGTGGTTGAAGGCTCCGAGGCTGATGTCCGTGTGGCCTAAGTAGGCGAACAGGGTGTCTTTCGGAATGCTGATCCGGATGCCGTTGCTCTCCAGAAGCCCCTCAAGCCCGATCTCGGAGAAATTGAACGCATCCAGTTGGGACAGGCGGAAGTCACCTTCGATTATCCCCTCAAGGTCGCCGTGGACAGAAACCCCGAGGTTGTCAGGAAGGTAGCAGGCCAGCGAGTCCAGGACGATGTGGATGTCGCTGCTGATGTCGAACTTCGGATCCGCGCCAAGAAGGTCGTCGGCTGTCCCGCTCATCATCACCTTCATCCCGTTGACGCTGAAGCAGAAATCCGGCACCTCGGCGGTGAGTTTTCCGTCTTGGCTCGTGGCCGTGATGTCAAGGTCGAAACGTCCGTCGCCGGAAATGCCCTCCCAGCCGATCCTGGAATCCGGAACCTGGATTCTCACCGAAAGAGGAGGGAGGCTGCCGGTACTCTTGTCATAACTGCCGTCGCAGAATGCATTGACGGTGAGCGTTGCATCGGTGCGCAACTTCTTAAGAATAGGGAAGTTGTCTCCGAAATACCCGGCTATCTCATTGACGGAGGCGTTTTCCGTCGCCACAGATCCCTTGATGTGAATATCCTTACCTGAGAAGTCCGCCTTCCCGTTGGCCGAAAGCCCGACGGTGGCTACCCGCGCGGTCATATTCCCGACCGTCACGCACTTTTTCCCAAGTTCCGGGAATATGTCGCCTTCGATCTCGACCGGAATCGACATCCTGCCGGATGATTCCATGCCGAGGAACAGCCTCGAAGAGAGGTTGACATCGAAGTGGCCGGCGCGTTCCTTGATCCCGAGCCGCTCTACCCCAAGGGCTACCGTGTCCGCAGGAAGCCGCCCCGCCACGAACAGCGAGTCCATCTCAAGGCTCACCCCCTCGATCTTGTTCCTCTTCGCGTCATAACGCCCCTTCGCGGTGAGCTGCTTTAGGAATATGCATCCGAATATGGTGTCGGAGGGATTCGTGTAGACTATGAATGGCCGTCCTCCGAGGCTGACCTTGCCCACCGAGACCGGCGGCAGCGTGGAGGCGATGGTGTCGCCGTCCTCTTTCACGGAACCGTCGCCGAACATGTTCCAGTTCGCCGTGGTGGAGTCGTACTGGTGGGCGAATATTCTTGGATGATCAAGAATGGCGTGGCGGATCCTGAGCCTGCCTGTGGCAGCGGCAAGGTAGTTGACCGAGACGGAGAACTTTCTGAAGTGTGCCAGGGTGTCGGCTCCCTCTCCGCGCCCTGATTTCAGGAGGTAGCCTCCCGGAACGTCCAGTGAGTCGAACGCGGCGAACCTGTCGTGGGGGTAGGTGATGGAGAAGTTGTCGATCGTGACGTTGAGGTTAGGGAAGCTCTTGAACATGGAAGCCTTGATGCCGGTGAACGTGACATCCCCGTCGACATATTCCTTGGCCACATCGTTGACGACTCTCGTCAGTACCTGTCTCTTATACACATCTCCGAGCCCACGAGACTACGCTGCATCTC
>ENA-OZGC01002128-OZGC01002128.1-human-gut-metagenome-genome-assembly--contig:-NODE-2128-length-9544-cov-6.733270_pt1 | contig 9544 bp, 9 predicted proteins | sample MGYA00245109_ERZ653643 | MGnify/ENA primary metagenome ERZ653643 (study PRJEB26926, sample SAMN06165107) | human gut metagenome | biome: ENVO:00009003; feature: ENVO:2100002; material: ENVO:00002003... | reverse complement strand
ATAAACAATGGCCATTCACCTATGTCCTTGATAAATCATCGTAGGCGTAGTGCTATATGGCATGGAGCGAGCCAAAAAGTGGGACAAACAGCGGCCCCTCTTTTCTTAGACCGAATAGACATCCAGTGCAAGATAACTCCCGTTCCCTTCAAGGACATCTCGAAAGCGGCACAAGGTGAGCCAAGTGCCGAGATACGCAAACGTGTGATAAGGGCAAGGGAAATCCAGGCGGAATGCTTCAGCGGACAAAAGGGAATCCACTGCAATGCACAAATGAGCGAGCGCATGATACATCAGTATGCCGAACCCGACGAGGCTGGCATCAGCATGTTGAGAATGGCCATGGAACGTCTGTCACTATCTGCCCGCGCCTACAACCGCATCCTGAAGGTAGCACGCACCATTGCCGACCTGGAAGGCTGCGAACATGTAGAGTCGCACCACTTGGCAGAGGCCATCGGTTATCGCACCCTCGACCGTGGCGACTGGGCTGAAAGAGGAATATAGAACTTTCGTCTTATCGGTAAGTACCGTCAGGCTACACCGAAAACGGTGCTGAGTATAGAAACGGATACTATTATTGGCTTTAACCAAAAAGCGGACATCGGGATTGACTCCAATGTCCGCTTTTTCATTTTTCATTTCTTGCGAATTGATCAAGAACGCTTGATAGTCCACTTATGACCAAAGCTAAGATGATTTCCTTCATAATGGTTTACTTCCACAATGACCTCATCACTGGTCAGCTTCTTGTAGGTCATCTTGAGAGTGAAAGGCGTGTCTTCTGTCCAATCGCAATGATACTCCTTGATCAATCCCTTGGAACGAGTGCCCAACTTGCCACCAATAGCCAGGACATTCAGAATCTGACCATTGGTACCATCAAAGAACTCTGCCTCCTCCAAAAGCATCAACATATTCAGGTCAAGAGCCTTATCAAAAGGTGCAGGAATGATTGTTGTCTTGTCATAAGCAAATGTAGAGACTGCATCCATGCTTTCACACTTCACCTTTGTGAGATAACCATTTTCCCAAACAAAAGTATGGTTGTCCCAGTCGTCAGAGCCATCATACTCACTGATGTCATTATAACGAGTCTGCTTCATCGTACCATCAGCATTATAAGATATCTCAAATGGTCTTGTGCCGTTCATCCATGACTTGAAGATAGTACCACTTACAATCCTTCCATTCTCCAATTTGGCATTAAAGTCTGCCACATCCTCTTCTGTCTTCTGAGAAGGATAATCGATAGTTTTTCTATTCCAATCTGTCTTGATGCTTGCTCCCGAGTTGAAGATGGTTCCGGTAGTAGTCTCAATACAATACTTGTCGCTGGCACCATCCATATCATCACGCTCCACATGCTTGAACCTCGTCAAATTGCCATTCTGGTACTGCAGCTCATAAGTCTCCGTCCCATCATCCTCTACATGAGTATTATTTATGACGGTATTTTCTTTGGTGATAGTAAAGAGAGCCGTAATTCCACTATTATCCGCATCGGAATCTCCTCCTGCATTTGAGCTGTCCTCAGTAGTCTGAGTAACCAATATGGGCACCGTCTTGTCGTCACATACTATAATAATGTATGCAGAACGGCTTTTTCCTGTATCGTTCTTGTCAAGACGGATATTGATGTGACAGGTTCCGTCATCAAGGCGAGAGCCTTCATAATGCAGCCAACTGATTTCTTCAGTAGACGAACCATCCGACGTAGCTGAAACATAAGCACGATAAGCCTTGGATGCCTTCATGATGATTTCGGATGAGGTTTGATTCGCAGCAACAGACAGTTTGCCATCACGAACATTCTCAAACTGAAATCCGCCCCACTCGTCTCCATTATCATCGGAGCTACAACTTACCAATGCCGAGGTAGCAAATGCCATCAGGCACAGCACCCAGTAACTAAAGATTTTCTTCATAAATTCAAGTATTAAATCATTATCATTTTAAAAACTTATTTCACAACCCAACGGTTTCCATCCTCATCCAATCCCGTGACAGTATTGATGATATGGAAATTGCCCTTATTGGTCCATCCATGTACAGAATTACCAAAACTGAACATATCATGCAACTCAAACTTCATGAACTTGAAGAGAAACATCAATGAGAACAACAGGATCAGCACTCCGACAATGGAGAATCCTGCCATGTAAGAAATACCTGCAGCCACAGCTTGGAAAACTATCTTGCGCCAACGCACCTCCTTGGGAGTATCCTCATAAGCGAAAACAACACACAAGATCACACAGAAGGAAGCTATAAGATACACATTGGCGTCCTCGCCAAAAAGCAAGCATAAGAAAGACCAAAGACCCAAGGCTACAGACCCTAAAAGTCGCATATTGCCACTACGCTCATAAGACTTATCCCCCTTATCCACTTTCAATACGAAACGATCAATACGCTCATAAAGAAGGAACATGACGACAAAGAGTATGGGACTTACCAAAGCCGGTCCGCCTAAGTTCTTGTTAAAGACATCCCATAATCCAGACACAGAAATCGACACTTGGGAGTCGGCTATCAGTACCGAAAGAATACCAAGCACCACACCTCCTACACACAGAACCTTCTTCTCGTCACAATAATGACTGTCCTCCATATCGTCAGGAGCACTCCATTCCGCACCAACAGACCTAAAGAATGTCAGCTTCACATCATTGAGCATTCCTGCATGATTTTTAGCAAGCAAGATGGCAAGTGCCAAACTGATATATACAACCGAAGACGTATCCTTCACCAAAAAAACGATGACAGACCACAGAATATAGGTTTGTTGCCAATAGCGCAAATACTGCAACATACCTCTTGAACATAGAGAATTGCCAACTTGCTGCAGAGCACCAAGATGCTTACAACCCGCTATCAACACAATAAGACCAGCCAATCCCCCTCCCCAAACAACACCAAAGGACAAGGTAACTACAATACCTGCAACGCCATAAGCAGCCAGCAACATTCCACTACTCCTCACCCATGATGCAATCACTTCGTTGCGAATACCAGCAGAACGCTTCACAGCAAAATAAGCGCCAAGGGCAATGAGAATAACATCTATCACAAACAGTCCTCTCTCCAACACCACAAATGTAAAGAAGAATCCTATTGACAACAAAAAATTATCATATCCCTTCAAAGCTTCTCTGCGGATAGCCAACTGTTCTTTTTCTTCATTTTCCATATTAAAATATCATGTTAGTTTAAAAATTTGAGTTGTAAAGGTAAGACAAAATAAGATGAAAGTCTTTCCACATGACATAAAAGTCATCTTTTCCTTAAAATTCTACGTTATTCCATAGCCTCACCCCCATGGTTTTCCGTAGTTGGAACCCCAAATTACAGAAAAAGGATACTTTCCATTAACTTTTCAATCGCAGAAAATACACTTTCTGTTCTTTTTTTATATCTTTGCAAGGTAAATGCAACGTAAACTGACTATAATGACATCCAAGCATCCGTCCTCCCTATTGGCATGGCTATTCGTCATGCTGCCGATATTAGCATTCTTCTCCGCCTGTTCCAACCACAAAGCAGGAGACGAGCAGAAGGCGTATGCCCTGTTCCTTGAGGCAATAAACCACAATGCCGCCGGCGACAAAAAACTTGCGATTACCCTTATCGACAGCGCTCTGCAGATGAATGCCGCCGACACCACTCGCAGTTGGCTTACCTGCGAGAAGACCACGGCACTCGTCGACCTCGGAAAGTTGAAAGAAGCAACTGCCATAGGCAAGAACGGCATACTGTTCGCTGAGAAAATCAAGGACGAAGAAGGTATGATGGGGATGTGCGGCTCGCTGGGCATCTGCTACCGAAGACTGGGCGACCTCGACTCCTCGCTCTTTTACTACAAAAAGGGATTGGAAACAGCCATAGAGAGTCAGAACACTGAATACGAGATATACTTGAACAACTGCATCTCCGTGCTCTTCAACGAGCAAAAAAGATACCGTGAAGCCATCGAATACTCCGACAAGGCTGAAAACAAGGCGACAGCCACCAATGACACCATCGAAAGACTGTCTGCCCACGCCAACAAGGGTGCCATATTCATGCGACAGGGCTTATACCGAAAGAGCATCGACTTCCTCACCCCTCTTTGGGGCATGGTAAAAGAAGCCAACTACAATGTGCTGACCCTCAAATATCTGTCACCTTTGCTCAAGTCATACTTAGCTTTAGGAAAAACAGATTCCGTGATGCACTATATGGCTTATGCTGACGAGGCTTGCCGCAACTTGGGGCCTACCAGCAACGGCATACTTGGCATCCTGGAAATCAAGGCGCAAATGTTGGGCAAGCAGAAGAGATACGCCGAGCAGAGCATCCTGCTTGACAGCATCAGCAGATTCAACAATGTCAACATGGCGATGCCACAAGACAAACTCTTCGCTACCCAGGCCGAGTGCCTCTACAATCTGGGCAAGACACACGAAGCTTACAGCACCATGAAAGCTGCCTATCAGAAGGCAGACTCCCTGAAACAAAGCGACATCGACAAGCAGCTGAGCGAATTCAACGTCAAATACAAGACCTTGGAGAAAGAGGTGCAAATAGAAAAGATGAACCACGAGCAGAGCCTGCTCTACATCCGTATTCTCTGTCTCACCATAGCCATCATCATCCTGCTCATCACCATCCTTATCATCCTCTACCGTAGAAAGTTGGAGAAGCAACGTGCCGAGTTGACCGAGAAAACTTCCTATATCAATGGAGTGGAGACAGAGCGCAAGCGACTTGCCAAGGAACTGCACGACGGCGTATGCAACGACATTCTCGCCGTCAACATCATGATGCAGACCGACAAGGAAGCTGCAGAACGCTTGCTCAAAAACGTAGGAAACGATGTGCGTCGCCTCTCACACGAGTTAATACCACCTCGTTTCGACAATGCCTCTCTCTCTGAGCTGGTATGCACCTATTGCCAGTCGATGAGCGCCGAGAATGGCACTATCGTCAAACCGTTCGTCAGCCGTTCCTTTGAGAAGCTGAATCTCCCAAGCCGAACGGCTTTAGAAGTATATCGCATCGTTCAAGAGAGTGTGTCGAATGCCATCAAGTATGGCTACAGCAAGATGATTACCGTGACCCTGGACGCAAGCAACAACCAAGCCTCCCTCTGCATAGCCAATGACATATCCCCAGAACACCCTATCACACAGGGTAAGATGGGTATAGGCAAAGATACGCTGAAGATGAGAACAGAAGCCCTGAAAGCCGTTCTCACCATCAGCGAACAAGACGAAGAATACAAAGTAGAGGTGCGTTTTCCACTATAGTCCAAGCCTTCTCAAACCTATCACAGACAGCAACGAAACAGACATGAAAAAGAACATTCTCATCGTAGATGACCATCCCATCGTTTCAACAGGGCTACAAGCCCTCATTGAACACACAGGAGAATACGGCAAAATATATGTCACCAACAACATCACATCAAGCCGCCTTCTGCTCAGGCAAAAAGACATCGATATCGCCATCATCGACCTGGAATTGCAGGATGCCAATGGCATGGAACTGATCAAGTACATCCACCAGACTCACATCAACACCAAGATACTGGTCTATACGATGCACGAAGAACTCTGGACGATTCGCCAACTGATGAAGGAGGACGCCGATGCCATCGTCATGAAAGGCGACAATCCGCAAGAAGTGCTCATTGCCCTTCGCAAGATAGAACAGGGCAAGGGATATTTCAGCCAACAGTTCATGAGGCTCATCAACAGCCAGGACACTTCAGAAATCACCTTGTCCAATAGAGAGGCTGAGGTGTTGGAACACATCTCCAATGGTTTATCCACCAACGATATCGCCCAGCAACTCAACATCAGCAACAACACGGTGGAGTTCCATCGTCACAACCTGATGAAGAAACTCTCTGCCAACAACATGGCACAGCTCGTGAAGAAAGCGATACAGTTGGGGCTCAACTTCATAAAGTGAAGCTCACGACTACGGATTACCATAGGAAAGACTCATCATCCAGACTTTTTGCATAGCCGAAACAGCATGTTTTCGGCTTTTTTAATGTAACTAAACTTTCTCAAGCCTACAAAAATCTATGTTCTAAACTATCGAACTTATGTTCTAAAGTTTGGAACTTGTGTTCTAAAGTATCGAACTTATGTTCTAAACTTTAGAACATAGATTTTTCACAAGATTCAGAACAATTTCATATCGAACAAAAAACAATTTGCATAGTATTAAAGTAATTACTCATGGCTATAGGGGTGCCGGTGTGTTACTTTTTCATGTATCAACGACCAATTAGCTAAAGAAAAAAGCAAATATTTCCTACTAATTACAGTATTTTTTTGTAATTTTGCAGCCAAATAACAAAAATATATTAGCTAATATGGAACAAAAGAATTTTAAACGTACCACCGTGACGGCAGCCTTGCCTTATGCTAATGGTGGTGTACATATTGGACACTTGGCTGGAGTTTACGTACCTGCCGACATCTATGTACGCTATCTCAGACTCAAGAAGCAAGACGTGGTCTTCATCGGTGGAAGTGATGAGCACGGAGTTCCCGTAACCATCCGAGCTAAAAAAGAAGGCATCACCGTACAGGAGGTGGTTGACCGTTACCACAACCTTATCAAGAAGAGCTTCGAGGATTTCGGAATCTCTTTTGATGTATACAGCCGTACTACTTCACCTACTCACAATAAGTTTGCTTCCGATTTCTTCCGCACACTCTATGACAAGGGTGTCTTAGAGGAAAAGGTAGAGGAGCAGTTCTGCGACGAGGTTACCGGCGAGTTCCTTACCGACCGTAATATCGTGGGCACATGTCCTCGATGCGGTGCAGAGGGAGCTTATGGCGACCAGTGCGAGAAGTGTGGCGCAACCCTCTCACCAGAGGAACTTATCAACCCTACCAACAAGAACAACCCTGGCCACGGTCTGGTAAAGAAACCTACCAAGAACTGGTATCTGCCTTTAGGAAAATATCAGGACTGGCTGAAGAAATGGATTCTGGAAGGACACACAGAATGGCGCTCCAATGTTTACGGTCAATGCAAAAGCTGGCTCGACATGGACCTTCAGCCACGTGCGATGACACGCGACCTCGACTGGGGTATTCCTGTTCCTGTAGAGGGAGCTGAAGGCAAGGTGCTCTACGTATGGTTCGACGCACCTATCGGATATATCTCCAACACCAAGGAACTTTGTGATGCACATCCCGAGAAATGGGGAACATGGCAGAAATGGTGGCAGGATCCAGAGACTCGCCTCGTACACTTCATCGGTAAGGACAACATCGTATTCCACTGCATCATATTCCCTACCATGCTGAAGGCTCACGGCGACTATATTCTGCCAGACAATGTGCCAGCCAATGAGTTCCTGAACCTCGAGGATGACAAGATTTCCACCTCGCGCAACTGGGCTGTATGGTTGCATGAATATCTCGTAGACTTGCCTGGCAAGCAGGATGTATTGCGCTATGTACTGACAGCCAATGCACCTGAGACCAAGGACAACAACTTTACATGGAAAGACTTCCAGGAGCGCAACAACTCTGAGTTGGTAGCCGTATATGGAAACTTCGTCAACCGCGCCCTGCAACTTACCAAGAAATACTGGAATGGCGTGGTTCCTGCCTGTGGCGAACTTCAGGAAGTGGACAAGAAAGCCATTGCAGAATTCAAGGACGTAAAGGAGAAGGTAGAGCAATTCCTCGACGTGTTCAAGTTCCGCGAGGCACAGAAGGAGGCCATGAACTTGGCACGCATCGGCAACAAGTATATCACCGAATGCGAGCCTTGGAAGGTATGGAAGACCGACCCTAAGCGAGTAGAGACTATTCTGAACATCTCACTCCAGTTGGTTGCCAACCTCGCCATCGCCTTTGAGCCATTCCTGCCATTCTCTTCTGAGAAGCTCCGCAAGATGATCAATATGCCAAACTTCGAATGGACACAACTCGGAAGCACCGACCTGCTGAAGGCTGGCGACCAGTTGGGCGAGCCAGAGCTCCTCTTCGAGAAGATAGAAGACGAGGTGATAGAGAAGCAGCTCCAAAAACTTGCCGACACCAAGAAGGCCAACGAGGAGGCTTCCTATAAGGCAGAGCCAGTCAAGCCAGAAGTAAGTTTCGAAGACTTCGAGAAACTCGACATACGCGTAGGACACATCCTGAACTGCGAAAAGGTAAAGAAGTCGAAGAAGCTCCTCAAGTTCACCATCGATGACGGTACAGGCACCGAACGCACCATCTGCTCAGGCATCGCTGCTTATTATGAGCCAGAAGACCTCATCGGAAAGGACGTGCTCTTCGTTGCCAACTTTGCTCCACGCAAGATGATGGGCATAGAGAGTCAGGGCATGATTCTCTCGGCTGTCAACTTCGACGGAAGCCTCAACGTCACCTCTCTCCTGGGCAAGGTGAAGCCAGGAAGCCAGGTGGGATAAAGAGTCCTAACAAACACCAAATAGAACCCCATATTGCATTCCTTTGCGATATGGGGTTTCTCGTTTTGCACAAATTTAATCCTCATTATTTTGCACAAAACAATATTTTTACTATCTTTGCAACGATTAGGAAGAAATAGCGAATAATGAAGGGGAAAATAATGATCATTTAAAACAAAAACAATGAAGACAACATCAGAGATACTAAACCTTTTGAAGTCGTACAAGAATATTGCGACTGCAAAATATGGATTGCCAAAGATTGGCATCTTTGGCTCTGTTGCTCGTGGAGAACAGACTGACGAGAGTGATGTTGACGTTTGTTACGAAGGCAAGGCTCCTTCTTTCTTGACATTAGACTTAATACAAACCGACTTGGAAAAGTTGTTTGGAGCCAAGGTCAATATGGTTAGGGTAAGAGTCAGGATGAATGGCTTGCTTAAACAAAGAATCATGAAGGAGGGGATTTATGCCTAAAGTTCTTCTATACATAACAGCCAAAATCATTTGGAACTTTCTGTTCTATAACACAGATTTCCATGAGAACAGAGCTCATGTTCATGTAGGTAAGCGAGGAACAGAAGAACTCTGTAAGATTTGGTTGGAGCCAGAAGTGGAAATGGCAAAACAAGGAGACCTGACTGACAAACAGGTCAAAGAGGTCCTTGATATAGCAAAGAGATACCAAACTAAACTGCTTTACCAATGGAAGCAATTCAAGGAAGGTAAAACTATAAGAATAATAAAAATAAAAAAGTAAGAATATGTATCAGAATGAAGGTTATTGGAATGTGAAGCCTAAAATCAAGGCTGTATCGTTCCCAAAGAGAGGTAAGTTTGAAGTTACCCTGCAAGACGGTCGTTCTATAACGATGCCTATTTCTGCTTTTCCAAGCATGAAGAAAGTGCCTGTTAAAGAAAGAAGCAACTGGTATCTAATGGGAGGTGGCTTCACATGGGATTCATGCCCAGAAGTTATCCATATCGAACAAATTTTGGGTAACTATGCTAACTATTCACATGAGACCAATGCTTAATCATACTCTCTTAAATATTAGAATATAACAATACTGTCTCTTATACACATCTGACGCTGCCGACGATCGC
>ENA-OZGC01002127-OZGC01002127.1-human-gut-metagenome-genome-assembly--contig:-NODE-2127-length-9557-cov-4.501052_pt1 | contig 9557 bp, 9 predicted proteins | sample MGYA00245109_ERZ653643 | MGnify/ENA primary metagenome ERZ653643 (study PRJEB26926, sample SAMN06165107) | human gut metagenome | biome: ENVO:00009003; feature: ENVO:2100002; material: ENVO:00002003... | reverse complement strand
TCCTTCACCTTGCCCTGCATCCGGTTCATCCGGAGCATACTCTTCTTGCTCTTGAGCTGGAAGGGCAGGATCACCAGCTTCACCACCAGAGTGAAGAGGATCAGAGCCAGACCGTAGGACCCGGTGAGACTGTAAAACAGCCGGGTCAGCCACGCAAACGGCACGCAGATATAATAGCCGATTTGTGCAAACATGGGGTAGATACCTCCGTTTTATAATGGGATGGGAAAAACGAGGCTGTTGCGTCAGGGGACAGGATCATACCCGCCCTTGTGGAAAGGATGGCATCGCATCAGACGGCGCAGGGCCAGAAGGCCGCCCTTGGCGGCGCCGTATTTCTCCACCGCCTCCACGGCATACTCCGAGCAGGTGGGGATATAGCGGCAGCGGGGCGGGAACAGGGGCGAGACGGCCCGGCGATAAAAGCGGATGGCGGAGAGAAGAAGTCTTTTCATACATCCTCCCGCAGCAATCCCAGCTCTGCAAGGCAGCGGAGGTATTGCTTTTCCAGCTTGTGATAGGGCAGCTCGGCGGCACGGACACGGCCCACCATGATAATATCCCAGCCGGGGAGCATATCGGCCCTGTGCAGGCGATAGAGCTCACGAAACCGGCGGCGGACACGGTTGCGGACCACGGCGTGGCCCAGCTTGGTGGAGACGGTGACGCCCAGGCGGCTCATTCCCTGTCTGTTCTTCAGGCAGTAGACCACCACGCCGCCGGAGACGGCAGACCGGCCCCTGCGGTAGATGCGGCGGAAGTCGCTGTTTTGCTTCACCGTTACTCTTGCGTCCATGTGTTCCCTCGCTATACTGGTTTTGCCTCGCCAGATACACCGATAGGGACGGGGATCTCGATCCTCCGTCCCTCAGGGCTTATCTGTATGTGCGATGCACCTTCCGTGACCTCAATGGGTCAGACGGGCACGACCCTTGGCACGACGACGGGCCAGAACCTTGCGGCCGTTGCGGGTGGCCATTCTCTTGCGGAAGCCGTGCTCCTTGGAGCGCTGACGCTTCTTGGGCTGATAGGTACGGAACATTGCATGACACCTCCATTTTTAAGATTATCCGGCGGGACAACAAGGCCCCGCGCTTACTCGACAGCGGTGAGATATTCACCGCCGCAGTAAACATTTCCACGCCTGTTGCACATCTGCGTGCAACCACGCGGAGTATATTATACAGATACAGGGGGGCACTGTCAACAAAAATTTACCCACAAGCGCCCGTTTTTGCGGGAAAAACAGGGAAAAAGCCGGCAGTTTATATTTAGAATAGGTGTAGACTTCCGGCGTGTTTTCTGCTATAATGTAGTGGGATATTTTGCGGCGGTACACCCCCCGCCATTTTACTGCGGAGGAAAACAGACAGCCTCCGCCGAAAGGGGAGCTTTTGCTTGAATTCCATGAAAGACCTGTGGGACAGCGTGCTCAAACGGCTGAGCCATGAGCTGTCCGAGACCACCATCAACACCTGGTTCGACGAGGTAACGGTGGTGACAATGGAGGACTCGGCCTTCGTGCTCCATTGCAGCAATACCTTTAAAAAAAGCACCATCGAGGCCAGGTTCCTGCCCCATATCAAGGCGGCGCTGCGGGACCTGTTCTCCACGGACCTGGAGGTAAAAATTCTGGACGATCAGCAGCTGGCGGCTTACCACGGTGTGGCGCCGGACAGGCCGGGCGATCTGTCAGAGTCGGAGGCCTTCACCTTCGAGACGTATGTGGTGGGACCCCAGAACAAGCTGGCCTTTGCCGCCGCCAAGGCGGTGACCGAGAAGCCCGGAGAGAACTACAATCCGCTGTTTATCTACGGTGACAGCGGACTGGGCAAGACGCACCTGCTGTACGCTATCGCCAACGCCCTGCGTAAAAAGCGGCCAGAGGCACGGATCGTCTATGTGAAGGGCGACGACTTCACCAATGAGCTGATCGCCTCCATCCGGGAAAACCGCAATGCGGAGTTCCGGGAAAAGTACCGGCAGACGGATATCCTGCTGATGGACGATATCCAATTCATCGCCGGCAAGATACAGACCCAGGAGGAGTTCTTTCACACCTTCAACACCCTGTATGAGTCCGGCCGGCAGATCGTGCTGACATCGGACCGTCCCCCAAAAGAGATCACCCAGCTGGAGGACCGGCTGCGGACCCGGTTCGAGTGGGGCCTGATGGTGGATGTGGCACCGCCGGACTTTGAAACACGGTTCGCCATCGTGCAGAATAAGGCAGCCATGCTGGGCGTGAAGCTGCCCAACGAGGTGACGGACTACATCGCGGAGAACATCACCTCCAACGTGCGGCAGATCGAGGGCACGCTGAACAAGATACTGGCCTATCGGGATCTGCTGGACGACCAGGTAAACGAGGAGACCGTCAGCCGGGCCATCCGTGATATGCTGAAGAAGAGCAACGACTTTGCCCCCACCCCTGCCATTATCGTGGGATACATATGCAGCTACTTCCATGTGGACGAGGAGACGCTGCGGGGACAAAGCCGCAGCCGCGATGTGGTGGCCGCGCGGCAGATCGCCATGTATCTCATCCGCCGTATGACCTCCATGAGCCTGAACGACATCGGCAAGGAGTTCGGCGACAGGGACCACTCCACTATTCTGCACTCTCTTGACAAGGTGGAGAGCACGATGCGCTCCGACCCCGCCTTTGCCGAAAAGGTGAAGGAGATCACCACCAACATCAACAGCAAAAAGTGAAAAAACACGGGTGCTGGGGGAGAGGAAATGAAAGGACAAGGTTTTCCCCATTTTCTGTGTAATCCACGTGGAAAAACTGTGTAACATCCGTATCACACATGAAGCTGTGGGAAACCCGGAGTGTTTTCCATAACGGTATGTCTATAAAAAAGCCGATAACAGCGCGGGATAAACATGGATGTCCACATAAAATTTCCCTACTAATAAGACTACTGAAATAAAAGATTAGTTTATGATTTAATTTAGAAAAATAGAACCGCTTTTTTGCATAGGGCTGATCTTTCAGACAGCGCAGGCGGCAATGACTTTAGGAAAGCGAGGAACGACGGATATGGTGAGATTTTCCTGTGAAAAGGCACTGGTACAACAGGCGGTGGCCGCGGTGTCTCGGGCGGTGGCGGCTAAAAGCTCCATCCCGGCGCTGGAGGGTATCCTGCTGGAGTGCGGCGAGGGACTGCGGCTGTCCGGCTATAATATGCAGACCGGCATACGCACCACGGTAGAGGCCGCAGTGTCCGAGGCAGGGCACATCGTGCTGAACGCCAGACTGTTCGGCGAGATGATCCGCCGCCTGCCGGATGATATGGTGACCTTTGAGGCAGACGACAAGTTCAACGTGAAGCTGAACTGCGGCGATGCCAGCTTCGAGCTTCCCGGCCTCAGCGCCGACGACTATCCGGAGCTGCCGGAGGTGGACGACCAGTTCTCCGTCACACTGGAGCAGCGGACGCTGAAGGCCATGATCAACCAGACCAGCTTTGCTGTTTCCGTCAACGAGGCCCGTCCCATCCACACCGGCGCCCTGTTTGAGATCAGCGACAAGGGACTGACCATGGTGGCGGTGGACGGCTTCCGTCTGGCGCTGCGCCGCGAGCCGTTGGAGCACATCGACGGCGGGGCCTTCAAGTTCGTGGCCCCCGGCGCCGCCCTGAACGAAGTGGAGAAAATATGCGCCGACACCGACGACATGGTGACGGTGACCCAGGGCAAGCGCCATCTGATGTTCGAGGCCGGGGCTACCCAGCTGATATGCCGCCGGTTGGAGGGTGAATTCCTGGACTACAAGAATGCCATACCTACCACCAACCCCATCTGCATCGAGGTGGACAACAAGACGATGATCGAAAGCCTGGACCGCGTCAGCGTGGTCATCAGCGAGAAGCTGAAAAGTCCGGTACGCTGCCTGTTCAGCCAGGACCGGGTGTATATGTCCGCCCGGACCGGAAACGGCGAAGCCCGGGATATCTGCCCCGTCCGCGGCGACGGACAGGAGCTGGAGATCGGCTTCAACAACCGCTATCTCATGGACGCCCTGCGCTATGCCCCGGCAGACACGGTGAAAATGCAGCTGAACACCGGTATTTCGCCCTGTATTATCACGCCCGTAGATGACAGTGACAACTTTCTTTATATGGTGCTGCCGGTGCGCCTGAAGGCGCAATAAAGGCACATCTCTTGTGCCCTGCCATCGTTACACCTCCTCGACATACACCCGGTACGCCGTCGTTGGTTTGCCATCGGCAGAACGCAGGAGCTGCACCTTTATCGAACTGTGTGCGCGCTTTTTATTGAAGAAAAAAACGGCATATTATATCTATGAACGAGGTTCATTATTATGGAGACTATCACCATCACAACGGAATATATCAAATTGCAGGATCTGCTGAAGTTTGCCGCGGCGGTAGAGACCGGCGGCGAGGCCAAACTCGTCATCCAGGAGGGTGACGTGACGGTAAATGGCGAGGTGTGCACCATGCGTGGCAAGAAGATCCGGCCCGGCGACGTGGTGGCCTTCAACGGGCAGATGCTGACGGTGACGTATGAGAGTTGACGCCCTGCACCTGCAGGGCTGGCGGAACTACGGCACGCAGGCGCTGACGTTCGACCCCAGCTGCAACGTTATTTACGGAGAGAACGCCCAAGGAAAAACAAATCTGCTGGAGGCCATTGTATATCTTAGCTGTGGAAAAAGTCCCCGCGCCCACGGAGACAAGGAGCTGATCGGCTTTGATATGCAGGAGGCCGCGCTGTTGGGAGATATCCTTTCCCGGCAGCGGGAGTTTGTGACGGACATACGCCTCTTCCGCGGAAAGCGTCGGAAAATGACCGTTAACGGTGTGCCCGCCAAAAACAGCGCCGCCCTGTCCGACGTGCTGCATACGGTGTTTTTTGCGCCGGAGGATCTGTTTTTGATCCGGGCCGGTGCGGCGGAACGGCGGCGGTTCATGGACCTGTCGCTGTGCCAGCTGCGGCCGCGGTACGCCGAGGCGCTGAGCCAGTACAACCGGCTGTATGAGCATAAGACCCGCATCCTGCGGGACAGCGAGGACAAGCCGGAGCTTTTGGACCTGCTGCCGGAATTCAACGAAGGCCTGTGCCGCAGCGGCGCAGTGCTGATAGGCTATCGGGCGCGGTTCTGTGCGGCGCTGGCGGAATATGCCCGACAGGCACACTATGAGTGCAGCGGCGAGAGGGAGGAGCTGACCCTGACGTACCAGACCGTCAGGACCGTCGCCGACCCGCTGGGAAGCCAGGCAGATATCTACGCGGCGCTGGCGGCACATATGGAGAGCCATCAGGCGGCGGAGCGTGCGTCGAAGCTGTGTCTCTCCGGCGCCCACAAGGACGATATCGAGGTGCTGGTCAACGAGCGCAGCGCGCGGCAGTTCTGCTCGCAGGGGCAGGTACGCACGGCGGCACTGAGCCTGAAGCTGGCGGAGCGCGAGATACACAAAAACGCCATGGGGGAGTATCCGGTAATGCTGTTGGACGATGTGCTCAGCGAGTTGGACCCCCGGCGGCAGGAATACGTACTGAATCGCATCAGCGGCGGACAGGTGTTTATCACCTGCTGCGAAAACGACCGGCTGGACACGCTGCTCAGCGGCAGGGTGTTCCATGTGCGGGGCGGGGAGGTACTGTGATGGCGTATCTGCACATCGGTATGAACGTGATGGTGGAGGATAGGCGGGTCATCGGTATCTTTGACCTGGATAACACCTCTACCTCAAAAAAAACGAGAGAGTTTTTACAGGGAGCCGAGCAGGAGGGCGTGGTACAGAGCGCCTGCGAGGACATACCGCGGTCCTTCGTGGTGTGTGATCATCCCTATCACCGGCAGATCGTGTATCTGTCGCAGATCAATTCCCGGACGCTGGGCAAGCGGGTCCAAGGAAAAGGAGAGTAGTACATGGCAGAACTGGAAAAGACCGTGGTGGATACGGAATACAACGCATCAGAAATACAGGTACTGGAGGGGCTGGAGGCTGTGCGGAAGCGGCCGGGTATGTATATCGGCTCCACCAGCGCCAGCGGTCTGCACCACCTGGTATATGAGATCGTGGACAACGCCATCGACGAGGCGCTGGCCGGCTACTGCACGGACATTACCGTGACCATCAACGATGGTGACACCATCACCGTCACCGATAACGGCCGTGGTATCCCCGTGGATATCCAGGCCCAGACGGGCCGGCCCGCCCTGGAGGTGGTGTTCACCGTGCTGCACGCCGGCGGCAAGTTCGGCGGCGGAGGCTATAAGGTCTCCGGCGGCCTGCACGGCGTGGGCGCGTCCGTGGTGAACGCTCTGAGCGAGTGGCTGACGGTGCAGGTACACAAGGACGGCAAAATCTATGAGATGAAATTCTCCCGGGGCAATATCACCCAGGAGATGAAGATCATCGGCGAGACGGACCATACCGGCACCACCGTGACCTTTAAGCCGGACCCGGAGATGTTCGACACGTTGGAGTATGACTACGAGACGCTGCACACCCGTATGCGGGAGCAGGCGTTCCTGAACGCTGGTCTGCGGATCACTATCAGCGACGCCCGGCCGGGCAGAGAGAAGTCCGAGGCCATGTGCTATGAGGGCGGCATCCGGGAGTTCGTTACCTACATCAACCGGAACAAGACCCCGCTCCACGAGGAGGTCATCTATCTCTCCGGCGCCAAGGGCGACAGCACGGCGGAGATCGCCATCCAGTATAACGACGGCTACAACGAGACGCTGGTGTCCTTCGCCAACGATATCCATACGCCGGAAGGCGGCATGCACGAGACGGGCTTCAAGGCGGCCCTGACCCGCGTACTGAATGCCTACGGCCTGAAATACGGCATGATCAAGGAGGGCGACAAGGTCTCCGGCGAGGACGTGCGCGAGGGCATCACCGCCGTCATCTCTGTGAAGCTGACGGAGGCCCAGTTTGAGGGCCAGACCAAGGCCAAGCTGGGCAACGCCCATATCCGCACGCTGGTGGACAGCATCGTGTCCGACCAGCTGGCGGTGTATCTGGAGGAGCATCCCGTAGTGGCCCGCACCATTCTGGATAAGGCCATGACCGCCAACCGCGCCCGCGAGGCGGCGCGGAAGGCACGTGAGTCCATCCGGCGCAAGACGGTGCTGGGCGGCGCGGCCATGCCGGACAAGCTGCGGGACTGCAACGAGAACAACCCCGAGCTGACCGAGCTGTACATCGTGGAGGGCGACTCCGCAGGCGGCTCCGCCACGGCGGGACGGGACAGCCGGTTCCAGGCCATCCTGCCGCTGTGGGGCAAGATGCTCAACGTGGAGAAGGCCCGGGTGGACAAGGTCTACGGCAACGACAAGCTCCAGCCCGTCATCATCGCGCTGGGCGCCGGTATCGGCGAGGAGTTCGACGAGAACAAGCTGCGCTATCACAAGATCATCATCATGGCCGATGCCGATGTGGACGGCGCCCATATCCGCACCCTGCTGCTGACCTTCTTCTTCCGGTATATGCGGCCCCTCATTGAGGAGGGCTATGTCTACTCCGCCGTGCCGCCGCTCTATAAGCTGACCCGTGGCAAGACCTCCCGGGTGGCCTACTCCGACGAGGAGCGGGACCGCATCTCCGCGGAGATGCGCGGCGGCAACCCCAATGTGACCATCAACATCAGCCGGTTTAAGGGTCTGGGCGAGATGGACGCCCACGAGCTGTGGGAGACCACCATGGATCCCACCACCCGTACCCTGCGGCGCATCACGCTGGATGACGCGGTGAAGGCTGACGCCACGTTCACCGTCCTCATGGGCGAGAAGGTGGAGCCCCGCAAGGAGTTTATCGAGCAGCGCGCCAAGTACGCGGTAAATCTGGATTATTAAGGAGGTCGTGTCAGTATGAGCAAAAAGCCCCAATACGACCCGGAAGAAATACGTTTTCCCAACCAGCATATCGTAGAGTCCCCGCTGGTGCCGGAGATGGAGAACTCCTATATCGAATACGCCATGTCCGTCATCGTGGGCCGTGCGCTGCCCGATGTGCGGGACGGCCTGAAGCCCGTGCACCGGCGTATCCTGTACGCCATGTACGAGGATAACCTGACCAGCGACAAGCCCTTCAAGAAATCCGCCACCTGCGTGGGCGATGTGCTGGGCCGGTATCACCCCCACGGCGACGCCTCCGTGTACGACGCGCTGGTGCGTCTGGCGCAGGATTTCTCCATGCGCTATATGCTGGTGGACGGCCACGGCAACTTCGGCTCCGTGGATGGCGACCCCCCGGCCGCCTACCGTTACACCGAAGCCCGTCTCAGCAAGATCTCCAACGAGATGCTCCGCGACATCGAAAAGGACACGGTGGACTGGGACCCCAACTTCGATGAGAGCCGGAAGGAGCCCCGTGTGCTGCCCTGCCGGTTCCCCAATCTGCTGGTGAACGGCTCCAGCGGTATCGCCGTGGGCATGGCCACCAACATCCCGCCCCACAACCTGCGGGAGGTCATCGGAGCCTGCATCCACGTGCTGGATGATCCCGATGCCACGCTGGCGGACCTGATGACCTATATCAAGGGTCCCGACTTCCCCACCCGTGGCCTTATCATGGGACGCAGCGGCATCCGGGCCGCCTACGCCACCGGCCGTGGCCGGGTGGTGATGCGGGCCCGCCACGAGTTCGAGGAGTTCGGCCACGACCGCACCCGCATCATCATCACGGAGCTGCCGTATCAGGTGAATAAGCGGATGCTCATCAAGAGCATGGCCGATCAGGTGGAGGACAAGCGTCTGGAGGGCATCTCCGACATCCGGGACGAGACGGACCGCAACGGTATGCGGATCGTCATCGAGCTGAAGCGGGACGCCAATCCGCAGGTGGTACTCAACCGCCTGTTTGCACAGACCCAGCTGCAAACCACCTTCGCCATCAATATGCTGGCGTTGGTGAATAACCAGTCCCAGCCGAAGATCCTCTCCCTGCGCCACATCATCGACGAATATCTGGCCTTTCAGGAGGAGATCATCGTCCGCCGCACCCGCTATGACCTGAAGGACGCACAGGCCCGTGCTCATCTGCTGGAGGGTCTGCTCATCGCACAGGACAACATCGACGAGGTCATCCACATCATCCGCACCAGCTATGACAACGCCAAGGAGAACCTCATGTCCCGCTTCGGGCTGGACGATGTGCAGGCACAGGCCATTCTGGATATGCGCCTGAAGGCGCTGCAGGGGCTGGATCGTGAGAAGCTGCAGGCGGAGTACAAGGAGCTGGAGGAGAAGATCGCCTACTTCCTGAAGGTGCTGTCCGACGATGCTCTGGTGCGCTCCATCCTGAAGGAGGAGCTGTCCGCCATTGCCGAGAAGTACGGCGATGACCGTAAGACGGAAATTCAGGACGTGGAGGACGAGATCGACATCGAGGACCTCATCGAGGAGGAGGAGTGCGTCTTTACCCTGACGGAGAACGGCTACATCAAGCGCACCGCCGTCAGCGAGTACGCCGCCCAGAGCAAGGGCGGCATGGGCAAGAAGGGTATCACCACCCGTGACGAGGATACCGTGGTGGATGCTGTCTCTTATACACATCTGACGCTGCCGACGA
>ENA-OZGC01002117-OZGC01002117.1-human-gut-metagenome-genome-assembly--contig:-NODE-2117-length-9580-cov-10.774278_pt1 | contig 9580 bp, 10 predicted proteins | sample MGYA00245109_ERZ653643 | MGnify/ENA primary metagenome ERZ653643 (study PRJEB26926, sample SAMN06165107) | human gut metagenome | biome: ENVO:00009003; feature: ENVO:2100002; material: ENVO:00002003... | reverse complement strand
AGAGCAAAGGACTGAAAATCCTTGTGTCCCCGGTTCGATTCCTGGTGGTACCACTCCTCCTTTCATTTGGCGGTTTCTGACTTCGGTTAGAGCCGCCTTTTTTTTATAATGAAGTATCAGGAAACAAACAAAACAAACTATATTCAAACAACTAAACATTTTAAAGATTATGAAGAAAATCATCATCTCTTTACTGGCACTTCTCGCTGTTACAGCCATACAAGCCAACAACGATTATGCCAAGTATTACCAAAACCTGCCTGTACAGATGCCACAACCCACCCTGCCCACTATACCGGATAATCAGGTGAGCATCCTCGACTGCGGTGGAAAGGGCGACGGACTGACTCTCAACACAGAGGCTTTCGCCAAAGCCATCAGCCAGCTCAGCAAACAGGGCGGCGGTCATCTGAATGTACCTGCAGGAATCTATCTTACAGGACTCATCTCACTCAAGGACAACATCGACCTGCACCTCGAGAAGAACGCCATCATCGTGTTCTCCGAGGATAAGAACGACCTGATCAAGGTCGACAAGACTACAGGTGCCAAAGAACTGAGAGCCGCAACAGCCATCACAGCCAGCAAGCGCAAGAACATATCTATCACAGGTGAAGGCACCATCGACGGAAACGGAGAATGGTGGCGAGCTGTAAAACGCAGCAAGGTTAGCGACGTGGAGTGGAAACAATTCCAGGAAATGGGAGGTAGTGTTTCTGCCAAGGGCGACCTCTGGTATCCTTTCAATCTGAAACACCAGTCCAATGTGGCTTCCACGATGGAGGAGCAGGAGAAATACCGCAACCACATGATCCGCTTCACCGACTGTCAGAACGTTCTCGTACAGGGTGTCACCCTGCTCAACTCTCCTCGTTTCCACATCATCCCTACCCGTTGCCAGAATGTCATCATCGACGGCATCACTGTGAAATGTCCTTGGAATGCCCAGAACGGCGATGCCATCGACATCTCAAGCTGTAAGGATGTACTCATCGTCAACAACGTCATTGATGCGGGCGACGACGGTATCTGCATGAAGGGAGGAGCTGGCGAAAGCGGTGTCAAGGCAGGTCCTTGCGAGAATATCAACATTCAGGACAACACCGTATATCACGCTCATGGCGGTTTCGTCATTGGAAGCGAGTTCTCTGGTGGCATGAAGAACATCCTGGTACGCAACAACACCTTCCAGGGCACAGACGCAGGACTTCGTTTCAAGAGTGCTGTCAAGCGAGGCGGAAAGACAGAGAACATCTTCATCGACCATATCTATATGACCGACATCACAGGCGACGCCATCACTTTCGAGACCACTTACTGGGACAACCACGTAGGTGCCAAGCAGCCTAAGAATGCTGTCCAGAAAGCTGAGTTCGTACCCAACTTCCAGGACATCCATATCAGCAACGTTTATGTAAGAGGTTGTAAAAACGGAATCGTGGCACATGGACAGGAAGGTATGATACACGACATCACCATCAAAGACTGCAACATCTTCTACAATAAGCAGGCACAAGACATCGACAAGGCTTGCAAGATTCAGGTAGAGAATGTCAACTTCAGTACCTTCGCCAAGTAAAGCAAACGACTACTTCACTACGGTAAGTATCTGATTGCATACCGTAAAGTGAATATCCATACCCTCATAAGGCATCCCATATACCTTATGAGGGTCTTTTTGATAATGCGGGCGAGGGTCTTGCGCCAGCACCTCTTTCAAAATCCCAATCTTTTCTTCAGTCATTCCCTGAGACAGCAGAAAGGTTTTTACTGTATCAGATATTTCTACCTGCAACTTATTCCACTTGCGTTCATCCACAAAGCCACTGCGGGCCTCAGGATGACAGTCGGCATACACCACATAGGGCTTGATGTCATAAATAGGAGTACCGTCCATCAGGTCGGCACCCTTCACATGAATTACAGGACCGTGGCTACTCTCCCACTCCACATGCGACAGACGCACAGAAGACAATCCGATGTTGTTGGGACGAAAAGGACTGCGGGTGGCAAAGACACCCACCTTCTCGTTGCCGCCCAATACCGGAGGACGAACCACCGGACTCTTGGCAGCATGCCTGTTGGCAGAAAACTCCCATATCAGCCACAGATAGTCAAAACCCTCTATGCCACGAAGCGCATCTGCGTTGCGGTATTCGGGCTCAAAGACAATCTTTCCCACCAACTCTGCCACCAGTCCAGCCTGCTTGGGAACACCAAACTTACTCTTGAAAGGTGAGCGAAAATGTGCTATTGGTTTTATTTCCATATTTTCTAATTTGCGCCAAAATTACACAATTAAATCCATTGGGGAAAGAAATAAAAAGAAAAAATTTGGTATTCCATGCTTTTTAATGTACCTTTGCAAGCAAAACAATCAAATCCATCAAGAAATGAAAATCCAGAAACCCCAATTTGAGATTTGGGAACAAATCGCAGGAGAAGCCGGCATCTATAAGCAGATAGAGCGTGCCGGAAGAGTATGCTACAAGAGTGAAGACCATACAACAGACGATTCTGCCAAACCATTCGTTGAACGAATGATTCAGAGCGAGCACTTCGCCATGCTCGAACATGGCACCGTCTATCTCGTGTGCAATCATGGCGAGCTGCCACTTTATCTCACCAACAGGTTCTCCCGTTGCCACACCGTCGAGGGCAAGGATTACATCACAACCAACATGCGCGTTCTTGCCGAGAACAAGTCACTCTCCGACCTGAAGTATATCAGCAACTACGTGGCTGGCAGACATGAGCTGCGCATCACCGTGCATTTCACCACCCAGATTTCCATCACCCGCGAATACAATCGCCATCGCGCCAACTCCATGGCCGAGCAGAGCACACGCTACTGCAACTACACCAAGAACAAGTTTGGCAACGAGATAACCATCAACCTGCCAGAGTGGGTTGCCAATCAAGCCGACTTCGATGACGCAACTGCGGAAGTATCGCCCGAAACTTTCTCTTCACTCTGCCAGGAAGTAGCTGAAGGCAAGTCACAGCAATGGAGCAAACTGCAGTATTGGCTCTTTGCCAACCTCGCCGCAGAGTATTCATATATGAATATGATCAATGCCGGTTGCAAACCACAGGAGGCACGAGCCATCCTGCCACTCGACTGCAACACCGAACTCGTGCATACAGCTTTCATCAGCGACTGGCGTCATTTCTTCGATCTTCGTGCTCTTGGCACCACAGGAGCCCCCCACCCTGATGCCAAACTTTTGGCCTATCCTCTCATGCTGGAGTTTCAGGAAAAGGGATATTTAGATGAAAAATAAACAAAACAACTGCCAAAAGATAAGATTTTCGGAATATCTGACATCATGTATCAAAGAATTACTTATCTTTGCAGTGTGTTTTTCATAGTATTAGATTTAAGGTTATCAAGGTTGGGGGCTACGGCGGTAGCCCCGTTTTTGTATAAACAGCCCCTATAAACAGCCCTATAAGCATACGTAAAGCCACTTTTTTAAAGAAAAATCAAAAAAAGTTTCATAAATATTTGGCAGAAAGAAAAAATAGTCGTACCTTTGCAACCGCTTAAGAAAACCAAGCTGGTCATCTTGCAAGGAGAGATGGTAGAGTGGTCGATTACAACGGTCTTGAAAACCGTCGTACCGAGAGGTACCGGGGGTTCGAATCCCTCTCTCTCCGCCAAAATCAGCGTAACGAGTTGTAAAACAACAAGTTGCGCTGATTTTTCGTTTAAGGGTGCGCCAAATCTGCGCCAGAATTTTTCAGGTAATTGAACAAACGTCTTTAATCCACCGATAAGATGGCTCTAAAAGATGTTAAAAAAATGTGCTCAAAATTTTGTAACGGCAAGAGTTCTGACATTGTGGGCTACACACCTCCCACTTTACATAAAGGTGTACGTTGGTTTGTAGATTTTACATCATTAGACCCAGCACGAGGTTTAATGCGTCGTAAGAGATACTATATCAAAGATAGTCTTAGCGTCTCTGAAAAGAAACGCAGAGCAAGCGAAATCATGGAGGTTCTTACAAAGCAGCTTGCTCAGGGATGGAATCCTTGGGTAACAGATGATGAGAGTCGTGGCTTTGTGTATTTTGACAACTGCCTTGAACGCTATCTTGACTATGTTGACCGCATGGACAGAAAGAAAACGCGTCAAAGCTATCGTTCCAGAGTGAATATACTTCGTGAGTTTATTACATCGCAAGTTAATCCCATCAAGTATGCCTATCAATTTGATATTGGCTTCTGTAATGACTTCATAGATTGGATTTATCTTGATCGTGAGAGTTCTCCACGAACAAGAAACAATTACAGAGGATGGCTTTACGGCTTGGCGGAGTTCTTGATTGCTCGTAAGCACATCAACACTAATCCTGTGGAACATATCAAGGTGATGCCTGAACATGAGAAATATCGCAAGGACTTGACACCAGAGATGCTGAATCAAATGTCAAACTATCTGTGCAGAAATGATAAGTCGTTCTTTCTTGCCTGTCTGATGCAGTATTATACGCTCATACGCCCAGGCGAATTGAGTCACTTGAAGATTGGCGACATTTCTCTGAAGAAACAAACGGTGTTTGTATCGCATGAATTCAGCAAGAACCACAAGGATGCAGAAGTTGGCTTGAATAAAATCGTCATCAAACTTATGCTTGACTTGGAGGTGTTCAAGCAGCCGGATAGCTATTACCTGTTCGGCTCTGACTTCAAACCAAGCAAAGAGCGTATTGGTTCAGACCAATTCAACAAGCGTTGGAAAGTTATGCGTAAAGCTCTGAAATGGAATGACTGTTACCAGTTCTACAGTTTGAAGGACTCTGGCATCCGTGACTTGGCAAATGCGCAAGGAGTGGTAGTTGCACGTGACCAAGCTCGACATAGCGACATCACTACTACCAACAAGTATATCCAAAAGCATGGAGTACAGCAGGTAACACTTGGCTTTGAAGGAAATCTTATTTACGATGACGAGGTGGAGTAAACTCACCTTGTTTATAATGCAAATGGTAATCATCTATCACCTTACAGGTCGTAGGCGATTACCATTTGCGTATTAAATAGCCTTTTTCTTTTGTAGCGTTGTATCTCTCGGAGTCATATTCTCACAAATGCAATGAGTGTCAACACTTTATACAAAGATACAACTTGTATACACAACGTATCTACGCTACATTTTATCCTTTATAAGCTTCCCACTCCACAGCGAAGTGTTACTGAGATGGTTGGCAAACAGACATCACAGCCCGATGGCAACAAGTTGCTATTAGGCTGCCATGACTGTTTGCCAAGGACCAAATACAAAGAAAGCAGCAATTCTAAACACAATCTATCAAGGCTTACGCGTAGAAGACTTGTATTTAGAATTGCCACTCACTTTGTTTGGACATTTGGTCTTGCCACTCGCAACACTTCACAGTTTCCCACCCTTTATATAAAACTTCTTCAAGTTCCACGAAATAAAAGAGTTTCTTAAAGACTTACCCACCCTGTAAAACAGACGGCAGCTATTCTGCTTGATGAACAAAGCACCATTCTTGTCTGCAAACAGTCAAGAGAGGAGCATTGTTCCGCAGAACGTGTGACGAATTGAATTGTCAATCGGCAGAGCATCAAGCGAAGATCGATATGAACCGACCTTCATATTGCTGCTTTTTGATTGACAACACAATTCAAATGTCACACTGTAGCTGCTGACTGTTTTACATCCACCCTTGGCATTGGAGATTGTTGGATAACCAACATTCCTATGTATGGGATATAAAGTAAGGGAAATGACTATTTTAGATTGATTTCTCCCTAACCTTGTTAGCGGTTCTCGACATGGATGGATATTCCATCTTTATATCATATTGGTGCAATATCCTATATATGTTACTTTTTCCACGGTAGCCAGTCCTTTCCATGATTTCCTTTACACTATAACCGGCTTTATACATGTTGATAACCAACTTGTATCGTTTCAATTTCCTATCCTCGAAGCTGTAGGAATACAATTCTGCCTCCAAGTCATCATGCGAAGCCCTATCTCTTTTGCTGAAAACCTTGCATATCAAGTCTAATGTGTCCGCCGTTCTTCTCTCAGGAAACAACTTGTCATGCGTGTCCAGTTCATCTGAGAGGGAAATAATACGAATGTCCATCTTAGAACAATACTTGATGAAGAACATCATATCGTGGAAATTGTGAAACACATTGTCGAATGACGCAAACACTACACTGTCTCCATTTGAAAGACTGTCAATGAACTTACACCACTCAATGCGTTTCTTGTCTTTGGTCTCTTCAATGTGAATATTGACACATCCATGACCTTTCATCAAATTGATGATTTCTGTTGTATGCTCAAAGTATTGAGCCTTATTTATATAACCGATATAGTTCATATTATCCGTATTGCTAAGTAATAATGTTTGCAAAGATAATCATAAACCACTGAATTTATGGATAAACACCATGCATATATGCTGTATTACTGTATTTTAAGACATATTCCCTGTTTATTGGTTCTATTTTTACCAAGAATAGAACCAATGCTTAAAATATTGAGCAGAAAATTATTCTTTTCAGACTTTACTCCCTACCTTTGTCATTAAAAACAAATAAAACATCAACACCACATGAAGAAAGACCATATTCAGTCTCCAATCCGCAGAGAAAACAGCCATATCATACATCATCTACAGCCGTTTGGTAATATCGTATTACCCTTATTTTCGGTATTACTCATATTACTTGTATTTTCCAGTTGTTCATCATGCTCTGGTGGAGGGAAATACGACTTTCGAACACGCCAAGATGCCATAAACGAGTTTCACCAATACCTGTTGAAAGTCCGCTCTATTAGCCATTCCAACACCAAAGACTTCGGTGAGACCTTATGTGAATGGCATGAGATAAGCGACACTGTCTATAAATTTCTTGCCAAAGACTCAGTTTTCATCAAGCACCATAACGTGGCAAACGACTTTTTTCTTATCAGCGACTCCATAAGAACAGAAATGCTTCGCCTTACCGAAACATGGAAATACGGCTATGGGGATGTTCTCACGATAAAAGACATGACTTGTTCCTACAAAGAGGACAAAGAACTTCTTGATGCTGTTCACGAAGCAGAACCTTTCTTTAATGCTTTGGACAGCACAAGCATTAGTGTTTGTGATAAAAGTTCAATCTTGAAACGTTACAGATACTTCTTGAGCGAGACCAAGAGGTCTGGAATAAACAACAAGAATGAGCTGCTAAAATTCATAAGCCAAGAAGATTTCTTGTTCCGTTCTTTTCTTGCACACCTATATGAAATGGACAACGAACCTCTGTCCGACATCACAAAAAACACGGAAACCATCTGCCGAAATATATTTCTGGCAGCAAAGGACGGGAAAATATCATCAAAAGATGTAGTCGTTTACATGTCTATGCGCACTGTGAGGCGATTGTTACAGAACTCTGCTGAGTGTGTGGAAAACATTAACCGCCTTGAAATGAAAAACAAGGCACAAGGCAACGCCTATCTTTGGATGATAATACAGCCTTTCATCAGTATTGACCAGTTTTCTCTTGCCACAATGACCGAGCAGGAACGAAAGAAGTTCAACTATGTCATCTCTCAACTTCCCAAATCAAGAAAGTTTGCAGAGACGTTTGACATCAACTTAAAGGCATTGAACTATCTGTTGCCACAGCAACTACTAAAAATATACGTCTCATCATTTTAACTCCTACTAAGTATGATAACAAAAGAAGTGAACAAGTTTATGGCTTTGGCACCGCTCATGTTGCCAAGGCTCATTGACAGTAAGAAATGTGCGGAACCTGACATAACCGAAGACTCCGCAATACTTTATTTTTCTCTTGAAGAAAAGTTTCCCATTGGGTGTGTCATGGATATGCTTGACGATGATATGGACTTACTTTTACTGTATCATGGTATAAGTAAAACAGCTCCCAATATACATCATTGTTGTTTCTTTGCCAGTCCTAAATTGGGTCAAAGTATGTACAAGGTCAATATGGTGTCACAGCCTAACGGCTTTATTGATGGAATCTCCGTAACCATATACGATTCTATTGATGTTTGGGAGGACGAGCTTGAAAGTGATCTTATTTCACACGAGGCATCTTTTGACTTTATTGAAGCCATGACAGCAGCTAAACTCCTTTCTGTATTCTGCAAAATGAACTATGATGGCTGAACTACTATATAAGATAGCCGACATTATCAATGCCAACAGCAAGGTATATCGTGCTGTCGTTCCAGAAGCAAGGCATGACTATATGATGCACGAGAACGGAAAACTTGTGAAATCATCATGTCTTGTTCTTCGCATCATGTTATCTGGCAAAGTAAAGTACCATATATCCAGAACGGTCTGGAACATATATGAGTATGACATAGCCAAAATCATAAAGAAAATATGCAGAAGAGACGGCGCTTTTGCAGAACGCATTGCAAAATGTGAACCTACATTACACGATGTTGAACTGATTATTCGCAGAGCATCGTTTAAGTCTCTAAAGCTTAAAATTTCAAATTCTCCATTCTATCTGTATGTTGGAGATGACGTTTAGATATTTCCAAGTAATACGGTATTACTCATATTATTCAAATAAAAATGACGTACTTAAAGATTGCAATATTCTTAGCATTTTCTCTGTTTTTGTTCTTGTTTCCAGCAAGGCTATACACTAACAGAAAATTCAGAAGAGCATGGCTCGGTATGGCTTACTCAGAAAACTTCAGGTTGTTCACGGCACGAATGCTGTGTCTTGCACTTATCTTGTTTCACCTGGTGTATTACGCTTTGTTCCCCTTGGAGAAATGCATCATGCTTTCATCAATCTATGTATTCTTCTCGCTTGCTTCTAAGAAGAACATGATACTGCTTCAGACAATAAGAAAGTCACGCATGATTGTTATGGCTCTTGCCTTCACTACCATTGTACTTTCGTTTATTCCACATCTGCTTTCGGTGGCAGTAACATTAGCGTTTATTCTTGAAGCTGCTTGTTGTTTTCCTTCCAAAGTAAAACATCGTAAAAGTAAAACTCAAAAAGCTCATGTGAAACCTACCGATATTGAACAAATAGAGATGTTGTCTCATTCTTAAAAACTGCATTTATGGAAAAGAATACCCATTCGCTTAATTGGCTTGCTCTTGGTGCTGAATTGATAGACTGCCTGAGATCAAAAGGCAATCATCGTCTTACACGATACGACGCCTTCGTCTGGATGATTGAACATATACAAAAAGGTGTTGCCGTTAGAGATGCTGATGGTATTGTCGTAAACTCGGCACCTTATTCCGCTTCTTACAAACGCCTTGCGGAAGATTGGAATTGGGAGCGTCATACCGTTCAATCATTTATCGAAGAACTTACGGCTTTGTCGGTCATCACTTCTAAACGACAGGGAAATGTTTATGTCTTTTTCATCGGCAAAAAGTCTTACCAACAGCTTGTCTTATGACTTCACATTCCCTATCATTTCACCTCAGAACGATAGCAATGCAACAATCAAATGCGTTCTTCAAAATCTCTGCGAGCTTGCTTGCTGCAATTCAAAAACGACTTGCGCCAACGACTCGTTAAGCAA
>ENA-OZGC01002114-OZGC01002114.1-human-gut-metagenome-genome-assembly--contig:-NODE-2114-length-9603-cov-14.842166_pt1 | contig 9603 bp, 9 predicted proteins | sample MGYA00245109_ERZ653643 | MGnify/ENA primary metagenome ERZ653643 (study PRJEB26926, sample SAMN06165107) | human gut metagenome | biome: ENVO:00009003; feature: ENVO:2100002; material: ENVO:00002003... | reverse complement strand
CTAATTAATTAACAAAACTCGGTTTAGGGCACTGAAAAGTGCCCTTTCGAAGGGGTATGCCCTAAATTGAGTGCTTACATAAAAAGCAATGGAAAATCAAGAAAAACCATTAGTAATCGCTTACTATTTACCACAGTTTCACCCATTTAAAGAAAATGACGAATGGTGGGGGAAAGGATTCACAGAGTGGACTAATGTAGGAAAGGCCAAGCCTCTTTTCCGGGGGCATTATCAGCCCAAAGTACCAGCAGATCTTGGATATTATGACCTTCGCTTGCCGGAGATTCGACAACAGCAAGCAGAACTTGCCAAGGAAGCAGGAGTTTCTGGGTTCTGTTATTGGCATTATTGGTTTGGCGAAGGTAGACAACTTCTGAATGAAATAATTGATGAGGTCGTGGCTACTGGCAAACCTGATTTCCCCTTCTGTTTGGGATGGGCCAACGAAACATGGAAAGCCAAGCAATGGAACAAAGATGGTTCGGGAGACAAAGTATTAATAGAACAGCGATATGGAGGCGAAGATGATTACCGTCATCATTTTGAATATGTCTTAAAAATTTTCAAAGACGACAGATATATAAAGATAAAGAACTGCCCTCTATTCTTGATATATCAACCGCAACTTATGCCCGATATGCAACAGTTTATCTCGTTGTGGAACAAATGGGCTATAGAGGCAGGTTTTAACGGAATTTATTTCATCGCTCGCATGAGACAGATGGAGGAATATGACAAAGATAAATGGCTAAAGATGGGAGCTAATGCAGTAACTACCGAACGAACTTATGGCTTTGAATTTAACCAGTGCTTTCCCCAAAAAATAATCAAGCGTGCCATACGTAGATTATTCGGGTTACCAATCGTGGAGGCGTATAAAAATGCCATGAAATATTTTGTGAAAGACAGCGACGCAGATGAAGATTTCATTCCGTGCCTTATTCCTAATTGGGATCATTCTCCTCGCAGTAAGAAGAAGGCATTAGTTTTGACTGATAGCGATCCCAAATATTTCAAAAAGCATATCGATAAAGTGTTTTCCATTGTCAAGAAGAAAGATAATAAAATCGTATTCTTAAAATCATGGAATGAATGGGCTGAAGGTAACTATATGGAACCAGATTTGAAATACGGAAAAGGTTATATTAATGCCTTGAAAGAGGAAACGGAAAAACACTTTGGAAAATGAAAAAAATATTGGTCATATCAGCAAATCCAGCCCCACCCATACAAGCAGGAAATCAAAAATGCATCATAGAATATTGCAATCTGCTTCATAACATTGGATGCGAAGTATATTTCCTGTATATAGAAGGACGGCAAAAGGCCCCCATAGAAATGTTTAATTATTGGGGTGAAAAATTATTCGTCTACAAAAAACAACTTCAGAAAGACATAATCAAGCGAACATTGATAGTTTTAAGGGCGAAACTTTTGGGATATAATCACGTGGATGATCTATATCCGATAGGTTTGACAAAGTATGTAAAAAAGCTCCAACAAGAAATGGACTTTAACGCAATAATCATCAATTATATTAACCTCTCAAAGTTATTCAAATCACAATTTAATTGTAAAAAAATACTATTCACCCATGATTGCATGACATTCAAAAAAGCTCATTTAGGAGTCTGTTCATTTTGGTTTGATTTGACACCTAATCAAGAAGCAAAAGGATTACGAAGATGTGACACCATTTTATCTATCCAGGAGAATGAGAGCATATTCTTTAGGTATCTGTATCCAGGTGGAAATGTCAAAACAATATATTCCTACTTTAAAGCTGTACCACAACCTTTAACAGGAAATAAAAACATACTTTTCTTGTCTGGTAAAAGCGACCTTAACATAAATGGAATCAATTATTTTATAAGAGATGTATTTCCGTTGGTTCTTCAAAAAGAACCGGATGCGAAATTGATAATTGGAGGCAGCATTTGTGACAGTTTGTTTACGATTGATGAAAATTCAATTGTTAAAATAGGAAGAGTAGATAATGTTGAACAATTTTATGCTTTAGGAGATATTGCTATTAATCCTGTATATCAAGGAACAGGATTGAAAATCAAGACATTTGAGGCCCTTTCTTATGGGAAAGTCACCATTGTACATCCCCATAGCGCAGAGGGCATTTATGATAAATTTAATGCTCCGATTATACAGTGTAAGACTCCATCGGAATATGCAACGCATCTTATAGAAATGTTGTCCAACATAGAGAAAAGGAAAGAAATCTCAAATAAATCAATAGAATATATACATTCGCTTAATCTTTATATAGCACAGCAATATAAAGAAGTGATCATGCAATAGTAATTGCATAAAGATGAATATACACATTCTCTATCGTGTGTTTTTGTGCTTTGCATATTTGTTAAGTCAGTGCAATGCTATATGCCAAAGCAACGACTATTCAGAAAGTCTTGGACTTGTAGCGCATCAGCCTTACCCTATAAAAATTGTATGCGATGGAGACTACACCATTGCCGGACATATTTCAAACACAAATGGAATGTTAATGGTGTCTCCTCCTAATTATTCATCAACATCATATATTGAAGTGTCTGGATATGACGTGATTGAATGTCAGTTACCTCAAAGTAAATGCGGTGGATTAGCATTTTACGATGCTGATAAACGTTTTCTTTCAGCCATATCATCCAAAAATGGCGAAAAGATTCAGTCAAATATACCACAAAACGCTTTCTATATGAGATTGTGTAAGCGTACAGATATAGTTAGTATTTCTTACTATGCCAAATTATATAAATCAGATAATAGAAATGTGCAAGCCATAATACAAGAAATCCATAACCAGATAAAAAGTTTGAATGGAGGACTTTATGCCGCACTAGTAGCGGACTATATCACTGTGTTTCAACGTGATAATTTTGCTTATAATGAGGTGGATAGAAATGGTTGCCATGTAATTAATCCCAATATTAAAGAAAAATATTACTCTATATTTAGAATTCCCATCCATTTGAAAACAAAGCATGGTACGATTATCGTAGCAGCAGAAGCGAAAAAAATGCAAAAAGGGATGAAAGGGAATTCCATCATTATGGCAAGAAGTACAGATGGAGGAAAAACATTTGATGAGAGCCAAATGTGCAGAGGTTATAATCCATGCCTAATTTACGATGAACAACATGACCGCATTTTCTTTCTTCATGATTTGAACTATTCGATCTCTACTGATGATGGACAGACATGGAGTGATTTCATGCCAATGAACATCGAAAAACCAAAAGGTTGGGAGAAGTTCTACGCCTCACCCACAACAGGCATTCAACTTAAAAACGGTATATTAGCGGCACCCTACATTTTGATGAACGGTTCTGGAAAAGGAATCTCAAAAAATGCGAATGCCGTGGTGTACTCGGCTGACTTCGGAAAGACATGGAAGGTAACAGCAGCGACCCCAGATACAATCATCGCCAATGAAACGACTATTGCAGAATATGCTCCCAATCAGATTATGATTAACGCCCGTGGAGGCACCGAAGTCCATTGGGGAAGTCCCAATCCAGGACGGCGTGTCTTTGTGTCCGTTACACCTTCAAAAAGCGACAGAAAAGACTGGCATATAAAGGAATGGAAGTTACATGAATCTGACAAACAATTAATTGAACCTATTTGTAATGCTTCATTTATTGCTTGTCAATACGGCAAACATCGTTTCGGGCTGTTTTGCAATCCATATACATCAGGGAAAAAACGGAAAAATCTGATGCTACAAGTATCATCAGATTTCACGCATTGGACTAAGGTGGGCTTGCTTACCCCTTTCAATCGAGAGGTATATGGCTATTGCAGTTTAAATTACCAAAATGGGCAACTGTCATTTGTATTTGAGGATAAAGAATGTGGCATTTTATACGCGGACTTAACACCTTTTATGGATGAAATACTCACAAAAATGGTAGTCAATAAAATTCTTTATCAAGAAAATTAAAATATCTATATAAACAATGGTAAAAAAGATTTTAAAGAAATGTAGAACTATGTTTTTTACATTTCTTGCTAAACGACAATTAAAACAGTACGGTAGAAACTTAACTGTAAATCATTATTGCCGTTTTGCAGGGAATATACGTGTGGGAGATAATTGTCATTTCAATGGAATGAAAATAGGGGGGGGTAATGTATTAATACACAACAACTTACACAGTGGAGAAGAGGTGCTAATATTGGCACAAAGTCATAATTATAATGGTGATGAACTACCCTATGACAGCACTTATATTATAAAGAATGTAGTCATTGATGACAATGTTTGGATTGGAAGCCGTGTACTTATCATTGGTGAAGTACACATTGGAGAAGGTGCCATTATAGGTGCTGGAAGTATAGTAACAAAAGATGTTCCACCTTTAGCTATCTATGCAGGTGGAAAAATCATAAAATATCGAGATAAGGAAAAATATAATCGACTTAAAACATTAAAAAAATTTCATTAAAATGAAATCTCCAAAAATTATTGCAGAAATAGGTTGCAATCACAAGGGTGACATGGCAATCGCAAAAGAGATGATCATGACTGCTGCTACTTATTGCAAGGTAGATGTAGTCAAGTTTCAGAAACGTTGTAATAAAGAGTTGTTGACTCCGGAAGAGTATAATGCTCCGCATCCTCATCCGGAAAACTCCTACGGAAAGACTTACGGCGAACACCGCGAGTTCTTGGAGTTTAATCTTGACCAGCACCGCCAATTGCAAGAATGGTGCAACGAGTTCGGTGTGGAATATTCCACTTCCGTGTGGGACATCACTTCCGCCAAGGAAATCTGTACCCTGCATCCCAATCTGATAAAGGTTCCTTCCGCCTGCAACCTGAACAAAGGTCTGTTGGAATACCTGTGCGATAACTTTGGCGGTGAAATCCATCTGTCGTTTGGTATGACTACCCGCGACGAGGAAGAACAGATTATCCGTTTCTTCGAATCCAAGGGACGCAACAAGGATTTAGTTATTTACGATTGTACTTCCGGTTATCCCGTACCATTCGAAGACATCTGTCTGCTTGAAATTACCCGCTTGCGTGAACTGTATGCAGACAGAGTAAAATCCATCGGCTTTTCAGGTCATCATTTAGGTATTGCCGTAGACTCTGCTGCCGTAGCTTTAGGTGCGGAATGGATAGAACGCCATTACACGCTTGACCGCACATGGAAAGGTACGGACCATGCCGCATCCTTGGAACCAGATGGTGTACGCAAGCTGGCACGTGACTGCCGTGCCGTGGCAAAGGCATTGACTTATAAGAAAGAGGATATTCTTGATATCGAGAAAGTTCAGAGAAACAAGTTGAAGAAAAATCAAGTGAAATGGTAATCGCATTTATACCGGTAAGGGGTGGTAGCAAGTCTATCCCCCTTAAAAACATCAAGCCGTTCTGTGGCAAGCCTTTGGTTTGCTGGAACATCGAAGCATTGGAACAATGCAAAGAAGTGGACGAGATTATTGTCGCAACCGATTCGGATAAAATAGAAGAGGTAGTTGTTTCTCGACCATATAAGAAAACAAAAATCTATCGCCGTTCTGCCAAGAATGCTTGCGATACGGCAAGTACGGAAAGCGTGATGTTGGAATATATTCATCATGCGCAACTTTCGGCTGATGATGTATTCATGTTGGTGCAAGCTACCTCTCCTTTAACTGAAACAATCCACTTTACGGAAGCCTTGGAAATGTATGGCAAAGGTGAATATGATTCCATCCTGACTTGTGTGCGTAACTACCGTTTCTTCTGGAATGCGGACGGCACAAGCATGAATTACAATTACAGAAACCGTCCCCGTCGGCAGAACTTTGACGGAATGTTGATGGAGAACGGCGCTTTCTATATAAATAAGGTAGGAAATATTCTTGAATCGGGCAATCGCTTAAGCGGTCATATCGGTATCTATGAAATGCCTGAATATACGGCAACGGAAATAGACGAGCCGGATGATTGGATAGTGCTTGAAAACCTGATGCGCAAGCATGTGCTTTCCAAAAAGGAACCGGAGAAGAAAAGGATTAAACTTTTCTTATGTGATGTAGACGGAACCCTGACGGATGGAGGCATGTATTATACAGAAAACGGTGATGAACTGAAGAAGTTCAATACTCGTGACGGAATGGGTTTTCAGTTGCTTCGTGAGGCAGGGATAAAGACAGGTATTATTACTTCAGAAGAAACCAAGATAGTTGCTAACCGTGCAAAAAAGCTGAAAGTTGATTTCCTGTATCAAGGGAAAAGAAACGGCGGCAAACTGGCCGTAGCCCAAGAAGTCTGCCAACAACTTGATATAACATTGGATGAAGTGGTTTATATAGGTGACGATGTAAATTGTATCGATCTACTAAAGAGAGTCGGTGTAAAAGCCTGTCCGGCTGATGCTTGTGAGGAAGTGAAAGCGATTGATAACATCCATATAATGACAAAGAATGGTGGAGATGGTTGTGTAAGGGAATTTATAAAAAATCTACTATGAAAATAGCTTTTACAGTATATAATTTGGCATTTGTTTCCAACTGGATAGAAAGACTTATGCCTTATTGGGAGAATTGCGAGATTGTTATTTTTCATATTGCAAATTTGCAAGGGCAAAAAGAACCTGCTATTGAAGGAGTTAAAAGTTATGATGTCAGTTCTCGTTCTTATTCTGAAATAATTGATATAATAGAACATGAAAGGATTGATTTATGGATAAATTTTAATTTCAGGTCTCTGTTTGAATTGTTTTTCCAACGAATATGCGCCCTGCAAAATATCAAAAGTGTATATTTAGAGCATGGTTTTTTTTCACAAAATACACTGCATTTTAAAACTCAAAAGGCTCAAAAAAACATTTGGGAAACTGTCAATCGCCAGTTAAATTTTTGGAAAAAATACATAGGAGTGCTATACCATGCCAAAAAGAGACTACAGGAATGGCGGATATTGCAACAAGTCTATTTTAAAAACAATTTTAAGTATTCACCATTTGACTATTATTTCATTTTCAGTCAACGTGAATACAGTTTGCTATCTAATGTTTTTCCTTTGGATGAAAGTAATACTTCACTAATAGGTTATCCAATATTCTCAAGTGAGAAAGATAAGAAAGAAGCTACATCAGCAGGATTGAAAATGAATGGTGAGGTTTTATATGTGCATCAACCTTTTATTTTAGATGGATATGCCACGATTAGTTATGAGGAAGAAAAAAAATATTTTTTAGATTTAGAAAAACAGCTATTGAAAAAATATAAACGATTGATAGTTCTCTTACATCCACGTGAAAATTTATCTACTTATATAAAACGATTTGCAGATACACAAATAGATATTATACAATTACCTAATAACTATTCTTGCTTTACTGATAAATCTCTTATTATAGGACATTATAGCACAGCATTACTTTATGCACTTTATTTTGAAAAGCCTACAATCATTCTGAACTATCCTTCAGTAAAAAATGATCCAATCTTTCAGGAATGTTTTCCAACTGTTGAAGATATGGAAAATATATGTACTATTGATTTCCAAATTGATATAAATAAGAAAATTCCTTTTGCTGGAAAAGAGAACACCTATGAACATATAGCACATGAAATTCTATTAAAATGTGGGAAATAATACCATGACAAGAAAAATGAATAATAATAAAAAAACAAAAGTCTGCCTCATCAGTTCTTGTGGCGGACATTTCATGGAACTGATGCAGTTGCTTCCATTGGTGAAGGATAAATTATATTACATCGTTACGGAAAAGAATGTGGCTTCTACTGGAGCTGTTGAAAAGCATCCGCATCACTATTTGGTGCAGCAGGAACGTGAAGGCATTAGTTTCATCTTTAAATTTGGATGGAACATTCTGCTTTCATTTATCTATTTTATAATTGAAAGGCCAACTACTATTATAACGACTGGTGCTGGAGCTTCTTATCCGACTTGCCTGTTTGCACGGATATTCAAACGGAGAATTATTTATGTGGAGAGTTTTGCCAAACTGGACAGTGAGTCAGTGACAGGCAAAATGGTTTATCCGTTTGCTGACTATTTTTTCGTACAATGGCCGGAGATGAAGAAAGTCTATCCTAAAGGAATTTACAGCGGAACTGTTTATTAATAGTTGCAGTATCTTGTTTTTGGCAAGGTAACTTCGTTCTTTGACATACTGAAAACTATGGATAAAATTAAATTGTTTGTCCCACTTGGAACACAGAAGTTTCCATTCGGGCGTATTATCATTGCACTTAATAGGCTGGTAGAGCAAGGGGAATATAAACCAGAAGAGATTGTCATGCAATCGGCCCTTTACCCTGTTAAACCTAACTTTACAGCATTTGGACTGATTCCTAATGAAGATTTTAATCATTACATGGAGGAAGCGGAAGTTATTGTAACCCATAGCGGGGTAAACTCCATTATTTCGAGCATGGAAATGGGTAAGCCCTTAGTGATATGTCCGCGCCTTCATGAATATGGCGAACATGTGGATAATCACCAAATGGAAATAGCCACACTGATGCACGATAAATATGATGTATTAGTATGTACTGACATGAAAGACTTACCGAATTTGATAAAACAGTCTAAAACACATAAATATAAGCATTGGGTTAGCCATAAAAAAGAACTATTGAGTACAATCAGTAAACTTATTTTATAAAAATATTATGAAAGGCATAGTATTAGCCGGCGGTAGCGGTACCCGTCTGTACCCTATCACCAAAGGAATCAGCAAGCAGCTTATTCCGATTTTCGACAAACCGATGATTTACTACCCGATTTCGGTGCTGATGCTGGCAGGCATCAGGGACATCCTCATTATTTCGACCCCTTACGACTTGCCTGGCTTCAAGAGGCTACTGGGTGACGGCAGCAACTTCGGAGTAAGATTCGAGTATGCCGAACAGCCGTCACCGGACGGACTGGCACAGGCTTTCATTATCGGTGAAAAGTTCATAGGATACGACTGTGCCTGTCTTGTATTGGGCGACAACATCTTCTACGGTGCGGGACTTAACGATATGCTGAAGCAGGCTGTCATGGATGCCGAAGAGAACGGCAAGGCGACCGTGTTCGGCTACCGCGTGAGTGACCCCGAGCGTTACGGCGTGGCGGAGTTTGACAAGGGCGGCAACTGCCTGAGTATCGAAGAGAAGCCTGAACATCCGAAGAGCAACTATGCCGTTGTAGGGTTGTATTTCTATCCGAACAAGGTAGTTAATATTGCCAAGAGCATCAAGCCTTCAGCACGTGGAGAGCTGGAAATCACGACCGTAAACCAGGAGTTCCTGAAAGACAAGGAGCTGAAAGTGCAGACCATGGCACGTGGTTTTGCCTGGCTTGATACTGGTACACATGACTCGTTGTCGGAGGCATCGACATTCATCGAGGTATTGGAGAAACGTCAGGGACTGAAGGTCGCCTGTCTGGAAGGTATCGCCTACCGCAAAGGTTGGATAACGGCGGACAAGCTCCGTGAGGTGGCACAGCCCATGTTGAAGAATGACTACGGCAAATATCTGATTTCCATTCTTGGAGAGAAACAGGAATTATTGGAAAAGAGTAAGCAGTCAAAAATTGGCTCATAATTGAAATCTCTATCTTCGCTGCGAACA
>ENA-OZGC01002095-OZGC01002095.1-human-gut-metagenome-genome-assembly--contig:-NODE-2095-length-9710-cov-3.706577_pt1 | contig 9710 bp, 7 predicted proteins | sample MGYA00245109_ERZ653643 | MGnify/ENA primary metagenome ERZ653643 (study PRJEB26926, sample SAMN06165107) | human gut metagenome | biome: ENVO:00009003; feature: ENVO:2100002; material: ENVO:00002003... | reverse complement strand
CGCTAAGCGCGTCGTTTACCGCGTGAAAACGGTCCACGTCCGCCCGGGCGACGCAGATGGCCTGCTGGATCTCGGTAAAATTATCCGCCAGTACCCGCACCCCGGCGTGCTGACGGGCTGTCGCCTCCAGCGGCTGGCGGATGCCGGCGACCATATCCCCTTCACCGGCGAGGAAGGCGTCGATTGCCTCCTGCGAAGAGGGAAGGCGATGCAGGCTGGCGTGCTGCAGATGGCGGGTTAGCCATAGATCGTATGCGGCGTTTTGTCCGACGTTAATGGTGGTTGCCGGGCGATCCATGTCGGCCACGCTCTGGCAGGGCGAATCAACGCTGACCAGCGCGGTACCCTGGATGGTGATATAGGGCGAGGTAAAGCGCAGGGTGGCTTCCCGCGCCGGATCGATGGCCAGAAAGGCAATATCCCAGTGCTCGCCACCGGCGTCAGCCACCACTTTACCCGCGGCAGGATAGGGAACGAATTCGGCGCTGACGCCCCAGCGCGTCGCCAGCCGATGGCTGAGCTCGACGGTGATGCCCGCGGGCTTTCCTGTCTCCCCGAGATGGGCCAGGACCGCATTGCCCAGATTAATGGCGAAACGCAGCCGGGATGGTTTGTTATGTGACATCGCTGACTCCTGTGGTGGCTAAGCTAAAGTGGCCCGACCTGTGGCCACCCTTCAAAAGATAGTTCATAGGCGCAAGGTTGCAGCGTTCCAACGGCACATACAGTAAATAGTCATTACCGACCGCCGCGATATCGTTAAACGGCAAGGCAATGGCTTTTATATTGTTAAGCATAAACTCAGTTTGTCAGTTTATTCTTCCCGCTAACAAAGGGAGAGAAATAATGACACAACATAATTTTGAAAATGATAATAAATATCATGAGCGTTCGGTGCAGGCGCGAAAGAGTACCCTTGTTAGCGTGGTGGTTAATATTTTCCTTTCTGCCTTACAGGTAGTCGTGGGAATATTTTCCGGCTCTCAGGGATTAATTGCCGACGGAATGCACTCTTTTTCCGATCTGGTCGCCGATGGCGTGGTATTGATGGCGAATAAAAAGAGCCGTCGACCGTCTGACCACGATCACCACTATGGCCACTGGCGCTATGAGAACGGCGCCTCCCTAATCATCGGCGCGATGCTGCTGCTCGTCGGGGGTGGCATGCTATGGTCCGCGGCGGGCCATCTCGCGCAACCGCAAACTATTCCGCCGGTGCACAGCGCGGCGCTGTGGATGGCGCTGGTGGCGCTGGCCGTCAAGGAGGGGCTGTTTCGCTATATGCTGGCGGCCGCCAGTCGGCTGAATTCGTCGCTGCTTATCGCCAATGCCTGGCATGCCCGCTCTGACGCCGCATCCTCCCTGGTGGTGGCCCTGGGGATTATCGGTAATCTGGCCGGGTTCGCCTGGTTCGACCCGCTCGCCGCGCTGGCGGTGGGGCTGCTGATTGCGCGCATGGGCTATCGTTTCGCCGTCAGCGCGCTGCATGATTTAATGGACCGTGCGGTTGATGAAGAGATGCAGCAGGCGATCGCCGATACGCTGCGAACCACGCCGGGCGTGGCGGGCCTCCACGATCTGAAAACCCGTAAGGCGGGGGATCTGGTGCTGGTGGATGTCCATCTCGAGGTGGCTGGCGAGATGTCGGTAGCCGAAGGGCATCAGATTGCCCGTCACGCGCGGGAGCGGGTGCTGGCGCAGCATCCGGTGCTTAATGTGATGGTGCATCTCGATCCCTGCGAAGCGCAGGGGTTGACGAAAGCGGTCTGATACACCCGGTAGCATAAGCGGAAAAATGAATTGGCTCAGCGGTTATTTTTTCTTCTGAGCCATTATTGCTGGCGCATTGATTGCCTGAAATATAAAAAAGGCCCATACTAAAAACGCCATTACCATCGCTAAATAATGGCGCAGATCTGCCCATCGCAGTTAACGATAAAATAAACCAATCGGCTCATAGATAATCTCTATTCTGTATTCAGAGATAATGACCAGAGCGGTAATTCAGGAAGTCAGACAATGATCATTCGGCCAGAACAACACTGGTTTCTTCGCCTATTTGACTGGCACGGCTCCGTGCTGTCGAAAATCATCTTTCGCCTGCTGCTAAATGTGCTGATGTCGATCATCGCCATTATCAGCTATCAATGGTACGAACAGCTGGGGATCCACTTAACCGTGGCGCCGTTCAGCCTGCTGGGGATTGCGATTGCGATTTTCCTCGGCTTTCGCAACAGCGCCAGCTACAGCCGCTTCGTCGAGGCGCGCAATCTGTGGGGGACGGTGCTTATCGCCGAACGCACGCTGGTGCGTCAGCTGCGCAATATCCTGCCGGCGGAACACGATGCACATCGCCGCATCGTCAGCTATCTGGTGGCCTTTAGCTGGAGCCTGAAGCACCAGCTGCGCAAAACCGATCCGACGGCTGACCTGCGGCGGTTGCTACCGGCGGAGATGTGTATAAGAGACAGGGGTGACGGAGATCCTCGCCAGCTCAATGCCCACCAACCGGATCCTGCTGCTGGCCGGCAACGAAATTGGCCAGCTGCGGGAGGCGGGCAAGCTCAGCGACATCACTTACGGGCTGATGGACAACAAACTCGACGAGCTGGCGCACGTGCTGGGCGGTTGTGAAAGGCTGGCCACCACCCCGGTGCCTTTCGCCTATACCCTGATCCTGCAGCGTACCGTCTACCTGTTCTGTACGCTGCTGCCGTTCGCCCTGGTCGGCGATCTGCACTACATGACGCCGTTTGTCTCGGTCTTTATCTCTTACACCTTTTTATCGTGGGATTCGCTGGCGGAAGAGCTGGAAGATCCGTTCGGCACCGCAGCCAATGACCTGCCGTTGAACGCGATGTGCAATACCATCGAGCGCAATCTGCTCGACATGACCGGTCAGCATCCGCTGCCGGAGACGCTGCGTCCGGACCGTTACTTCAATCTGACCTGAGCCTGGCCCACCGGGCGGTTTCGCTGCCCGGTCATCACTTTCCGTAGCAATTTATCCGTCACAGCACCGCGGTGAAAACCGCAAAATTTGCAAATAAGTTAAATTTAACACCTGATAGATAACATCAATTATACAGAATTGAGGTGTATGTTATTATTCAGTTAACAAACGCAGTACCTACGCTTTCCCATCGTACTATCCTTGAGAAACAGCATTCTTTTCAGGTGACGCCATGCGATTCACGCTTCGTCGCCGGGGTTGTCGTACGCCTTTTTCGGCTAGCGACAGCCAGAACAGAGCAGCAGGAGTAAAGAGATGACCAATAAAAGACGCGCGGTTCCCGGTGTTCACCCCTATGACGGTCCGGCAGGCGGGTGGGGCGCGTTGAAGGCCACGGCCATCGCCGTGCGCACCCAGATGGATGCCTTTGAGGCGCCCGCCACGCTGCTGCGTACCAACCAGCCGGACGGTTTTGACTGCCCGGGCTGCGCCTGGCCGGATAAAGAACATAAATCGACCTTCCAGTTTTGCGAAAACGGCGCCAAAGCCGTGACCTGGGAGGCGACCACCAAACGGGTGACGCCCGCATTCCTCGCGGCAAATACCGTATCTTCCCTGCTGGCAAAAAGCGATTTTGAACTGGAGGGCTACGGCCGCTTAACCCATCCTTTGGTTTACGACCGGGACAGCGATACCCTGCGCCCGGTGGCGTGGGAGCAAGCCTTCGCCCGTATCGGCAAGATCCTCCGCGGCCTGCAGCCGGATGAGGTTGAATTCTACACCTCTGGCCGAGCCTCCAACGAAGCGGCGTGGCTGTTCCAGCTGTTTGCCCGCGAGTATGGCACTAACAACTTCCCCGATTGCTCCAACATGTGTCATGAATCCACCAGCGTGGGCCTGCCACAGTCGATCGGCATTGGTAAAGGCACAGTCTCTCTCGACGATTTTGACCAGACCGAGCTGGTGATCTCCATCGGCCATAATCCGGGCACCAACCACCCGCGGATGATGGGCACCCTGCATGAGCTATCCCGCCGCGGCGTGCCGATTATCGTTTTCAATCCGCTGCGTGAACGGGCGCTGGAGCGTTTTGCCGATCCGCAGAACGTGATGGAGATGGCGACCCGGCGCTCGACGCCGATCGCCTCGACCTACTACCAGGTACGGGCCGGCGGCGACGCGGCGGCGCTGAAAGGGATCGCCAAAGCGCTGCTGCAGCTGGAGGAGGAGCAGGGCAATGTGCTCGACCACGCGTTTATTGCCCAACATACCCAGGGATTCACCGCCTTCGCCGATGACCTCCACGCCACCCGCTGGCAGGACATCGAACAGGAGTCTGGCCTGACGCGCGAATCCCTGACCCAGGTTGCGGCGGCTTACGCCAAATCCAGGGCCACCATCGTCACCTACGGTATGGGCATCACCCAGCATAACAAAGGCACCTCCAACGTGCGTCTGATTGCCGACCTGCTGCTGATGCGCGGCAATATCGGCAAGCCGGGGGCCGGGATCTGTCCTTTGCGCGGTCACTCGAACGTCCAGGGTAACCGCACTGTCGGGATCAGCGAAAAACCCTCCGCGGCTTTCCTCGACAGCCTGCAGCGGGTGATGGGGATTACGCCGCCGCGGCATCATGGCCACGATGCGGTAAAAGCCCTGGAGGCCATGATCGCCGGCGAAGCCAAAGCGCTGATCTGCCTTGGGGGCAACTTCGCCGTGGCGATGCCGGACCACGAACGCGCCTTCCCGGCGATGCGCGGCCTTGAGCTCAGCGTTCACGTCGGCACCAAGCTCAACCGCTCACATCTCCTGACGGCGAAAGAGACCTTTATTCTGCCGTGTCTGGGCCGCACCGAGCTTGACCTGCAGGCCAGCGGCCGGCAGTCGATCACCGTCGAGGATTCGATGTCGATGGTGCATGCTTCGTCGGGCAAGCTTAAGCCCGCCTCGCCGATGCTGCGCTCGGAGCCGGCGATTGTCGCCGGTCTGGCGAAGGCCACCTTGCCCGCCAGCAAAGTGGACTGGCAGTACCTCGTGGAAGACTACGATCGCATTCGCGATCTGATCGAACAGACCATTCCTGGGTTCGAGGATTATAACCAGCGCATTCGCCATCCTGGAGGCTTCCGCATGCCGCTGCCGCCGACCGAGCGCATCTGGCCTACCGCCACCGGTAAAGCCATGTTCTCGGTATTTAAAGGGGTGCATGAGAACGTGGTGGTGGAGGGTGAGGACGTGATGCGCCTGGTGACGCTGCGCAGTCATGACCAGTACAACACCACCATCTACGCGATGGATGACCGCTACCGTGGCGTCTTTGGCCGCCGCGACGTGCTGTTTATGAACGAGCAGGATATGGCCGCCCAGGGTCTGGAGCATGGCGATCGGGTGGATATCCATACCGCGCTGCCGGGAAGCGCGCTGACGCTGGAAGATATCACGGTGGTGGCCTACGGCATTGCGCCGGGCACCGTCGGCGCCTATTATCCGGAAGCCAACGTGCTGGTGCCGCTGAACTATCTGGATGAAGAGAGCGGCACCCCTTCGTATAAGTCGGTTCCCGTTCGCCTGACGCTGCGCTCGAAAGAGATCCGTCCGCTGGCCGGCGGGCGCTAAAAAGGTATAGCGCAGAGCGGCGTCGCGCCGTCCTGCGCCCCGCAGCACCTCGTGGTGTCCTCGCTTGAATTTATCGCTAGCGAAACTAACATTCTGGTAACCTGTGCGCGGCCCCGGGGGTGAACGGCGGGGTTCAAACGGGAAAGAGAATGGATATTAAGCAACTCAAGTATTTGATCGCGCTCGATCAGACGCGCCATTTTGGCCAGGCGGCGGCGGCCTGTCATATTACCCAGCCGACGCTCTCCATGCGCATTCGTAACCTGGAAGAGGAGCTGAACCTGACGCTGATCCAGCGCGGCCAACGCTTTGAAGGTTTTACCCCTGAGGGAGAGCGGATCCTGGCCTGGGCGCGGGCGGTGCTGGCCGCTCATGACGGCCTGGCGGCAGAGGCGGCCATCTGTCGCGGGCAGATGGTCGGCCAGCTGCGGGTCGGTATGGTGCCGCTGGCGAGCCTCAATCCGATGCAGTTGATTAAACCCCTGGCGGAGAAATATCCGGCGCTGCAGTTCAGCCTGTTGTCGATGACCTCGGAGCAGATTATCGATGGCGTCAGCCGTAATCAGCTGGATCTGGGGATCTGTTATCTGCAGCATCTGGATGAAGGTCAGTTCAAGATTGCTCGCTTGCCGCAAACCCGGATGGGGCTCCTGCACGATAAACGCCATTTCGACTTCAGCGCCGGGACGCCGGGATGGGAGACGCTGGCGACGCTGCCCCTCGGCTTTCTGACCAAGGGGATGTATTACCGGGAATCGATTGAAATCAGCTTTAAGGCCAAAGGGCTAACGCCAAGGTATGTCTTTGAAAGTGATTCGACGTTTCAGATTATCCAGGCGGTGCAGGCGGGGATCTGCTGCGCCATTATGCCGCTTAACAACGGCCTCGAAGCGCTAAGCGATAATCTTGAAATTCTGCCGATCGCCGAAACCCATGTTGATTCACAGCTGGCGCTGATTATGCGCCAGCAGGAACCAGTCTCGACCCTGGCGGAAAAATGCTTCGCCGAGGCGCAGGGGATATTTGGCTGAGGCCGGGCCGCCGACCTGGCGGCTTGTCACTAAAATGCCTAAACGACCCTCTGATGGGAGAGTGTCAATATAGCCCCGGTGATGCTGGACCGTTGGTAAAAGTGGTATTGCGGCGCCGCTTAATGCTGTCCAGAAGTTACAAGCCTTAATGACAATTTTTTATCCCTCCTGCAGTACACATCACAAATATTAACTATGGCAACAGCCGTCATTCACTCAACAAGTAGGGAAACCGTATGGATATGGAAGCAACCGTCATGGAACTCATCATTAACGCCGGTGAGTCCCGCAGTCTGGCGATGCAGGCGCTGCAAGCCGCCAGAAAAGGAGTGTGGCAGGACGTTGATAGGCTGATGCAGGACGCCGCAGATGCCGCAAAACGCGCGCATGATGTACAAACCATGCTTATTGGTATGGATGAGGGCTGTGGCAAAGTACCGGTTAATCTTATTCTGGTACATGCCCAGGATCATATAATGACCTCTATGCTCGCGCGGGAGTTGATCGCGGAGTTTATTGAGGTTCAGCGCCAGCTGCAACATCACAACTGATAAAATATGTCGCCGCCGGCACCCTCGGCGGCGACCGCCATCAGATATTCTCCAGACGAATGCCCCGCGTTCTCGGGCCGAAGATCCCCACCGACAGCATCACCATCAGCATACTGACGACGATAAAGCTAATTACTCCCGGCGTGCCGGCGTATTGCAGAATAATGCCGATCAGAATGCTGGTCACCGCGGTCGAGAGCCGGCTGAACGAGTAGCAGAAGCCGACGGCGCGGGCGCGAATATGGGTCGGGAAGACCTCGGCCTGGTAGGCGTGGTAGCTGATGGTCAGCCAGGCGTTGGACCAGGTGATCATAAACCCGCAGATCACCAACAGGATCGGACTGTTTTGCAGAGCGAACAGGGTGCCGAAGATAACGGTCATCAGCGCGGAGAGGACAATCTGCCACTTGTTTTCAAAGCGATGCACGAAGCGGGTGCAGAACAGACAGCCCAGCGGATAGGCGAGGGTGATAAAGAAGGCGTACAGCAGGCTATGGGTGATGCTGGCGCCCTGACCGGAGAGCAGCGCCGGCAGCCAGTTGCCAAAGCCGAAGAAACCGATCGCCTGGAAGAAGTTCATCACCATCAGCATCAGGGTGCGCTGCCGATACTGCGGCGCCCAGATTTCGCGGAAGGTGCCGCGTTTGACGACGCTCTGTGCCGCATGCGCATGCTTTGGCGACGGCGTCAGGCCGCAGCGGGCTTCCATCTCACACATCACCGTATGCGCGTCATCATGCCGCCCTTTGCTTTCCAGCCAGCGGGCTGACTCCGGTAGCTTTTTACGGATAAACCAGATCGCCAGCGAGAACAGTGCGCCAAAGATGATCACCCAGCGCCAGCCGCTGAGGCCGAACAGGGTGGTCGGCACCAGCATCCAGGACATCAGCGCCACCGCCGGAACCGAGAGGAACTGGATGAAGAAGGCAAAGGCAAAGGCTTTATTGCGCAGATGGGTTGGCACCCATTCGCTGAGATAGGTATCAATGGTCACCAGCTCAATGCCGAGGCCGATCCCCACCAGAAAGCGGAAGAAGATCACCCCTTCCGCGCTACTCTGCGTCGCCATCAGCAGCGAAAAAAGACCGTACCAGGCGAGCGCCACCATAAAGGTCAGGCGGCGGCCCAGTTTGTCCGCCAGCGGCGCCAGCAGACTGGCGCCGATAAACAGCCCCATAAAGGTGGCGGAGGCGAAGGCCGCCTGGTCGGCGATGCCGAAGATGCCCGCCTGTCCGGTGTGGAAAATGCCCTCCGCCAGCAGGCCCGCGCTGATATACCCGGTCTGGAAGAGATCGTAGAGCTCAAAGAAGCCGCCAAGTGAGAGCAGGGTAATAAACGACCATAACCCAAATGAGGCGGGCAGCGCATCAATGCGTCCGGTTAAGCTGGCGTGCGGTTGTCCTGGCGAAGCATAGGGCGTTTCGCCGAGAACCTGGGTGGTAGACATGGTGTTGTGTTCCTCAGGAAGAATGGTTTGCCTGCTAATGTTAATTGATTGTTAATAGTTTTAAATTTTTAATCCTTAGCCTTAGCGACATTCTTTAGCGTAAGATCGCGCTGGGGAGACATAAAGTTGATATTCATGCTGGTTTTCGCCGCATCCCAGCGACGGAATTGAAGTAAATCACCGCTGACGGCATTTTAGTCGCCTGGCGATGTCACGCTACGCAGGACCCGCGAAAGACAAACTAAACGAATCGTCACCGGCGGCGTTTTCGTGCTTTACCCATCATTACCCCGGGCTATAATGTGCCCACTTTTATTCAGGAGTCATACGTTGGACAGTCACCCTTATTGCGATTTTCCGGCAAGCTAACGCGATCATTTCGCTGCTTGCCGTCCCGGCGGGCAGCAATCTCTCAGTTCCGGATTGCCTCCCTCAATAATTTATGCGCCATTGAGCGCGAGAGGCAGCGTTATGTTTATGTTTTCCAGACCCTTATTTCCTCCACCATCATCCACCCGCTAATCGCCCGGCGCGGCTGAGCGCTACATCTGTATTTTTTGGCTTTCTGTTTTCTGGAGGAAGGCGCGATGGTATTTCCTTATATGACACATTTACTCGCGGCAATGTTGTTGGGGGCGCTGATCGGCGCGGAACGACAGTGGCGGCAACGTATGGCCGGTTTACGCACCAATGCCCTGGTGGCCACCGGCGCGGCGGTGTTTATTCTCAGCGCGATGTCGGCCTCGCCGGACAGCCCGGGGCGTATTGCGGCGCAGATCGTCTCCGGTATCGGCTTCCTTGGGGCAGGGGTGATTATGCGCGATGGCATGAACGTCCGCGGCCTCAATACCGCCGCCACGCTGTGGTGTTCGGCCGGGATCGGCGTACTCTGCGGCCTGGGACAGTTCTGGAACGCGACGGCGGCTACGCTGATTATTCTGTGCGCCAATATCCTGCTGCGCGAGGCGGCGCAGCGCATTCATGCCTTGCCGGGGGCCGGTGACGAAGAGAAACGCTATGTCTTACGCGTCACCTGTCTGCGCGAACATGAAAATGCCGTACGTCAGCTGTTGCTGAATATTGCGCAGCAGCAGCGGTTTACCCTGCAGGGA
>ENA-OZGC01002076-OZGC01002076.1-human-gut-metagenome-genome-assembly--contig:-NODE-2076-length-9797-cov-6.291727_pt1 | contig 9797 bp, 9 predicted proteins | sample MGYA00245109_ERZ653643 | MGnify/ENA primary metagenome ERZ653643 (study PRJEB26926, sample SAMN06165107) | human gut metagenome | biome: ENVO:00009003; feature: ENVO:2100002; material: ENVO:00002003... | reverse complement strand
CGGCATACGAGATGCAGCGTAGTCTCGTGGGCTCGGAGATGTGTATAATAGACAGGGACAGCGATTTGAAGAACCTGATTCGCGAGTATCATGACGGCTTGCTGCTCTATGAAATCAGCAATCGTCTGGTATGGGACAAGGCTTCCAAGGACGAGAAGGGGCAGGCAGCCTACTTTGCCAAGAACAAAAAACGATTCAAATGGAATGAGCCCCGATTCAAGGGAATAGCTTATCATGTAAAGGATGCGGCAGACGTTGAGGCTGTCAAGAAGAGCATTAAGGGTAAGGCTTTCTCTGAGTGGGCAGATATTCTGCGCAATACATTCAACAAGGATTCTGTGATTCGTATCCGTGTGGAGAAGGGTATTTTCAAGAAAGGCGACAATGCTGTCGTCGACAAGATGGTCTTCAAGAAAGATACCACTGTCAAGGCTTTGAAGGATTACCCCATTGATGCCACTTTCGGCAAAGTGCTGAAGAAAGCTCCTGAGGATTATACCGATGTCAAGTCACAGGTGATAGCCGACTATCAGGATATGTTGGAGAAAGAATGGGTGACAGCCCTGAGAAAGAAATATCCAGTAGTAGTCAACAAGGATGTATTGGCGACAGTCAACAAGCATTAATCAAACGAAAAACAAAGATACATGAAAATAGAGAATAAGATCGCTTTGGCTTTTGTTGCTCTGATGTTTATCATGGGCATGAGCGCAAATACCAACAGGGCTTCTCGCCTTGCTAAGGCGTATGTCATGGGCGATTCGGTTTCAGGCGATACTAACCAGGTGAAGGAAGAGCCAGTCCTGAACGAGGGTAGTGTTGTGGATGAGGTGATCTGGGTAGTAGGCGACGAGCCTATCCTGAAGTCTGATGTCGAGGTAACCCGATTGCAGGGTGAGGCCGAAGGCATCAAGTATGCAGGCGATCCTGATTGCAGCATCCCCGAGCAGATAGCTGTACAGAAACTCTTCCTGCATCAGGCTGCCATCGACAGTATCGAGGTATCAGAGTCTGAGGTGATGGCTGGTATCGACGAGCAGATCAATTATTGGATCAATATGATTGGCTCACGCGAGAAGTTAGAGGAGTATCGCAAGCAGAGTGTCACCCAGATGCGTCAGCAGATGCACGATGACTTCAAGAACCGTCAGTTGATTCAGAAGATGAAGGAGAAACTGGTGAAGGATATAAAGGTTTCGCCAGCTCAGGTTCGTCGTTATTTCAACAATCTTCCTGCCGACAGTATTCCTTTTGTGCCAACAGAGGTAGAGGTGGAGATTCTTACCCAGCAACCAAGGATCCCTATGGAGGAAATCAATCGTGTAAAGGACGAGTTGCGCGAATACACCGACCGTGTCAACAAGGGTGAGACAACCTTCTCTACATTGGCTCGTCTGTATTCTGAAGATCCCGGCTCTGCCCGTATGGGTGGCGAGATGGACTATGTCGGTAGAGGTATGTTGGATCCTGCTTTTGCCAATGTGGCTTTCAATCTGACCGACCCCAAGAAGATTTCCAAGATTGTAGAGTCAGAATTCGGCTATCATATCATCCAGTTGATAGACAAGCGTGGCGACAAAATCAAGGTTCGCCATATCCTTCGCAAGCCTGTTGTTCCACAGGAGTCCATCGATAAGGCGATATTGCGTCTCGATTCTATTGGCGACGATATCCGCAGTGGAAAGTTCACTTTTGAGTCGGCTGTGTCTGTATTGTCTGACGACAAGGACACCAAGAACAACCGTGGTTTGATGGCCAATACCTCTCAGGCTGGTGTGCGTACATCCAAGTTCCAGATGAAGGAATTGCCCACCGAGATAGCCCGTATGGTTGATACAATGAAGGTGGGTGAAGTGTCTCGCTCATTCCGGATGATCAACAGCCGTGGCAAGACCACCTGTGCTCTGGTGAAACTGGTGAGCAGGGTAGAGGGTCATCGTGCCACCATTACCGAAGACTTCCAGGTGATGCAGAATGTAGTTCAGGCCAAGGAGCGTGAGAAGACCTTGCACGACTGGGTGGTAAGCAAGATAAAGAGTACTTATGTACGAATGAACGACCGATATAAGGATTGCAAATTTGAATATCAAGGTTGGGTTAAGTAATGACAGTCAAAAACATCATAAAGCGACATATCGACGGGCATAGAATCTTCTTTTTCTTGATTCTATGCCTGTTTGGACTATGTCTTGTCCAGGCCATGCAGGCTCCTAAGAAGCGTGCCAGGAAGCGCCCGCATGGCGACAGAGTTTACTTGCTTCATGCAGATGAGTTGCGATATGATATGTATGGCCCTCATCCCGATGCGCAGATTGTAAAGGGTAAGGTGTCATTCTCGCATCAGGGTGCTCATCTCACCTGCGACAGTGCTTATTTCTATGAAGGCTCCAATTCGGTGAAGGCTTTCGGACATGTTCATTTCCGTCAGGGTGATACACTGTCCTTGGTATGTGAGCGTGCCGAGTATGATGGTCAGATGCAGATGATGCGTGCCCGTAGGAATGTGGTGCTGCGCCATCGCCGACAGGTGTTGCGTACCGACAGTTTGGATTACGACCGTCTTTATGAAATGGCCAACTTCTTTGATGGAGGAACGCTTATCGACGGTAAGGACAAGTTGGTTTCCGACTGGGGCGAGTATCATACCCAGACACGCGAGGCTAAGTTCGTGTATAACGTGAAACTCCGTAGTGGCAAGGACTTGGTGACTACCGACACCTTATATTATGACGTGCCCAAGTCGAAGGCCCACATGGTAGGTCCTTCCAAAGTGATTTCCGGCAACAGTGTCGTCCATACCAAGGATGGTTATTACGACACCAAAACCAAGAGTGCCCAGTTGTATGGTCGCTCCACCTTGTCGGATAAGGACAAGACGATCACGGGCGACAGCCTGTATTATGTGAAGAATGGCTACAGTCGCGGTTATGGCAATGTGGTGTATGTGGACAAGAAGAACAAGAACTCTCTTACCTGCAACTACTTGTGTTACAACGAAAAGACAGGTTATGGCTTTGCCACCAAGAATCCCGTTGCCATCGACTTTTCTCAGAAAGACACCATGTGGCTTCATTCCGACACCATGAAGATCTATACCTATCATATAGGTACAGATTCTGTATATCGCAAAATACATGCATTCCATAAGGTGCGTGCCTTCCGTCAGGATGTGCAGGCAGTGTGCGACTCCTTGGTCTACAACTCGCAGGATTCCTGCATGACGATGTATAAAGACCCTATCGCATGGAATGGCAATCGCCAGTTGTTGGGCGAAGTTATCCATGCCTATATGCGCGACTCAACCTTGCGTTTGATTCATGTCGTAGGACAGGCCCTGTCGGTAGAGATGTTGCCCGACAGCGTTCACTATAACCAGATCACTTCCAAGGAGATGAAGGCACATTTCCTCAAAGGACAGATCCGTATGGCAGAGTCTATCGGCAATGTGCAGACCATTTATTATCCTGTGGATGATAAGGACAGTTCGCTGATGGGACTCAACTTCCTGGAGACAGACACGATGCGTATGTATATGTCGCCCCAGCGCCAGCTGGAGCATATATGGACCAATAAATTCACGAGTGTCATGTATCCTATGACGCAGATTCCTCCGACAAAGTACAAACTGCCCAATTTTGCCTGGTTCGATGATATTCGTCCCAAGGACAAGAACGACATCTTTGTTTGGCGAGGCAAGGCTAAGGGCATGGAACTTAAGAACATCAAGCGCCATGAGGCACCTCTACAGGTATTGTCAAAAACTGCAGCCGTCGAAGAGAAGAAAGACGAAAAGGTAAACTGATATGATGCTGTTTCCTACCCGCAAACCACGTCAGTTCAGGTACACTCCCCGATATTCCCGCCGTCAAGGCTTCGATTTCCATTCGGGGCATCGTCCTGTGCGCCGGCAGCATGTTTTGCTGCTTGTCGTACTGTTGCTGTTGCTTCTTGCCTTCATGGTTTTACTTTAAAACAGAAAGAAACGAATGAGTGATATAATTCAGCTTTTACCCGATTCGGTAGCCAACCAGATAGCTGCAGGAGAGGTGATACAGCGTCCTGCCTCTGTCATCAAGGAGTTGGTGGAGAATTCGGTTGATGCAGGTGCCACACGTATTGATGTGGCTGTAGTCGATGCCGGGCGTACAAGTATACTGGTGATAGATGATGGAAAGGGAATGTCGGAAACCGATGCCCGTCTGTCGTTTGAGCGTCATGCCACCTCCAAGATCCGCCAGGCCGACGACCTCTTCGATCTTCATACCATGGGTTTCCGTGGTGAGGCTTTGGCCTCTATAGCCGCAGTGGCTCAGGTTACCCTCAAGTCGCGTCTTGCCACAGAGGAGGTAGGTACGCAGCTTGTCATCTCAGGCTCTAAGATAGAGTCACAGGAGCCTTGCTCTTGTCCTCAGGGCAGCAGCTTCAGCATTAACAACTTATTCTATAATGTTCCTGCCCGCCGCAAGTTCCTGAAGTCAAACTCTACCGAGTTGAACAACATTCTTACAGCCTTCGAGCGCATCGTCTTGGTTAATCCGCAAATCACATTTACCCTGCAGAGCAATGGAACCGAGCTGATGAATCTTCGTGCCGCCAACATTCGCCAGCGTATCATCGACGTCTTTGGCAAGCGGCTGAATCAGGATCTGCTGCCTGTCAATGTAGACACTACGATGTGTAAGATAACAGGCTTTGTGGGAAAACCGGAGTCTGCGCGTAAGAAAGGTGCCCATCAGTTCTTCTTCGTCAACGACCGTTACATGAAGCATCCTTATTTCAACAAGGCAGTCATGACGGCTTTCGAGCGAATGGTTCCTCAGGGCGAACAGGTTCCTTATTTCCTTTACTTCACAGTGGCTCCCGGTGACATTGATGTGAACATACATCCCACGAAAACCGAGATCAAGTTTGAGAACGAACAGGCCATCTGGCAGATTCTCTCTGCTGCAGTCAAGGAGTCTCTGGGAATGTATAATGATGTGCCAACCATTGACTTTGATACAGAGGACAAGCCCGACATTCCTGTGTATAATCCCGAGATGTTTCCTAAGGCTACTGCCCCTAAGATAAGTGTCGATCCCAACTATAATCCCTTCAAGGCGCATGGCGGCTCAGGATCTCGTACGTCAGCACCTGTTGACCAGCGTTGGGAAGATCTCTATGAGGGATTGTCAGATGCTCCGCAAGACGAGGAGCCCGATTTGTTTGAGTCTTTACAGACGGAGGAGAGCGGCCAGACAAACCTCATTGCCGAGAAGTCGCCTACCCATTATCAGTATAAGGGTAAGTATATTATGACGGCGGTGAAGTCGGGCTTGATGATTATCGACCAGCATCGTGCTCACGTTCGTGTACTCTATGAGCAGTATCTTGCCCAGTTGACTGCTCACGAGAACCACTCTCAGAAGGTTCTGTTCCCGGAAGTGGTGCAGTTCCCCGCTTCTGACGATGTGATATTGAATAAATTGCTACCCCAGGTAAAGGCTTTCGGCTTTGAGTTGGAAGACTTGGGCAGGGGCAGTTATGCTGTCAATGCCGTACCTGCCGGACTTGATGGGCTGAACCCAGTATCGTTGATTCGCGACATGGTTGAAGCAGCCAAGGAGAGTGGGGCGTCTGCGATAGACGAGATCAACAAGTCGCTGGCATTGTCCATGGCTCGTGCTGCAGCAATTCCTGTGGGTCAGGTTCTTGGCAACGACGAGATGGAGGGCTTGGTCAATAACTTGTTTGGCTGTAGCAATGTCAATTACACGCCCGATGGCAAAAATGTGTTGTGCATTCTGCAACAGCGGGAAATCGAGCAACTCTTGGGATAAAAGTGCGAAAAAGTTAGCAAATTTTGTTTTTTTTAGAGAAAAAGCTATTTTTTTTTTCAAAAAAAAAGGAAGATTTAAAAAAATATTATTAACTTTGCCCCTGTATTCCATAAAGTAGATTGTGATACAGTAAAAGAGTAGTAAATTTAAATATATATTATATATAAGGAAGTTAAAATTTAATTGTTATGAAAAAGTTTTTAGCTGTACTGGCATTTGCTGGTCTTTCAATGAGCGGTTTCGCTCAGGATGCAACACCTACTCAGCAGTATAGTGTTGCTACAAACTCATTCTGGAGCAATTGGTTTATCGAGGCAGGTGCCGACTGGAATGCGTGGTATTCAGGTGAGGAACATGGTCAGAATTTTGCAACAAGTCCTTTCAAGAAGTTCCGTTCTAATGCAGGCGCTTCGGTAGCTGTAGGTAAGTGGTTTACTCCTGGCCTCGGTTTGCGTACAAAGGTTCAGGGTATCTGGGGCAAGCGCGTTTGGGATCCTGAGACAGAGACTAAGGGTAGCTTCAACAGATATTGGGTTGTTAACGAGCAGGTAATGTTCAACCTCAGCAACTTGCTTTTGGGCTATAACGAGAACCGTGTATGGAATGTGATTCCTTTCGCTGGTGGTGGCTTCGGTCGCACTATGACTCACAACCTTTATTCAATGGACCTCTGCGTTGGTCTTCAGTCTACATGGAAGGTAGCTAAGAAGGTGAACGTTTATCTTGAGGCAGGCTGGAACCGTTTCGAGTCTGATATCGATGGTGGTTGCAACGGCGGTGAGCGCGGTTGGGATTCTCACGACAACAACCTCTATGCTGAAATCGGTTTGACTTTCAAGCTTGGCAAGTCTACTTGGGACAAGACTCCAGATGTTGACGCAATCAACGCTCTTCATCAGTCAGAGCTTGATGCTCTCAATGCTAAGTTGAATGATGCTAATGCAGAGAACAACCGTCTGAAGGATCTCTTGGCTAACCAGAAGCCAGTTGAGACTGTAACTCCTAAGACTGTTAAGGAATTCGTTACAACTCCTGTATCTGTATTCTTCGATATCAACAAGACAAACGTAGCTTCACAGTACGACCTCGTAAACGTACATGCTTTGGCTAAGTATGCTATTGCCAACAACTCTCACTTGCTCGTTTGCGGTTATGCTGACAAGGCTACTGGTAATGAGCAGATCAACCAGAAGTTGTCTGAGGGTCGTGCCGAGACTGTTGCCGGTGAGTTGGTTAAGATGGGTGTCAAGAGAGCTAACATCACAACTAAGGGTAAAGGCGGTGTTGACGATATGTCTCCTATCTCATTCAACCGTCGTGCTACCGTACAGGTTGTCGAGTAATATCTATTGTTGAGCTGTCATAGCTCGCATAGCAGAGAATATAAGGGTGCTTCTTTCGTGGAAGCACCCTTTCTTATTTTTTGCGAAATCCATCTGTCCCATTTCTGCATTTTTGATTCCGTTAAAAAAAGGCAATGATATAGCTGTTGGCACAAATATATAAAAAATGAGCAGCCGTTATTGATTACTCATTTTTTTGCAATGATATGACTCTTGGCTTATAGATATTAATAATGTCATCCTTTTTGGGTGGCATTATTGTTTTATTAAATTCTCTTTTAAGTATTTATTAATTATTTCGGCGATGATGTTTCCAATTATATTTCTACTATCATGCATATTTTGAGCATGACAAGCATCTTCTATTAGAATTGTGTCTACATCTATGACATAAGCATAATACCACTTTTTCGTATTTGCCATTAGATAACCTTTTCCTTTCCATCTATTGATAGTCGGTGTTCTTCTTTGCAATCCGTTTTCAATTTGATACATTGAATTGATAGCGTCAGTGATATTCTTTGTCATTAATTCGTAGGAATATGTATGACAATATTTCTTCGATACGTTTCTATAAAATGACCTAATGCTATCAGATGCTTTTGGAGAAACAATGATATTATATGATGCCATTATCTTTATAAATCTTCGTCACATCGGCAATGATTTGTTCTTTTAGCGTTTCCAAATCAACATAGCCATTATTATTTTCGTAAAGTTGTTCTCTTTTCATAATTCCTTATGCTTTTAATATAAATATCCTTATTTATGCAAATATATACCAAAAATCTGATAAAAACAAATTCTATCAGATATTTATTAGGAAAATATTTGTTTAAGATGAACAAGAAACTTATAAGATTAACTGAATCTGACTTACACAAAGTAATTAAGGAGTCAGTGAATAAAGTTCTAACTGAACTTGATTGGAAAACATATGCGAATGCTGCCAAAAAAGCAAGAGAACAAGGAAGAGATTCAAGATGGGATTTTGATAGAGCAACTGAACGAGCACTTGACAAACAATATGGTGGGCATCATCTTGTTGGGACAGAAAATGAAACGTATCAAGATTTCCATACATACAATGATAACCCATTTTCAACTAACTACGACCGTGCATGGAGACCATTAGAAGGTCACGAAGATTTTGGTTCATATGCGGACGTTCATGATAGTAAGAAGGCATATGGAAACGAAGATATTGCAGACTTCGTTCACGGTAGGTCAAAATACGTAAAGGGAAAAGGTTGGCAATAATTAAGCAGCCATAAATCCGACCTTAATCTCAGACCACTTCTTTACAAGTCCAATTGACTTATCAAACATATGGGCGAATCTCTCCGATTCGCTCATTTTTCTTGTATTCCAACGATACACAACTTCGTCAATGTACTTCTGAAGATGCTCGTCACTAACATCGTGATAGCAACCTGTAATCATACGTCTGAAGTGACTCCAAAAGCCCTCTATAGAGTTGGTGAAGATGTCACCATCAGCGTACTCTTCTGCACTATGATTAACAAAAGCGTTGGTATAACCCAACGTAGCAAGACCATTGTAGGCATTGAGTTCATCAGTAATGACTCTTGAACCTTCGGTAACAAACTGCTGAATAAGAGGCTGTAATGTGGCTCTGTTGGTATTCTCCACAACAATAGCATGAACGTATGTGATAGGTTCTTCCTCACCATTCTCATTAATAAAAGTATTACGCTCCATCATACCGAAAACTGGTATCTTTGTCTTGGTTGAACGACCTTGCGTATTGGGTGTACGCATTGACTTGTGTTTCCATTTCTCTTTACCACCAATATACACTTCATCACACTCAACCGTACCCTCAAATGCATCAGCATCAGTCTGAACATAAAGAAGACGAATCTTCTGAAGCATATACCAAGCTGTTGACTGAGTAACCTCAATATCCCTTGCAAGTTGGTGTGATGACACTCCCTTCTTGTGAGAAGAAATAAGATACATACCAACAAACCACTTGATAAGCGGCAGTTTGGTATTCTCAAAGATTGTACCAACAAGGCAAGAAAAGTTCTTGTTGCACCCTGTGCAATGGTAACGTCTATTCTTGGACATCTTACAGTAGTGTTTGCCACAATAAGGACAAACAACGTCTTGGCTGTTACCAACACCCCAACGTGCCTCAGTGATTGCTTGTTTGCACTTTTCATCTGAGTTGTAATAGGATGTTAGTGAGATGATGTTGTTGAATTTCTTGAAATTTATCATAATGCTGAACTTTTTCTAAATTATATTGCAAATTTACGAAAAGCAAAACATTTGCGATTTTCAGTTATACGTATAAAATATTGTTTCTATGCCAACTGCTATATCATTGCCTAAAAAAAACGCAATAGGCTTCGATGGACAACGCAATTGCTTTCATTGTCCATCGAAGCCTATTGCGTTGTCCATCGAAGCCTATTGCGTTTTTTCCTTATGATAACATGTTCCTTCTGCTGTTTCATGATGCTTTGATGGAGTAACTAAGGTCGAAAGCGTCTTTTTTGAAATAAAAATGAAAAAAGTTGCCGTAAAATTTGGTGGAAACAAAAAATGTTCGTACCTTTGCAACCGCTTACGAGAAGTAAGGGCGTTTAGCTCAGCTGGTTTAGAG
>ENA-OZGC01002063-OZGC01002063.1-human-gut-metagenome-genome-assembly--contig:-NODE-2063-length-9856-cov-18.349556_pt1 | contig 9856 bp, 9 predicted proteins | sample MGYA00245109_ERZ653643 | MGnify/ENA primary metagenome ERZ653643 (study PRJEB26926, sample SAMN06165107) | human gut metagenome | biome: ENVO:00009003; feature: ENVO:2100002; material: ENVO:00002003... | reverse complement strand
CTGGATTGTGCTTTTCCTTTCTCCGCTTTTATTACATCTAATTAGCCATAAGCTGTTTCATACCCTGGCTTTTAGCCCCCGGATTGTCATTTCCGTAGCCCTCCAGCAGGTTAATGACGCCCCAGATTCCGAGACCTGCGCCAAGGGCGATGACCAAAGTTTGAAGAACATCGACAGCAGAGTTAAAGAAATCCATAAATGTGTATGCCGGAATATGCGGGATATTGGATTAGAAATAGGTTCTCACAATGCAAGCGCCGGAACGAAAGCCGCTGTGCGGCCCCCGATTCCGGCGTCTCCTTTCAATTTTTGATTGCTCCTGTTCGTTCCGGCCTTGCAGTATGAGCCGGTGTCTTCTGTCTGTCATGGTGTATCAAGCCTCCTTGCCTTGATAAATCTTTATGAAAAAGCGGATGATCCTCCCGCTGCTTCATCCTCGTTGGACACGTCAACCTCAAAGACATTGTAAGCCTCGTCCTGCTTCGGCTTGAGCCGATGAGAGAGGAACTTTTCAATGTCAAATTCATTTTTGGGGTTTGCGTCCGACAGGTATTTGTAATTCCTGTGCTGCGTGATATCGAATTTATTGGACAGAAATGGCCGCACGCCGCGAAGCTGCAAGATGCACTTGGAGCCGTCCAGCACGGCAAGCTCATCGACCGTAGCGAGGTCTTTGCCGAGCTTCTGGTAGTTAAGGCTGTGGGAGACCTCGCGGCCACGGCTCTCGCCAGTATTGAAGGTGTCGATGGTCTCTTTCCCCAGCGCCTGATTCAGCTCTTTCAACGTGGTAGGCTCCTTGCCACCGAGGAAAATCGAGGTGTCGCAATTCCCGATGATCGTATCGGCGTTGTCCTTATACAGCGCCTTGAGCTGAGACTGTGCCTGCAAAACGAGGCAGGCGGAGATCTCACGGCTGCGAATCGTGGCCATGAGCTTTTCCAGATTCGGAATCTGCCCGATGTTTGCCGCCTCGTCGATCAGGCAGCGCACATGCACCGGCAGACGGCCTTTATACTGGTCATCCGCTTTCTCACACAGCAGATTGAACAACTGGCTGTAAATCATGGAAATGAGAAAATTGAAGGTGCTGTCCGTATCGCTCATGATAAGAAACAGCGCCGTCTTTTTGAACGTTCCGTCCTTGGCATCCGGGTTGTCATATATCTTGTCGCCCAGCGTATCCAGCTCCAGCTCATCATACATGGTGATCTCCCGCAGCTCCGCGATATCAAAGGGGGCAAGGCGTGCGCCGCAGCTAATATTGATGCTCTTAGCTGTCTTGCCGGCGGCTAATTTGTACTTTTTATATTGCCTCACTGCAAAGTGGTTGGGCTTGTCCTTTTCCAGCTCTTTGAACGCGATATCCACGGGATTTTCAAAAGTCTCATCGTCCTCACGGACTTCCATGGCGTTGACCAGCTCAATGAGCGTGGCGAAGTTCTGCTCTTCTTCGGGAGCTTCGTAATGGATATAGCCGATCAGGGCGCAATATAAAAGCGTCTCTGCTTTCACCCAGAAATCGTCACCGGATTTACCATCCCCCTTGGTATTGCAGATCAGGGTGTTGACCAGCTTCAAAATGTCCTTTTCGCTGTGAATGTAGGCGAAGGGGTTATAGTGCATACTCTTGGAAAAGTTGATGGTATTGAATATCTTGATGCGGTAATTGTTCTTCTCCAGCAGCCTGCCGCACTCGACCACGATACTGCCTTTCGGGTCGGTGACGACGAACGAAACCGGATAGTCCTTTGACTGGCATTGCATAAGGTTGGGCTTGATGAAAAAGCGCGTCTTGCCGCTGCCGGAGCCGCCGATGACCAGTACGTTTTTATTCCTCGCCGTCCGCGGGTCTTTGGGGCGGTTGTTCATGGTCAGGCTCTCGGTCTGTGTAAGGATAATGTTGTTCTCGAATACCGGGTCGATATACGGCGCAATGTCCTCATGCGTGCCCCAGCGGGCGCTGCCGTACTCCATATTCTTGCGAAACTTCTTGGCATTCTTGCCTTTGACGTAGACCGCCAGCCGGAGCGCGCCAGCAATCAGGACGCCGACCAGCAAATCGGCGGGGCGGAAGCTCGGAAGCAGGCTCTCAAAGGCCAGCCGGAAGCCATCCAGAATATGCAGCGCCTTTTGGGAAAAGTCCAGCCCCGGAGCAAGCCGCGCAGCCTGTCCGCATTTGGTTCCCAGCAGGGCGAACAGAAGATACGGAAGATTGGGGAGTATGATTTTCTTGATGTTTACAGGTTTCTTCATAGCTCCAGCCCCTTATCCTTGTGTTTGACCGCAGGCTTGATGATATCCTTTGCAGCCTGGATATCATGCAGATGCTGGATGAGGGAGGGCTTCTGCCGCTTCCTTGCCGTATTGCGGGTATATTCCTCAAAGGCCGCTGTGAGGGCGTCCGCGTCCCGTGCCTTGAAGAACACCATGTACTTGGGCGGCGAGAGGGTCTTGTCCTTTTTTACGGCATAGTCCACGCCGTATTTTCTCGCCACACGGTCAAAATCCTTGATGTTTTTATCGCTGATCTCGATATTGGCAACGCCTTGATTCTGACCGACAAGCTGCTTGACCGTCTGCTTGCCGGTGGGCTTTACGGGGCCAGCTCGCTTTTTCTCCGCGATTTTTGCTTTCTGATGTGCCAGAAACTTTGCAACCGCCGCTTTGAGCACGCGCCCGGTGAGCTTCGTTGCGCTGATTACAAGGGTCACTGTCCTGTTTTCAACCTCTTCCTGCAATTATGAACGCCTCCTTCCGTGATGATCGCAGTATGCACTGGCGCACAGCTTACAGCGCAATGGCCGGGATCGTTTCGTCTCCGTGCCGGAGCTGCACGGTGCGCTCCTCAAAAAGCCGCCGCACCAGACCGGCATCCCCCGAAGAGATATCCCATAATTCATCATCGAGGCAGTAGAACACAATGGCGGGGCCGGTCAGGTACGCTTCGCCGCTGACGGTCTCGACCGCTTTTTTCTCGTAGGCCATGTACAGGTCAAAGGTCGGCACCTGCCGCACATGCGTGCAGCGGAAGCCGGTCTCAATGAGCGCGTCCAGCAGGCGCATGGTTCTGGCCTTCTGGCCGGGCGCAGCCAGCAGAACCGAAACATTGCTCTCATCGTATTCTTCATCGTTCGGGGTGAGCTGAAAGCCAGAGACCGGTGCGAAGCCATCGCTTTTGAGCCTGACCCTGCGAGGAATTTTCTTGTGCGGGAGGATGATGTTGACGTCTCCTGTGATGTTTACTGTAAAGTTTTCCATGATGTAATCCTTTCTCAGCGCTCGTTCTGGCGCTGCCGTTTTTTCTGCCACTGTTCCAGCAGCTTGATAATGACCTGTTCCATTTGCTGCGGCGTGTAATTCCTGGGGAAGTATTTGCGGAGCGTATCACTTTTCAGCGTGACGCGATCCAGTTCGTCCTTCTTTTCCTCGGACATGACCTTGTACATGGCGTCCTGCGTGCATTTGCCCTCACGGCTGAGCTTTTTCAGCCGCTGTGCCTGCGAAAGCGAGGGAGTGTTCTGAGAATACTCCATTGCATCCAGAAACTGCCGCTGTTCCTCCGGCTTGAGGTATGACAACTCCACAGCCGGATTCAGGGCAATTTCCTTGGCATCGACCTTCTGCTGAATCTCCGGAACAAGCTCCGTCAGACGAATGAGCCGCTTTACCTGCGACACGCTTTCGCCGCTGTCCTGCGCGATTTTTTCAGCGGAATTTAACTTTGGCCCAACTTGGACTAAAGTTAAATCTGTTCGCTGTCCCTGATGCTTCAGCGCCTCCATTTTCATCTTGTACGCCTGTGCGCGTTCCATGGGAGAGATATTTTCGCGCTGCAAATTGGTATCCACCAACAAGATCACCGCCTCGTCGTCAGTCAGATTGCGGACAATGGCCGGAATCGTATCCTTCCCGGCAAGGCCGCTTGCGTGCAAGCGCCGGTGTCCGGCGACCATTTCATAGCCGCCTCCGGGGTCTGGCCGGATGATGGTGGGATTGAGTACGCCGAACTGCATGATGCTGTCTACGGTCTCCTGCATGAGCGCATCGTCCACCACCTTGAACGGGTGATTCTTGAAGGGGTGAATATCCGAAATGCGTATTTGCTGCACCTGCTCCGGCTGGGGGCTCAGTGTGTCTTTTGGTTCTGTCTTCTTTGGCATGGCGTTCACCTCCGTAACATGTAAAAAGCCGCAGGCCATACAGCCAGCGGCATCTAAATGCGTCCTTCCGCCATATCATGCTGAACCAGCGCTGCATAGTAGTTGGTTATGGTGAGCGAGGCGTTATATAGCGTCGCCAGCAGATATTGACGAATGTTTTTGATTTTTGTGGTGTTCTCCTTCATGCAGCTCACAACGAAGCGAATATGCTCGCTGTCCAGCTTCAAAAACCGGCTCCTGACCACCTCCGCAGGCTTGTCGTCGCCGGAGATGCGCACGGTCTCTTTTGTGGTACAGACCGTATCCACGATAAGCTCCAGAATCTCCTCGACGATCTCCTTGTCATACGGCAAGTCCACCAGCAGAACGTCATAGCTGATATTCTCCATGATAAGCTCTCTATACTGCGCTCTTCGCTCCGCATCGTTTCCTTTCGGTTCCCGCTTTTGATTGCCTCCGAACGAAGTGAAGGGAAGAGACTCAGTATCGTTAAAATCAGTATTGTTCTTCTCAGTATAACTACCTTTTGATTTTGGAAATTCTTGAGTTTCGATTTTCAAAAGTCCAGAATTTTGATTTTCACCATTCTTGAATTTTGATTCCGGCGCAGCAACGAAGTTTTTGACGTAAATGAGATTGGGCTTGCCGAGACCTTGCCGCTTGCGCTCGATAAGCCCGCATTTCTCGTCCAGTTCGTTCAGCAGCTTCATGGCCTTCTGCGAAGCGCAGGAAAGCGCGTCCATGATGTCCTCCACGGTATAGATGATGTACACGCGCCCCTCCTGATCCAGCCAGCCGTTCCTGGCAGACAAGCTCATGCGGTCAAGGAGCAGCCCGTAGAGGATTTTGGCCTCTGCCGAAAGGTCTTTGAAACGCTTATCTGTGAACAGCACCTTGGGGATGCGGTAGAAGGAGAACTGTTCTGCCTGATCCCCGTAGTAATAGTCCAACGTCATGTATCTTCACGCCCTTTCCAAAGTCCCATAGAGCGCAGCAGCTCCTTCGTACACCAGCCGATGCAGGGAGACGCCCGCCCATACGGACAGCCGTCGCACTCGCTGACGGCGGCAGACGGCATCTGCGCTGAAATATAATAGCAGCCGGTTTTGCCGCGAAAGGTGCAGCCCTCTGTCTGCTTCCAGAAATAGCAGTACCGGCAGTCCTTCGGTTTGTCCTCTGTATGTCCGTTCATTGCTTTCGCCTCCATTTCCGCCCATACCGGGCAACAAAAAAGCACACCCCCGGCTCCATCATGGAGCAAGTGGATATGCTATGTAATACCGATTTTCCGTGCCATATTACTGCGTCAGGGTATGAAAAAAGCGCGTCTGCCGACCCAAGCGCCACTTCGGGTAAACAGACGCACTATGTTCTATTCGCAGATTTTATGTAAAAAGGCTCAAAAAATGCCGAATTTACAGCACTTTTTGAGCCTTAATGTTTTTAGTCCTATTATTACAGCCGCGTCGGCATAGATCCCCGCCATTTCCCAATCCGGACTGTCCTCGATTTTCTGTGTGTAGTAGGACTTTTGGGCTTCATAGCTGTTGAGCTGTTCTTCACTGTCGGTAGATACCCGGCAGTAGGCCGCCACCCGCTTTTTCCCATCATGGGTGCTGTGAATGGCTCCCTGCGTTTTTGTAGCGGGAATCACCCGCACCCGCCTATCTAAAGTCGTTGTCGCTTCCATGTATCATTCGTCCTTTCCTGCCTGATCTGTAAACTGAACTGTTATGATATGCTCCTGTGTGATCGTGATATAAGAAACCACCCGCCGAAAGTGATTCCAATCTGCTTTCGGTAGGTGGTCAAAATTTTCATATTCAGAAATTGGCTCCGGACAGCAATCGTATCGTGCAGCTGCCCCTTGTAGAATCAGCGCCATCACCGCTTCTGGAGAGTCCGGCTGCTCTAAGCCACGGTTGATGGCATTGCTCAGTCGAATGACTTCCGCAGAGGGGGCATAAGCAGGCTGTTTGGGGTGTTCGTGTGCATAAATCTGTCGATTTGCCTCTGTCAGCACTGTATCCGTATCTGTGGTGATGGTACTGCCGCAGGACCCACATTTGAGGTGCAGCTCGCTGCTATCCAACCATTTACCGCCAATGCGGATGAGCTTTCCACCGCAGGTGCAGCGGAAATAGGGAGTCAGCCGCGCAATGGGGGATTTTCCCCCGCGAGGCTGCCGTAGGGCGTTCTTTTCTTCCGCTTTTTTCCGCGCCGCTTGGAAAGTATCCGCATCTACCGCCGCAGGAAAGCCATCCTTGCCAGTGTAGCGGGGATTTTCCAAAAGGCGTTTTACCTTGTGCTTGTCCCAAAGCGGCGCTTCCGGGCAATACGGGATATTCTGGTGATTCAAAGCATCCGCAATAGCTTGATAGGAAGTGCCGGCGATGTAGAGTGTAAAGGCCATGCGGATGGTCTGCTGTTCCTCCGGCACAATCACCAATGCGCCGTCACGAATCTGATACCCATATAAAATCTTTCGGTTTATCATCTTGCCGCCACCTCCAATTGTTCTGCCAGTTCTAAACCGCCATAAAGCCGGAAGCGGATGCGTGTCTGGGATTCTGCGATGACCTTTTCCACTAAGCTGTCGAACAAGTCCTCATCGAAGATGTTCATCTGTTCCGGCCCATTCTTTATGACATCTGTCATCTTGCGAATGGCATCCATGGTTTCTTCCAAAGCCTCGTTTTCCGACAACCGACGGCGTTCTCCCCGGAGCTGAGTCAGTTTGGCGCTGATGGCATTCATGCGGACGGCGCAGGCATCGGCATCCAGCAAGCCGTTAGCCCGCAGGGTGCTGATTTTATGGCTTTCTTCCGTTGCTTCCGCAATCGCCTTGTTAATCATCAGCATTTTGGGATTATTCTGCCGCAGGATGGTTTCCAAGGCGTTCAGCTGATCCATAGCTGGATTCAGGATCATATCCGCGTTCTCTTTGAGTTTCCGATACATCCGGATAAATGCCGCATGGATCTCCGTTTCTGGGATACGCCCCACGGGGCAATCCGCGGCATTCCGATCATGGGTTCGGCAGGCCCATGTCACCAAGCCTTTCGCAGTTTCTCGCCGGATAAATGGCGTCCCGCATTTCTCACAAATTATTTTTCTGGTAAGTGGATATTGACTTCTCGTTGGTTTCTTCCTTTTCGCTTTCTGCTGCAGAAGATTCTGTACTTTTTCAAACTGCTCACGCTCGATGATGGGCAAATGTGTATTTTCTACGTAATACTGCTCTTGCTCTCCGTGGTTGCGTTTTCTAAAAAAGGGAAAACCTTTTGTAAATTTCTTTTGCCCCAGTGCGTCCCCAATATATTTTTCATTGCGTAAAATGTACCGGATTCCATAAGCAGTCCACGGTTTGCGTGTGTTGGTATTTTCAATGCCCCTTCTTGTGAGTTGGTCTGCAATCCATTCCGCACTGCGGCCATTCAAATAGGCATCGAATATCCATTGTACCGTGGTCGCTTCCTCCGGGATGATTTCAAGGTTTTTCTTGTCTATGATCCGATAGCCGTAAGGTGCCGAGCAGGTGATAAATTCCCCTCTTTCCATTCTTCGCTGATAACTTATTTTCTGATTAGCCGAGATGGACATGGATTCCTGCTGGGCCAGAGAACCGGAAACGCTCACCATCAGTTCGGTGGTGAGCGTTTTCGTATCGATATTTTCTTTTTCAAATTGGACAGAGACACCCAGAGCGGACAGTTCACGCAGGGCGGAGAGGCAATCCTTGGTATTTCGGGCGAAGCGGGATACGGACTTCACCAGAATTCGGTCAATCTTGCCCTTTCGACAGTCTGCCATCATCCGGTTGAAGTCCTCCCGCCTATCCATCCGGGTACCGGTGAGCCCCTCGTCTGCGTACACGTCTACCAACTCCCAGCCGTCATGCTGGGCGATCTCCTCCGTGTAGCTGTGGATCTGGGCGGCGTAGGAATGCAGCTGATCCTTGGAATCCGAACTGACCCGGCAGTAGGCCGCCACCCGCATGTGTTCCGGTTGGAACGTCTGGGGCGCGATCATTTTTACATTTGCCATTTCATTCACCTCCTGTATCTTTTTTGGCAACACACAAGCTACCACACTATCCGCGGAATAGCCAGCACTATTCCCGAACAGTCTGCGGGGCGTATTTTTCTCTGGCGAGTCCCTTGGCATAAGCCAGTTCCTTTGCTGTCAGAAGGCCCTTTTCGGATAAGTGTTCCAGCATCCGAACGGCCAGCCGGTACTGCAATTCCTTCTTGGCATCGATCATGCGCACACCTCGAAATAGCTTTCCGGCTTCAGCTCCCGCAGGAACTTCGTTACAGCCCGCAGGCTGCTCGTGGTGCGCATGTCCGGCAGAGCATCCCGCATGGCTGCGTAGTAGCGGCGGCCATGGCTTGCGCGCTCGTCCAAGATGGCGATGACGCAGGTGTCGGTCTCTGTGCGGATGGCCCGTCCAAAGCCCTGACGCAGCTTAATCTGCATCTCAGGCACGGCCACATTCTGAATAAATTGGCGAAGGGATGCGTATTCCTCCCGCTCTTTTTCCTTCAGTGCATCCGGATAGGCGAAGGGCAGGCGGGGGATCACCAGCAGGGATACGCAGTCGCCGGGGAAATCAAAGCCTTCCCATGCAGCGCCTGTAGCCAACAGCACAGCCCCCGGCGTTTGCCGAAACCGCTCCGTCATGTGCATGGCGTTTCTGCCCAAGGTAAATAACGGGAAGCTGAGTTCCTGCTCCCGCAGCCTATCCTTTACCGCCGACATGGCGGCGTAGGAGGTGAACAGCACCAGCGCATGGCCCCAGGCCGCGCGGATGAGTTCCGCGATTTCATCTGCCAATTCATCATAGTACGTTTCCGAGCTTTGACTCGGTGGAAGCTGCGGCAAGTACAGCAGACAATTCCGCTTATAGTCAAAGGGAGAAAGAGAAACTGACTCCGTTACGCGCCGCCCGTCCATCAGTCCAGTCTGCGAACGAAAACGGTGAAAGTCATCCCCTACAGCCAAAGTCCCAGAGGCCAGCACAAAAGCGTGTTCCGGCCTCCACAGGACCTGGCGCATCTGTTCTGTCAAATCTGAAACGGTGGCGCACAGCATGGTTCCGCCATCGCCGTCATCCGCTGTGTAGAGGATCATATTCGTTCTCGGACTGCTAAAGAGAGACACCGTGCCGCGCAGCTTTTCCAGCTGCCTGCGCCCCTGTGCCGACAGCAGCCTGCCGACCTGCTTCTCAATAACAAGAAGAGAACGGCTGGGGATCGTCAGTAAGCGAAGGTACGCATCCAGGGGTTCGGTTTCCTCTCTGGGCTGCGTGAGCTTGCGGAGCAGCGGCCCCATCGTGCCTGCCAGCACATCTGCTGCCAGCAGATACCGTTCCGTGCGAAGCTGGCAGATCATGCTTTGGATGTCACCGGCGGTCAAGGTTACGCCGAACATCTCCCGCGCCGCTTCCGGCAGCTTGTGGGCCTCATCTACGATAATGACGCTATGCTCCGGGAGAATAGGACGCCTGCCCTGGCTGCGGTGGATGGCGTCCGCCAGCAAAAGATTATGGTTACAGATCTGGAACACATATCGATTCGCGTCGCAGCGTTTCAGAAAGCGCTTGTACCGGCAGTCCTGATGATCACAGTCACAGAACTGTGGAACGCAGACACGTTCCCGGTCATACCCGCTGAGATGGGGGACATTGTCCATGT
>ENA-OZGC01002054-OZGC01002054.1-human-gut-metagenome-genome-assembly--contig:-NODE-2054-length-9881-cov-7.346631_pt1 | contig 9881 bp, 10 predicted proteins | sample MGYA00245109_ERZ653643 | MGnify/ENA primary metagenome ERZ653643 (study PRJEB26926, sample SAMN06165107) | human gut metagenome | biome: ENVO:00009003; feature: ENVO:2100002; material: ENVO:00002003... | reverse complement strand
ATGTAGGTCAGTGGGTTGTATTTCATGGATTTTCGGAAGTTTATCAGGTTGAGGCACTTGATACGGTATTTCTTCCGTTCCAGGAAAGCGCCGATTTCCGGCAGCAAGGTTCCTTTCGGATCGGTGCAGACATAGGACGAATGGGCTTGCAGCAGAGACGGCTTACAGAAGAACCGCGTCTTGCCGCTGCCGGAACCGCCGATTACCAGAATGTTTTTATTTCTGGCATACTTCGGCTGCTTTGGACGGCTCGCCATTGTGATCCGTTCCGTCTGCGTCATGGGGATGTTTTGGAAAAAGTCCTTGTCCATGTAGGGAGCAATATCCGCCGCCGTACCCCAGCGGGCAGAACCATACTCGATTCCGTGGCGATACTTCTTAGCGTTCTTGCCTTTCAGGTAGACCGCCATGCGAAGGATCACCGCACCCGCTATGCCGATCAGCAGGTCCGTGGGATGGAAACTGAGCCACGGGGAGGAAAGGGCTGCCGTGAAGCCGTCCCCAATGGAAAGCAGCTTTGTGGAGAGGTCAGCACCGGGCGCAAGCCGGAAAGCCTGTGCCAGCTTATCGAAGGGATACACGAACAGAAGATACGGAAGGTTCAGCAAAAACAGTTTTTTCATGTTCATCTCTGCACGCTCCGATCTTTGACCTTTACTTTCTCCCGGTCAATGGTGCGGTGTTCCGCTTTCTCCGCCGTCTGATCCTTCGCCTGGGTCAGCCGTTCCCGGATGGAGGGCTTTTCCTCACGGCTTATTTTCCGGCTGGCAAACTCCTGAAATGCCGCTGTGATGGCATCCGCGTCCCGGCTTTTGAAAAAGACCAGGTAACGGGGCTGCTCTGCGGCGGTGTCCTTCTTCAAGGCAAAATCCACATGGTATTTCTTCGCCACACGGGAGAAAGCCTTGATATTCTTGTCGCTGATCTCGATATTGGCAAGACCGGCGTTCTGGCTGGCAAGCTGTTTAAGGCTCTGCCTGCCGCGGTAGATTTTGGGCTTTTGGTTTTTCTGGATTTCCTCCAGGAACTTTTTGACGGCCTTTTCAAAGACCTGCTCACTTAGCTTGGCTCCGTCAACAATGAGCGTCACGGCGCCCCGCGTTACTTCCTCCTGCATTTAGCCTCGCCCCCTTTGCCCATCCCCGTACATATCGTGCTGCACCAGGGAAGAATAGTAGCTGTTGATGGTGGTCGGGGCGTTATACAGCGCCGCCAGAAGGTATTTCTTGATATTGCGGACATAGGTGGTGTTGTCCTTCATACAGTCCATGACATACTGAACATGGGAACTGTCCAGCTTCATAAACCGGGACTTTACCACCTCCGCCGGATAATCGTCTCCGGCAATGCGGATGACTTTGCGGGCAGAACATACGGTATCCACGATCAGGTCAACGATTTCGTCAAGCTGCTCACGGTCGATATGGCTGTCCTGCACCAGATAGCTGTACTCGATGTTATCCAAAATCACTTCACGATAACATTCTCTGGCTCCCATCCGATCCGTTCCCATCCTTGCCCCTGCGGGGGTAGGGGGATTTGATTGGATAGGATTTGATAGTTCCGTACTTGATAAATCAGTCTTTGTTTGATTAGTATTTAATTGTGCGGGGTTTTCCGTACACGGTTCCGCCGTATCCGGGATACCCATATCCGGGTTTTCCGTATATGGCTTTGCCGTACCCGGTAAAGGCGTACCTGGGCTTGACGACGGCTCGCACTGAGGCATTTCGTAAATGACATACTCGGTATCCGTGATCTTGCCTTTTTCATCCCGAAGCTGGGTGCGCCGGATATACCCGTGGGTTTCCAGCTCCTTCAATGCCGCACCGATGCTGTCCACACCTTCCCGGCAGATCGCCGCAAGACCTCTGGTGGTGTAATTCCACTCGTCAGGGAGCGACAACATCATGGACAGCAGCCCCTTGGATTTCAGGGTCAGCGTCCGATCTTTCAAGTGATGGTTCGACATGACCGTATAATCACGGGTCTTTTCAATACGAAAAACAGCCATCTTCGCACCTCCTTCCTGTGAAAATAAAAAGTGTTGATTTTGAGCGGTTTATCTGTCTGTACGCCTTCATAGCCTCCCGCATGGGAAAACACCACGCCCTGTTCAGAACGCAAGCCACGGAGGAAGAAACAGAAGATTTTCCGCTGATTTTGATACATTTTGGGGGCGGCTACCTCTCGCGGTCTTTATGGTCATAGTGGAGGTCTCCGGAAAGCACCTTCGCATGGTTACGGATTTTGATATGCCCGTTTTCCTGATTCTCCAAAGCCTTGCTGTATCCAGCGTCGGTCAGGAACAGGCGCATTTTCTCACCCTTCCAGCCAACAGGCGAGTCATGGGTAAGAACATCAAAGACGATCATGTGTCTGGTTGCCGGGTCGAAACGCTCCAAAGCCATAATGTCATGGCCGGATAACTTCTGCGCCCCGGATTGCTGTCTGGCCTCTGCCAGCATTTCCCCGATGGTGCGGGCTTTCTCCGGCAGACGGTATTCGGCCTGCACCTTGCGGATTATATCCATGCACTCCTGATCCGACAGTGGGCGGAGCTTGTCCAGAAGGCCTTCCGCCGTTTCTTTCGTTGCCGGGTTCGGCGCATAGCGCCATGTCATGTAAATCTCATTCAGGGCAGCGTTCTGATTGGTACTTTCAATCTGAAACACCATCCTCATTTCTGCTTCTGTCAGTTTCATTGCCAGCCTCCTTCAAAATGGGTATAAAAAAACGCCATAGGTTTTTTGAGCCTACGGCGTTTCTTGCGATATTCACAATTCCAAACTTTCCAGCCACTCGTCAAAAGATTTCTTGGAGACGCGGATCGCATTGCCTATGCGGACGATCCTGAACTCCTCCTGCTTGACGAGCTGATATGCGGTTGTGCGGCCAATGTTGAGCATGGCCGCAATCTGTTCCACGGTATATGTGCGCGGTTCCGGCAGTGACTTTTTCTCTTTCTTGTCCATAGTAACCTCCATGTATTTGCCTTGTCATTTTGACTAAGGGAGTGAAGAATGGCAGTAGCAATCGGCTTTGGCTGGGTGTCCTCTTGCTAAGAATTTGCTAATAGGACCACCCAACGGACACATAAAACTGCGTCAGAATAGGTGTTTTGCACCATAAAGTTCGTTTACTACAAGTCATTCTGCGTAAGGGATGATATTGGAAGTTACATCCGAACCGTGTATCACATGGTAAGCCATACTCCTAAGCGTTAGGCCGCTGGTTCGACTCCAGTCCGGGGTGCCAGAGAAAAGCAGAACATCCGATCGGATGTTCTGCTTTTCTCTGGATTTTGCGCCTTTTCGAAAAAATCTCCGGAAAAATCCAAGCCGGGAAGGAGATGGCCTTGCATTTTTGGGAAAGGCATAGTAAAATACTACCAAATAGAGGCAGAGTAGAAGCACGCGTGTCGGCCAACAGGCCACAGTGCCGGAGGAACGGGGAGTTGTCCGCCGGACGAAAGGAGATTTCCGCAGTGTGTGCTTCGCATCCCGCTGCCGCATACCGGAACCGGCGGGCGGTGCTTGCCCGGCCTCCTCTGTGCGGCGTAACTGCCCACAGAAGGAGGAATTTTTTATGTATCCCCACCCCTTTTCCGTCGGCTATTGGCGCACAGCCGCCAATGAGCTGAAAGACGTCCGGAAGTTGACCTTTGCGGCGCTGTGCATCGCTTTGTGCATGGCGCTGGCCGCCATTCCGTCGGTGCCCCTGTGGGGCGGTGCCAAAATCACCTGGGGCTTCCTGGCCCGGGCGGTGTGCGCATGGGTCTGCGGACCTGTACTGGGCGTTGTGTTTGCCGTGGCGGAGGATCTGCTGAGCTTTTTCATCACCGGTGGCGGCGGCTACCCTTTCTTTCCCGGCTATACCCTGACCACCATGCTGGGCGTTTTTGTATACTCCCTGTTTTTCTACAAGTCGAAAATTACGTTTGGTAGAGTCTTTTGGGCGAAATTGCTGACCAATATCCAGAATGTGATCCTGGGCGCACTCTGGATGGCCATTCTCAGCGGCAAGGCGTGGTACGTCACCGCCAGCGGCAGCGCCATTAAAAACCTGATCTGTCTGCCCTTTCAGGCAATTCTGCTCTATACCCTGTTCACCACCCTTCGTCCGTTTTTGGTGAAAATGCGGTTGATTGAGTGACAGGGAAAACCTCTTTTCGGTGATACGTGCGCCCCGGCTTCGGCCGGGGCACTTTTCGTATGAAAACCGGCGGGAAAGGGGGAAGTTCATCATTTGCTTTCCCTTTGTTCACAAATTGTTTACCTGCCCCCATTGACTTTAGATAGCAGGGGTGGTAAACTGCGTTTAGCACTCATGGAGAAAGAGTGCTAAACATGATTTGAGGTGCTTTTTGTGGACTTGACTGACCGGAAAAAGCAAATATTGAAAGTGGTGGTTGAGGATTACATCCGCACCGCCGAGCCGGTAGGCTCCAAAGCCATTGCCGCGGAAATGGGCGGCAGCGTTTCTTCTGCCACCATCCGCAATGAGCTTTCCGACCTGGTGGAGCTTGGTTATCTGGAACAGCCCCACACCTCGGCGGGCCGGGTTCCGTCCCCCAAGGGCTACCGGCTGTACGTCAACGAGCTGATGGAGCGCCAGCGGCTCTCCTTAGCGGAGACCGAAAAGATCAACCAGTCCCTCCAGATGAAAATGGAGGAGCTGGACCGGGTGATCTCTCAGGCGGGCCGGGCCGTCAGCAGCTTTGTGAATTACCCCGCCTATGTGGCGACTGCCGGAAAGGGCAGCATCACCGCCAGCCGCTTTGATCTGCTGCCAGTGGATGAGAAAAGCTGCATCGTGGTCATGATGATGGGCGACAACCGGGTGAAATCCCAACTGCTGCGGATGCAGCTGAAGGTGGACCGGGACCAGATGGCCGCTTTGGTGGAGCTTTTGAACCGACACTTCACCGGAATCTCCATCAAGGAGATGAACCAGAAGCTGATGGCCATTTCGCAGGGCATTACCCCGCAGCTGTTTCTGCTGCTGAGCCAGACAGTGAATTACGCTGTGGACGTTCTGGAGGAATCCAACCATCGGGAGTTCATCATGGCGGGCACCAATCAGCTCTTGAAGCTGCCGGAGTTCCGGGACGCCGACAAAGCCCATGAATTGATGAGCTTTCTGGCGGACGATAAGGAAAAGCTGCCGGTGCCGGACGAGGGTCCCATGAAGATCCTGATCGGGCCGGAAAACGTCAGCGACGCGTTGAAGGACACCAGCGTGGTGGTGGCCAGTTACGATATTGGCGATGATATGCGGGGGTTGATCGGCGTGGTCGGTCCTACCCGGATGGATTACGCCACCGTGGCCGCCCGGCTGACGGGCTTTGCCGATGGGCTGACCAGACTGTTCGGCAAACAGGAAAAACAAGAACTACCCCCGAAGGAGGATACAGATACATGAGCGAAGAAACCAAAGAGCCTTTAGAGGAGACTCCCGTGACCGCGGAAACGGCGGAGACGGAGCAGGAAAAGACTCCGGAGAATCAGGAGCCGGAAAAGAAGGCCAAGAAGAAAGAAAAGAAGGAAAAGGGCATCACCTTTACCCGGGAGCAGGTGGAGAAGATGGAGCTGGCTGTCAAGCAGCTGGAATCCGTGAAGGATCAGTTCACCCGCCTCACTGCCGAGTATGACAACTACCGCAAGCGCACCACCAAGGAAAAGGATGGCATCTATCAGGATGCCAAGGGCGACACCATCAAGACCTTCCTGGCGGTGTATGACAATCTGGAGCGGGCCGCAGCCGCCGAGGGCGGCGAGGACGATCCCCACAAAAAGGGATTGGAGATGATTTTCCACCAGTTCAAGGAGCTGCTTGCCAAGGAAGGCGTCAAGGAAATTGAAGCCAAGGGCAAGGAGTTCAATCCGGAGCTGATGAACGCCGTCATGCACATTGAGGATGAGAGCCTTGGAGAAAACGTAGTGGCTCAGGTGTTCCAGGCGGGCTTTGAACTGAACGGCAAGGTTCTGCGCCACGCCATCGTACAGGTGGCCAACTAAAAGGAGATTTATATGGATAAGAAGCTGTACCGTGATCCCCAGAACGGGATGATCGCCGGTGTGTGCGCCGGTGTCGCCGAGTATTTCGGCTGGGACCCCACCTGGGTCCGGCTGGGCTGGGCGCTGTTCACTCTGCTGGGCGGCAGCGGACTGATTCTGTATCTGATCGCGGCGATCATCATGCCGCGGCTGGACCGCATGTGATCTGAGCACCGGTGAAAGCCGGAGCATGCAAATAGTTATCAATAAAAATTCAGATAAATTTGGAGGAATTCATTATGTCTAAGGTTATCGGTATCGACTTAGGTACAACAAATAGCTGCGTGGCTGTCATGGAGGGCGGCGAAGCCGTTGTCATCCCCAACGCAGAGGGCAACCGCACCACCCCGTCTGTGGTGGCATTCAGCAAGACCGGCGAGCGTATGGTGGGCCAGGTGGCAAAGCGTCAGGCCATCACCAACCCCGACCGCACCATTTCTTCCATCAAGCGTGAAATGGGCAGCGATTACAAGGTGAACGTGGACGGCAAGGCCTACACCCCTCAGGAGATCAGCGCCATGATCCTGCAGAAGCTCAAGAGCGACGCTGAGGCCTATCTGGGCCAGACCGTTTCTGAGGCTGTCATCACCGTTCCCGCTTACTTTACCGACGCCCAGCGTCAGGCCACCAAGGACGCCGGCAAGATCGCCGGTCTGGATGTGAAGCGGATCATCAACGAGCCTACTGCAGCCGCTCTTGCCTACGGCGTGGATAAGGAGCAGTCCCAGAAGATCATGGTCTATGACCTGGGCGGCGGTACCTTCGACGTGTCCATTCTGGACATTGATGACGGCGTTATCGAGGTTCTGGCCACCGCAGGCAACAACCGTCTGGGCGGCGATGACTTCGATGAGTGCATTATGAAGTGGATGGTCAGCGAGTTCAAGCGCACCGACAATGTGGACCTCTCCGGCGACAAGGTTGCCATGCAGCGTCTGAAGGAGGCTGCTGAGAAGGCCAAGATCGAGCTGTCCGGCGTGACCACCTCCAACATCAACCTGCCCTATATCACTGCGGACGCCACCGGCCCCAAGCATCTGGACCTGACCCTGACCCGGGCTAAGTTCAACGAGCTGACCGCCCACCTGGTCAAGGCCACCGCTGGCCCTGTCCAGCAGGCTATGAGCGACGCCGGTCTGACCGGCAACGACGCGATCAGCACCTACCGTTCGCTGGCCGTGCTCTCGTCCACCACAGGCGGCTATCTGTTCGACGGCTCGCAGCCTGTCGCCTTCTACCGCAGCCGTCTGGATTCGCCCGACCTGACATGGGAGAAGACGGCCGCCTACAACGTGGCCATCGACTGGTCGATGTTCAAAGGACGCCTGAACATCACGGCCGAAGCCTACAAATCCAAGACAACCGATCTGCTCATGTCGCTGGCCGTAGCCGCCCAGACGGGTTACACCTCGCGCTGGACCAATATCGGCTCGACGTCGAACAAGGGCATCGAGCTTTCGATCGAGAGCCAGAACATCGTGCGGCCGAACTTCCACTGGACGACGACGCTCACGATGTCGCATAACGACCAGATGGTCGACGATATCGGCTCGGAAGACTTCATTTCGGCTTACGACTCGCCGGGCAACAACAGCTACATGATGTACGGATACGTCAAGGGATACCCGCTCAACTCGCTGTGGGGCTTCAAGTACGGCGGCACGTGGAAAAACGCCGACGAACGCAAGGAGAACGAAATTACGAAGACTTACGTGAGCGTCTCCAACACCGACGGCGGCGCACGCTACTACGACGTCAACCACGACGGCGTGATGTCGCGCGAAGACCTGATTTATCAGGGCAACGCCGACCCCTATCTGTACGGCGGTCTGCAAAACACGTTCTACATTCACGGCTTCAAACTGGGTGTCTATTTCGCCTACTCGCTCGGCGGCAAGATCTACAACTATTCGGAGATCTACATGGCCGGTTCCCAGTTCGCGAACCAGTACCGCTACATGCTCGACGCCTGGCATCCCGTGCGCAACCCCAACTCCGACATCCCGCGCGCCGGAGCCAAGAGCGACGCCGCGCTACCGAGCGACTTCATGATTCACGACGCTTCGTATCTGCGACTGAAAAACGTCACGCTCGCCTACACGTTCGATTTGCGGAAGAAATGCTCGTGGCTGCGCGACCTCACGCTGAGCGTATCGGGCGAAAACCTCTATCTGTGGAAGAAATACAACGGATTCGACCCCGACGTATCGAGCGAAGGCACCTCGTCGACGCTGCGCCGCATGGACTTGGGCGCCTACCCCAAACCCCGAACCATCATATTCAGCCTCCAGTTGAGATACTAAACCAATAAGATCATAAGAACTATGAAAATCAAAAACATATTGTATGCGACGCTCTTCTCGGCTTCCCTCTTGTTCCAGTCGTGTTCGCTCGACGAGGACACGTCGGGAATTTCGAGTCCCGACAATTTCTTCCGCAAATACTCGGAGTGCCAGTCGGTCGTGAACAGCTGCTACATCCCCATCAAATCGATTTACACCTACACCTACATGCTCGCCACCGAATGCGTCACCGACATCGCATACTGCCCGTCGGGTACGCGCGACGCCAGTCTGGACATCTCGCCCGCCGTGCCGCGTTTCGGCTCGACCGTCTGGACGCAGGGCTACCTCGGCGTACAGCGCTGCAATTTCGCCGTCAACGGCATCGAACGCGCCTATCAGAACGAAGTACTCTCCGAAGAGCAATACCTGCAACTGCTCTGCGAGGCCAAGACTCTGCGCGCGTTCTACTACTGGACGCTGACCTGCTTCTTCGGCAACGTTCCCTTCTACTTCGACGACGTCACCGACAACGAGGTGCTCAACCGCATTCAGGTGCTGCCGCGCATGGATGCCGACGAAACGCGCGCGACAGTAATCAAAGACTTGCAGTCGATCGCGCCGCTCGTCGACCAGACTCGCACCTACGACAACGAGGCCAACCGGCTGGGAGCCTCCTGCGCCTACATGCTCATCGCCAAAATGGCCATGTGGAACAAGGAGTGGGACACGGCCCTCGAAGCGCTGCAACAGATCGAGACCATCTACGGCCCCCTGTCGCAGTACGACTACGCCCAGAACATCCTCTTCCGCAACAAGAACACTCCCGAATCCATCATGGAGATTCAGCACACCTACACGCAGGGCGGTCTCACCTATACCTCCAACGTGGCCTGCATCTGCCAGCCCTATCCGCGTTCGGCCAACTCGTCCATCTACGACGGCGTCGACATTCCCGAACTCGGCGATCAGGCGACCGTATGGACAGCCATGCGGCCGAACGTCTACTTCTGTCAGGGACTCCAATCCAAGATGGGCAAGGATATCCGCGCCAAATACAACATGGCGTGGGGCTATGAAGACAAGACCTTCAACAGCACCAACACCCGTCCCTGGTGCGGTCCGAAATTCTGGTGCCCGAACATGCAGGCATCGGCCGACGGCAACAATTACAAGGTATTCCGCTACGCCGACGCGCTGCTGATGATGGCCGCGTGCTACTTTTACAAAGAAAACTACGAGAAGTCGATCGAGTACCTCGACATGACCCGCACGCGCGCCGGACTGGGCAACTACATCTACCGTACGCCCGCACGCCTGGAAGAGGAGATTCGCAACGAACGGGCGCGGGAGCTCTTCGGCGAATTCCAGCGCAAGTACGATCTGGTGCGCTGGGGCATCTGGTACGATGCGGTGACGAGCAACAGCGACTATGGCCCTCTGCAACTCAATACGACGTCCAGCCTCATCAAACCGTGCCACCGCTACTACCCCATTCCCGACACGGAGGTCACCCTGTCTCTTATACACATCTGACGCT
>ENA-OZGC01002045-OZGC01002045.1-human-gut-metagenome-genome-assembly--contig:-NODE-2045-length-9907-cov-6.197828_pt1 | contig 9907 bp, 5 predicted proteins | sample MGYA00245109_ERZ653643 | MGnify/ENA primary metagenome ERZ653643 (study PRJEB26926, sample SAMN06165107) | human gut metagenome | biome: ENVO:00009003; feature: ENVO:2100002; material: ENVO:00002003... | reverse complement strand
CAGCGTCAGATGTGTATAAGAGACAGGTTTGAGAAGATAACCGAGAAGACACAGGACTACAAGACGTGGACCAAGCTGCAGCTGGGCGGCAGCATACAGATGAACGGTTGCGTGGATGAGTTGCGCGTATGGGACAAGGTGCTGACACAAGCCAACATACAGCGCTATGCCGTGGAGCCGCTCACCGGCAGCCTCTTGCAGACAGCCCTGAAGGGCGGACTGCAGGCTTACTACGACTTCAACCAGCACGACGGCATTGATATCGAAGACAAGTCGGGACGTGGCATTACCGCCCATCGCAGCAATTTCGGTCCTGGCGGAGATGCTTGGACACCCAGCAAGGGTGTGTTTGCACTCGACTTCAGCGCTCCTGCTACAGAGAGTCTGACTGGCTGCGGTACCGCACTCAGCAAGACCAACTACCGCGTGGTGGGCGTGAGCGACGAGGAGACAAGAGCCGAGTTCAGTCCTGCCGAGCATGCTCTTGATGCCAACTCCAACACATTCTGGCATTCAGCCTACAGCAGCGGCGAGACAGCCTACGGCCACTCCATCACCATCGACAAGCAGACCAACGATGTGGTGAACGCCATGAAGCTCTACTTCTCACGCGAGAGCAGATACCGCGCAGTGGCTGCCAAGATAGAGCAGAGTGCCGACAATCAGGAGTGGGAGACACTGGATGAGGACCATGCATTCTTCGACATGAGCCGTCCAGCCATCGTCTTCGACACTCCTTGCACCAAGCGCTTCATGCGCATCACGTTCCTCCGAGGCGCCACCAATGGCAATCTGCTGGCGCTCAACAGCATCGACTTCTATGGAACAGCATCGCAGATGCCCGAGATGAAGAAGGTGACGCTGAAGTACGAGAGCGTATCCGACGAGGAGACAAGCAGCGAGAACGCACCCGGCCGCTTTGCTGTGGACAACAACGAGAGTACCTTCTGGCACTCACGCTACTCAAGCGGCGCAGTGGCCTATCCCCACAGCATCACGCTGAGTACCGATGAGCGCATCGACGCACTCACGCTCATGCAGCGCTCCACAGCCAACAACTCCACCTCCTACGATGCTGCAAGCATGGTAGTATATGCCGGCGACGACGTGGAACACATGGACAGCATCGCCACCGTGCGCCTGCCCTTCTACGTGACATCCACCATACAGCTGCCCACTCCCGTCAGCAAGAAGTACTTCACGCTGAAGTTCACACGCTCGCAGCAGGGTAGCTCGGCATGGCTGGCCATTCGCGAGATAAAGGCATTCCAGCTCAATGATACCCCCGACGGCATTGAGAACATACAGCCAGGAAATGCAGAGGCACAGGACAGCATCTACGACTTGATGGGTCACTGCATGGGCACCGATGCCGAGGCGCTGCCTGCCGGCATCTACATCCGGGGCGGCAAGAAGTTTGTGGTGAAGTAAGCCACATCTTCTGAGGCCATCCCTCACATCAGCAACCGTTCCGTTACAGGAGAAGCTTCATCAGGCTGTGCAGCCCACAGGCAAGCAGCCACGAAGCGCTCCGTAACGGAACGGTCTTTTTTCTGCCTCATCATCAGAGCCGCCCCGCAGCCTGCATCGCAGAGGCTGGCTGTACACTGATGCCCGGCCGTCGGCATGGTTCGGAAGAGCCTCCTTGGAGATGCCTGTTTCCCTCCGGCACGCTGCGGTTGCATTCGCAGCGTGCTGCACAGACGATGGCAGCGTGCTGAAATGTCCCACGCAGCGTGCTGAAATCTCCGTTTGCAGGCTTTGTACGGCCATCCAAAGGCTGCAAACGGCCATCCAAAGACTGCGTATGTGCATCCAAAGGCTGCAAACGGAGATTTCCTTTAGCTTCCCGAAGACTTTCTTTAGAATGCCAGGAGGAATTATGAAGGCTGGCAAAGGGTGGAACATACAGAGAAGCCATTGCACCTCTCCCGGTGCAATGGCTTCTTTTCATATTCTCAGAGCGGGATTATCAGCGTATCATCACCTTCCTGACTGAGTTTCCTGCCCTTACCACATACATACCGGGGGCGAGGGAGATACGGCGGTCGGCGGTGACAGTTGAGCGGTGGACTATCATGCCGCTGGTTGTAGTCACCAGCACCTCAGTGGGTTGCGTCACACCAGTCAGCTTCACTCCACCCAGCTCGGCGCTTATCAGCACACCATCGGCAGTGGCTTCCACGTCTTCCACTCCCACCTCCAGGGGAACATAGAAGGTGCGTGTGGCTGTCACGCCCGAACCGTCGATGGCCTTGGCCTGCACCACCACATCGCCACTCAGGCTGCCAGCCTTCACCTGCAACACTCCATCATCTGACACCTGGGCCAACTTCTCGCCCGAGAGCAGCGACCATTCCACCTTGCCGATAGAAGCCAGGGCGGGAGTGATATAGGCGCGCAGATGCAGCGACTGGCGCTCCTGGGTGAATGTAGCATCCTCCTCCACAGTGGTTATCTCGATGGTCTGCACGGCTTTCACCGCATAGGCATCGGCACTGCTGATGATATTGGATGCCATCACATCGCGGGCAGGAGCCTTGGCCTTCACACTGAGTGCCGACTTGGGCACGAATCCTACGGCATAGTAGGTGACTGCCTCGCTGATGCGATGGTGCACATAACTGCGTGCATAGCCCGACAGACGCTCCACGAGCTGCATATTCTCGGGGCTGGTGCCTGCATACACCACGTACTGGGCTATGGAGGTTCCCTCATAAGGAGTCCAATGCAGGTTGATGTCACTGCCCAGTCCGCGGTTGGCCATCACATGCATGGTGGCATGCACACGGCTGGGACGGCTCTCCACACCTGCCTTGGTAGAGAGGGTCATCTGATAGCGGTAGCTGCGGACATCGGCTCGGCTCTGCTCATCCACATACTGCCCTTGGCTCATGGGCACCTGGGCAATGAGGTCATAGGAGTCTGCAACATCGCTCTCACGGTAGATGTTCACCATGCCCGTGAAGAGTTCCTGGGCAGGCAGATTCTGATTGCCCCAAGTGAGCACGCTGTGGCCTTCTGCCACTGTCACCTGTGCTATCTGCGGATCCCACTTCTGCCCCACCACACGGATGGTGTAGGTGCGGGTGAGTGACTTCTGCCACACCTCGTCGGTATAGGTGAGCACCAGGCGGCAGTCGCCGTTCTGCTCGGGAAGGCTGATGATTGCCTGGTTGCCGACAGGCTCATAGCTCACCTGGGCATTCTCGCAGGTAACGGATGCCTTTGCACCCTCGTTGCGCATGCACTCCGGCATGTCCAGCACCAGCGTCTGCCCGGCCAGAGCCAGTTCGGGCACCTGTATCTCCAGGTTGGGCTTATCCACTATCAGGATTTGTGTGGTGCTCCTTGTCATCGAGCTGGTGTTGGTGGTCACCACAGTCTTCACGCCTGGTGTGTTCCACTTGATATAGCCGGCCTTTGAGAGGTCCATACCTTCGGCCTGCCTGATGCTGAGTGACCCCTGTACGTTGCTCACCGTGCGGTAAGGAACATACTCATCCACTCCAGCCTTGGCAGGAAGCGTGATGTGGCACTCGGCCTGCGGTGTGAACTCAATCACCTTAGAGAACGGCGAACTGGCATACCAGGGGTCAATAGCCTGCACACATATCTCATAGGTCTTGCCTGCCTGGAAACGGCTGACAGGCATGGGCAGCCGGGTAGCCTGACGGTAATAGGTGGGAATGCTGGGTACGAGGCTCATGCGTGCCTGGTTGCTGGTGGCATTGATCGGCGACCAGATGTAGGCATCATCTCCTGTTGCACCCTTCTCCTTGATGCTGATGTTGTAGCGCAACTGGCTTGTGGTGCTCTCCTTGTCGGTAGCGCCATCCCAACTGATGATTACTTCATGGCCGTCTGAGTGGCTATCAATGTGGTTGGGGCAGTAGGAGCGGTATTGTTGTTGGCAATTCTCATGATGACACTTCTGTCGTTATCAATATAATCAGGCACGCCATCATTATTGATATCAGCAAAGTCATAGTGAAACAAATTGCACTTCGTTAATGGCACCTGAACAGGCGAACCATGATTGCTCACAATGATACTTTCGTCATCCCTCAGCTGGAAGTCGGCCAGTCCATCCTGGTCTATATCCATTGTCAGCAAATATCCATCAAGTTCCTCCAGCTCAGCAAACTCACGGTTGCCAAGATTACGCGAAACCGACTTACTTGTCCCCCAGTCTCTCTTTACAATATCTGTATATCCATCACCATCCACATCATATGCAACCATATCAGATAAGGGTTCGTTGGTCTGCAGGATAGGTTTCACAGTCCAGCGGCCATTGCCCTCATTGAAGAGGATTACCCAGTATGGGCGACCACTCTCACTTCTTGCAGTACAAAGTATGTCCAAACGTCCATCGCGGTCAAAATCGGCACATACATCAAGGCAAAAATCCATATTCTTCGATTGGTCTCCCAAATCCATATAGTCTATCTTGACCAGACCTTCATTCATATCGGTTCTACAGAAACCACGAGTTCCATCATGGCCACTATAGAAGCGCTCCATAAGACCATCATTATTGATATCCATATGGCTATATATATTACCCGAACCAGAGAATTCGCCCGAAACGTTACTCTTCAAGAAGTCGCCATCGCCCTGATTGACGGCCACCTTCAGACTATACTGCCCGAGATAAAGGTTGTCCTCGGCAGGATCAGGCAGGCCGTCCATATTGGCATCAAAGACAAATTTGTCAGGTGCACCATCGGAGAAGTCGAACACAGGCTGCTTCTCATACTTATGGCCATTCCATTTATAATAACCATCAGAAGCCAAAGCCTGCAGCGTGCCCAATTGGGCAAAATCAAAAAAGGGAGCGCATATTACTTGTGAGTCCAAACTTTCCCACATTATCATATTGCTTGAAAATCGACTCCACACGCACTGGCTGCACCTCTATCCTGCGGCTTATGGTCATGCCATTCTGAGCGGCAAACTCTATCTTCTTGGTTCCATGCGAAGCAAACACAAAGCCCTTTCGTCCGTCCTTGTCAGTCACCAGACGGCCGTCGGGCAGAGCTTTCATCTCACACTTCATGCCACTCAGTTCGTGCACAAAGACGGTATCGCCCGTGCTGGCATTGTAGGGGCAGCTCAGAGCCACAGAAGGTACTGCGAGGATACCATCCTGCCTGGCCACATCGCTCCACTTGCCTTTCATGCCACTGCCATCAATGGCACGCACACGAGCCTGCACGCTGCCCGTACCCCAACTGCCTGCCGAAGCCAGTGTGAAGAGGCTCTTGGTGAAGGTGCGGAACAGATATTCGCCGCTGGGCGAAGTGATTTCGAACTCATAGCTGAGGTCGCCCGCAGAGTTCTCGGCATCAGTTCCGTGCTCCCACTCAGCACGCAGCATGCCCGTGGATTTGTCCAGCAGGAGCTTGGGAGCCTGCATCCGGGCAGGAGGAGTATTGGCTTTCTCCACCTTGCAGTGGAATATGCCGAACTCTCGAGATTCCCTTTCGCATGGCATATCTATCTTGCCGTCACCATCCACATCCATGAGGAAGAACTTGTTGAAACTTCTCACCCCGGAAGTCAATGCCACCTTTCCCACATTGAACGACGCATCCCAGTTCCAGCACATGAGATCTTCACCGGCATATGAAACCATGCTGGGCAGTCCGTTATTATTGATGAAATACGGTCCCGCCCAGTCCACTGACTCCTCGAAACTCCTCACCGTACGCTTGAACTTGCCGTTGCCCTGATTGCGGAAGAATGCCAGGAAGCCGGCCTCACCAGTCGTGACAGCGGCCAGGATATCCAGCAGTCCGTCGCCGTCACAGTCAAGCATATACACATCACGCAGATTATTGTTGCTGAGCAATGCCACATCCCGGAACCCCTGTCCGGTATTCAGCTTCAGCTTCAGCTCATTGCCATCATACACCAGCAGGTCAGTCAGCCCATCACCATTGACATCGCCGGCACGCACCTTACGCGCTGCTATCGAAGCCAGATAGTAGTGTCCCTCACCCAGCGACATATAGGAGAAGCCCTTTTCATCGATGAAGTCGGGATAGCCATCCTGGTTGAGGTCAACCACGTTCATCGGCCCTACCGGGAAGCTGGCACCCTTGCCCGAGCAGAAAGCCGAGAAGGAAGAGTTGTTGCTCACCGAGAAAGTGCCGTTGCCGCCTGTTGCATCCATTGCCCCCTGCAGTTCATCCATATCGGTCACCACCTCCAGGGGCTGGTCAACAAACGTACCGTCGGCACACAGCATCTTCACATAGGGAACATACACATAGCCCTGGTTTATGGCCTCATTCTTCCAATACAGCACGTCCATATTCCATTTATATGTATTGGAATGGCGGTTCAAAAACGTATTTTCTAGCAAGCAAAGTGGCAGGTTCTTCCGCTGGCTCATATATGGGTATCGCCTGGGAAAAATTTACTCAAAAAAAATGGGGTATTTATGGACAGAGGAAGTCTTGACTGGAAGAATTGCATTGTCACCTTTGAAAAAGGCGTGGATTATACAGAAAAAACAAGGTTTATCTCGTCAATATCTCTAGCCAAGGGTATCTCACGGCATATCCTGACAACGAGAATAAAATCTGCAATTATGCAAATAAAGCCACGGAAGGTTCCCCAGAATACAAGAATCAGGAGTGGAAGGTGATTACAAAGAATGAGTATTACCAACTCTTCAAGACACCCCCTGCAAATATGAAATCGGTTGTCGATGCCTCTTTCCTTCTTACTTGTCCTGATTTCAGAATAACTGATACTGATACTGCAGAATGGCTAATCGGAGGTGAAAAGTTACCTGATGATGTAAAGAGCCACGTGTACTTTGGAGACAAAAAAATGTACAAGACGTATAACATAATTGGCAACACACAAGATAAGGATTGGACAGGTAGAACTGAACCCCATCAACAAAAATACGGGCAGTATTTCTATTGCTACACCAAAGGCCTGCGCGGCTTCAATATCTACCAGGACGTGAAGGTACACATGGGAGGATGGTTCCTGCTGCGATGCAACGGATTCAGCACTGCGAACAGCATCACTAAGAACGGCAAACCGGTGGCACACCTGTTCATTACAGAACTCGATGGCAAAGGCCATCCGATTAACGATAAATACTCAACAGTAACCCTCAACGGTATAAGTCAGGCTGATGCCGAGGCGCTTGGCAATAAATACGATAAAGCCGGTATCGGACATGCCTTCTTCGAGGAAGAGTATGAGAACCAGGTGCAGATATGTCTCGACAAAGCCCCGAATGGGAAAGAAATATCAAGCGACAATCCCGTTACGCTCCGCATAGGTTTCTACGTAGATTCTACAGACAAGTCGGAGGCTGACGCCAATGAGCTGACCGCCGTTGACAACTTCAAACTGCTTTATGCCGGACCGCGACGCAACCCGGAGCTGATTCTCGATGAGGAATCTACCGACCTGCGCTATCTGACCGAGGCTAAAGACGAATACAAGAACACCGTGCTGCATCTGAACCGCAAGCTGAACGCCAATATGTGGAACTCGCTTATTCTGCCCGTAGATCTGACATGGGGACAGATGAAACGCACGTTCGGAGATGCCGTGAAGGTGGCAAAGCTTACAGCACTGACGGAAAAAAGCGTGCAGTTCGTGACCGTGGAGCCAAAGAACGACGATGATGTGATGGTAACAGCATTCGAGCCATATATCGTGTACCCGCCATACACACAGGTGAAGTCGGCACCATACACCGTAGAACGCTTCTATACATCAAAGGGCGAGGACAACAGCCAGTGGCTGGGCACCGACTACAAACCGTCTAGTGACGAAAACAACAGACTGACGAAGACTTTGAAAGCCGACCACTACGGCATCACGATGGTGTCGCTCGACAGGGAGAAGCTGATGCTGCATGTAGGCACCGACACCACATGGGTATCAACCAAAACATTCTCTGCCACCGGCGGTGGCCATGGGATGGTATGCAAAGGCACAATGGCAAAGACATACGACAATGGCGAGATTATCTCGGGCAGAGACAACCTCAACGGCGACTACTTCATGTATAGGGGAAAGCTGATACAGGTGCCGCACGGCAATATGGCCGACGGCAAGCCGTATTCATACGGACTGAAGGCGTTCCGCTGCTGGTTTGAGCTGACGGATATTGGAACATCGAGCCAGGTTTCGCTGCTCATCGACGGAGTGGAAGACAGCACTACAGGCATCGACGACATACACGGCGGAACCGACTGTACATCCTACAAGCGCGGCATAGACGGCGTGTTCAACATGAACGGACAGATGGTGCGCCGCGGTTGCAGTCTGGAGGGATTGCCCAAGGGACTGTATGTAGTGAACGGAAAGAAGATAGTTATCAGATAAACCCAAAATAACAGTTACGCAAAATGAAGAAGAACTATATAACTCCAGAAATTAATGTGATACAGCCCGAGGCTCTTCTCTGCAGCGGAGGCCTCGTAACGACGAGCGTATTCCAAGGAAGTACCGAGGGAGAATGTATCGACAACTTTGAGGTGGTCAACGAGGATGTGACCAAGGGCCAAGACTTGTGGGGAAGCTATAAGTGGGGCGATGACTGACACCATCGTCTGCTATAGAAACAGATAATGAAAAGAGCGTCAAAGGGCTGGATTCCGGATTTGGAGTCCAGCCCTTTGTTTTTTTTAACACCTTACGGTTGGACTCTCAAAGAGCAGCAGTAATCCTCCCCAACTCAGGAACCACAATAAGCCAGCCCCGAATCGCAAATGCCAAGCGGTTCGGGGCTGTCTGTATTGAGGAAGAGAAGTCTTATTTCTGGTCGAAAAAAGCATCTATAGCTACAAGAGGAACGTTCTCCATCCACTCCTGATTGGCATACCCCTTCATGGAGAGGCGAAGTCCCTTGAGCCCAGGATTGTCCTTTATGAACTGCGACAGTGAGCGTGCACGCACATTCTCCTCAGCTTTCACCTCGATGGGAACCAACCTGCTACCCTGCTGAACGATGAAATCTATCTCTGCCGGCGTCTTTGCATTGCTCCAGTAATAGGGAGTGAGACCGACTGCAAGGAGTTGCTGCAACACATACTGCTCTGTGAAAGCGCCCTTGAACTCCACAAACACGTTGTCGCCAATGAGCATCTGGTCGGCAGGAGCATCGGCCATGCAAGCCAGCAAACCACAATCAAGCAGGAAGAGCTTGAAGGCATCGAAGTCCTCATAGAACTTAATCGGCACACGAGGTTCCCTGATGCGGTTCACCTTATATATTATGCCCGCATCCAGAAGCCATTGGATAGCCAGTTCGAAGTCCTTTGCCCGACTCCCCTTACGCACAGCTCCATATACAAACTTCTTGCTCTCCTTGGCCAACTGCATCGGCAGAGAGGCCAACACCTGCCTTATGCGAACCGACTCTGCTGCCGATGTATGCTTGGAGATATCACGTCCATAGGCATCCAGTATCTCGTGCTGTAACGTGCGCACCTGCTTCAGGTCCCTGTTCTCCACATATCTGGCCACCACGCCAGGCATTCCGCCTACATAATAGTAATGCCTGAGAAGTTCCACCAGTTTGGGCAACAAGGCATCCACAAGGGGCCAGTCATGCGAGCGCAACAGCCCAACCCACTCGCCATGGCCCGTTGCCTCCAGAAACTCTTCATAATCCATCGGATACATGTAGAGCATATCCACCTTGCCCACAGGAAAGGATTCTCCACCGCCCAAAGTAACTCCAAGCAGTGAGCCAGCCACCATAACATGATACTCAGGCGCCTTCTCGCAGAAGTATTTCAGGCTATGCAGCCCCCTGGGAACCTCCTGTATCTCATCGAGAACTATCAGTGTGTCACCAGGTGTAGCCTCTGTCTCTTATACACATCTCCGAGCCCACGAGACTACGCTGCATCTCGTA
>ENA-OZGC01002043-OZGC01002043.1-human-gut-metagenome-genome-assembly--contig:-NODE-2043-length-9920-cov-5.951749_pt1 | contig 9920 bp, 7 predicted proteins | sample MGYA00245109_ERZ653643 | MGnify/ENA primary metagenome ERZ653643 (study PRJEB26926, sample SAMN06165107) | human gut metagenome | biome: ENVO:00009003; feature: ENVO:2100002; material: ENVO:00002003... | reverse complement strand
CGAGATGCAGCGTAGTCTCGTGGGCTCGGAGATGTGTATAAGAGACAGAAGCAGAAGAGAGAGAATTCGGTAAGAAGAACAATCAATAGAGTATGACAATAGAAGAAATACTGGCTCGCAAAGAATGTCAGACATTCGATTGCAAGAGCATACAGATAGCCCCCAAAGCGTTAGCCATACCCATTGTGGCTATGGCCAATGCCGATGGTGGTGTGCTTGCCATTGGTGTTTCTGACAGGACTCGTAGAATAGAAGGGGTTGATGGTAACGAAGAGCGACTGAATGAGTTGCTTCGCGTTCCTTTCGACTTCTGTAATCCGTCTGTAAGAGTCAGATATGAATATTTGCCGTGCACAGATTATGAAGGTCGAAAGAACCGCATTCTGCTTATGCACATTCCTGCAAGCGTCCAGCTTCATACCAACCAAACTGACGAGTGTTTCATGCGTGTAGGTGACAAGAGCAAGAAACTCAACTTTGACGAGCGCATGCAGCTTCTCTACGACAAAGGTGAACGCTACTATGAAGACAAAGACGTGTATGGTGCCACCATCGATGATGTTGACATGAATCTCGTGGGCGACTATATGAATGTCATAGGCTATGGAAAGTCGGGCATGGAGTATCTGAGAGAAAATAATGACTTTTTCACCGAGAAAGATGGGCAGCAGAAGGTAAGTACTGCCTGCATCCTACTATTTGGAAAGAATCCCCAACGTTTCTTACCTCGTGCCCGCACTCGCTTCATCCGCTATGAGGGTACAGAGGAAAAAGTAGGTACAGAGATGAACGTCATCAAGGACGTGACATTCGAAGGAACCATCCTTCAGCAGGTACGCCGTACGATTGACTATCTGGAGACTCAGGTTCGTGAGCACTCTTTCCTTGGAGAAGACGGTCGGTTTGTTACCCATCGCAACTACTCAAAATATGCTATACAAGAGATGGTGGTCAACAGTTGCTGCCACAGAGCATATAACATCAAGGGTACCGAGATTCAGATAAAGATGTTCGATGACCGCATAGTCTTTGAGACGCCAGGAGATTTGCCGGGACTAGTGCGACCGGACAACATTCGCCACACTCATTTCTCTCGCAATCCCAAGATTGCCCAATTCCTCAAGGCATACAAGTATGTCAAGGAGTTTGGCGAGGGCATTGACCGTATCTGCAATGAGTTGGAAACAAAAGGCTGTGCGATTCCTTCGTTCCATATCGATGCATTCATTCTGAAAGCGACCTTGAGGGCCGAGTGGACCACAGAAAAGGAGTTTGACCGCCCAAGTACCATCCAAAAAGACGGCACGGTAAATGTCAAAGCAAATATATCAAAACTTACTGATAGACAGAACAAAATCTATGATAGAATAAAAAGTGGCACGATAAATGACCAAGTAAATGTCCAAGTAAACGACCAGGTAAATGTCCCGAATCTAGCCACACTATTTGGTGTTTCAGAAAAGACCATAAGGCGTGATCTCTATGTTCTGCGTGACATGAATCTCATCCATTATGTTGGAAGTGACAAGACTGGGCATTGGGAGATAACAAGCAAAACTAATCAGTAAAATTCATACGTATCAATAATGAACAACGAAAATCACGAAGGCTACGTTTACATACTCACCAACCCATCCTTTCGTGAGGATTGGGTAAAAATCGGCAAGAGTTCGCGTCCTGTAGATGTGCGATCAAAGGAACTCGATAATACTGCCGTACCTTTGCCTTTTGAGATTTACGCTACTCTAAAGACTGCGAAGTTCAACAAGGTTGAGAAGCAGATTCATAAGCAGATAGACCGTCTGACCGACCTTCGCATTCGTCAGAATCGAGAGTTTTTCAATATTGCTCCGTCTGTAGCCCTGGATATCATGCGTGATATTGCTGACTTGCTTGATGATAGTGAACTTGCTGTTTATGTGGATGGGAAACCGGTTATCAGCAAGAGCAAGGAAGAGGACAAAAAGATAGAAGCAGACAGCAAGGAAAAGGAACGTAGAGCACAGGAACCTGCTTTCAAGTTCCATATGATTGGCTTGAAAGTTGGTGATACCGTTGTCTTCGATGAGCTGAACCTGCCCGTCACAGTAGCATCTGATGATAAGGTGGAATACCAAGACCGCCTTTGGTCACTCTCAGCTTTCACCCGTGAGTTCTTGCCAGAAGACAAGCAAAATACTTCGGGAGCCTACCGAGGTCCTAAGTACTTTAGTTACAAGGGCAAAACGTTAAGTGAATTGAGGAAAGAATGTGGCAAGTAGTTTAAACACGTCGCAACAAATATATGATAAACAGAATAAAATACTCCCAAGAGCATTAAAAACCTGCCCGAAGCCCTGCGAAATAGGACTTCGGGCTTTTTTCCCCAAAAAATGAGCCCCCGCAAAAGAGTCGGACGATGCCTTTTGGGGTTGGCTTGTGGCTATTCTGAGGGGATGAAGGTTGGGGGAACCAGCAGCATCGGACGTTCAAACGATGAGCATTCTCCGTGGAAGAAGGTGTGGGTGTGCAGGCTGACTCCTGGTACTCCTTGCCATTGACAACATATTCACGCAAAGGGTGCAGCGCGCTCCGATAGCCATCGCAGCGCAGTGGGTTATTGGGGGCAGAGGATCAGAAACCGTGGGTCATTTCACTATCAGGCGCCCGCCTTGCACATAGATGCCACGCAGGGGACGTGTGATGCGGCGCCCGGAGAGGTCGTAGATGCGGTCGTCAGCTGACCGTACGGCTGTGGCCATAGGACTGGCGATGGCATCGGGCAGCGTGTTGGTGTAGGTGCCATCCACGTAATAGACCACCGGCAGGCGCTTGTCAGGCAGCGGATAGGGATTGTCCTCCAGGGATTGATACCATGCCTGACGGCCGTCTGTCACGCCTCGGTTGAGCAGATAGCAGAGCGACCCGTCCTGCTGCTCTGCTTGTGATACCGGTCTGGCGTTGCGCGGCACCTCGGCCAGCCAGGGCGAACAGTAATAGCAGTTGCTCAGGATGGCCGTACCGGGGTTGCGCGCGAGCATGTTGCTCCCGCTCACATCCACATCCATATCGCCCAGCATGAGGCAGTCGGAGAGCACATACAACGAGGAAGACCAGCCTACCAGACCGCCGCAACTGTTGACCTGCCCGCCGGAAATAGAGCCGGCAAAGAGGCAGTCACGCACCGCACCCACCTCATCAGACTCTGCCACCAGGCCCACCAGTCCGCCGTGTGTGCCATCGCCGTCGATAGTGGCACGGATGTCAAGATAACTCTGGCATCGGAGCAGTTCGCCGCCACACAGTTCGCCCACCATTCCGGCATACTTCCTGCTGGTGGTCACACTACCGCGCAGCACCATATCCTGCACCCGCCCAGACAGATGCCCTATCAGGCCAGCATAGTCCGACGTCTCCTCCTGGGCAATGGTCACGCTATGTCCGGCACCATCCAGCACACCCGCAAAGATGCGCGTGCGGCCTATCATAAAGCCAGGGTACCGGCTCATGTCGATATCTGCCGTCAATACAGCACACAGCCCCGTCTCACCCGACTCCGTCTGTTGGGCAAACCACAGCAGATGTACTGGCGTGGAGAGCATGAAGAATCCACGCTCATCGCATGGAATATGGTCGATATCCACGCTGCCACACACCTTGCACACGCCATCCACCAGCCGATGGGCATCGCGGTTGCTGCCCGCTATGTCATTGGTATAGCCTCCCATACTGGTATAGGGTGTGCCGTCACAATGCAGATGGGCGGTGGAATATACGGTCCTGTGCCTGTTGTCGGGTACCGGCAGAGCGTCCATACCGATGGTCTGGAACCATTTCTGGCGGGTGGTCTCGCCCTTGTTGAGCATATAGCAGGCTGCTCCGAGCTGCAGTTGGCTGGCATCCAGCCTGGTCACCCCGCCACAATCGCTGGCTGCATCCCACGAGAGATGCACATAATTATTGTCAGACTGCACGCTGCCCGCATTGCGCGAGAGCAGATCGCTGCCGCTCGCTGACACGTTCACATCGCCTGTCACCAGACAATTACGCACGCTGGTGGCGCTGCTGGCCCATCCCACAACGCCGCCACAGCAGGTGGTAGCCTCTCCCTGCATGCTCACATTCACCAGACACGACTCGATGACGGCGTTGTTGCCGGTCACACCGGCTATTCCTCCGTGGGTACCGTCGCCCTGCACGGTGCTGTGGATGGTCACCAGACTCTGGCAGCGCGCGATGCTTCCGCCCGTCATGTTGGCTGCGATGCCTGCCGCATACTTGGCACTTGTGCTGATGGAGCCCTTGACCGTGAGGTCGTGCACGCTGCCGCTGAGCGAGCAGAAGAGTGCCGCATGCTCGGCGCTGCGCTTCATGGCAAGCGTGACAGTATGCCCGGCACCGTCGAACTCGCCCGCAAAGCCATTGGCCGATGTGCCTATCATCAGCGCGGGATAGTCTGTCAGGTCGATGTCGGCCGTCAGCCTTCCTCGGGCTTTTGCCTTGCCATTGTTGACCTGAAGGGCAAAGTCGGCCATCTCCTGAGGCGTGCCTATCTCGATGAACAGGCTGTCGCCCTGGTCGGCAAGGTTGCTCACCTGCCTGTCGAGCCAGGAGATGCGGTTCTGCATGAACTCTCTGAGCCACTGCACTTCACCCTCATAGGAGCCTGCAGCGCGCGGATTGACCTGCACCTTGGTGCCCAGGATAGGCCAGCGCAGGAAGTTGAGCTGCTGCGACCGGTGCAATTCACGCGCCAGGGAATCTATCAGCGCGGTGGCTCCTGCGGGTGTGATGCGGCCCGAAGTGCGCACCTCGTTCCACATGCCAATGAGTGAGTCGCAGAAAGCCTGGTCTCTGAAGATGCGCTTCAGGAGCGCCCGCGAATTGCCCGCACCTCCCCTGGCCAGACTCAGGAAGTCGCCCTGGTCGTTGACGGGGAAGTATCGGTAGTCGTTGTCAAAGGCGATGTCGAAGTCCCAGATGGGGCCTACGCGGAAGAAGTCTTCACCCCTCTGCTTGGTCAGATAACAGCTCCAGAAGGCATCGGGATTGCCTGCCAGCTCCTCGGTGAGGAAGTAGCGCATGAGACTCTCTTCGTCGAGATGGCGGCGGAAGTCGGTAGGACCGCCCTCGGGAGTGTGCAGCATGATGCCGGCCTCCATCTCGTTGAAGGCGTTCTGGATGTATTCGTACTGCCCGGGAGTTATCTCCGAGTCGCTCGGACTCTTGATGGTCACGGGATTGCCACAGATACTGCGGAACCAGGAAGCCTCGCTCTCGGCATATCCATCCAGCTCCACCAGATAACCGCCCGTGAGTGCCTCGCCCTCGCAGTCCTCTGGCATCATCTCCTCGATATTGACCCGATGGGCATCCACCGTGAGCTGGTCGGTGAGCTGGTAGTTTCCCCGATACTCGCCATTGAGGATGACATCCACCGGCTGGCACCATGGAACGTAAGAGAAGCCCATACGCCGCCCCATCTCAAAGGCCACTATGTTGCGCATCAGCGTCTTGTCGGAATAGTTGTTGATGAGTGTCCACTTCTTGCATTTGGCCGGCGACTGGAGCGCAGAGCCCTTGAAGATGCGGCTGGAGAGGTCGAACTTGATTCTGTAAGGCTTCTTCGGATGGCTCATGCTGGCATTTCCCCTGAGGCGGGAAGTGCCTGTCTGCCGCTGTATCCTGGTGCCGTCATCATAGATGAAGTCTATCTGCGACTGCAGGTTATGCTCCTTGTCGTAGGGATCGACAGCCTCTGCGGTGTGGATGCTGACGGTAGGCAGATTGGTGAGCTGATAGTAACGCGAGCCGTCGCCCTCGCCTGCGTGACCGTAGAAAGCCAGTTCGGCTATGTTGCAGCGGGCATCATGCGGCCCCACGTAACGCACATAGCGAAAACCACGGCTCACGCTGACAGGAGCGGATGACATCTCTCCCGCCTGCCCCTCAACCTGTATGACGTGGAGCGGAACGGCATCAAGAAAGTCGGGGCGGTTGGCTCCCTCGAACACTCCCAGAAGCGTGCGCTTCGGCCCCAATCCGTCCCTCCTGGGCATCCAGCCCACTCGCGTAATCACATGAGCCTGGCCCAAATCGAGACCGGCCCATGTGAGACTGCGCTCATAGCTGGCAAAGTAGGTGTCGGGATTGCCGTCGAAGGCGCATGCAATGGTGTTGACTTGGGTGGAGGCAGCGCCAGTGGAATAGTCCACGCTCTGCTCCGTGCCTATCACAAGACCTGTGAGCTGGGAATCCTGAGCCTGTGCCGTGAAAGAGGCAAAGAACAGCAGGGGGAGGATATGCAGTAGTTTTCTGAGGTTCATATCGGTTGTGTCAAAGGGTGAATGGCAAGTGCAGACATCTGCATCCGCCCTTACAAAATTAGCAAGAAATACTGAGAAACGTGCTTCGGAGGGCTGTTTTCTTGAACACAATGCCTCATTTGGCAACTCAAGAAGCGCAGAAACAGGATTGAGGAGCCACAGAAACGTCTGCCCAAGCAGACTGATACGCCAGAGGAAACAGGCCAATCGCCTTTTTGAAAACCTTTTTGACCCAAAGTTCACCCTCATCCCGAAAAATCTTCGTATGTTTGCATACAATATGGAAAAGGGTATAAAGAAAAAGACACATTATATATTAGTGGATGCGGAATACGCTGATGCCGTGGCAGGCAGGCTGCGCAACCACTATGCCCAGGTGCTGGGACGCGAAATGCCCAGGCTGGACTTGGCCGACTGGCTTACCTGCTGTGCGCTGGACTGCGGACTGCAGCAGGGTGAGAACAACGTGGAGGTGTGCATCTTCCACGAGTCTGGCAAGGAGGAGCTGGAGCACTTCGTGCCCGCCCACTTGGCCAACGAACTGGACAAACAAGGGTTTGACGTGCCCGGACTGGCCGACTTCACCGTCAACTGTGCCGTGAAGGAGGATATCGTGGAAGGTGCTCCCCTGCCCGTGCAGGCTGCTCTCTTCATCCTGCACGACAAGGGTCTGGGGCCGGTAACACTCATTGCCGATGCCTGCGAGCACTTGCAGGATCTGCGACGCGCCGCCACAGAAGCTCCATCGCACCCCTTTACCATCATGGATATGGAGCAGCAGATGGGTACTCCTGGGCATGTTGTGCTGGGATTCAGCATGGTACACGCCATGGGACTGAGCCAGCAGGATCTGCAGAGATAAACGGCCGGGGACAACAGACAAGCAAACTGAAAACGAACAAACAAACATAGATATGGGAAGAATACTGATTATCGGAGCCGGAGGTGTGGCTACTGTAGCCGCCCACAAGGTATGCCAGAATCCCGAGGTGTTTACCGAGGTGATGATTGCCAGCCGCACTGAGAAGAAGTGCATAGCACTGGCCGAAGTGTTGAACAAGAAATATGGCACACAGGTGCGCACAGCGCAGGTGGATGCCGACAGCGTGGAGCAGCTGGTGGCTCTGTTCTCTGACTACAAGCCTGAACTGGTGCTCAATCTGGCCCTGCCTTATCAGGACCTCACCATCATGGAGGCTTGCCTGCAGACAGGATGCAACTATATGGACACAGCCAACTATGAGCCCAAGGACGAAGCACACTTTGAGTACAGCTGGCAATGGGCTTACCGCGAGCGTTTTGAGCAGGCTGGACTGACCGCCATACTGGGCTGCGGATTCGACCCCGGAGTGACCAGCATCTTCACAGCATATGCTGCCAAGCACCACTTTGACGAAATCCAGTATCTGGACATCGTGGATTGCAACGCCGGCAACCACCATAAGGCTTTTGCCACAAACTTCAATCCCGAGATCAACATACGCGAGATCACACAGAAGGGACTCTACTGGGAGAACGGCAAATATATCGAGACCGAGCCCATGGAGATACACAAGCCTCTCACATATCCCGGCATCGGACCCAAGGAGAGCTACCTGCTGCACCACGAGGAGATAGAGTCGCTGGTGATCAACTACCCCACCATCAAGCGTGCACGCTTCTGGATGACCTTCGGCCAGCAGTATCTGACCTATCTGGATGTCATCGAGAACATCGGAATGGCACGCATCGACGAGGTGGAATACAAGGCTCCCAAGGCCGACGGTAGCGGTGAGGAAGTGGTGAAGATAGTGCCTCTGCAGTTCCTCAAGGCTGTATTGCCCAACCCTCAGGATCTGGGTGAGAACTACGAGGGAGAAACCTCTATCGGTTGCCGCATACGCGGTATGAAGAATGGCCAGGAGCATACCTACTACGTGTATAACAACTGCTCGCACCAGGCTGCCTATGAGGAGACCGGCATGCAGGGAGTGAGCTACACCACAGGAGTGCCTGCCATGATAGGTGCCATGATGTTCATGAAGGGCATCTGGAAGAAACCAGGCGTGCATAATGTGGAGGAGTTTGACCCCGATCCATTCATGGAGCAGCTCAACAAGCAGGGGCTTCCTTGGCACGAACTGCACGACATTGACCTGGAGCTCTAATCGGTTCCTCACACCATATACATTATTATATATATACTATAGAATATGGCAGCAGCAGACAACGCGGCTAAACTGAAAGCGCTTCAGGCCGCAATCACAAAGATAGAGAAAGACTACGGCAAAGGCTCGGTGATGAAACTGGGCGACGAGAAGATAGAGAACGTGGAGGTGATACGCACAGGCAGTATTTCACTGGACTACGCGCTCGGAGTGGGCGGCTATCCCAAGGGTCGCATCATAGAGATCTACGGTCCGGAGTCTTCTGGTAAGACCACACTGGCCATCCATGCCATCGCCGAAGCACAGAAGGCAGGCGGCATAGCAGCATTCATCGATGCAGAACATGCCTTCGACCGATTCTATGCAGCCAAGTTGGGAGTGGATGTGGATAACCTCTTCATCTCGCAGCCAGACAACGGCGAGCAGGCACTGGAGATAGCCGACCAGCTGATACGCAGCGCCGCTATCGATATCGTAGTGGTGGATTCTGTGGCAGCGCTCACACCTAAAGCAGAGATAGAGGGAGATATGGGCGACAACAAGGTGGGTCTGCAGGCCCGCCTCATGAGCCAGGCTCTGAGAAAGCTCACCGCCACCATCAGCAAGACAAACACCACCTGCATCTTCATCAACCAGCTGCGCGAGAAGATAGGCGTGATGTTCGGCAATCCCGAGACCACCACAGGCGGTAACGCTCTGAAGTTCTACGCCAGCGTGAGACTGGACATCCGCAAGGGTGCAGCCATCAAGGACGGCGACAACATACTGGGCAACGAGGTGCGCGTAAAGGTGGTGAAGAACAAGGTGGCTCCTCCATTCCGCAAGGCAGAGTTCGAAATTACCTTTGGCGAAGGCATCAGCCGCATCGGCGAGATAGTTGACCTGGGCGTCAAGTTCGGCGTCATCGAGAAGAGCGGTTCGTGGTACAGCTACGGAGGAAGCAAGTTGGGACAGGGCCGCGAAGGTGTGAAAAACCTGCTCAAGGACAATCCCGAACTGGCCGAAGAGATAGCCGCCAAGATAGTAAACGCTATGAACGGCACTCCCGAAGCCGAAGAAATCATCGAGGAAGGAATGCAGTAAGGGAAAGATTGAGGGAGCGGCTTCTGGATTTACAGCCAAGCGACTAGGCATTATGCCTGGTCAGAGCAAATGCTGATTGGGCCTGCCATCCCGAGGTTATGGTTTAGAGAGGAGCATTCATAGGCGATTAGAGAGAATGCTGTGCCGGACTGGCTAATGAAGTTATAGCTTGGAGGTCAGGCGGCCAGCCGTTTCGCCCGACAGGAGTGATGCATTTCCCCAACTGGGAAAAACTTTTCACCCTATTGGAGAAAGCATTTTACCCAGACCGAGAACCCATCTCCCACATCCCCGAATAATATCCAGCCCCTTCTCACCTCCCATCAAAAGGTACAACCGTCCGCGTTGGCAGGTACCCTGTAAAAATAATAGCCGTCCAGTATTC
>ENA-OZGC01002041-OZGC01002041.1-human-gut-metagenome-genome-assembly--contig:-NODE-2041-length-9922-cov-9.351677_pt1 | contig 9922 bp, 8 predicted proteins | sample MGYA00245109_ERZ653643 | MGnify/ENA primary metagenome ERZ653643 (study PRJEB26926, sample SAMN06165107) | human gut metagenome | biome: ENVO:00009003; feature: ENVO:2100002; material: ENVO:00002003... | reverse complement strand
GGCTCGGAGATGTGTATAAGAGACAGGTATATTGCATTTAATAAAAATTGTGGATGTACAATAAATAATGTTTCCTTATCAATCCAACAAAGTGGTTTATCCGCAAATGGATTTTTTCCATTGTAATATAGAAAATCCGTTTCTGCTCTATATAGTCCAAAAATATCTAATAATTTTTCTCCTTTTTTCGCTCCAAACATTTCTATAACACTTGCTGACTTAATGGTATTTAAGTTATCCATCGCATTTTGAAGATTTATGCTTGCTGTTCCTTGTGCAAAAGACAGAAAACGCTCATATTCTCTTTCTATATCAATCGCAAATGGATTAAAAGATTTTAACTGTCTTTTTATACTTTCCACTGCATATTTTGATGCATTCATTGTTTCTTCAAATGTATCATATACCAATTGGTAAAATGATATAAAATCTTCTAATACCAACCCTGTCATTTCTTCCAAATACAAATCAAAATCAGCATATAATTCTCGGATTAATTCTATTGTTTGTTCTGGATATCTCAATATTCCTGTATCAAAATAAGATGTAAATGCTTCCATAGAAACTAAGTTTCTTTTTGCATTGTCTGGTTCAGCCTTGTAATCAATATTAAGAAATGTCTTTATATATTCTTGAGTGATTTCTTGCACATCATTTTCAAGTTCATCAAATATCCCACTTTCCTCATTTTTCATAATACTACCATCACTTTTATCCTCTGTGCTCATAAGTAAACCAGCAAGATACATATATTGTTTTTGTGGGGACATAAGTTTTGTCTTATTAAATATGTCTGCTTGCATAGCAACATCTTCGGCATTATTTGCAAATGTAATAAAATGAATGCTTATCATCCCTAACAAGTCACGTGTTCCAATGTAGTTTAGTTTTTCTTTCAATTTTTTTATTTTTTCTTCCATATGTCATGAATTCCTTTCTATAACGGATCCTAAATCATTTAAATGTAATATAAATCTATCTACGCATTTATCAGAAAAAGTTTTTCTCATAAATTTTCAATTAATCACTTTATATTTTATCATATCTAGCAAGTTTATACCATAAAAAGACACCCAAGCCGTATAGCCTGAGTGTCCTCAAAATCTCTTCCTTATTATATTATCAAACCACCTTAAACATATTCTGTTTCAAAGGCTTATCATCCGTATCTGAAATTCCCATCTCTTTTCTGGCATTTTCCAATCCCTGCATCTTCTGAAGTTCCTTTTCTGCATCTTCAAGTCCTACATGGGTATACACATTGAGCGTCACAGCTATATCCGAATGTCCCATCAAATACTGCAGTGTTTTAGGATTCATGCCGGACTTTGCCATATTTGAACAATATGTATGTCTGCAAACATGAGGAGTAATATTTGGCATCTGAACCTTATAAATTTCATTATACCTGCTGACCATATGATTGAATCTGTGTTCCCAATGCATGGCTACAAGTGGCATTCCATCCTTGTCCAGAAAAAGGAATCCCGTATAACCATCTACCACTTTTTCAACCTTATAATCTGGTCTATCCTCAATAATTGCTCGAAACATCTCTGTCACTTCATTTGTCATTGGAATCACCCTTGTTCCGGCATTTGTTTTTGTTGGCTCAATTACATACTCTCTTTTGGAAGTTCTTTGTAGCTGATGATCAATATTGATGGTTCTTTTCTCTAAATCAATATCCCTCATCGTAAGTCCACAAAATTCCGAAATTCTCATACCAGTGTGAAAAAGAATATAAATCACTTCATAATATTTACAGTAAACCACATCATCATGTATGAATTTCAAGAATTTTCGCATCTGGTCTTTTGTAACTGCTTCCCTTGTAACAGCATCATTGACTACCACTCCTGCTAATTCAAACTGGAAGGGATTTTTCATAAGCACATCATCATCCACAGCCATCTGAAATGCCGGACGAAGAACTCCTCGCACTGTCTTTATCGTGCTGTGCCCTCTCCCATCTTCCTGCTGCATCTTTATCAGAAACAATTTTGCATCAGATGTCTTTATTTTTGATATCTTTTGACTTCCAAAAGGCTCATTTTTAAGAATGTTTCTCACAAAATTATAATTGGCTAATGTGTTTGGTCGCATTATAGTGGCTCAGTTGTCAAGACAAAAATCTGAAATTTTTATAATGAACTGATATGGTTGATAAGTTACAGGGAACACTGGGAAAGTAGAGGAACTCTCCCCCTGTTCCATTTATGCTAAGCTACATATGGCAACAGCATTGCCGGATAGTAGCATTCAGCCGGTGTCTGATAGTCAAGTGCAGAATGACGCCGTTCAAAGTTGTAAGTGTGGATATACTGTCCGATGGCAGTTCTGGCATCTTTGATGTTATTGTATTGTGTCAGGTAGGCTTCTTCATACTTTTGAAGCTGCAAAACCAGCGCTCAATCATAATGTTGTCTGCCCAGCGGCTTTTGCCATCCATACTTTGCCGGATGCCGTTTACCTTTACAAAATCAATGTACTGCTGACTTGTAAACTGGCAACCCTGATCAGAATTCAATATCTGCGGTTTTGCTACCTTGAATGCCTTTTTTAAAGCATTAATGACCATTCTGGTATCAAGCGTATCATCTACTTCCCAGCCAACGATGCAACGACTGTGCCAATCAATAACAGCTGTCAAATATAGAAAACCTCGCTTGATTGGAATATATGTAATGTCAATCGACCAAGCCTGATTTGGCTTATCTATGATAGCATTACGGAGCAGATAAGGACATACCTTGGCCTGTTGCATACGCTTGGAAAGGTTCATCTTAGGATAGATTGGATAAATATCCATTTCATTCATGTAACGTCGTGTTTTTCGACGTCTCACATGATATCCTCTAACCTTCAGCTGGGCGGACATTTGTCTTGCACCCCAGGATGGGTTATCTGTATGGAGATGATCAATGATCTCTTTACAAGCCAGTTCTTCATCGGATGTAAGCGTGCCTTTGTAATAAATACTTGTACGATTGATATCAAGCAGTTTTGCGCCGCCAGAAGCCGGGATTTCTTTAGTCGTCAAAAGGTTTTGGACTAAACTTACTCTCGTAGTCTGGTCCAGCGATTAGGATTTCTCGAATCCGTAAACCCATTTTCCACGTAAGAACAGATACAGAAAAATCACGGAGCTGATACCCCAAGTCAATGGGTATGCCCAGAAAATCACTCGTATATCCGGGAGAATACGAACTGCCACAGTAATGTAGCTTACGCGAAACAGACACCAGTCACAGAGCATAACGATCATCGGAACGGATGCGTTACCTGATCCACGAAGTATTGCTGCGATGCAATGAGAAAACGCCAGCAGACAATAAAATAACGCAATTGTTCTGGACTGCATGACTCCATAATGTACAACATCAGGATCTCTGTTAAACGCTGTGATCAGTACCGGTGCTGCCACATATATGATAATACCAATCAACTCTGCAATAGTAATCGAGCAGAGAACTCCAAATCTTGCTCCCTTTTTCGCCCGGTCATACTGTTTTGCACCCAGATTCTGACTGACAAAGGTTGTCAGAGCCATTGTAAAACAGGTCACCGGCAAAAAGGCGAATCCCTCTATCTTGGAGTAGGAACCACATCCTGCCATCGCCATTTTTCCAAATGCATTTATATTTGACTGTACAAAGACGTTCGCGATCGCGATTACTGAATTCTGAAAACCGGATGGTACACCATTCTGGATGATCTGCTTCAGCATAGAACTGTCAAAACGAATCTCTCGCAATTCCAGACGGTATTCTTCTTCCACACGCAGCAGATGAACCATACAGAGCAGTGCACTGACAAACTGTGAAATTGCGGTTGCAAGTGCTGCTGATCCGACTCCCATGCCAAGACCTGCGATAAAGAAAATATCCAGAACGACATTGACGCAGGAAGAAATAATCAGATATATCAGTGGATGGCGTCCATCACCGACCGACTGCAGAACTCCAACAAAGATATTGTACATGACAACACCCATAGCCCCTGCAAAATATGTACGGAAATACACAATAGATTCCGGGAGCACGTCCGCAGGAGTTCCCATCAATACCAGGATCTTTGGTGCCAGAAACATTCCCAAAACTGTCAGCACAGCACCGGCCACAAGTCCAAATGCAACCGTTGTATAGATTGCCTTTTGCAGGCAGTCTCTTTTTTTGGCTCCGTAATATCGTGCAATAACAACACCTGCACCCATGGCAATGCCGTTAATAAAACCTACCATCAGAAAAATCAGATTTCCAGATGAACTGACTGCCGCCAGTGCATTACTTCCTAGAAAATTTCCTACGATCAGGGAATCAGCAGTATTATACAATTGTTGGAACAGATTTCCCAGAAACAATGGAATTGCAAAAAAAATAATCTTTTGGGAGATACTTCCCTCTGTCATTCTCAGACTCTTTTTCATAGCTAAAATTACTCTTCCCTTTCCTGTGTTCTTTGAATCAATAGAGATGAAGGACTGCTCTTCGTGATAGTTGCCTCTCTACCTTATTATTTGTACCATACCATGCATATGTTGCTGATGTCAATGTAAAGACTGCTTGTAGAGCTGGAATTTCCATGCACATCTGTGGTATATGTAGAATTTCGGAAATAGAAACATTTTTGATTGCTTTTTCAGTCTTAAAACCATTCCAGAAAGCATATTGAATTACTTTTTTGCATATGCTATAATGCCAGTAGGCAATGAATGATAAAAGTTGATCCAAGTGGAACAACAACAAAAAGACCAGGAGGGCAGTCCTGGCAATGTCATTAAGTTAAGAATTTTGACATAATTATAAAACACATCATATTTGCAATTGTTTGATAAATATGATGTGTTTTTTTCTTTTGTCTATTTTGCAGCACAACAAAAAGACAGATTGTTTATCTGTCAAAAAAACTTATAATTATCTATGATTAAGCCACTCTATATAGAACGCTTACAGGTGCCTGGAGTTTGACTTTGCGAGGGTCTTTTCGACCAGGTCTTACTGGTAATACATGCTTTTCTATTAGGTTAATCACATCAAGTGGACTAAAATTGCGTTTATTACGGAGATATTCTCTACAAATATAAATGGCGATTGTAAAGTTCACCTGTTTTGTTTTATCATTGTTTTTCATTTGTTTTATTACATGTGTTGTTATTAATTCACAATAGTTATACAATGCAGATATGGGCAGAATCCGGAAAATCGGCTCTGCCCATTTGTAACTATTCACAAATCTTATATCAGTTTTTAACGTTTACACAAAACTTGAAACAGTCTCATATTTTCGATTGGCATATCAGAGATAGTTTGTCTATTTAAACATCTTTTATTTGAAATGTTTATTGACACATCCTCTGCATTTGTTAGGTCTTTAAAAATCGAAAGACTCATTCTTCTCTATATTTTCTGAGGTCTATTTAAGTAGCTCAATTATTATTGCTTGTTAATTTATTGTAAATTTATTTCCAATATCAGAAATTCGTTTTGCAATTGTTTGATTCTGTGTTACCTGATGCTGAATTGTATCAGAAACATCAGAGAGTTTTTCGCTTTTTTCTACAATACTATCGATCGCATTCTGATTTTGTGCTGTAATATCATGAATTTCTTCCATATGATTGTTAATCTGGGATGTAGAAGTAATCATTGTTTCAATGGATTTTGTAATCTCTTCCATTAAGTTTTGGATATTTTCTGCTATTGCACTGTTGTTATCAGACTGTTTTGCATAGCTTTCAAACTGTCCTACAACACTGTTTTGCATATAAGTTATAATCTTACAAAAACAATTGTTTACCACCTCAATACTATTGTTTGCTTCATTGCTTATCGTTTGAATATTTATTGCGGTCATTTTTGAAGTATCTGCCAATGCACCGATCTCCTCTGCTACAACCGCAAAGCCTTTTCCGGCTTCTCCTGCTCTTGCTGCTTCAATCGAAGCATTCAGGGAAAGAAGATTCGTTTTATTGGCGATGCTTAGGATTTCAGTTGCTAATTGATTAATTTTAGATAATTCATTCAAACTATCAATGGCATGTTCTACGGATAATCTGGTGCTGTCAAGTTCTTGTTTTCCATTTTCATATGCCTGCTGTGCATTATTACACATATCGTCCGCATCCAGTTTCACCTTTTTGCTCATCTGCAATGTTTCTGTAATTTGTAAAGCGATGGCTTCTACAATATCATTAATATGTTTTACCTCTTTATATACATTATCTACAGTTTTATTGGTATTTTCTAGTGATGCCGATAATTGTTGTGTAGCAGCATTTTGGTCTGTTGTGCTATCTACCATTTCAATTGCAGAACCATGAAGATTGTGAGCATTTTCTTCTAAAGTGCCACAACACTCCATCAAAGTCTGTACCATACCTCTTAATGATGTAATTAAATTACCTATAGCTTTTGAAATATTTCCAAGTTCGTCCTTATGTATCTCATGCTGTTTAATATCATCGTTAGATGTTAAATCAAACTGTTGTAACTTTATTATACCATTTTCAATAGGCATCATAGGACACATCATTCTGGTGATAATTACAGTGGATACTATACCAAGAATCAGTAATATGATTACACACATAATCAACAACTGATTTCTTACAGAAACAACAGCCGCAAATAATTCATCTTCATCAGCATTAATCATAAACAGCCATCCACGGTCTGCCATATAATAATAAGAGTCAATATAGTCTTTTCCATTCTCTTTGTGCTCTACATAACCACCGGCACTATTCGCAGTATCCTTATATTTCTCACATAACTGCAGCAGATACTCTTCCTCTGTTTCTGTGGCAACCATTTCCGCCTGATTATGGAAAATATATTTATGATCCTTTACATTAATCATGCAGTAAGTCGCATGCTCCATTCCATTCATTCCAAGGCTGTCCAGCTTATTCACAAGCCCCTCAGTATAAATTCCACCCCCAACAAGTCCTGCAGGATTCCCACTTTCATCATAGATCGCCTGATACATGGAGACAATCTGATCGCCGCTTGCCGGTGATATAATGATTCCTGTATTATATATATACCCCATCCGTAGCAATCAGTATATCCTGTAATGCTTTTAACGAATCTCCTTCTCTTGTAGTAATACCAACCACCCCGGCATTGGTATGGGCAAGTACATGGGTATTCCATTCACTTATATACAATCCCTCCAGATTATTTATATCCTCAGAAAAGGATTCCGTATATTTCTGTGCCGCATCAATTGCTGATTTATTTTCCGGATTTTTGAGGACATTCAAAACTTCTCCTGCCTTACTGTATGCTGACAGAATCACCTCGGATTCCTGTACATAATTATCCACAATCTGGCTTCTCTCCTGTACGATTGTCTGCAGATTGTTGATTGCAGTATTTTTGCTATTTTTAGTGATTTCCATTATTACCATCACTGATAAACAGGTCATGACTATCATCTGCATTATCAAAATAGCTACGATTATTTTTTTTGCAAAAATATTTTTCTTCTTCATAAAGCGCTCCAAAATTATTTTATTCTTATACCATCTATCTCAATATCTGAAGTAACAGACAACGGAACCAGCAAATAAGTCACACCGTCCATTTTCCTCTTCTCAATACTGGAACTATGCTCTACATCAATTTTAATCTCCACATCAGGAGCTTTGATCTTTGTAGTCTTCTTATCTACGATATTTATAGCTTTCATTAGCTTTTCATCCATGTCGGCTTTCCTTTTCCAACTGGAGTTGCTTTTCCTTATCCTTTTGAGAGGAATACAGCCTGTCTGCATCATATTCGTAACCTTTATTTTTATTCGATCCCATATAAGTTTTTTCTTTAATGATATATTTATAGTGGCTCAATTGTCAAGACAAAATCTGAGATTTTTATAATGAACTGATATGGTTGATCAGTTACAGGGAACACTGGGAAAGTAGAGGAACTCTCCCCCTGTTCCATTTATGCTAAGCTACATATGGCAACAGCATTGCCGGATAGTAGCATTCAGCCGGTGTCTTATAATCAAGTGCAGAATGACGCCGTTCAAAGTTGTAAGTGCGGATATACTGTCCGATGGCAGTTCTGGCATCTTTGATGTTCTTGTATTGTGTCAGGTAGGCTTCTTCATACTTGAAGCTGCGAAACCAGCGCTCAATCATAATGTTGTCTGCCCAGCGGCTGTGCCAATCAATAATGGCTGTCAGATATAAAAAGCCACGCCTGATCGGAATATATGTAATGTCTATAGACCATGCCTGGTTTGGTATCATTTGTCACAGTGCAAATTGATTTTTTACCATCTTTAAAATAGATGGTAATATTATTTTGCTGATATTGGACGTAAACTGTAATATTAAAAAAATCTTTAAAACGAGTTCTTAGTTACAAAAAGCTCAAACGCTTATAACGTATAAAAAGCCCACAATTCCGGCAGCAATGCTCCCAACGATTGTGGCTTTTTATGTTCAAAGTTTTGTATGTGTGCCATCGCTTAGTAGTCCATTACTACTAAGGAATTATCCCAACACCTTTGCCTTTATCTCGATTCCGCCCATGAGCCTTAGTAGTCTAAACCGTAGTAATTCCAAGGCTTTCTGCCATATATTGCCCTGTGTTGCCCCAGTCTGCGAAGGTATGCATTATCATAAAACTGGAGTACCGTGGCATACAAATAGTATTTTTATCATCTATATTAAACCTCCTAAAATGCTTGATTTTACTGTATTTTCAGCACTTACAACAATTCCGCAATATTTCTATGATAGTATTTTTGTTCACATTTTTAGAATATTTTGGAATAACTTTGCATAACTTTTCCTTCGTTTGGGCTAAATACTGGGCTATTTTCAAACCTTTTAGCCCACAACCTTTTTCATCTCTTCTAAGGCATCCTCAAACTGTAAATGAGTATATGTATTAAGGGTAACTCCTATATCTGAATGTCCCATAATATATTGTAATGTCTTTGGGTTCGATTTTAATTTCCCAACATATTTGCCTTAGAATATAATGTTTTAATTACACTCATTACTTCATCAGAGCATAAAATTTTCTTCAATGCCTCTTTAAATTCATCAATATTATTGCATTCATATGATGGTTCAAAGCACTCCATATCATCTGTAAAATCCTTTCCTACCGTAATCGCTACTGGAAAATTGCATTCAAAATTTGAATACATAATCATGATAGTCTTGCTATAATCATCTAATACTGGAACTACTACATTAAATATTGTTGCCGCTTTATATTCTATTTCATAAGTATTAACTTTCATATAAAGTGGTTTTCCATATAACACAAACCCCGTTTTATCACCTAAAGCTGAAATTTGCTCCTTGAGAATAGTTTCTGGAAAATCACTTGTATTTTTTTCCAAATCTTTGACATCCTTAAATCCCCATAAATCTATAGCCATTTTTCAACCTCCTAATATTTCAAACTTTATTGGTAAATGATCAGAAAATCTTTCCTTATCTATTGTTGTATTTGGCACAAAATTATATTTTTTTGTTTTTTCAACTATTTCAAAATAGTTCCAACTAAATTTTTCAATATAACATGGTCTTAGTAAAACCGAGTCAAAAGAATACCAATATATTGCATGATCATCTTTGTCACTAGAATTATAATATGTGCCTTGAACAAGTTTATTAGCCCCCATCAATGACCACATTGGATTGTAGTAAAAATACACTATTTCGCCATCAACTTCACGCGTTATTTTAGCAGCATGGTTTGCTGACATTGTCGCATTAAATCCATAACCACTACAAATTCCTGCTTCATATGGTTGCATATTAAAGTCTCCCACAATAATTGTTCTTTTTTCCATACTCTTAAATATTTCTTGTTCATATTTATTCAATTCTCTTGCTATATGATCTGTCTCTTATACACATCTGACGCTGCCGACGATCGCATAAGTGTAG
>ENA-OZGC01002033-OZGC01002033.1-human-gut-metagenome-genome-assembly--contig:-NODE-2033-length-9962-cov-6.938629_pt1 | contig 9962 bp, 8 predicted proteins | sample MGYA00245109_ERZ653643 | MGnify/ENA primary metagenome ERZ653643 (study PRJEB26926, sample SAMN06165107) | human gut metagenome | biome: ENVO:00009003; feature: ENVO:2100002; material: ENVO:00002003... | reverse complement strand
CTTATGCGATCGTCGGCAGCGTCAGATGTGTATAAGAGACAGGGGTGATGTGGGTGTTGCATTTGAAGACGAAAAGTAAAGATGTTATGGAGGGTTTTTAGATGAAGAAGGTTGCTTATATAGCTTCGGAGTGTGTTCCTTTTATCAAGACCGGTGGACTTGCGGATGTAGTGGGAACTCTGCCAAAGATATTTGACAAGAATGAGTATGATGTGAGAGTTATCATGCCTAACTATCTCTGTATCCCGAATAAGTACAGAGAGAAGATGCAGTATCTCACGCATTTCTATATGGATATAGGTTATAAGAATGACTACGTGGGAGTTATGTATCTGGAGTACGAAGGCGTTAAGGTATATTTCATTGATAACGAGTATTATTTCAAGCGTGATTTCGGACTTTACGGTTATTATGACGATGCGGAAAGATATGCTTTCTTCTCCCGTGCCGTTCTTGAAATGCTCAAGGTCATCGACTTCAAGCCGCAGATAATAAATTCTAACGACTGGCAGTGTGCTCTTATACCTGTATACTACAGCATTTTCTACAGAAACGATGAAAAGCTGTGGGGCATAAAGAATGTATTTACTATACACAACATTCAGTACCAGGGAAGATACGGTATGGAGATACTCGAAGATGTTCTGGGTATACCCAAGCACTTCGCTTCTCTTATGGAATATGACAGGGATATAAACCTTATGAAAGCCGCCATTGAGGTTGCAGACAAGGTCACAACGGTATCTCCGACATATTCGAAGGAAATACTTGACCCATGGTTCTCACACGGTCTTGACAGGGCGCTTTCGGACAAGCAGTACAAGACCTGCGGTTTCCTGAACGGCATAGACACGGATATGTACAACCCTGCTACAGATCCTTCCATCCCTGCAAACTTCACGGTTTCAAAGAAGGCAGGCAAGAAGATATGCACGCAGAAGCTGCTTGAAGAAGTAGGACTTCCCCAGGGTGACGAGCCGGTTCTCGGTATGGTATCAAGACTTGTTGAGCATAAGGGTTTTGATCTTGTAAAGTGTGTGTTTGATGATATAATAAATCTCGGCTACAAGGTAGTTATATTAGGCTCGGGCGAGGCTCAGTACGAGCAGTTCTTCCACGAGATGCGCTGGAAATATCCCGACAGAGTGGCGTTCACCTGCGGATATATCCCTGACCTTGCAAAGAAAATCTATGCCGGAGCGAATATGTTCCTTATGCCCAGTAAGAGCGAGCCGTGCGGACTTGCACAGATGATCTCTCTGCGTTACGGCACTATCCCGATAGTACGCAAAACGGGTGGTCTTGCAGACAGCATAGTTGACTGCGGAGATGAGAACGGTACAGGCTATACCTTCCAGTCATATAACGCTCACGATATGCTCTATGCGGTAAAGAGAGCGAAGGATTGCTACTGGAACAAGACAGAGTGGAACAAGCTGGTCACCAGAGCTATGAAGGCGGACTTCAGCTGGAAGCAGTCGGCTAAGCTGTATATCGGTCTTTACAAGGAGCTTGCCGGAGAGCAGTAAGCGGTAAAAATCAATATGTACGGGCAGTCGCTTCTATGAAACGTCACTGCCCGTCATTCGTGTAACCGGAAAAGTTAATGTGTTAAAAGAGAAAGAGGACAGAAAATGTTAATTGCGATAATCGCTCTTGTGATAGGCGCTGCGCTGTATGTTGTGAACATGGTCGGCGTGAACATCAATGCAAATGTTATATGCTCGCTCGGCGTGCTGATAGTGGGATTCGCTATGCTGATAAAGGGTGCGGATCTGTTTGTCGAGGGTGCGTCAAAAATTGCGGCTAAATTTAAAATCCCGCAGATAGTAATAGGTCTTACGATAGTGGCGATGGGTACTTCTGCACCTGAGGCGGCTATCAGTATAAGTGCGGCATTTCAGGATGCGGCGGCTATTTCGATAGGTAACGTGGTGGGCAGTAATATTATGAACATACTGCTGATACTCGGCGTCAGCGCAGTGATTACAAACCTTAAGATAAAGCCGAACACGCTTAAATTTGAGATACCGTTTGTTGTGCTAATAACCGCTGTATTACTGCTGCTCGGCTGGATAGGCGGAGGGCTTGACAAGATAGACGGCGTGATTATGCTGGTGCTTTTTGCGGCGTTCTTAGGCTATCTGTTCTACCTTTACAAGAAGGGTGACGACAGTTCGGCAGATGAAGTGCCGCAACTTACCGAAAAGGACAAGATACCTGTTCTGATACTTATCACTCTTATAGGACTTGTGAGCATCGTACTCGGAAGCGACCTTACGGTTGCGTCCGCAAAGAGCATAGCGCAGGTAATAGGAGTGGACGACAGAACTATCTCGCTGACCGTTGTTGCATTCGGCACATCGCTGCCGGAGCTTATAACCTGCATTGCGGCTTCGCTCAAGAAGAAATCCGATATTGCTATAGGCAATATAATCGGCAGTAACATTTTCAATATCTTGTTCGTTGTAGGTCTGGCGTCAATATGCTCGCCGAGCGTACTGACCTTCGGTGAGGCATTTATCATTGATACTATAGTTGCGATAGCTACTGCTGTACTGCTGGGTCTGCTCGTTTTACGCAAAAAGGAGCTTACAAAAGCGGGCGGTATAATTATGCTCGTTGCTTACGCAGGATATTTTGCGTATCTTTTTATTAACCCGTTAGGGCTTGCATGATAGGAGAAAATATGGTATTTGAAAAAATAAGAAAAGCTGACCGTGAAGAATATCTCGCTATGGAGCATGATTTCTATCATTCTCCCGCTGTGCTTCACCCTATCCCCGATGAAAATCATAAGCTGACATTCGATATGCTTATGGAAGGCTCACCGTATACGGTCTGCTTTATGTTCCGCAGTGACGATAAAAAAGAGATTTACGGCTTTGCACTGCTTGCACTTACTTATTCAAACGAGGCGGGCGGTATTGTGGTATGGCTTGAGGAGATATATGTAAAGCCGGAGCATCGCTGTAAAGGTATAACAGGAGAATTTTTTAAGTTTATTGAAAAGGAATATGCCGATGCTGCAAGAATCCGTCTTGAAACAGAGCCTGACAACGAAAGAGCGGTAAGGCTGTACGAAAGAAACGGATTCACAAAACTCGGCTATTCGCAGATGTATAAAGATAATTAACTTAAACACCGTGTAAACGGTGTGAAAACGCAAAATTCGTTGTTATATATCCACAAAAAAGTTTTTAAAGTTTGGATTAACTAATGGTTGATTGAAAGCTCTGAATTTGATATAATGTAAAGGTGTTAAGCGGTTTATAAAGCCGTATCGGAGGTACATTATATGAAGAAAACGACCAAAAAGATTTCACTAGCCGCTCTTGCTCTTGTAATGGGTGCGACAGCGTTTACGGGTTGCTCGGGAAGCACGAATTCCACACCCGGAGGAACGGACAGCGCCGCATCAACAACAAGCGGCGGAGCAGCTACCGGCAGTCAGAAGAAAATGTCTTCTAACGAAAATGTAAAGAGTGCCGTAGACAACGTTTCTGTAGCGGAAGATTACAAGGACATTAAAGTTGATACGAAACTCAAGTTCATGGCGTGGTATGATATTCAGGAGGCATCGCCTGCGGTAGAGCTTTTCAAGACGCTTTACGGAACTCCTAAGAACAAGCCCGAAGGCTATGAAACAGTGGCAGATGAAAATGTTTTCGTAAATGTTAAGGTTTCCAACTACAACAACAGATACCTTGACCTTGCAAAGCTGGTTCAGTCGGATGAATCACCCGATACATTCCCTTTTGAAACATCCAACTACCCTTACGGAATCTATCAGAATCTTTTCCAGACAATCGACGGTGTTGTTGATACAAATACTGAGGATTGGGCTGATTATAAGTCGATCATAGACAAGTTCAACTGGGGCGGTAAGGTTTATACGCCTATTGTTGACGTAAACCCTGCAACTCTGCTCTGGTACAGAAAGTCCATCATTGAAGAAAACGGTTTTGACGATCCCTGGGAGCTGTTTGAAAAGGGCGAGTGGACATGGTCAAAGTGCATCGAAATGGCAAGAAAGTTCACAGATCCCGACAACGCAAAGTATGCGTTTGACGGTTACGGCCTTGACCACGCATTTATCGCTACAACAGGTAAGCCCCTTATCGGTCTTGAGAGCGGTAAGCTGGTAAGCAACCTCTATGATGCAAACATCGAAAAGTGCATGGATATGCTCCGTACATTCGATGATACTCAGGAACAGCTCCGTTATCCCAGAGAGATAGAAAACAGCTGGACACCCAGCTATAATGAATGGGCTGACGGCAATACGCTCTTCTTTGAGGACGGCACATGGAGATATGAAGAAACATGGAGAAAGTTCAAGAAGAAAAACAAGTGGGAAGATGAAGAGATAAACTTTGTACCCTTCCCCCAGATGGACGGTGCGGATACATATTATCAGGAAATGAAACAGGACGCTTATATGTTCGTTTCGGGTTCAAAGAATGCTGACGGTTATAAGGCGTGGATATACGCTAACCTGTTATCATCTAAGGACGAGGAAGTAAAGAAGGCCGGAAGACAGCAGTCTATTGATGAGTTCGACTGGAATGAAACACTTCTTGACAGGCTTGATAAGCTGAAGGATCCTGCTACATTTGAATCGGTATTTGAGTTCAAGAACGGTATAGGCCCTGATATAGCAGACTCTACAACCGGTGAAAACGCAGTGGGTCATCTCACATCAGACGTTATAATGGGCGGTAATTCGTTCACTACAGTCCGTGACGAAAACAAGGGCGTAATTGAAGCAAGAATCAAGGAGCTTAACGCTACGGTTTCCTAAACCGAAAATCAATACAGATAATGCCGACGGCAAAAGCCGTCGGCATTTTTATATGTCAGAATACGCTTGCCGGCGTTATCTGCTGACGTGTGATATACAGCTCGATAAGGCGTTTAAGCACGGCACATTCGGAATAAATATCGTCCTCGCCGTTTTCTGCAAATACTTTTATTCTGGCAAGGCTCATAGCTATTTCGTTGTCGCATTCGGTATCCTCTACAAAGATGGTATGCTGTGACATTTTCCGCCAAAGCTGTTCGGCAAGGTCTGCCTTTTCGATGGCTTTTGCGGTGTCGTTTTTCTCAACCGCCTGTGTGATCTCATCGGCGGCAAGGTAGATCCTTCTTGCACAGGTGTCTGAATAATTGTAGCCGTAAAGGGCAAAAGCCACCATAGCTATGACTATTGCCGCACAGGCGGTAATTCGACCCATTTATTTATCCTCCGCTTTACATATCGGCTTTGTGCCGTATTTGTCATTGCTTTTAAGCACTGTATAAATGCCTTTGTCGGTGCTGTCTGTGAGCAGAAATATATCCTTTATATCGAGCTTCATACTTTTTATTATTTCACGCAGTTTTGCTTCATCGCCGTTCCAGCGGCGAAGCCCGGGATAATTTATTTCGCCGTCCTTTATAAGCAGGCAGGGCGGATCGCAGTTTGTCACCTGAATCCCGACGTCGCCGTTTTCAACGTTGCGATAACGGCTTTTCTGATAGAAGTTTATCTTACCGGTGGTTTCTACTATTGCATACTGCACCTGTGAAATATCGAATATCATACATTCACGCATTGCTTCCATAAGCTCGTCAACGCTGTAGCGAAGGTGCTTCATAACCTTGCGGTCGATTATGCCGTCGGTAATGATTATCTGAGGTGTGCCTGTCACAAGGCGGCGGAAGCGTGAATTCTTGAGCATAATAAAAGACATGAAAACGTCCATGCAGACTATCATCAGTATCGGGATAACTCCGTATATCATCGGGACGGTCGAATCCTCAAGCGACAACGTGGCGATATTGGATATAAGTATTGTCGTTACAAGCTCGGAGGGCTGTAACTGAGCAAGCTGTTTTTTGCCCATAAGACGCAGGGCGAATACTATAAGAATATACAAAAGCACGGAACGGATAATTATTATCAGCATATTTTCCTCCATTGACGGAAAAGATAAGTTACAGATCGGCTACACAGCTATTATCTGCTGATTATCTTTCAATATGCGAGGAACTTAAATGAGCAATTCAAAAAAACTGCCTGATTTATCCGAAAAATCGGTAGAGAGTATAAACAGCGGCGACAGCAGGCTTGCCGCAAATCTTAATATCAACTGTTCTGAGGTAAGAAGGCTGATGAACAACAGCTCGGATCTTATAATCAAGTATTTTTCGTCCGACGGTCACAAGATGGCGGTTATCACCTGCGAGGGTATGATAGGAAAGGCGGAGCTTGCAAATCTGATTTTCCGTCCGCTTGTATCCGCACCGCCGAAAATACAGGACGATAACGAATTTTTTACAAGGGTCTGCTCGGATATGCCGATTGCCGAAGAACAAAAGCAGGTGTATGATTATGACTCGCTGTGCCTTTATATAATGTCGGGGTTTGCCGTGCTTTTGTGTGATGGGGCAGGGTTTGGCATAGCGATAGGGATACAGGGCTTTGCACACCGAAGCGTAGACGAGCCTTCAACGCACATAAATCTGAGAGCGTCAAGAGAGGGCTTTATCGAGGTGGTAAGAACCAACGTTGCTATGGTAAGGCGGAGAATGAAATCCCCGACGCTGAAAACGATAATGATGACCGTAGGGGAACGCAGCAAGACCGATGTTTCGGTTTGCTATCTTACCGACAAGGCGGATATGAATATCGTAAACGCCGTGACGGATAAGCTGAAGAACATTCCGCTTAACACTATTGCAGGGGGTGAGTATTTACAGAGCTTTCTTGAAGATGATGATTCTGTCCTTTTCTCACAGATATATACAACCGAACGTCCCGATGTATTTGTATCGAAGCTGTACGAGGGCAGAGTGGGGATAATCGTGGACGGAACGCCTTTTGCGCTTGTTCTTCCGTGTCTGTTTGCGGAGAACTTTGTAACGATGGACGATTATACGCACAAGCCGTACTTTTCGGCATTTCTTCGTATCATACGTTTCTTTGCGTTTATTGCAGGGGCTGTTCTGCCGGGTCTTTATGTCGCACTGTGCAACTTCCACCCGGAAATGTTCCGCTCGGCGCTCTTGCTGAATATTTATTCATCGGAGCAGACTGCCGCCTATCCCGTATTCGGAGAGTGTCTTATAATGTATATCCTGTATGAGATAATGAGGGAGGCGGGGCTGAGGCTGCCGCAGAGCATAGGTCACGCAGTAAGCATAGTCGGTGGTCTTGTGATAGGAGAAATCTCGGTATCGGCGGGTCTTATGAGCGCACCTGTGGTGCTTATCATAGCGGCAACAGGACTATGCTCGTTTGCCGTACCGGATCTATACGACAGCTGTATGATACTGAGGCTGGTATTTATAGTCGCAGGAGGCACGTTTGGCTTGTTCGGAATTACAGCCGTCGGTGTTGTTATATTTTTCAGAATGTGTTCAAAAAACACATACGGAGTGCCGTATACCGCACCGTTTGCGCCTGTGACGCTGAAAAGCATTATCCGTGATACGTTTCGCAGGGAAAGCTGGAAGAAGCTGTCCGATACGGATATGACGGTACAGCAGTTATCGGGCAAGGCAAAGAGCGGTCATGGCACAGAAAGGACGGGAGGCAATGAGCAGGATAAGTAACAGACAGCTTGTTATCACGTTTCTTGCCTGCAGACTTTCGGCGGAAATGATGACTTTGCCTGCCGAAACCGTATTATACGGACCGGATCGCTTCACGGCGATACTTCTTGCAAAAATTATTGCGGCACTGCTTTATATCCCTCTTATTCTTGTGACGCTGAGGTTCAAGGGTGACAGCCCTATAACCTGTGCTTTCAGAAGAAATAAGGTCTTTGGGGTAGCTGTGGGGGTTATTCTGGCTGTTACCCTGACGGCGACCGCCGTGCAGACGGTCATAAGCATACAGCATTATATAACCGATACGCTGCTCAATAACATTCTGACAATATCGGGTATAGCTGTGCTTGTCGCAGTGTCGGTATACGGTGCATTGAAGGGGCTTAGTGCGGTTACGAGAAGCTCTGTGTTTGCGGCGGCGGTATTCGGTCTGCTGATTTTTCTTATCGGCGTCACTATGTGGGACAAGGTCAATCCGGATTTCATATATCCTGCCTTTATTGAGGACGGGCGGTATTTTGCAAAATGTACACTTTCCGAGATAAGTATGAACAGCGAAATTCTGATTTTTGCGGTGATAACCGATGAAATACGCAGTAAACCGCATAAAACGGTGCTTTATTATCTGCCGCTGCTGCTTGTGATACTGGAATTTCTTAACCTGCTCTACAACCTTATATTAGGTCCTTATATGAGTAAAGTCGAATACCCTCTGTATATTATCGCATCTTTATCCGATATTGTAATATTTCGCAGGCTTGACGGAATAGACGCTATAGTGTGGCTGATGTGCGGAATTATTAAAACGGCGCTTATTATATATTGCGTAGGGCGGATATACTCTGTGTGCAGTAAGAGGCCCGACACGAAAAAGGCGGTTGTGGTATACGGAGCGTTTATATTTATGCTGTGTATGGTGCTTGGCAGTGACAGAACGGTATACGAGCATTTCAGGAGCGTTATGTCGGGCGGAATACACATATTGCTCGGCGGCGTTGCAGTTCCGCTGACGGCGCTTGTTGCAGGCAGAAAAAAGCAGAGCGGAGGAGAAAAGAAATGAGAATGATAAGAGCGGTAGCTATAATGCTTGCGCTGACGGTGACAATAACCCTTGTCGGCTGTGTCAGCTATGTTGACCTGTCCGACAGGGCGATAGTGCAGGCGATAGGGATAGACTATCTTCCTGACAAAAAGGTATATCGTATAAGTATGCAGTATTTCAATCAATCGAGCGAGGGCGGACAGAATCAGATAGACAAGACGCAGGACAATGTGCTGAAAAGCGTAGGGGAGGGCGAAAGCATATTTGAGGCGGCGAAAAACGCTTCGATGCTGACGGGAAAGGATCTTCTGCTGAGCGAAAACAGGCTGATAATCATCGGAAAAGAACTGAGGAAGTATAAGCTGTGCGACACGCTTGAATTCTTCGTGGGCAATTACCATTCGCATCCGCAGGCTTATGTTGCCGCCGCAGAGGATACGGCAGAGGAACTGCTCGATATACGCTTCAAGGAAGGCTCGACCTCTTCGCAGAGATTGGCGAACCTTATACACAACGCATCGGTCGAAAGCAGGAACAAAAGCACATATCCCTACCAGGTGATGACTATGCTATGCACATCTACGGAGAGCGCATTTCTTCCGCTGCTCACAACGGCAACACTTAAGACAGATGTAACTATTCCGAAGGAAACAGGAGGCGGTAAGGGCAACGGAGGCGGAGAAGAACAGAGCGAGGACGGAGAAAAGACGATAATACTTGATGGCGGAGTGGTTTTCAAGGGCGGTAAAGAGCTTTGCAGAGTTGACGATGATGGGGCAATGGCTATATTCTTTATGAATGATATGCCTTCGGAATACTCATTTACCGTGCCTTTGGGACAAAACGCAAAGCCGAGTGTTATGCTTATTGGGGTTACAAGGAGTATAAAAGCTACAGAATATAACGGTAAGGTGAAATTTGATGTATCATTCAGCGCATCGGGAAAGATAGGGTCGAAGGGCGGAATGAAGGAAGATGAGAAAAAAGCCGCCGAAAAGGTAGCCGAGCCTGCCGAAAGGGAGCTGAAGCGGAAAATAGAAAGCTCGGTGATACCGATTGCAGAAAAAGGCTGTGATGTGTTCGGGCTTGAAAATACGCTAAGAAGGTGCTGTAACAGATTTTACAGAGAGAATATGGACAGGGTAGGGGAAATAATAGCGGAAAGTGAAATTGAGGTCAATGTGAATATTGATATTTTTTCGCAGGGAATAGGCGGTGCGTGACGGGTGACAGAAAAGCTCCCTCACTGATTGTGAGGGAGCCGGACTGTGTCAAGAGTAACATGGTTTACACTTTGTGCAAGCACATGGTTTACATGTTATCA
>ENA-OZGC01002027-OZGC01002027.1-human-gut-metagenome-genome-assembly--contig:-NODE-2027-length-9986-cov-6.018629_pt1 | contig 9986 bp, 9 predicted proteins | sample MGYA00245109_ERZ653643 | MGnify/ENA primary metagenome ERZ653643 (study PRJEB26926, sample SAMN06165107) | human gut metagenome | biome: ENVO:00009003; feature: ENVO:2100002; material: ENVO:00002003... | reverse complement strand
CTGAAGGGCCTGCCGCCTGCGATTCACAGACGGCAAGCCCTTTTGGCGGCTTGATTCTTTGTTGTTCGAAATTTTGCCTGACCTTTTGGGGACGCTTCCCGTGCGCGGCGGCCCGGTTTTTTTCAGTCGCCCATCAGCAGGTCCATGACGTACATTTCGAGCTTTTCGAAGTTCTGCTCCTTGACGCAGGCGGCCTGGAATTCGTAGTCGAATCTCTTGACCTTGGCCAGCAGCTTCTCGAAGATCTTCTTGGAGTTGATCAGATGGCGGTAGCAGTCCTCATCGGGCTGGGTGCGCATGGCCTTGACGTCGAGGCCGACGCATTCAAAGTTGCCGCGGTCGCCGAAGTTGTTCTCGTACAGGACCTTGACCTGGTTGAACGCGTTGCGCAGGTTGTCGACGCCGAACGCCTTGTCCTGGTCGTAGCGGCAGCCGTTCTGGTCGTTCAGATGCACGCCCCACAGCTTGTTGAGCGCCAGCGCGAAGCCCATGTCGTTCGCGGGATCAAGACCGGCGAGGATGGAGTGCGCGGATTCGATGCACAGGCCGACGCGGCTCGGATCGACGGTGTATGCGCCGACGGCCAGCGCGTGACCGGCAGTGCCGCAGATGGAGCGGTCGATGGGCTCATTGGGCTTCGGCTCGACAAGGATGAGCGCGTCGTCGCGGTAGGTCAGGATGTCGTTGAACGCGTCGCGCAGCTGGAGGGTCATTTCGACGGGGTTCTTGCCCTCGGCGCAGAGCGTGCCCTCGCGGGCCAGCCACAGCTGGATCTTCTTGGTGCCGAGCGCCTTGGCAATGTCGCAGGAGCGGCGGGCGCGCCACTGGGCAAATTCACGGTCTTCCTTGCGGGAGGCGGTGAAGCCGCCGTCATTCGTGCGCTTGTCGAACCACAGACGCGGCGCGACAAACTCTGCAAACAGGCCGTATTTGTCGAGCATCGCCTTGACGTCCTTCGCGTAGTCGATGATCTGCTTCTCGGTCATGTTGTTCATGTCGGGAACGGCGTCGTCGTCATGGAACTGCATGCCGGCCAGACCGATCTCGGCATACTTCTTCATTTTCTCTTCCAGCGGAATGCTCTTGCGGTGGCCGGGGCCAAAGGTTTCGTTGCCCTCGTGGACGTTCCACGGGCCTGCGGTAAATCTGAATGTTGCCATGTCTGCATCCTCCTGTATCAATTGTCTGGTTTCATACAAATATGTGCTTGAGGGGCGGGCGGCTTTTACCGAAAGCCGCCTCCGGATAGCTCCATCATAGCGGAACAGGCTGTTTGTTCAATGTTAGACTTGCTTTTTTCATCCGACAATCTTGCGATTTTAAATTTTTCGGTAGACTTCCACAAATTCCTTTGCCGCAATTTGTCATGATGCACAAGGACTTTTTTATCCGAAATATCCCCCAGGGGAGCTTGTGCGCGGCGGTCAGACTTCTTAATAATAAGCAAAAAAGTTCGGAGGAACAGACCATGCATATGGCAGACGCACTTTTATCTCCTGCTGTCGCCGTTACGATGTACGCAGCCTCTGCTGCTGCGGCGGGCGTTTCGCTCGTGCAGCTGCGCAGGGAGGAGCTTGCCGCACCGGAGACGGCAAAAAAGAAGCTTCCGACAATGGCGGTCATGTCCGCGCTCGTCTTCGCCGGACAGATGATCAACTATACCATCCCCGGCACAGGCTCGTCCGGGCATCTGTGCGGCGGTATGCTGCTGTCCGCCATGCTGGGGCCGTGGGCAGGCTTTTTGTCCATGATCGTCATTCTTGCCATTCAGGCGCTGTTCTTTGCTGACGGAGGGCTGCTTGCGCTGGGCGCGAATGTCTGGAACATGGCGTTCTACGGCTGCTTCGTGGGATATTTCCTTATCTACCGGCCCCTGATGCGCGGAAATCTTTCCGCGGGCAAGGCCCGGCTGCGCCTGACGCTTGCGTCGGTGCTCGGCTGCGTTGCAACGCTGCAGCTCGGCGCATTCTCCGTCGTGCTGGAAACGACGCTCTCCGGCATCACGGCGCTGCCGCTCGGCGCGTTCGCGGTGCTCATGCAGCCGATCCATCTGGCGATCGGTCTGGTCGAGGGGCTGATCACGGCGGCGGTGCTGCCGCTGTGCCTCGCGGGTGTGCCGGAATTGTGAATCTTGCATTGCCGGGCTGCATACAGTATAATGGGAGTGTCCGGGAAAAAGAAAGAAATAAGAGGATTCAGAAAGGACTGTGTAATTTATGGATCGTGCAGAATTAAAGGCCCGCGCAAGAGCGCAGCTCGGCGGCGGTATTTTTCAGAATCTCTGGATGATGGGTCTGGCCGTGTGCCTGCTGATCGGCCTGCTGGAGTCGGCTGCCGCCGGGATCATCCCCGGTATCGGCGCGCTGCTCGTGGTCGGCCCGCTGGAATACGGCATGGCGTATATCTTCCTCAAGCAGGCGCGTGACCATCAGCCCGTGCAGCTGGGCGATATGTTCCGCGGCTTTCAGGATGATTTCGGCGGAACGTTCCTCATCGGCCTTATGACGTCGCTTTTCACGTTCCTGTGGTCGCTGCTGTTCGTCATCCCCGGCATCGTCAAGGCCTATTCCTATTCCATGGCGTACTATATCAAGCTCGACCACCCCGATTACGGCTGGAACGCCTGCATCACCGCAAGCCGTCAGCTGATGAACGGCCACAAGTGGGAAAAATTCGTGCTTGACCTGAGCTTCCTCGGCTGGATCATCGTCGGCTCTTTGTGCCTCGGCGTCGGCACGCTCTGGGTCACGCCGTACATGGAAGCGGCAAACGCGCAGTTCTACGAATACGTCCGCACCTGCCCGTCCGTGGCGGAGGGCTGACCGGCGCTGCGCAATATGGAAAAAACGGGACTCCGCTGCCTGCGGAGCCCCGTTCTTTTTTGCATTTTTATCCGTCAGCCCTTGTATTTCAGCGCCCGGATCGCGTTCAGGACGGCGAGGACCATCACGCCGACGTCGGCGAAGATGGCGGCCCACATATTCGCGACGCCGAAGGCGACGAGCGCGAGGCAGCCGAACTTCACGACCAGAGAGAACACAATGTTCTGCCGGACGATGCCGATGCACTTGCGGGAAATTTTGATGGCCTTTGCGATCTGCAGCGGGTCGTCGTCCATGAGGACGATGTCGGCGGCCTCGATGGCTGCATCGGAGCCCATCGCGCCCATTGCAATGCCGATGTCCGCCCGCGTGAGGACCGGGGCGTCGTTGATGCCGTCGCCGACGAAGGCCAGCATATCGTTTTTGCCCTTCGCGGCCAGCAGCTTCTCGACCTCCGCAACCTTGTCGCCCGGCAGAAGCTCACTGCGCACCTCGTCGACGCCAAGCTCGGCGGCTACGTTGTCGGCCACGCGCTTTGCATCGCCCGTCAGCATGACGGTCTTCTGGACGCCCGCGCGCTTGAGTTGCTCGATGGCTTCCTTCGAATGCGGCTTGACGACGTCGGAAATGACGATGTGCCCCGCGTATTGCCCATCAACGGCCATGTGGATGATCGTGCCGGTGCTGTGGCAGTCGCAGTACTGAACACCCAGCTTTTTCATCAGCTTGCTGTTGCCTGCGGCGACCGCGTGCCCGTCGACTGTGGCGGTGATGCCGTGGCCGCTGAGCTCTTCGATGTCCGTCACGCGGCTGCGGTCAATTTCCTTGCCATAGGCCTTCTGCAGACTCTTGCTGATGGGGTGCGAGGAGGCGCATTCGGCCAGCGCCGCGTATTCCAGCAGCTGCTCCTCAGCCAGCGGGCTGTGGTGGACAGCCGTGACCTCAAACACGCCGCGCGTCAGCGTCCCGGTCTTGTCGAACACGACGACCTTCGCTGCGGACAGGGCCTCCAGATAGTTTGAACCCTTGATCAGCACGCCCTCCCGGCTTGCACCGCCGATGCCCGCGAAGAAGCTCAGGGGAATGCTGATGACCAGCGCGCACGGGCAGCTGACGACGAGGAAGGACAGCGCACGGTAAACCCAGTCGGTCCAGTTCGCGTCAGCCTCCGCAAGCATCCGGACCAGCGGGACCAGCACGGCCAGCGCCAGCGCTGCGGCGCACACGGCAGGCGTGTAGACCTTGGCAAAGCGGGAAATAAACGTTTCGGAGCGCGACTTGCGGGAGCTTGCGTTCTCGACGAGATCGAGGATCTTCGAAACGGTGGACTCGCCGAATGCCTTTGTCGTGCGGATCTTCAGCACGCCGGACAGATCGATGCAGCCGCTGATGATCTCGTCGCCCTCTTTGACGTCGCGCGGCAGACTTTCGCCGGTCAGCGCGCTGGTGTTGAGACTGGATGTGCCCTCGACGACCACGCCGTCGAGCGGCACCTTTTCGCCCGGCTGGACGACGATGATGCTGCCGACCGCGACCACGTCCGGGTCGACCTGCGTCAGCTGACCGTCCTGCTCAATGTTTGCGTAGTCCGGGCGGATATCCATCAGTGCGGAGATATTCTTCCGGCTCCTGCCGACGGCATAGCTCTGGAACAGCTCGCCGATCTGGTAGAACAGCATAACGGCGATGCCCTCGACATAGTCGCCGCTCTTCGTCCAGATGGCGAGGAAGAACGCGCCGAGCGTGGCCAGCGTCATGAGGAAGTTTTCGTCAAACGCGCGTCCGTTGAGAATGCCCTTTCCGGCCTTGCGCAGAATGTCATAGCCGATGACCAGATACGCGGCCACATAGGCAAGCAGCTGCGGGACGCCGGTGATGGGGATAAATTTCAGCGCAATGAGCATCACGGCGGTGATGAGGATGCGCACGAGCATTTTTTTCTGTTTCTTTGTCATAGCAAACACTCCGTTCCGCGCTGCCGGAGCAGCAATTGCAGCTTAAAGCTCGATCTCGCAGTCAGGCTCGACCTTTTTGCAGGCCTTGAGCACGGCCTTCATGGTCTTCTTCTCGTCTGCGCCCTCGGCGAATTCCACGATCATCTTCTGCGTCATGAAGTTGACGGTCGCGTTCGCAACGCCCTCGGTCTTCTTCGCGGCTTCCTCCATCAGGTTTGCGCAGTTTGCGCAGTCGACTTCGATCTGGTATGTCTTTTTCATGGTCAGGCCCTCCGTTTGAAATTTTGAATTAAACGCTTGCTTAATCATTACATCCGCAGTATACTGAGAAAAACGCCGGAAATCAAGCCCTCCGGGGCGCTTGCTTCCAAACGGGCGAACGGAATGTCCAAAACGGACAAAGGAGATGGGACAAATGCCGGAATTCTCTCTTCCGCACGACCACGGCGCGCACGGACACACGGAGGATCTGTACCGGGAGCTGAAAAACGTGGAGCACTTCGGCGCGGTGTGCGATATCTTCAAACAGCTGAGCGACCCGACCCGCGTGCGCATTTTCTGGCTGCTCAGCCACCGGGAGGAGTGCGTCATCAACATCGCGGCGCTGCTCGATATGTCCAGCCCCGCTGTCTCGCACCATCTGCGTTCACTTGCGCAGAGCGGGCTGATCGAAAGCCGCCGGTGCGGCAAGGAGGTCTATTACAAGGCGGGCGACACCATGCAGATCAAGCTCCTGCACGAGATCGTCGAGCAGGTCATGCAGATCGCCTGCCCGGAAAAGGCTGTCGACTATCAGGACTCGCAGGAGCAGATCATCCGCCATGTCCACAACGAGCTGACGGCCAATCTCGCCGAGCGCGTCACCATTGAAGAGCTGTCGCGGAAGTATCTGATGAACACGACGACGCTCAAGCGCTGCTTCAAGCAGGTCTACGGCGAGACGATCGCTGCACATATGAAAAAGCACCGCATGGAGCAGGCCGCGTCCCTGCTGTTAAAAACGCAGAACGACATTGCCGCCATCGCGCAGGCCGTCGGCTACGAGAGCCAGAGCCGCTTCACGGCCGCGTTCAAGGAGACATACGGCGAGCTGCCGACAGAATACCGCCGGAGGCGGTCATAAAAATCAGAACCGGCCCGCAGGACACGCCTCCGGGCCGGTTGACTTATTTCTGTGTGTTTTATACGTACTGCTGGGTGTCGACGTCGACGACGCCTCTGGAGGTGATGCGGAGCTTGGGGATGACGGGCAGGGCCATAAAGCTGAGCGTCATGAACGGGTCGATGCCCCGGCTGACGCCGAGCGTGAAGGCCGCGTCCTTGGCCGCCTCAAGCTGGTCGTTGACCTCGGTCAGCGGACGGTCGGACATGATGCCCGCGATCTCCAGCACGACCGAACCCTTTACCGTTCCGTTTTCGACCACGACGATGCCGCCGTGGTGCTCGACGATGTAATTCGCGGCGAACGCCATATCGGCGGAGTTCGTGCCGACGACGATGATGTTGTGCGAGTCATGCGAAATGCTGGTCGCGACCGCGCCGGATTTCAGGCCGTAGCCCTGAATGTAGCCGAGGCCGATGTGATGCGTGCCCTTGTGGCGCTCGACGACGGCGATCTTCAGAATGTCCTTTTCCAGATCGACATGATCGGCATAGCCGTTGTCGGTCGTGATGATCTCGCCCGGGACCATGCCCAGAACGCCTCTCTGGCGCGTGTCGCGGAAATCGTCGGGCGTGAGCGTCGAGACGTGGAAGGTGTCGTGGGCGCGCTTGTCGAGATATTCCTCGATCTTCGGCGCTTCAAAGTCGCGCAGCTCGCCGTTGTTCCAGTACAGAACGCCCTTCTTGAAGACCATTTCGACGTTGAAGTCCTTGAAATTGTCGATCACGGCGAAGTCGGCCAGATAGCCGGGCGCGATCGCGCCGCGGTTATTGAGCAGGAAATAGCGCGAGGCGTGGTGGCAGGCGGCCTTGACGGCAATGATGGGGTCGACACCGTATTTGTTGATGGCCTCACGGGCGATATAATCAATGTGACCCTTTTCCAGCAGATCGCTCGGATGCTTGTCGTCGGTGCAGAACATACAGCGCTCGGCGTACTGCGGCGTGAGCAGGGGAGCGAGCGCTTCCAGATTGCGCGCGGCGGTGCCCTCGCGGATCATGATGAACTGGCCGCGCTGCAGCTTTGCCAGCGCGTCCTCCATCGTGGCGCATTCGTGGTCGGAATAGACGCCTGCGGCGACGTAGGTGTCGAGATCCTTGCCCTGCAGGCCCGGCGCGTGGCCGTCGATCTTCTTGTGGTGCGCCTGCGAGGCGACGATCTTCGAGACGACCTCGGCGTCATTGTGGATCACGCCGTAGGAGTTCATCATCTCGGCCAGACCCTGTACTCTGGGGTAGTCGTAGAACGAGTCGATGGCGCGGTAGTCCAGATTCGCGCCGGATTCGTCCATCGGCGTGGCCGGGACGCAGGACGGCAGCATGAACCGCACGTCGATGGGCAGCCCCTCGGTAGCCTGGAACATATAGTCAATGCCGTCGGTGCCCATGACGTTGGTGATCTCATGGGGGTCGGTGATGACGGTGGTCGTGCCGTGCGGCAGCGTCGCGCGGACGAATTCCTTCGGCGTGACGAGACTGGATTCCAGATGGATGTGCGCGTCGACGAAGCCGGGGCAGACGATCTTGCCGGTCATATCGTATTCGACCTCGCCCTCATAGCTGCCGAGGCCCACGATCAGGCCGTTCGCCACGGCGATGTCGCACGTCAGCAGTTCGTTGGAGAACACGTTGACATACGTTGCATTTTTCAGCACCAGATCGGCCTTCTGCCGGCCGGAGGCGGCCTCGATCACGCGCTGCTTCTTTAACAGCTTCCGCTGGATCTTCGCTGCGTAGCTCTCAATGGGAAATGCCATGGAACATCTTCCTTTCTGCGTTCAGTTTTGCTTGTATCTGATATTAGATGGAATTATAGCACTGCTCCTGCCGCTTGTCCATGTTCATTTTCTACGGAATGTCGCAGATTCTTTTTTGCAATCTGTACAGAAATGGCGATGTGTGATATGCTTAGGGTGTATCTGAAAACTCCCAACGCACCCGGACAGCGGGCCTTTTTGCGGTGCGCCGCGTCATTTTTCCTTGAAATACGTCAGTATTCCTGCGAAAAAATGTCTTGCGCAACGCAAAAATCCCTCGCTGCCGGTCACATCATGAGTTTTCAGATACACCCTAGTGCACAAACAGGAGGCGAACGTCATGAAATTACTGATGCACATCTGCTGCGCGCCCTGCGCGAATATGCCGATCGACGCGCTGCGCGCGGACGGGATCGACCTGACCGGCTACTGGTACAATCCCAACATCCATCCCTTTACCGAATACCGCGCCCGGCGGAACTGCCTGCAGGAATACGCGAAGACCATCGAGCTGCCCCTTCTCATGCGCGACGATTACGGCCTGCGGCCATTCGTGCGCGAGGTAGCCGGCGATATCGCGGGCCGGTGCGTCAAATGCTACGAAATGCGCCTTTTTGAGGCGGCACGGGCCGCGAAGGAGGGCGGGTTCGACGCGTTTACGTCGTCTCTGTTCATCAGCCCCTATCAGAAGCACGAGCTGATGCGCGACGTGGCCTACCGCGCGGCGGAGGAATACGGCGTGGAATTTTATTATCAGGATTTCCGCCCCATGTTCCGCGACGGCCAGGCCCGGGCGCGGGGGCTGGGCTTTTATATGCAGAAATACTGCGGCTGCGTCTTCTCCGAGCAGGAGCGCTATCAAAAGCCCAGCCGGATCATCCCGTGAGGCAAATCAGCACCTGCCTGCCTTATGGAGCTTCCGAATGAGCACAACGGCCAGCGCAATGACAAGCGCGCTGAACGCGCCCACGCAGGTAAGCCGGATGACCAGCCTGCGGTGCGCGGCCTGACGGGCGGCCTCGCGGGCGGCTTCCTCGGCGGCCTTTTGCGCTGCCTCCTGCGCGGCCTGCTCCTCGGCCTGCCGCTGGAGCTCGGCCTGCCGTTCTTCCTCGGCCTTCTTTTCCTCTGCGGCTTTCGCTTCGGCGGCAAGCCGCTCTTTTTCTGCCTGCTCGGCCTTCGCCTGCTCTTCGGCGAGGCGGGCTTCTTCGGCTTCCTTTTCGGCCTGCTCCCGTTCCAGCCGCACCTGCTCGTCAAGATAGGTCTTCAGCAGCACGGCCAGCTGGCCGCAGATCACAGAGCCTGCGCTCTGCCCGTCGGCATACGCTGCGTCCACATTGCCGCCCGGCCCATAGGACAGGCCGTTCGTATACACGGCCAGCAGAAACGGCCGCTCGGCCCAGATGATGCCGACGTCGTTCTCCGCGCCCTCGTAGCTGCCGTATTTGTGCGCGATGGGCGTTTCATCCACGTCGAGATACGTCTTGAAATACGCGTCCGGGCAGGCAATTTTCAGGTAGTCGATCAGCTCGGGATACTGCTCCTGCCCGTCCCAGACGACCTTCAGCGTGTCCAGCATCATGCGCGTGCAGAACAGGTGGTCATAATAGTAATTCTGCGGAATCTCGTCGTCGGTCATGGTGAAATATTTGCGCATGGCCATCTTGTATTCCGGCCAGTCGCCGATGCGCCGCCAGAGGGAATACGAAAGCTCGTTGTTGGAATAGACCAGCGACTGATAGTGCGCCTCGTCCAGCGAAGCGCCCTGCGTGATCATCGTGTCCCCGGTGATCTCACCCGCGAGCTGCATATCATAATAATACAGGTTCAGCGGCAGCTTATAGGTGCTTGCGCCGTAAAGCATTTTCGTCTCGTTGAAGTCATACTGTTCGCCGGTTTCCGGCACGTAAAAGCTGATCTCGAAATTATCCCCGGTCAGCGCGTGCTCAGCGCGGAAGTCGTCCATCAGCTGCTCCAGCGTCTTCCCCGTCACATCGGGGGCCGTATATGCCTCTGCTGCCAGCGCGGGAACCGCCGTCTGCGCAAGACACGCCGCGCAGAGCAGCGCCGCCGCTGCCGCCCGGGCTTTTTTCATTCTCATATCCGCTTCTCCTTCTGCGTTTTCAAGTATCTGCATCATACCGCAACGCGGCCGGATTTGCAACCATGCACCAAACGGGCAGGCCCGGCATATGGTAGGGAAGACAGAAAACATTCTTGTCTTTGAAGGAGGGGTTTTATGAATCAACCCTGCAACTATACTGTCTCTTATACACATCTCCGAGCCCACGAGA
>ENA-OZGC01002024-OZGC01002024.1-human-gut-metagenome-genome-assembly--contig:-NODE-2024-length-9993-cov-3.376031_pt1 | contig 9993 bp, 10 predicted proteins | sample MGYA00245109_ERZ653643 | MGnify/ENA primary metagenome ERZ653643 (study PRJEB26926, sample SAMN06165107) | human gut metagenome | biome: ENVO:00009003; feature: ENVO:2100002; material: ENVO:00002003... | reverse complement strand
GGGACTGCCGCGTCAGAACCGCCGAATAATTTACGATTTCTCATCAAAAAAAGCGGCGAACACGCCGCCGGAAACGCTTGAAAAAATTGAAAACACACATCTTATTTATATCAATTTTATCTGCCAGTGAGCTTTCAGAAGCTCGAATTGCATTGCCGTTCTTTCAGTGAAATTGCCGCACGCAGCAGCGCCGCCGCTCGTTTGTGATCGCGTAATTTTTCTATCATTGCACAATCAAATTGACAAAGAGAACTATTTTTGTGTCTCCTTTTTTGACTGCCACACAGTACCTGCCGGCCACCTGACTTACATAAAAAACAGGAATGTCCACCTCGGACATTCCTGCCTGTTCCACGCAAATTGAAATTTTTTCCCGCCGCGCGCGATGGCCCGATGCGGGTTGCACGGCTCATAAGCAAGTGGTATAATGACGATGAAAACAGAATAGCACGGCAGCGGCAGGGTGTTACCAGCACCCCACCGCCTGCAGCAGGCGACCGCACCGCCCGAAGCAGCAGAGACTCTGCACCGCAGGGATATTATACCCATTTCGCCCCCCCAAGGCAAGAGAATCTTCCGCACTGCACGGGACTACTATAGCCTGTGCAGTGCTTTTTTGTTTCCAAATATCTTTTATACGAGGAGACAAAATTATGAAAAAGCGCAAGCAGAACCTTCCCCGTCCCGCCGTGCACCGTATGGAGCTTTGGTGGGCAGCCCTGCCGACTGTACCAGGCCACGTCCAGCGCGGCACCCGCCCGGTTGTCATCGTCAGCAATGATCTGGGCAACGCCTCCAGCCCTGTCGTGTCGGTAGTACCCTGTACCACTCAGCGCCACAAGCCCGCGCTGCCCACCCATGTATACCTCCGGGGTTACGGCCTTTCCAGCGGCAGTATCGCCATGTGCGAGCAGGTGATGCCACTGGACAAGTCCTGTCTGCTCCGGCACATCGGCACAGTATATGGCTGGTATGACCGGCTGGCTATCCAGCACGCTCTGGCCACGCAGCTTGGCATCGACCTCTGCATCAATCTGGCGGCATAATAGAGGCGGCATCATGCGCAGCATCAGCATGGCCTATCCAACCATTGACCTTGCGGCTACCGGCGCACACATCCGCCAACTGCGGCTGGAGCAAGGGTACTCCGTTCAGGACTTACAGGCCTATTTAGGACTCGAACATCCGCAGGCGATCTACCACTGGCAGCACGGGCGTAATCTGCCCAGCGTGGATAACCTGTATGCCTTGAGCAAGCTCTGGGGCGTCCCCATGGACAAGATCATTGTGGAACAGGCGCCATAGAGCATAATGAAGGCCGGGAATGGATCGTTCCCGACCTTCATTTTATACCATAGGTTTAATGTTTGCACGCGTCCGCCGTGGTATGCTGAACTCACATAAGGAGGCGAAATCATGGGCATTGAGAGTCAATATTTAGGAGAAATCAACATCCCGGAGGAACACCGGGCGGAATACGCGCAGCAGGCGCTGAAGCTCCTGCGGGCAGGCGGTATGGTGACAGTGGAATCGGTACAGCTATACGGACACAAGCTGTACCTGCTCTCTCCGCCGGAGCTGGACGAGGAGGACGGCAAGGCCGTCGGCCACTACAATTATCTGGACGAAAACAGCGGTGAGCGGTGGTGTCTCAACGCGAAAGACGGCTGGTTCGGCTGCGGCAAGATCATTGGAAGCTGCTACTATTCAACGATCGCCGCCGTGCACATTTTAACAACACTCTGGAGCGCCTCCTATGCCGCAACGCTCATCAACGGCTGTCTGGTGCGGGAAAAGACCTATATCAGATGGATCAACTATGTGCTGGGCACACAATATACGAACCAGCGGGCAACACAGCTGTGGGAGATCGGCAAGCTGCTCCAACTGGACGATGATTACTGGGCCCATTGCAACCCGGATCTCGGCCATTTACTGGAGGACTATCCGCCAGAGTGCGCGGACCGAGATCAGACGCTGTCGTGTCTGGCTGCCTACCATTTTGACGAGCTGTGCAGCATCCTCCCGCCCCTCACAGATGAAGATTGGGAGGAGCTAAAGCAAAGCAAAATGCTCACCATTCAAGCGATTTATGATTGAAATGCGTATTTACGGCATCGTGCCCGACGAGGGACCGCGGGTGCGCAACATCGCGCCGAGCCTCATAGCAGAGATCCTGGACGGCTGCATCCCGCAGAACTCCACGGAGTTCCGTGACGTGTACGCAGCATGGATGGAGCGGTACGCACCGGGAGCGATGCCGCCTGAGGAGTGGACGCCGGACCGTGTGCCGCCGGAGTGGGACGAGCTGTTCGACCCGGAGGGCAAGCTGTACTTCTCCAAAGACTCCGCTCTGATTGCCATGTGGCACGGGGACAGAATCCGGGTTGTGCCGAATGTATGGGGGCCGGGAACGTGGATGATGGAAGCGTTTTGGCAGCCGTCGCAGGAGCAATAAAATAAGAGCCCGGAACCCCGGCTCCGGGAAATACGAGATCTCCCTGAGAGTTGTCCGGTCTGGGAGAGAGGAGGATTCCTATGGACAATATTGTCGGATATATCTGCAGCACCCCCTGGGGCACCGTCTCGCGTACCACCCCCAGCCTTGGCTGGACGCCCGTTCTGCCTGCCATCCCCGACGGGTGGCAGGATGCCGGCACCGGCGCAGCCCCCACCGGATTCCGCATCATCGTGCGGCCCGGCACGCGTTTCCCCACCCTCTTTCCCAAGATGCCGCGCGCGGAGCTGGCGGCCGTCCACGCCCCAGACACGGAGCTCGGACGCTGGAGCCTCTGCTGGAACCACGCCAGCCAGAACTGGGAGATGCGGCGGGGAGTCGCCGCTGAGGCTGCGTTCATCCGGAGCTGCTCCACCCCCGGCCTGGCCTGGGAAGCGCTCGCAGACTACTGCTTGGAGCATTCGGACGAGCTGGACGAGCTGGCGCATACCGGCACCGCCTGGGCAGGATACCCGGACGACTGGGCGGCGGCATCAGACGAGCTGATGGACGAGCTGCTGGGGGTGCTGCTATGAGTGCGCTTGCAGACCGGCATCTGGGGGAGGCGTTCGTCCGGCTCCGCCTCCAGCTAGAGCAGCTGCCGCCGGAATATCTGCGGCTGCCCTCCCTCATCCAGGAGGCGCTCACGCAGCAGATGCCGGACTATGTGGCCGCAGTGCGGCGGCTGGAGGGAATGCTGGGGCGCGGCCTCAGCGTGGCATTGGATGAGGCGGCCTTCATCGCGGCATATGCCGCACTGGGGCTGCCGGGAGAGGGGGAAAAAGTCAAGGGTGTAAGCTTAACATTTACAGGGGATTATCATGATGATTGATGATGAGGTATCCGGCCGGTGCAGGCCGCGCTGGAGGGGCTGCTGCGGATCTGCCGGACACTCCGCAGGGAGGGGCGCGGATGAGATGGCTGCAGTTGCGCTCCATCATTCTGGGGATATGATGTATTGGGATCATGGGATCGGTTAAGTATCTGGGTTTCCCGCCGTAATGGCGGGGGGCCCGGACTTTTTTGCTTTTGAGCCGATTTTTCAGAACTGAGTGATAGAGGGAATTTTACGGTCAGTTCTGAATCATCGCTCAGAACTGACCGCAGGGCTCAACCGCAAAAGCAGACGAAAACACACAGGGGGAACGAACCCCCAGCAGCCAGCAGAAGCGCCTACAACAGGTGTTAGAGCGTCTGAGCGGCTATAGCGGCGGCAGGCGTTTATGAAAAGATCGGCGGCATGGTTTCGCGCTCAGAACTGAGCATACATCATATAAATAGATCTGCTGCTGCGTTCAGTTCTGAAAAGGCTGCCGGACTGCGCAGGTGTGCAGAAACTCAAAAACATTTTGCACGGTGTGGGGCAGCCTAACAATTGTTAGTGCTTCCGCCAAAAAGATTGAACAATTGTTAGCGTTTTTGCCTGCCAGAAAATCGGGCAGCTTTGAACTGCCCAGAGCGTCATTTTTCGGCTGGATTTTTAACATTGGGGGCGGTGGAGGGGTACAAGAAGGAAAAATTGCGGAGCGCCAACCGTGTATATTAAGGAAATGGCCGTCATTTTGCCATCATGTCATTGCCGCTTGACGGAACTAACAATTGTTAGTATAGTAAACTTAAAAAATATTCAGAGGTAACATTATGCGGCTAAAGGCGCTCATGCACGATTTATTTAAGACCTGCGGAACGAATTCGAAAACGGTTTCCGTTAATATGGGGCGAGACCAGAGTTTTCTTTCGGCTGCACTGATGCGGCCTGCTATCAGGACTGACACACTCTGCGAAATTGCTGATATAGTTGGTTATGAGGTTGTACTCCGGCCGAAGCGGTCTCCCAGCAAGAGAGCACGGAATCCGGAAGAGTTCGTGTTGGATTATGTGGACCCCAGCAATCCGGTTCCGGATGACGAAAAGGATGAGGACGAATGAAGAGAGTGGGTTATGGGCGCGTGAGTACGGCCGGACAGGCCCGCAACGGCACGAGCCTCGCGGAACAGAAGAAGCAGCTCATGGCTGCCGGTGTTGCCGAGGAGGATATCTACCTCGACGCGTACACCGGAACGAAGATGCACCGGCCACAGTTCGACGCGTGCATGGCTGCGCTGGAGCCAGATGATGAGTTCGTTGTGTGCAAGCTGGATCGATTTGCCCGTACCGCCACGGAGGGCACCGGAATTGTCAGAGACCTCGTGGAGCGCGGTATCCGCGTGAACGTGCTGAACATGGGGATCGCGGATAACACGCCCATGGGGAAGATGATGGTTACGGTCATGTTGGCGTTCGCCGAGTACGAGCGCGACATGATCGTGGAACGTACCCAGTCCGGCAAGGCTGCGCGGCGTGAGGCTGACCCGGAATACACCGATGGCCGCCCCCGCATCGAGGCTGACGAGGAGCTGCTCCGTGACGTGGTGCAGCGCCAGACGGCGGGCGAGATCTCCGCCGCTGCTGCTGCCAGCGAACTGGGGATGAGCCGGAGAACCTATTACAACAGGAGGGCCGCCTGGTGTACGGCCAACGCCGTATATCCGCAAAGGAGATAACGCAGGTGTTCCGGGGGGATATCCTTACCTGAGGAAGGAAACGGTTATGTACTATAGTAAAGAAATGACAGAAAAAGCCCGTGCCGTAATAGCCGGGGAAATCGATATTCCGTGCCCGATTGGTTGGCACACGCTGTATGAGTCGAATGTATTGTGTGCGTATGCGTGTACGCTGCTAAGGCTGCCTGATGCCGGCATTGACGCCGACGCTATCGGAGCGGAAGATATCCGTATTTTCCAGTGCGGGGTGGAACACAATATCGAGACTGTGACCGGTATAATGTATTCTCATGAAGCAGCCGGCATCACGGATGGCCGTTACGATGGCGTTGGCGGCTCCGACCTATACCGCTGGATTATTGGGTGCTGCGACGATGCCGAGAAGTGGCATCGGGCCAAGCGAGCCGGTATGCTGTACATGATGGAGAAAAAGCTCTCTGAATCCGAGAACCCGTCCACCAGATTAAAGCGCGGCTGTGGGTTCATCGTGTCCTATCCGGACCTTGTGACCGCAAAGGATGTGAGCTTGTGCATCCACGTCCCGGTGGATGCCATCGAGCGCACGGTCGAGGATATTGAAAAATGCCCATTTGATACAACATATTTGGGAGAAAAGCGTTGACATATACTATATATTTTGCTGTATGTGTATACAGCAAAAGGTTGGTCCTCCCAACCAGGGAGCTTTCGTTTCGGCGAAGGCTCCCTCTTTTTATATTTTCAGGCGCATGGTAAAAGCGGCAGGCAGACGACTTATGGCCGACTACCACCATCATCCGCATCTTGCAGGATGAAACCTACCATGGTGGCAGAAGCCCGGATGAACTTCCTTAGCTTGATCAAAGGGGGGAAAAGATCATAACAGGAGAGGGCATTCATAAGATGCCTGCACGGTGCGTGCAGGGGAGGGGAGTGCATCCGGAAGCGTCATTTTGGTGCCTTTTGCTGCGTTGGAAAGCGGCTACGCTGACAGACGGCTCTGCGCACTGGCCGGGATGCGCTCCGCTCGGACGGGGGTGCCTGACAGAAACACTCGGTCAAAACTTACGTGAGACATATTATGCACGCACAAATACTGGCAGACATGGATGCAGCTGCCGGTATTTTGCGGCAAACGAGATCAAGACCTCGTAAATATGAGAGCGTGACACGCAGATCACAAAAACTGCGTGTAAGAAATGGAAGCTGCGTCGGCGATCCGGGAGGCGTTATCAGTCGCGGGTATGGGCCAGCTCCTCCGGGCGGGGCAAAACAGTGAATTGAGTAGGAACAGGTATCCCGTCTGCCTTTTTAGGTGAGAACCCTGCAAGGCTCAGGCGGGGATAATAATTTCATGATTTTGCAAAATTCGATTGATTTAGCTAAATTGATGTGGCATTCTTAGTTTAACAAGCAAAGAGATTTAGCTAAAACGGCCAATAAGCAAAGAGTTTAACTAAATAGATGTAATACTCTTAGGTTAATGGATGGAGGTGTTTGCTATTTTATCAAACGAATTGGTGGAATTAGTGAAAACGGTCTGCGAACAGCGGGCAGAAACGCAAACGCTGGAATGCAAGGCCGCCCATACCGACTGCCCTAAGCGGCTGTATGATACGCTGTCCAGCTTCTCCAATCAGGACAGCGGCGGCGTGCTGCTGTTTGGCATCGACGAAAAGGCCGGTTTTCAGGTGGTCGGCGTTTATGACTTGCAGGATCTTCAGAAAAAAGTGACGGAGCAATGCACCCAGATGGAGCCGCCGGTGCGGGCGGTATTTACGGTGGCGGAAGTAGACGGCCGATGGATCTGCGCGGCGGAAATCCCTGCCATCGATCTCTCCGAGCGCCCCTGCTACTATCGGGGAGCCGGACGCAGCAAGGGTTCCTACATTCGGGTCGGCGACGCTGACCTGCCCATGACGGATTATGAGTTATACAGCTACGAGGCGTTCCGCCGCCATTTGCATGATGATGAGCGTTCGGTGGAGCGGGCCTCGCTCTCCATGCTGGATGGGGACAAGCTGGAGCAGTATATCCTCCGGCGCCGGGCGGACCGTCCGGGCTTTGCGCAGCTTACCAGAGAGCAGACGCTGGAAATACTGAATATCATCCGCGACGGGGAAATGACTTTGGCTGCCGTCATGAATTTCTGCCTCTATCCGCAGGGTTATTTCCCCCAGCTTGGCATTACCGCAATTGTTGTTCCGGGAACGCAGATCGGCGATACGGATACTGATTCTGCCCGCTTTACCGACAACAAGCGCATCGAAGGCACCATTGACAGGATGGTGGAGGATGCCGTCGCCTTCTGCCGCCGGAATATGAAAGTCCGCACGATCATTGATCCGGTCACAGGCACGCGGAAGGATCGGACGGAATATCCGATCAATGCCATCCGCGAGGCCGTTTTGAATGCGGTCATTCACCGAGATTATAGCATCTATACAGAGGGAACGCCTGTGCAGATCGATTTTTTTGCCGACCGGCTGGAGATCCATAGCCCCGGCAGTTTGTATGGCCGCATGACGGTGGAGCAACTGGGTGTTGCCAGACCGGATCTCCGCAACCCTGCGCTGGCCGTCATGGCCGAAGAACTGACCGGCGCGGAAAACTGGTACTCCGGAATTCCCACAATTCGCCGGGCCATGGCGGACTATGGACTGCCGGAGCCGGTGTTTGAGAACCGCCGGAATGAGTTCGTTGTCATCCTGTATAATCAGGCTGCGGCAGAGGCTGCCGCGGAGCACGGTGAGCAGGCAGACGCACCGGATCTGCTGGCGTTCTGCAAAACGCCCCGTTCCCGGCAGGAGATCGCAAATTATCTCGGGATCAAAACGGTGTTCTACGCCATGAGCCACTATGTCCAGCCGCTGCTGCGATCCGGGCAGCTGGCCATGACGCTCCCGGAATCCCCCAAAAGCCGGAAGCAGCGGTACTATGCTGTGTGATGGCGGGGCGGACCTCCAAAATTGACTGATTTCCTGCGGAGCGTACCGATATGTTGCTATTTTGCCGCAGGTTCGGTATAATTGCGTTATACAAATACCCTATATGAATTATTGAAAGTGAAGAAATTAAATAGAAACCTAAAAGGCCTTTAATATTTTCAGGTGAGAGGGAACCATATGGATGATTTCAAAAAACTCACAGAGCAACTTTTGAAAATATATATTAACGCTGAATCAGTAGATGGTTTAGATATCGAAAAATATTTTGATGAAAATATTAGTCTGATTGGAACAGGAGAACATGAGGGTTACAGGAATCTGCATGAGTTTCTGGATTCGTTTAAATTTGATGTAAAACGAAGAGGCAAAATCAAAATCGATATAAGAAATTTATGTCAGAAAGAAGAGCAGCTTGATGACAAGCATGTTCTTGTACTTGGAATGGTAGATTTTGTAGGTCTATTTGAAGATGGATCGGTCTGCTTTAAAATGAATACAAGATTTACAATTATCTATAAATGGACAGGAGATAAATGGGTAGTTCAGCATCTGCATCAATCAGTTCCAGATCAGGAACAAATGGATGGTGAAGAATTCCCTCTTTCATTGGGAAAGCAGGTGAAGGAGAACCGGCAGGCGCTTCTTGCATTAGGCACTGCCTATTACCATGTATCAAGTCTGAACTTGAAAACAGAGAAAATCGAACTCGTCAAAAGGTCAAGGGCATCAGCTATGGGTATCGAGGAAGATAGTGGAGACTGGTATCCTCAGTTTGAGATTATTAAAGAGGTGATTGCAGAGCCTTTCGTGCAGAAGTATATGTATTTTTTTGATATCAAGACCATGGCTGCGCGGCTTCGTAATAAAGAGTCAATGTCTGATGAATTCATGAAGAAGGATGGGACATGGTTTCTTTCAATGATCGTTCCACAGACCTATGATGCTGATGGAAATGTTGCATCCGTGCTTTTTGCAAATCGAGATGTGACAGACGAAAAACTGCGGGAATTAAGACAGGAGAAAGAATTACGTGAAGCTAAACTAAAGGCAGAAAGTGCAAATAAAGCAAAATCGTCATTTCTGTTCAATATGTCTCATGACATCAGGACTCCTATGAATGCAATCATTGGTTATGCAAATCTGGCGACCAGACATGTAAACGATACAGAGAAACTGAGCAGATACCTTGAAAAAATACAGGTCTGCGGAGAAGAGCTTCTGTCACTGCTCAATAATGTTCTGAACCTCGCAAGAATTGAGAATAACAAGACTGAAATGGAATACACGGTTTCAAATGTCCGCGAGAATTTTGAAAACTGTATCACCATGTTCCAACAGCAGGCAGAAAGTAAAAATCAGACGCTTTCCATGACAGAGCAGATTTTATATCCGTACGTATATATGGATGCTCCGCATGTATCTGAAATCTGTCTCAACATCATAAGTAACGCTATAAAGTATACCAATGCTGGAGGATCGATATCCTGTTATATCGCACAGACATCTTCTGAAAAAGAGGACTGGTGCAATTTGGCGATTACCGTGACGGATAATGGAATCGGTATGTCCGAAGAATTCCGGAAGCATCTTTTTGAAGCTTTTGAAAGAGAAAGCAACACTACACTCAGTCATGTTGAGGGGAGTGGCATCGGCATGGGTATTACGAAAAAACTTGTGGAACTCATGGATGGTACGATAGAAGTAAAAAGCAAGCAGGGTGAGGGATCAACTTTTACAGTGACTATACCTTGCAGGAAAGCATCAGAAGAAGATTTCCTGGTGAAGAAAAATAATGCTTTACACGATAAGAATTATTTAAGCGGCGTCCGCGTTCTATTAGTTGAAGATAATGAGATCAATAGAGAAATCGCCACAGAATTATTGACAGGAGAAGGGTGCATAGTTGAGACGGCCAGCGATGGTGTGTCATGTATTGATATGATTGAGAAGGCGGATGCTGATTATTACAAGATGGTTCTTATGGATATTCAAATGCCGATTATGAACTGTCTCTTATACACATCTC
>ENA-OZGC01002021-OZGC01002021.1-human-gut-metagenome-genome-assembly--contig:-NODE-2021-length-10029-cov-4.043012_pt1 | contig 10029 bp, 11 predicted proteins | sample MGYA00245109_ERZ653643 | MGnify/ENA primary metagenome ERZ653643 (study PRJEB26926, sample SAMN06165107) | human gut metagenome | biome: ENVO:00009003; feature: ENVO:2100002; material: ENVO:00002003... | reverse complement strand
CCATCACCTACGGCATGGCGGCTATCGCCATGTACAAAAACAACAAAAGCCAGGTGGTTTCCTGGCTGGCGTTGACCTGGTTGTTTGGCGCCGGATTCATCGGGATGGAAATCTATGAATTCCATCACCTGATCATGGAAGGCTTTGGTCCGGATCGTAGTGGCTTCCTGTCCGCGTTCTTCGCGCTGGTCGGCACCCACGGTCTGCACGTGACCTCCGGTCTTATCTGGATGGCGGTGCTGATGTTCCAGGTTTCACGTCGTGGCCTGACCAGCACTAACCGCACGCGTATCCTGTGCCTGAGCCTGTTCTGGCACTTCCTGGACGTCGTGTGGATCTGCGTGTTCTCGGTTGTCTATCTGATGGGGGCGATGTAATGAGTCATTCTACCGATCATAGCGGCGCTTCTCACGGCAGCGTGAAGAGCTACATGACAGGATTTATCCTGTCCATCATCCTGACGGTCATTCCGTTCGCCATGGTGATGAGTGGCTCCGCCTCGCATGCGGTTATCCTTGGCACCATTCTGGTGACCGCTGTGGTGCAGATCGTGGTACACCTCGTGTACTTCCTGCATATGAACAGCAAGTCCGATGAAGGTTGGAACCTGACCGCATTTATCTTCACCGTAATCATCATTGCGATCGTGGTTGTCGGCTCCATCTGGATTATGTGGAACCTGAACTACAACATGATGATGCACTAAGAGCGGCGAGTATGTTTAAGCAATACCTGCAAGTAACGAAACCAGGCATTATTTTTGGCAACCTGATCTCCGTGATCGGCGGTTTCCTGCTGGCCTCCAAAGGCCACATCGACTATCCGCTGTTCGTCTGGACGCTCCTTGGAGTATCCCTGGTGGTCGCCTCGGGTTGTGTATTCAACAACTACATCGACCGGGACATCGATCGTAAGATGGAACGGACGAAAAACCGGGTGCTGGTCAAAGGGCTGATCTCGCCAGAAGCTTCGCTGGTGTACGCCACCTTGCTGGGTATTGCTGGCTTCATGCTGCTGTGGTTCGGCGCTAACCCGCTGGCCTGCTGGCTGGGGGTGATGGGGTTCGTGGTTTATGTCGGCGTCTACAGCCTGTACATGAAACGCCACTCCGTCTACGGCACGCTGATTGGCTCACTCTCCGGCGCTGCGCCGCCGGTGATTGGCTACTGCGCGGTCACCGGTGATTTCGACAGCGGTGCGGCGATCCTGCTGGCTATCTTTAGCCTGTGGCAGATGCCTCACTCCTACGCCATCGCGATTTTCCGCTTTAAGGATTATCAGGCGGCGAATATTCCGGTGCTGCCGGTGGTGAAAGGCATTTCGGTCGCCAAAAACCATATTACGCTGTACATCGTCGCCTTTGCCGTGGCAACCCTGATGCTCTCGCTGGGCGGCTACGCCGGGTATAAATACCTGGTCGTGGCGGCAGCGGTCAGCGTCTGGTGGCTGGGCATGGCGCTGCGTGGCTATAAAGTGGCCGATGATAAAGTCTGGGCGCGTAAGCTGTTCGTCTTTTCTATCGTCGCCATCACCGCGCTGTCCGTGATGATGTCCGTTGACTTTATGGTGCCGGATTCACATAGTCTGCTGGCTTACGTGAGATAATTACGCACTCCCGTACGATCTAAAGCCCCGTATTTACGGGGCTTTTTCTTTCCTGTTTCATCATCGCTTTCTTTCTCATTTCATACTTCCCTCCCCTCCCCCCGTCGCTTTCCCGCTATCTTTCATATCAAAAAATGAGGAAAAATTGAGCCAGTACGCATCGGGCATCACTCGCGCCGCACGGTCCTGCAATGCTACCTTTCGCCGGGGCTCTTGCCCCTTTGGGAAATAATCACTACAAGGAATTGCAATGAAAGAGTTAACACTGAACGAAATGGAGTATATCTCCGGTGGCTTTAATCTGTTCGGCGCAGCCAGCGGCTTCGCCAGCTTTGTCGCCAACTCTGGCGTCGGCTTCACCTCTTTTGTTCTGACCTCCGGCACCGCATTTGCCTCCTTCGTCGGCGACAGCGCGATGGCGTTTGGTTCCTTCCTGACCGGACAGTCAAACTGGGAAACCTTTGTGACCGCCGGAAAGGAAAACTGGGGAAGCTTTGTTAACACCGCCGGCAACAGCTGGAATACTTTCGTGAATAACGCGGCCAGCGACTGGAACACCTTTCTGACCAAAGCGTCGGCCTAAGCGACGTCTATCTTAGGGCAGCGCCACTGGCTGCCCTGTTTAACCCACCAGCATCGCCTGCGCGCTATAGAGCAGATCGAGGTGATCGCGGCATAACGCTTCCAGCGAAGTGCGCGATTGATGACTGGTCAGACTCAGCGCCCCCCACCAGGTCCCTTCCCTGTCGGTTAACGGCACCGCCAGCACCAGCATGCCAATCTCAAACTCCTGCTCAATAGTGGCGTATCCCTGGCGCCGTACCTGGGCGATTTTCTCCATCAGCGACGCAATATCGGTCACCGTATAGGGGGTACGTTGTTCCCGGGTTATGCGCTGCAGGACGGTCTCACACTCTGCTTCCGGCAGCGAAGCCAGCCACAATCGCCCCCCGGCGGTACAGAAAATGGGCACCCGCTCCCCAAGCCGCACCGACGTAGAGTTGAACGGCGTATGCCGACTGCGGGCGATATAGACCAGTTCATCTTCATCCACCACCCCCACCGAGGCGTGCTCTTCCGTCCGACTGGCGATGTATTCGACAATCGGCCGTACCATGCGAGGAAACTGCGCCGAATCGACATAGGCCTGGCCAAGCCGCAGCGTCTTTGGGGTAAGCCAGTAATAGCGCCCGTCGGTTTGCAGATAGCGCTCATGCAGGAGCGTCAGCAGAAAACGTCGCGCGGCGCTTTGCGTCAGGCCGCTCATTTTCGCCGTCTGGGCGACGGTGAGCTTTGGGCAGGTTTTGGAAAAAAGCTGAATTAGCGCCAGCCCTTTTTGTAAACCGACGATCAGATCGCGTGGATGAATGGTGTTTTGCATATTCGCTCACATTTTTGCAACATCATTATCGATTTCCTGCGATTATCGCAGCGTTCGTGCGATTAACAACCGACATGTCCGAATTCTGCGTTGTCGCTCCCAGCTTCCACTGAAATACTTTCACAACATTCATTTAACAAATGAGGTTTGAAATGGTCAGTGGAACTACCCAGGTTGTCGCCGTGATTGGTCATCCGATCGCCCAGGTGAAATCGCCAGATAACTTCAACCGCTACTTTGCCGAACAGCACATGGACAGCGTCATGATCCCGGTGGATATCGTCCCGGACGCGGTGGCCGCCTACCTCAACGCCCTGCGCGGCTGGCAGAACATGACCGGCGTGCTGGTGACGGTGCCGCATAAACAACGCGCCGCCGCGCTGGTCGACGACCTCACGCCGCGCGCCCGCCGACTCAACGCCGTCAATGTGATCCGCAAGCTGGCGGATGGCCGCCTGCAGGGCGATATGCTGGACGGCGTCGGCTTTCAGCTCGCCGCCGAGGCGCAGGGTTTTCAGCCGGCAGGTAAGCAGGCGCTGCTCTCCGGTTGCGGCGGCGTCGGCAGCGCCATCGCCTGGGGACTGTGCGAGGCGGGGATCCGTCGGCTGGCCCTGCACGATCAAACCCCGGCCACCCGGCAGCGCCTGCATGACCTTCTGGCTGAGGCCTTTCCGGCGGTGCAACTGAGCGCGCTGCCAGACACCCTTTACGGCCTCGATCTACTGGTTAATGGCTCACCGGCCGGCATGGCCGGATTTGATGAGCTGCCTCTACCGCAGGCGCTTCTGGATACGCTCGACAGCACCACTCATGTGGCCGACGTTGTCACCGCCCCGGTGATGACGCCGTTGCTCACTTTCGCCGCCGCCCGTGGTTGCAAAGTACAGACCGGGCCGGAAATGGCGCTGGCGCAGATGAGGCTGATGGGCCAGTTTATCGGCGCCATCCCGCAGGCGCAGGGAGCGGCGGCATGAAGAGCTGGGATGTGATCGTCATCGGCAGCGGCGCGGCCGGTTTTGCCGCCGCGGTCACCGCCTGCTGTAAAGGGCTGTCGGTGCTGATGCTGGAGAAAGCCGGCCAGTTCGGCGGCACCTCGGCCATCTCCGGCGGCGCCGTGTGGCTGCACGATACCGACCAGGCGCGCGCCGAGGGCAAAAGCGGTAGCGCCGAGGCGATGAAAACCTACCTGCGAACCATTATCGGCGAGGGCCAGTACCGCGAAGATCTTGCCGAAGCGTTTGTCAGCGCCGGGCGGGAGGCGCTGGCCTTTCTCGAGCGTGAGGGGGCAGTAAAGTACAGCCTGCGTCCGCTCTCGCCCGATTACTATCCGGATGAACCCGGCGCAGTCGACGTCGGTCGTGCGCTGGAGGTGGTGGAGTATGACGGCCGTGAACTGGGGGACGCGTTTCGCGACCTGCGTTCACCGCCGCCGGGGATGCTGCTGTTTGGCGGGATGATGGTCAACCGCGTCGATATTCAACATTTTCTCGACATGCGCCGCTCGCTGCGCTCCCTGGCCCATTGCACCCGGCTGCTGCTGCGCTATGCCCGCGACCGGGTGAAGTACCCTCGCGGTACCCGCCTGGCGATGGGCAATGCGCTGATTGCCCGCATGGCGACTACGGCGCTGCGTAAAGGCATGAGCCTGCGGCTGAATGTCAATGTTCTGACGCTGTGCGAAGCGCAAGGCGCGGTCCGCGGGGTGGAGATTGAGTATCAGGGGCAAAGAGAGACGCTGCACGCCCGCCGCGGGGTGGTACTGGCCGCAGGCGGCTTCGCCGCGGGCGCGCTGGCGGCGTGGCGCACCGCGGCTTCCCGGCGCGATGGCTCATGCTGCTGGATCAGGCGGTACTCGGCGTCAATCACCGCCACTTCGCGCTGAATATCTTCCCTGAGCAGCAGCGGGGCCTGCAGCATCTCCTGTAGACGCGCGACACCGTCAGCCAGAGCATCGGCGGCAACCTCGAAAAAGAACGCGCTATGGCGAGCCAGGGTGGTGGCATTCACGCTTCCGCCCTGGCGCTGCACCCAGCCCATCAGTCGGTCATCATCCTGGTAGCGCTCTCCGCCGTAAAACAGCAGATGTTCCAGCAGGTGCGCCAGCCCAGGGAAGCGCGACGGTTCGTGGTGGCTGCCGGCGGCGACCCGCGCCAGGGCAGCCGCGCGATCCGCCTGCGGCTGATGGACCAGGGTGGCCTGCAGGCCGCCCGGCAAAGTGACGGTGCGGGTCGCCAGCGTCATTACAGGTCCCGGGTTTGGAAGATCAGCTGCGAGCGGGTACGGTTGCGGAACTGCAGCTGGCTGACTTTTATGTCGCTGCAGGCCGCTTCGCGCCGGGCCTCGAGGATTTTGTGATGATGCGGGGATTTGCTGCACACCGGGTCGGCGTTATCGGCGCTGCCGGTCAGCATAAAGGCCTGGCAGCGGCAGCCGCCGAAGTCCTTCTCTTTTTCATCACAGGAGCGGCACGGCTCCGGCATCCAGTCATACCCGCGGTAGCGATTGAAGCCGAATGAGTCATACCAGATCGATTCCAGACTCTGCTCCAGCACCGACGGAAACGCCACCGGCAGCTGGCGCGCGCTGTGGCAAGGCAGGGCGGTGCCTTCCGGGGTGACGCTGAGGAAAATCGATCCCCAGCCGCCCATGCAGCCTTTCGGCCGCTCTTCGTAATAGTCCGGGGTGACGAACAGCAGGTTGGTGAGGTTGCCGCTGGCGGCCATTTTCTGCCGGTAGTCAGCGACCACCTGCTCGGCGCGGGCGATCTGTTCCCGGGTCGGCAGCAGCCCTTCGCGATTAAGAAACGCCCACCCGTAGAACTGGCAGGTGGCCAGCTCAACGTCATCGGCTTCCAGCTCAATGCACAGCTCGATAATTTTATCGAGCTGGTCGATGTTGTGCCGGTGGAGAACGAAGTTGAGCACCATCGGGTAGTCGCGCGCTTTCACGGCTTTGGCCATGGCCAGCTTCTGCTGGAAGGCTTTTTTGTTGCCGGCCAGCGCGGCGTTGAGCACTTCATCGCTGGCCTGGAAGCTAATCTGGATATGGTCCAGCCCGGCCTCGCTGAAGGCGTCCAGTTTGCTCTCCGTCAGCCCTATCCCGGAGGTGATCAGGTTGGTATAGAACCCGAGGTCGCGCGCGGCGCGGATCAGCTCCGGCAGATCTTTACGGGTCAGCGGCTCGCCGCCGGAAAAGCCCAGCTGAACGCTGCCCATCGCCCGCGCCTGGCGAAAGACCTCGATCCATTGTTCGGTGGTCAGCTCCTTATCCTGCCGGGCGAAGTCCAGCGGATTGGAACAGTAGGGACACTGCAGCGGGCAGCGGTAGGTCAGCTCCGCCAGCAGCCACAGCGGCGGATTGACGGTGGGTTTACTCTGGCTCACGGCAGGTGATCCACTTCTGTTGACAGGCGATCTGCAGGAACTCGATGACGTCGTCATCGACGCCGCCGGCTCCCGGGAAACGTTCATTAAGCATGGCGATAATCGCCGCGACGTCGCGCCGGCCATCGACCAGCTCGAGGATCGCCGCGGCGGTCTCATTGAGTTTGGCCATACCCTCCGGATAGAGGATCACATGGCTCTCCTGGGCGGCTTCCCACTGCAGTCGGTAGCCGCGACGAAAGGCAACTATGGACGTTTTCTGCATGATTACACCAGTCGGGTCGTGTGCCAGGCCGCCTTGTCGGTGACCGTGTGATAGGGCGGGCGCTGCAGGGCATAGGCCATGGTCATGGCATCGAGCATCGACCACAGAATGTCGAGCTTAAACTGCAGGATCTCCAGCATCCGGTTCTGTTTTTCAGCGCTGTCGCAGTAGGCCTTCGCCAGCGCCAGGCCATGCTCAACGTCGCGATTGGCCTGGCTCAGACGACTGCGGAAGTAAAAGTAGCCTTCCTCTTTGATCCATGGATAATGCTGCGGCCAGCTGTCGAGGCGCGACTGATGGATCTGTGGGGCGAACAGCTCGGTCAGGGAGCTGCAGGCCGCCTCCTGCCAGCAGGCGCGACGAGCGAAATTAAGATAGGCATCCACCGCGAAGCGCACGCCGGGCAGCACGTGACGCTCGCTGAGCAGATCGTCGCGGCTCAAACCGACCGCTTCCCCCAGCCGCAGCCAGGCTTCAATCCCGCCGTCCTCGCCGTGGCTGCCGTCGTGGTCGAGGATCCGCTGCACCCATTTGCGCCGGGTCTGCGCATCCGGGCAGTTGGCCATAATTGCCGCGTCTTTCAGCGGAATAGTGGTCTGGTAATAAAACCGGTTCGCCACCCAGCCCTGAATTTGCTCGCGGGTCGCGTCGCCGTTATGCATGGCGATGTGGTAAGGGTGGTGAATATGGTAGAAGGCGCCTTTAGCCCGCAGAGCCTCTTCAAAGGCCTGCGGCGACAGCGTGTCAGTGATCAGCATGCGGTATCCTGAAGGGTGATTGCCATCCCGTCCCAGCTCACTTCGATCCCCTGTTGCGTTAGCGCCTGGCGCTGGGGAGACTGCTCGTTAAGGATCGGGTTGGTGTTATTAATATGAATGAGAATTTTGCGTTTTGCCGGCAGAGAGGCCAGCAGGGCCATCATCCCGTGCTCGTCGCCGAGCGCCAGGTGGCCCATATCGCGGCCGGTATTGCGCCCGACGCCGGCGGCCTGCAGCTCGTCATCCTGCCAGACGGTGCCATCGATCAGCAGACAGTCCGCTTTTTGCAGCCACGGTAGCAGGGCTTCATCCGGCTCACCCAGCCCCGGGGCATAGAACAGCGTCTGCCCGTTGCGGCGGTTTTCGATAAACAGCGCCACGTTATGACCCGGCAGCGGCCGGTCGCGATACGGCGAATAGGGCGGCGCGTTGCTGGCGATAGGCACCGCGGTAAACTGCAAATCAGGACAGGCGTCAACGGTAAAAGGCTGCTGCGGAGCGATGGGATGATGCACCAGGCCGCCGTTCCAGTGCCGCAGCATGGTAAACACCGGGAAGCCGGTGGAGAGATCCTCATGAACCTCCGGGGTGCACCAGACCTGATGTGGGCAGCCTTCCCGCAGGCTCAGCAACCCGGTGGTGTGGTCGATCTGGCTGTCGGTGAGAATAATGCCGCCGATATGCGTTCCGCGCAGTACGCCGGCTTTATTTAACTCGGGGGTATGGGCAATCTGCTGGCTGATATCCGGCGAGGCGTTGCACAGCACCCACTCTTTACCGTTGTCGCTGACGATAATTGACGACTGGGTGCGGGGGGCAGCCTGAATGGTGCCATCGCGCAGACCCTGACAGTTGGCGCAGTTGCAGTTCCATTGCGGGAAACCGCCGCCGGCGGCGGAACCGAGGACTTTAATGAACATGAAGACGGACCGGGTAATGAATGAAGGTGCCCGCGCGAACGGCGGGCGGGGCGATTAACGGTTAGAAATGTACAGCGTCACTTCCAGACCGAGACGTAAATCGATAAAAGCAGGTTTCTTCCACATGTTTTGTTCCTCTTAAAAATGACTACAGGCCTCACGGATAATGGTGGATCTGTGATGGCTGCCGCATATTGCGCTTCACCGGGAGAGAGATCAACCCGGAATCTGTAAGGAATTAACTTTATGTTTACAATATAACCTATTGTTGCCAAACATTTTTTAATACCCGTAGCCAGTTCCGCCACAGCAGCTTATCCAGCACCAATTGATCATAGCCGCTAGCGCGCAAGGTATTGATAAGCCGCGGTAAGCCGGCCACATCGCCCAGCTCGTCCGGCAGGGTGATGCCGTCAAAATCCGAGCCAAGGGCCACATGATCCTCACCCATTATGTTAATAAGATAGTCGATATGCCGGACAATGGTGGTTAAGGGCGTGTCGCTATCGCGCCGGCCGTCGGCGCGCAGGAAAGCATTGCCGAAATTGACGCCCACCACGCCGCCGCTGTCGCGGATCGCCCGCAGTTGCTGGTCGGTCAGATTGCGCGGCTGCGGGCACAGGGCGTGGGCATTGGAGTGGGTGGCCACCAGCGGTGACGTTGAGTGATGGGCGGTATCCCAGAACGCTTTTTCATTCATATGAGACACGTCAATCTGCATCTTCAAGGCATTGGCCTGCTTAATCAGATCGATACCTGACGCAGTCAGTCCAGGCCCAGTGTCCGGGCTACCGGGAAACGAACCGTTAACGCCGCTGCCGAAGCGGTTCGCAATGTTCCAGAACGGACCAATGCTGCGGACCCCGGCGGCATAAAAGGCCTGCAGGTCGCGGCCCTCGCCATCAAAACCTCCGGCACCCTCAATATGCGCCACCATCGCCAGTACCTTATCCTCGCGGCAGCGTTCGATATCCGCCGCGCTCAGACACAATCTCAAGCGTCCAGCGGAGTGGGCGATAAGTTGCTTCAAGATGGCCAGTTGCTGCCAGAGGATATCGATCGGATCCCATCGTTGGCTGGCGTATTGCGGCGTCATACGGGCAATATATTCCTGCGGTGGCACGAATAGCGCGAATAGCCCGCCGGCAAATCCGCCTTGCAGCATGCGCGGATAGTCGAGATGGCCGTTCTCAATCCCGGCAAAGAAGGCGCTCACCGGATCCTCGCGATGGTGAAGCCAGAGATTCAGCAGCAGGTCATTGTGACCATCAAAAATCGCCATAGCGGGTTCCTGCGTTCTTAAGTGGTGAAAAATGCCTGCCACGGTAACGGATTTATCTCCCGGGGCAAGCATAAATTCACATACCCGCAACAATTGCCAACCTCGACTTTGTATCACACTGTATCTCGCGGCGCAGCGCTGACATTAAGAGATAAAAATGGCCCCGGTCGGGCACATGGCGGATACAAATTTCCGTTTTACTGGTCACGTACTCTCTTGATGACGATAAAAGGTGAGAAAACGATGAACAGATTATCCCTGATCCGCTATACCAGCGCCGTGGCGCTGGGGTTATCCACCCTGTGGTCCGCCGCCGTTTGCGCCGCTGAAGACGCGGGGGCGTTCGACAAGATCCAGCAGATCCGCGCCGGCGACCTGAATATTGGCCTGTCTCTTATACACATCTCCGAGCCCACGAGACTACGCTGCATCTCG
>ENA-OZGC01002019-OZGC01002019.1-human-gut-metagenome-genome-assembly--contig:-NODE-2019-length-10049-cov-6.070542_pt1 | contig 10049 bp, 6 predicted proteins | sample MGYA00245109_ERZ653643 | MGnify/ENA primary metagenome ERZ653643 (study PRJEB26926, sample SAMN06165107) | human gut metagenome | biome: ENVO:00009003; feature: ENVO:2100002; material: ENVO:00002003... | reverse complement strand
TCCTCAGCGACCGTAGGGAGCGATAACTCCTTAACTCCTTTAACTTCTGAGCTTGTGAAACTTGAATCAATTATATTCATATATTTTTATTTTTTGCCCTTTTTCTTGTTTTTATCCTCTTTTTCTTTGTCCTTGCTCTTTTTCTTAATGCCCAGCAGGTCGCGAAGATTGAAGAAGTCTTTCTTCATGATGAGACCCACACCCTGGGTGTTCAGACTGTTGCGTGTGAAGTAGCGGTCGTTGGTCTGATTGTAGACGTGAATCGAGAGGTTGCCGTTAGGGAAGATGAGGTAACGCAGGTCGAAGTCGCCGATGAAGCTCTGTGTGGCGTTGGCGTTGTCGCGATAGCCAAACTGTCCGTTGAAGAGCAGACGGTTGTTGAGCAGTCGTCCGCTCAGAATGCCTTCGTACTCTGCATTGTTGAATCCCTCGTTGCCTGTCGAGATGTTGGCTCCGAAGTTCCAGTTGCTGCTGTTGACGAAGCTCGACAGCACGTTGTTGATCTGCTGAGAAATGGTTCCGCTCAGCAAACTCTGCATCGCCAGTGAGGTCTGACTCTGTTGAGATGCGTCCTCGCTTGTCTGGTTGTTCTTGGTCTGCGTGTAGAATCGTCCTATACCGAGGAGATAGAGCACCTGCTGGTTCATCTCTTCCTGCGAGTTGATGACGGAGTAAATCATCTGTTTGGCGTCACTGTTTACCGTTGGCAGGTCCATGGAGAAGTCTACCTTCGGAGCGCCTGGTGTGCCGGTGATGTCCATGAGGCAGTCTACACGGATGTTGTTGCTGGAGAAGGAGCGTCCGATGTTAAGATCGCTCAGCGGCACTCCGTTTACGGTGTATTTGGCCTGTAGATTGAGCGGAGCGTTATAGGGGTCGCCTCCGAAGGCGATAGTGCCTCCGGGCTGGAAGTCGAAGTCTTTCTTGATGATGTTCTGGATGGTGAGTTTATACTGTCCGTGATCCACCACGTAGTTGCCAAACATGTCGAGTCCGCCCTTGTTGTAGTAGTTGGCTCTGATCACTCCGTTGCCGTTGAGGGTGATGTAGTCGCCTGTCTGGTCGTCCATCATCAGCTTGAGTGTGAGGTTGGGGTTGGTGTTGACGAGGAAGTTGATGCGCATGTCCGACGAGAAGTCTGAGCTGCTGTCTTTCTTCTTGTTCTTGTCGCTGTCGGGCGAATAGGGTCTATAAATATAAGGTGTGGCGTCGTTCCAGTGGATGAAACTTCCTGCGCTGATGGCGTCGGGGCTTGCCACATTGTAGACGAAGATGGAGTGGGGCTCTGGAGTCGCATCGATGTCGATGATCGTCTCGCCGCTCTTGCCGTGAATGCCCACGGTGCCGGTGGCGAAGACAGTTCCATAGAACGTGTCGTCGCCAAACTCGTGTGTGTCGAAGCCTAAGAAGTTGTTGGCGTCGATGTCGAGGTCGTAGCTCAGGCGGGTGAGGTGCTTGTGGTGTATTCCTCCTCTGATGAGCGCAAAGTGGCTGTGCTTGCCGTTGTAGTGGCTGTCGTAGATGGAGTCGCCTTCAAACTGGATGTCGTCGGGAATGGCGTGAGCGCGCAGATGGTTGAAGGTGTAGTCGGTGCCGAGCTGTTTCATGTGCATCCTGCCGTGCGCCACGACGTCGCCCACGAGGTTGATGTTCTTCAGGTCGCCCACGACGTTGAGCTTGCCCTTGCACCATGCCTCCACATTGTTCAGGAAGCTGCCGCAGAAGTTCTCCATGAACTTCAGGCTTGTGTTGTGAGCCTCGATGCCCAGGTCTATGTAGTTGCGCTTGGGCGATACGTATCCGTTGATCACGGTGAGGTGCTCGGGCCCGTCCTCTGCCGTTGCGTCGATGTTGATTTGTCCTTCCTGGTTGTCGTAGGCTGCCTTGGCATGAAGGGTTCCCAAGGGGCCGTTCTCGAAGACAAAGTCCTTGACGTCGAGGTTGGCGTAGGCCTCCGGAGTCTGGAAGATAGACTTCACCACGGCCTTGCCCGAAGCTTTTCCGGCAAAGTCGACCGAGTGGAAGTTGACCAAGTTGAGGATATAGGCAACGTCGACATCCTTCAGGTCGGCTACGATGGAGTCGGAGGCCTGGGGTGTGGCTTTTCCGTTGATGATGATGTGCTGGTCGTCATGCGAGAAGTTAAGCATGTCGACGGTCAGTTCATTCTTTCTGTATATGATGTCGGCAGGGTTGAGAAGCCATTTTTTCTCTCCGAGCATGATTTCTGAAGGGTTCACCGTGACGTGGACACCCGTAGCTCCGTTGTCGGAAGTGAAGAACTGTGTTCTGGCGTCAATCTTTCCCGTGATGGGCAGTTTGCTCGACTGGTTGGCATAATAGAGCAGAGTGGACAGGTTGTTGTCGGCTGCCGCTGCGCGTAGCCTGTAGACTGGAGCTTTCTCGTAGGGAAGTCCCTGGCTGATGCGTGCTTCCATCCTGAGTGAGTCGCCTATGGTGTTGAGTTCGATGTTGGCATCATGGAATGCTGATCCATCCCAACTGAAGTTGGGCGCATTGATGTAAAGATTGACGTTCTTCTCGGCATCTGAGATGTTGCCGTTGATGTGTACGGGCAGGCTGAGCGACAGGGGCAGTCCGAACATGCGCTGCAGCACTTCGGCAGAGGTGATGTTGGCCTGCAGGGTAAAGTCGTTGTAGCCCTTGGCTGCATGCTTGCTGATTCCGGGAATGGTAGGCAGCTTGTCGGCTACTAATCGCATGATGCTTCCATAGATTGTGGTCAGGTCGTATTGGCCACGTGCATAGAGACTTACGAAGGGCGCTTCTACGTCGAGATGACCTTCCTTGCCCTTGTTGTTGGCGCTGATGCTGATGTTGTCGAGACTGTAGGAAGGGTCGTGCATCTTCATGCCCAAGACTGTGGGACGGAGATGGTTGATGGCTGCATCGAGCGCATACAGGCGCGAACCTAAATGGTAGTCGCCCTTGACGGACAGGTTGACGTTAGGGTCGGCGATGGAGGCTGTTCCGCGGAGGGCCTTCATGTCGTAGTCGCCATCTATTTCGATGTTGTGGAAGTCGTAGTTGCCATAGTCAAATCGAGCTATGTTGCCCTTGGCAAAGATGTGCTTCATGGAGCCATGAGCGTCGATTTTGGCTACTACGGTTCCCAACTTGCGGTTGTCGAGAATGCGACCCAAGTTCACGCCACGGGTGTCAACAGAAGCCTTGATGCGGTCATCGTTTTTGACGGCCTGCAGGCTTATGTTGCCAGCATCGGTCTCTATGTTGCCCTTGGCAGAGAGGACCTTTTCGTAGCCCTTGGCCTTGCCGGTAAGGTGGATGGTGCCCAAACGCTGGATTTCCTTTGGTATTTTCACCTTGCTGCCTAAGTTCTCGGCCAGGAATTCCACGCCGGCAGGGCTGAGGTTCAGGTTGGCGATGTCGGCATTCCAGACTGGATGGCTGCTTGCATGGCTGTAGCTGCCCCGTGCCTGAAGATTGATGCTGCCGCTGCCTGTACGGAGGTTGAGCGAGGGGACGGATATTGACTTGGCTGTTCCCGAGAAACGGGAACTGACAAACACCGCATCGTCGAAATGGCGCAAAGCCGGCACCAGACTTGCCACGTCGGCAAAGGTGAGCTTCGACTGTTGGATGCCTCCCTCGAAGCGCAGGCTCTCAGGAATGAATCTCTTGCCCTCAAAGCGATAAGTGGCCTTCAGGTCGTCGAGCACCAACTCGGAGCGTGGCATGAGCAGACGGAACTCCTTGAGTGTGGCTTTCTGCCTGTCGGCTTGCAGCTTGAAGTGAAGTGACTGTAGTTTGAAGCCTGATTCGTCCTTAAATGATAACTTCTTGAGCAACAGGTCGATGCTGTTGTCGGTTACATGATTTAACAGGATGTGTGACGAGAGTTCGCTCACCCTGATGTGCTGGGGCGAGAAGATGCCGCTGCGGGGAGCCACGTCGCGCTGGTTGTAGGCGATGGCGCCTCGGCGGATGATGAGACTTCCGATGTGCAGGTCGAGTGGCTTGTGCTGGGTGGTGTCCTTGGAAGCCAACGAGTCAAGTACAAACTGAAAGTTGGCTGGGCTTTTGGCTGTCTGGCGGTAGAGGTTGGCACGCAGACCGAAGATTTGCGCAGACGAGACGGAAATTTTGCCCTGTGTAGCAGCCATGTAGTCTATCTTGGCCGACAGACGGCTGGCATAAATGAGGCTGTCGCCCTGCTGGTCGTACATCATCACGTTGTCGATGATGATTCGGTTGAAGAAGCCCAGATTGACTTTTCCTACTTCCACCTTGGTGCCGAATTTGTCGGCAAGAGCCTCTGCCACCTCTTTGCCCAAGAAGGTCTGTACTGATGGCAAGTGCATCAGTACGATGAGCAGCAAATAGAGGACGATAAGTGTCCAGATGATGCCGTTACATATATGTTTGAACTTCTTCAAATGTGAATAATTTTTGAAAATTGGTACAAAATTACATTATTTTTGCGTCAAAATCGAATAAAACTACAGAATTTCTTTTCCCACTCACATTTTTTTGCTATTTTTGCACCACTATTCAGCCCTTTTAAAGGAAAATCAGTAATAAAAATACCATCAGCAGATAAGAAATAGAAAGACGGCATCATCGCGCTTGCCGAACCATGCAAAAAAGTGAGAATATAAAGTATAATAATAAAAATATAAAAAGTTTATGTAGTTATGGCAGATGTAATCAAGTTACGTAAAGGACTGGACATCAACCTGAAAGGCAAAGCCTCCATGGATGTGACGCTGCAGGTGAAGCAGGCTGAGGAGTATGCTCTCGTGCCTGATGCTTTCGTGGGCGTTACTCCTAAGGTGGTTGTGAAGGAAGGTGTTCATGTCAATTCGGGCGATGCGCTGTTTGTCAACAAAGCATGTCCTGAGGTGAAGTTTGCCTCGCCCGTGAGCGGTACTGTGACCGCCATAGAGAGAGGTGAGCGCAGAAAGGTGCTCTGTGTGAAGGTGAAAGCCGACGCTGAGCAGCAGGCTACCGATTTCGGTAAGAAGAATGTGGATGTTTTGGACGGAGAAGCTGTAAAGAATGCCTTGCTTGAGGCAGGTCTCTTCGGATACATCAACCAGTTGCCTTATGCTGTGTCCACTACTCCCGACACCAAGCCTAAGGCAATTTTTATTTCTGCACTTCGCGACATGCCTTTGGCTTCTGACTTCGAGAAGGAACTCGAAGGGAATGAGGATGCTTTCCAGGCTGGTTTGACAGCCTTGAGCAAAGTGGCTAAAGTCTACTTGGGTGTTGGCATCGATCAGCATAGCCGTGCGCTTGAGGAGGCAAAGAATGTGGAGGTCAATGTGTTCGACGGTCCTTGTCCTGCTGGTAATGTAGGAGTACAGGTCAACCATATCGACCCGGTCAACAAGGGCGAGGTGGTATGGACAGTAGACCCATCGGCTATCATCTTCTTCGGTCGTCTTTTCCTTACTGGCAAGGTGGATCTTCGCAAGAAGGTGGCTGTGGCAGGAAGCGAGATAAAGACTCCCGGTTATGCTGAGGTCTTGGTAGGAACACCTTTGAACGCTTTTGTGGCCGACCAGTTGAAAGCTACTGAACATGTACGACTTATCAATGGCAATCCTCTTACAGGCGTGCAGACTGATATGGCAGGCTTCGTAGGCGGACATACATCTGAGATAACTGCCATCCCTGAGGGCGACGACAAAGACGAGATGCTGGGCTGGATTCTTCCACGTACCAGTCAGTTCTCTACATCACGTTCTTATTTCTCCTGGCTCTTTGGCAAGAAGAAGGAGTACGACCTGGATGCCCGCGTGAAGGGTGGCGAGCGCCACATGATCATGAGTGGCGAGTACGACAAGGTGTTGCCAATGGACATCTTTGGAGAGTACCTCATCAAGGCCATCATTACCGGCGATATCGACAAGCAGGAGCAGCTCGGAATCTATGAGGTGAGTCCTGAGGACTTTGCCGTAGCTGAGTTTGTAGACAGTTCTAAGCTCGAGCTCCAGAAGATAGTACGCGATGGCTTGAACACCTTGCGTAAGGAGAATGCTTAATTGTAATAATGAATAAAAAAATGAGTGCATTAAGAAATTATCTCAACAAGATAAAGCCCAACTTCCAGAAGGGAGGTAAGCTTCATGCCTTCGAGAGTGTCTTTGATGGCTTCGAGAGTTTCCTGTACGTGCCTAACACGACAGCGAAGAGTGGAGCACACATTCATGACGCCATTGACTCGAAGCGCATCATGAGCTTTGTGGTAATCGCCCTGATTCCTGCTTTGCTTTTCGGTATGTATAATGTGGGTTACCAGAACTATCAGGCAGCCGGAACATTGGCAACAGCCAGTTTCCTCGAGGTTTTCGGTTTCGGATTCTTGGTTGTCCTTCCCAAGTTGCTCGTCAGCTACATTGTGGGTCTCGGCATTGAGTTTGCCTGGGCACAGTGGAAGCACGAGGAAATCCAGGAAGGCTATCTCGTCAGCGGTATCATCATCCCATTGATCATTCCTGTCACTACACCGCTCTGGATGCTCGCCCTGGCTTGCGCCTTTGCTGTTATCTTCTGCAAGGAGATCTTCGGTGGTACGGGTATGAATATCTTCAATGTGGCTGTAGGTGCCCGTATGTTCCTCTTCTTTTCATATCCATTGGCTATGAGTGGTGATAAGGTTTGGATTGCCAAGGATTCCATCTTTGGCCTCGGCAACACCTTGGCAGACGGATTCACAGCGGCTACTCCGCTCGGTCAGTTGGCTCAGAACATTACGCCAACAGCTAATCTCAGCGATGCCATCACAGGTTTCATCCCTGGCTGTATCGGTGAGACATCCGTCATCGCCATCGCCATCGGTGCCGTTATCCTTCTCTGGACAGGTATCGCATCTTGGAAGACCATGGGTTCTGTATTCGCAGGCGGTATCGTGATGGCGCTCATCTTCCAGGCGCTCGGTATGACTCCTATCGCCTGGTACGAGCACATCGTCCTGGGTGGTTTCTGCTTCGGTGCCGTATTCATGGCTACCGACCCTGTCACCTCAGCCCGTACCGAGAAGGGAAAGTACTTCTATGGATTCTTCATTGGAGCCATTGCTGTCATCGTGCGTGTGATGAACCCAGGTTATCCAGAGGGTATGATGCTCGCCATCTTCTTCGGCAATATGTTTGCTCCACTCATCGACTACATCGTAGTACAGAGCAACATCTCTCGCCGTGCTAAACGTGCTATTAAATAATGTAAGGAGGAATGTAGATATGAAGACAAATTCAAATTGCTATACTATTATCTATTCGGTTATCATCGTAGTAATCGTGGCATTCCTGCTCGCGTTTGTGTCTTCTTCGCTGAAGCCAACACAGGATGCTAACGTGGCGCTGGATACTCAGAAGCAGATTCTGAACTCACTCAACCTCCGCGACCTCGACAATGCAACTGCCGCTGCCAAATATAAAGAGGTGGTAAAGGGAGATTCTGTGACAAAGGATGGAGATAAGTGCTATAAGTGTGTGATTGATGGTCAGAAGAAGACCGTATACCCTGTAAAGGGTATGGGTCTCTGGGGTGGTATTTCAGGCTTCATCGCCGTAGATGCCGATAACAATACCATCTATGGAGTATATTTCAATCATGAGGGCGAGACAGCCGGACTCGGTGCAGAAATCAAGGACAACCTGAAGTGGCAGCAGAAGTTCCAGGGTAAGAAGATTCACAAGGATGGCGTACAGGGCATCGCGCTCGGCGTAGAGAAAGGCGCTCCAGCAGACGACCCAAACAATGTGGATGCCGTGACAGGTGCTACATTGACATCCGACGGTGTGGATGCTATGCTCAAGGAAGGTCTTGCTAAATTCATTAAATAATTAAGCAATATTATGGCATTATTTAGTAAACAAAATAAAGAGGCATTCATCAAGCCATTGAACGGCGACAACCCTGTGCTCGTTCAGGTGCTTGGTATCTGTAGTGCCTTGGCTGTTACTTCACAGTTGAAGCCAGCCATTGTGATGGGACTTGCCGTTACCATTATCACGGCATTCTCCAACGTGATTATTTCTATTATCCGCAACACCATTCCTCAGCGAATACGTATCATCGTACAGCTGGTGGTGGTTGCAGCCCTGGTAACCATCGTGAGCCAGGTGCTGAAGGCTTTCGCTTACGACGTGAGCGTGCAACTCTCTGTGTATGTGGGTCTGATCATCACCAACTGTATCCTGATGGGCCGTTTGGAGGCATTCGCCATGATGAACAAGCCTTGGCCTTCATTCCTCGATGGTGTGGGCAACGGTTTGGGTTACGCCCTCATCCTTGTGATTGTGGGTGCAGTTCGTGAACTCCTGGGCCGCGGATCATTGCTCGGTTTCCAGCTGATTCCTGAGGGAGCTTACAACTTCGGATATGTTAACAACGGTATGATGACCATGCCTGCCATGGCGCTGATTCTCGTTGGATGTGTAATCTGGGTACATCGTGCCTTTATTTATAAGGAGGAAAAGTAAGATGGAGCACGCTATTAGTTTGTTTTTCCGTTCGATTTTCGTCGACAACATGATCTTCGCCTACTTCTTGGGTATGTGCTCTTATCTGGCAGTTTCCAAGAATGTGAAGACCTCTTTGGGCTTGGGATTGGCTGTAACCTTCGTGTTGCTCATCACCGTGCCTGTAGATTATCTTTTGCAGACCAAGGTGCTCAGCGCTGACGGAATTCTGGGTGTGGATCTCACTTATTTGAGCTTCATCCTCTTCATCGCCGTCATCGCCGGTATTGTGCAGTTGGTCGAGATGGTGGTAGAGAAGTTCTCGCCCTCGCTCTATGCAGCCTTGGGTATCTTCCTGCCTTTGATAGCCGTTAACTGTGCCATCATGGGTGCATCGCTCTTCATGCAGCAGCGCATCCTGATGGAGCCTACCAATACTCAGGCTATTACCTCTGTATGGGATAGCATCGTTTATGCCGTAGGTTCCGGTCTGGGTTGGACTCTCGCCATCGTTCTGATGGGAGCCATCCGCGAGAAGATGCAGTATTGCGACGTGCCAAAGCCATTGCAGGGACTCGGCATCACATTTATCACAGTAGGCCTCATGGCAATGGCTATGCTTTGCTTCTCAGGCTTGAAAATCTAAAATAGGAGGACTATAGATATGGGTAATACATCATTTATATTGGCTAGTATCGGAGTTTTCCTCGTGGTGATTCTCCTGCTGGTTATCATCCTGCTCGTGGCTAAGAAGTATCTGAGCCCTAGCGGAAATGTAAATATCGTAATCAATGGCGACAAGACCATCAACGTGCCTCAGGGCAGCAGTTTGATGACTACGCTGAATGAGAACGGCATCTTCCTGCCTTCTGCCTGTGGCGGTAAGGCAAGCTGTGGCCAGTGTAAGGTTCAGGTGCTTGAGGGCGGTGGCGAGATTCTCGATTCTGAGAAGCCTCACTTCACCCGCAAGCAGATTAAGGACCACTGGCGTCTGGGATGTCAGTGCAAGGTGAAGGGCGACCTGAAGATCAAGGTGCCTGAGAGTGTGATGGGCGTGAAAGAGTGGGAGTGCGAGGTTATCTCCAACAAGAACGTTTCATCATTCATCAAGGAGTTCAAGGTGGCTCTGCCTCCAGGCGAGCACATGGACTTCGTTCCGGGTTCTTATGCTCAGATTAAGATTCCTGCATACGACTGCATCGATTACGACAAGGACTTCGACAAGGATCTCATCGGCGAGGAGTACATCGGTACATGGAAGAAGTTCAACATCTTCTCTCTGAAGGCTCACAATCCAGAGCCTACCGTTCGTGCTTACTCTATGGCGAACTATCCTGACGAGGGTGACATCATCACCCTGACCGTACGTATCGCCACAACTCCATTCTTGCCACGTCCACAGGTAGGATTCCAGAACGTACCAACAGGTATCGCTTCTTCTTACATCTTCTCTCTGAAGCCAGGCGACAAGGTAATGATGAGTGGTCCTTACGGAGACTTCCATCCTAACTTCACATCAGGCAAGGAGATGATCTGGATTGGTGGTGGTGCCGGTATGGCTCCCTTGCTGTCTCTTATACACATCTCCGAGCCCAC
>ENA-OZGC01002012-OZGC01002012.1-human-gut-metagenome-genome-assembly--contig:-NODE-2012-length-10075-cov-8.025449_pt1 | contig 10075 bp, 9 predicted proteins | sample MGYA00245109_ERZ653643 | MGnify/ENA primary metagenome ERZ653643 (study PRJEB26926, sample SAMN06165107) | human gut metagenome | biome: ENVO:00009003; feature: ENVO:2100002; material: ENVO:00002003... | reverse complement strand
GGCAGCGTCAGATGTGTATAAGAGACAGGCATACGCCACAAATGTCAAGCCTATAAGCGTGACCAAGAATTTGAGAAACATGTGATTTTTCTGCATAGTCGCAATCGGTATTTTTTTGGTTTATAAGTTTTTAGGTGATAAATATTTCTTGCCCCAAAATTAATACGATTTCCTTTGGTAACATGTACGAATTATGTAAAAAGGAGGAAAAAAACAATGCAAACGATTGCGTATGACTTGACCTGTGTAGGTAGGACAAGAATATATTTATGGTTTGGCTTTCTGCTTGTTACAAGAAAAAGTGTAACTTTGCAGCGGAGAAATTTTCATTTAATTATAAACTAATTTTAATACGATTATGACACAACATTCAAGTAAAAGCTTCGCCATTCCATTGGCGTTCGTCGGCCTGATGTTCTTCACATTAGGCTTTGCGTTGGGCATCAACTCTTTCCTAATTCCCGTATTGAAGGGGTCGCTCAATCTGTCTTCTGGAGTGGCCTACCTGCTGTTGGCTGCCACATTCATTCCGTTCATACTCTTCGGCTATCCTGCCTCACGCACCATTGCTGCAATAGGCTACAAGCGCACCATGGCCATTTCGTTTGTAATTTTCGCCTTGGCTTTCGTGGTGTTTGTACTGTCTGCCAAAAACGAGAGCTTCACACTGTTTCTGGTTGCTTCGTTCGTTAGCGGTACAGCCAACGCCTATCTGCAGGCTTCGGTAAATCCCTACATTACCATACTGGGACCTATCGACAGCGCTGCACGACGCATCAGTATGATGGGCATCTGCAACAAGCTGGCGTGGCCTGTGGCTCCGCTGTTCTTTGCAGCTGTAGTGCCCGACAGCACCAATGTGCAGATAGCCGACCTGTATCTGCCGTTCTATATCATCATTGGCGTGTTTGTGCTGCTGAGCATCATTTCGCTTGTGGCTCCGCTGCCTGAGGTGAAGGCAACTGGCGAGGACGAAAGTTCAGCTGATGATTGTCCCTATGCATCGGGCAAGACATCGATATGGCAGTTTCCCCACCTGCTGCTCGGTGTCGTGGCGCTGTTTGTCTATGTAGGCGTTGAGACTCTGGCGCTCAGCACCGCCATCGACTATGCCACGGCAGTAGGATTGCCATCGCCCGACCGTTATGCTTGGATACCGAGTATCGGTATGGTGGTAGGATATGTTTGCGGCATAGTGCTGATTCCTAAGTATCTTTCGCAGGATGGTGCCATGCGCATCTGTGCTTCGCTCGGTGTGATAGGGTCGTTGCTCATTGTGCTGCTGCCTGCCCAAACGTCAATATGGGCAATATTCCTTATGGCTCTCGGATGCTCGTTGCTGTGGCCTTCGCTGTGGCCGTTGGCAATGGCCGACCTCGGACGCTTCACCAAGTCGGGCAGCGCCTTGCTGACAATGGCAATAGCCGGAGGAGCTGTAGTGCCGACATTGTTTGGTGCGCTGAAGGATTCGTTTGGTGCACAGAATGCCTACTGGCTCGCCGTGCCTTGCTTCCTGTTCATATTCTATTATGGACTGGCAGGACACAAGATCAGAAAGTAAATGATAAAAATTATTGTAAGACCCTATTGACCGTTGACTCCCTTTCCACTATTTCTCCCCTCAGCACAACATCCTCCACTTGCTTGTCGCTATCAGATATTTTCGCCATGAGCAATCGGCATGCCTCAGCAGCCATTTGCTCAACAGGCTGTTCCACGGCAGTAATTGTGGGATGAACAAGTGTGCAGAGAGTAGTGCCTGACACACAGCAAACGCACACTTCTTCGGGTATATGCAGTCCACGTTTTTGTATTATGCTCTTTGCACCTATAAGTGACGTCTCGGTGAATCCAAACACAGCGTCAAATGCTATATTCTTAGCAAGAAAGTTGCTCATAACTTGACTACCCTCATCGGCACTCAATGCCGGAGGCAACACAAGGTCAGGATTATAGGCTATATGAAACTTCTCAAGTGCGTCGCGATAGCCACGCAGACGCTCATAACCATTGCGTATGCGCGAAGGTCCAGGGATATGAACAATCTGTTTGCAACCGCTGCGGATGAGCTGTTCCACCATGAAGAACGACATTATATAATCGTCGAGCCTCACTTGCGAGGCCTCAACATTCTCAACAGTACGGTCGAAGAACACAACCGGTGTGCCATGCGAAACGATATGGCGGTAGATATCGGCATTGCGGTCCTTGTCGCAAACGCTGATGAGAAGCCCGTCGACCATGCAACGCTCCATCATATCTATATTCTCACGTTCCTGTTTGTAGCTTTCGTTGGATGCTGCTATCAGCACATTGTATCCATGTTCGCGCAATATTGCCTGCACATGACTTATGAAGGTCATATAAAAAGATGTGACTATCTCGGGAATGATGATGCCTACGCTGTGCGAGCTTTGCTTGCGCAGGCTCACAGCCATCTCATTGCGGTGGTAGCCCATGCGGCGTGCCGTCTCGATGATGAGTTGCATTGTTTCTGCCTTCACATTCGACGAGTCGCCCGACAGGGCGCGCGATACTGTCGACTTTGAGATGCCGAGTTCGTTGGCAATATCCTTTATGGTGATGTATTTTGACATTGTGTGGTTGGTTTTAGCTATTTGTTGCAATCATGGTGCAAATTTAGCAAAAGTTTTCTATCTATAGAACTATTGCGACTCTAAAACTTTCAATCGTCGTCTGCACTTGTTGATTGGCGTATTTTCTTTGGGAACGGTTGCGCAAATCGGGAACGGTTGCGGGAACGGTTGCGCAAAAAGTAGCATATTTTCTTGTTTTGTATCTTGCGGGAAAGCATTAACTTTGCGTCAGAAAATAACAAAAACCTAAAAGAAACATGAATACAACTTCAAACAAAGGCCGTGTGCCGTTCATCAGCAAGATTGCCTATGGAATGGGCGATGTAGGCTGCAACTTCAGTTGGATGTTCGTAAGCAACTTCCTCATGATTTTCTACACCGACGTGTTTGGCATCGGAATGAGCGCAGTAGCAACACTTATGCTCATATCGAGAATATGGGATGCCGTAAACGACCCTATCATCGGAACCCTTACCGACAAGACCCACACACGCTGGGGACGCTTCCGCCCTTGGCTTCTGTTCGGAGCACCCGTAACAGCCATCATACTCATGCTCACTTTCTGGGCACACCCCGACTGGAGCCAGACTGCAAAGATTGTGTATATGGCTGTGACCTACTGCATATTGGTGCTTGGCTACACTTGCGTCAACCTGCCTTACGGCACACTGTGCGGAGCTATGACACAGGACATAGACGAGAGAGCCAAACTGAACACAAGCCGCTCGGTGAGCGCAATGATTGCCATCGGTGTGCTGAATATCATAACCGTGCCACTCGTTACATTCTTGGGCAAGGGCAACGCACAGTTCGGTTATCTGGCAGTAGCTATAATATATGGCATTATCTTCGCTGCCTGCCATCTGTTCTGCTTCAGCAAGACAAAAGAGGTGGTTGAGGTGCCTGTGGGACAGAAACTTCCTCTTTCGGTACAGCTGAAGTCGGTACTTGCAAACCGCCCTTATCAGCTTGCCATTCTCGGACAGTTTCTCTTTGGATTCATTCTCTACGGACGCAATGCCGACATCCTCTACTACTTCACCTATGTTGAAGGTTCGGCAACGCTCTTCAGCTACTATTCCATGGCTATCATATTGCCGTCAATAGCAGGAGCCGCCTGCTTCCCGTGGATGTTCCGCAAGACTGGCAACAAGGGATATGCAGCAGCCGTTTTCGCTCTACTCTGCGGAATATTCATGGCATTGCTCTATTTCTTCAGTCCTAACACCACCCCTATCCAGTTCTATATATGCTCGGCTATAGCATGGTTCTTCTTCTCTGGCTTCAACACAGCCATCTATGCCGTAATACCCGACTGTGTGGAATATGGCGAATGGAAGACGGGCATACGCAACGATGGTTTTCAGTATGCCTTCGTGTCACTTGCCAACAAGATGGGCATGGCTCTCGGCACAGCAATGTTTGCCTTGGCTCTCGACTCGGCAGGATATGTGGCAGGAGCAGAGCAGAATGCTGACGTAATAAATATCATGCGCCACACGTTCTCCACTATTCCTGGTATGCTTTGGATGGTAACAGCTGTGTGTCTGTGCTTCTACAAGCTCCACCGCCATGTGTACAACAAGATAGTGGAGGAACTGAAGGTGATCAAGAACAAATTATAAAATCGTATAACAAATAAAAACATTACAATAACATCCTTTAAAAACATTACAACTATGAGACAAGCAATATTAGTAGCCCCTAAGCACATTGAGTTCAAAGAAGTGGCAGCACCCAAGGCAGAAGACCTTAAGGAACACCAGATACTCGTCAACATCAAGCGCATCGGCATCTGCGGCAGCGAGATTCACTCTTACCACGGACTCCATCCTGCCACATTCTATCCTGTTGTACAGGGACATGAATATTCAGCAGTGGTTGTTGCATGCGGCAGCAAAGTGACTGTTTGCAAGCCTGGCGACAACATCACAGCACGCCCACAGCTTGTTTGCGGAGAGTGCAACCCTTGCAAGCGTGGACAATATAATGTATGCGAGCATCTGCGTGTACAGGCTTTCCAGGCAGACGGTTGCGCACAAGACTACTTCATTATCGACGACGACCGTGTGGTTAAATTGCCCGAGGGAATGAGTCTCGACTATGGAGCAATGGTTGAGCCTGCGGCAGTAGGCGCACACGCAAGCAACCGCACCGACGTGAAAGGCAAGAACGTTGTGGTAAGCGGAGCGGGAACTATCGGCAATCTTGTGGCTCAGTTCTGCAAGGCTCGCGGAGCAAAGCGAGTGCTCATAACAGATGTGAGCGACCTTCGACTTGCCAAGGCTCGCGAGTGTGGCATTGCCGACACTCTCAATATCACAAAGCGACCATTGAAGGAAGCTGCCAAAGAGCTTTTCGGCGACGAGGGTTATCAGGTAGGCTTCGAGGTGGCTGGCGTAGAATCGTCGATACGCTCGCTTATGGAGACTATCGAGAAGGGCAGTGACATTGTTGTTGTGGCTGTCTTTGCCAAGGACCCAGCCCTTAGCATGTTCCATCTTGGCGAGCATGAGCTGCGACTCATAGGCTCGATGATGTATCGCCACGAGGACTATCAGACTGCCATCGACTATGTATCGCGTGGCATTGTAAATCTGGAGCCACTCGTAAGCAACCGCTTCGCTTTCGAAGAATACGATGATGCCTACAAGTATATCGACACTCACCGCGAGACTTCAATGAAGGTGATTGTCGATCTCGAACAGAAACCGAAGAACAATAGATAAGAAGAAAGATAAGTTGGATACATAAAAGTTAATTAAGTTTGAGTTTTTTCAGCCTGACAGGAAGTGAGTACTTATATCGCTCTTGTCGGGCTTTATTGGTTTTTGTTATCTATCGGTTTTCAATTATTTTGTTTTTACATTAGGAGGATTTGCTTTGGGAACGATTGCGCAAATTGGGAACGATTGCGGTAACGTTCCCAATAAACAAGGCGTTTTTTTGTTTTGTCACCTATTTGGGATGACGTAAATTTGCAAGCGTAAACAGTAATAACAGAAAACCTAAAACCTTGCAAATGAAAAGAATCACCACATCACTCATTGCCTCGGCAATATGCCTGACGGCTTCAGCACAAATCCACCTTACTGCCGACTTGCAGAACAACCATCTGTGGCGAGGCATGGAGGTGGCTGACGGTTGCCTTATACTCACCGACCTTGGCTATACGTTTGCCAATGGACACATGACACTCGGACTGTGGGGAGGCACAAATACTCAAGGCTCATATAAGGAGTTCAACCATTATGTCATAGTACGGGGTGCGGGCTTCGAGTTCTCGGCTATGGACACCTACAACTTTTCGCCGGGTGCAACGTACAACAATCGCCAGTACTTCAACTATAAGGCCCATGAGACAGGACGATTTCTGAATTGCACGCTCAATTACCGTTTCCAGCAGCCTCGGTTTCCATTGCTGCTGAGCTGGTCGACGATAATGTTCGGACGCGACCGCTCGGCCGACAACAACACTCAGAAATACTCTACATTCGTTTATGCCGAATATCCCGTATATAATAAGGAGGGATGGAGAGTGGATGCAGGAGTGGGAGGAGCATTCGCCCTGAACAAGGCTGGCGAGAAACAAAACTTCTACGGTGAAACTTCGGGCGTAGTGCATACACAACTGAAAGTGAGCCACGACCTGAAGATAGGTTCCTATACAATTCCAGTACATGCAATGGGAATGTGGAATCCGCAGACGGAGAAGGCTTACTTCCAGATTGGCGCACAAATCATCCACTTATAAAACACTTAGATTGACAACATAAAATCCATAAACATCCATAAAATCCATTAGCATTATGAACATCAAAGATTTCACAACAGGCGTTCAGCACATCGGTATCCCGACAAACAACATTGAGGAGACCATCAACTTCTACCTCACACTGGGTTTCACAACAGCCCTTCGCACCGTGAACGGCTCAGAGGAAGTGGCTTTCCTGCAGCTCCACAATCTCGTGATAGAGACTTATCAGAATCGCCAGGCAGCAATGGCGTACGGTGCCATCGACCACATCGCCATCGACGTAAAGAACATCGACGAACTGTTCAAGGTAGTGCAGCGTGCCGGACTGAAGATGCTCGACACACAAGTAAATGGTTTGCCGTTCTGGGAGAACGGAGTTAAGTTCTTCACTATCGAGGGACCGAACAAGGAGAAGATTGAGTTCTGCGAGAGGCTCTGATTAGTTGAGAATTGAGAGTTGAGAATTGAAAGTTATGATATGCTTTAACATTAAATGTTTAGCATGGTAATCATAACCCTTAACTCTCAACTCTCAATTCTCAACTTGAATAAACTCTCAACTTTCAACTGGAAATTTATTTCTTCTTTATCTCATACCCAATTTTCTTGAAGGCCGCAACAAAGTCGTCGTAGTTGGCTTTCTTGGAGTTGTATACGATAGTGACCTTCTGCTCTTCGAGTGAGGTGCTGATTTGCTTTGTGCCCTTGACAAAGCGGATGTTGCTCTTGATCTTGTTCTCGCAACCCTGGCAGTGCATCTGCGGCTGAGTGGTTACCACTAATGTGTCGGCTGCAGTCTGTGCAAAGCTGTTGCCGGCAAGCATGAGCATAAATGCTGTTAAAAGATTCTTCATATTGTCCTGATTTTTTAATGATGAATGTATGTATTATAACTTCTCTAATTTGAATCTAATGCCTACGTAAGCCATCGCTCCCGTTACAGGTCCCCACACCTGAGTGGCATCGAAGGCGGCGCTCCATGGATGATGAGCACTTTGTATCGGGGAGTCCATCTTATAGTTGGTGAGATTTTCGCCACCTAAGTAAAGGCTGAAGTTGCGGAACTCTCGTGTCACTTGCGCCTGCAACTGGAAGTAGGCAGGATAGCTGCTGCGGTCGTAAAGCTCGCCGCCACCATTTAGCTGACCTGTCATGTCGAACTGCCAAAGCTCCAGCGGTGTCTTATACGAGAGAGTAAGCAATCCTTTATAGCGTGACGTGAGAGGCTTCTGGCGCAGACTGCCATCATAAGTACACTTAACATCGTTCAAGCGGAAGGCTGCAGTGGCAGACATACCACTGAACAATGAGTATGTGGCATCCACCTGGAAGGTGTGGCTATAGCTCTTGCCGTCGAGATTCTCAAACGAGAGAGTATGACTTCCTTTGGCTCCATCGAAGTTGATTATCATCTGATGCTTGAAGTCGGTGTAGTAATACTCCGCATTCAGCTCAAGATTCTTGCCGAAGAGGGGGATGTTGAAGCCCAAAGAAGCTCCCATGTTCCATGCCTCCTCCTGCTTAAGGTTCGGATCGATGATTATCTCTCTGCCACTTGCCAACAGCGTAACGTTCTCTGCCAAGGCATGAGGTGAACGATAGCCCTTGCCTACCGAAGTGCGTAGCGTGACAATATTTGATGGAGAATACTTGATATGCAGACGTGGTGTCAGGAAGCTGCCGTAAAGATTGGAATGATCCCAACGCACGCCAGGCATTACAGTAAGCTTGTCGCCCAACTTATATGTGTACTGAGCATACAGACCAGGAGTGGTCTCCTTTGTCACCTTGCTTTCTGCTTTAGGCAATGCACCCAATGGGTTGAAACGTTCGTCATAGTAGTCGTGGTTGAACGACGCACCTAAACTAACGTTATGATTCTCCGTAATATCAGTCTCAAACATCAGTTGGGCATAACCATTTTTCTGAGTGACATCATATTGGGTGGTTCCAAACATATTGTCGGCATCATGCCACGAGCCATGTAGCATCAAGGCTATTGACGTGTTGTGATCGGCATTAAGGGTAAAACCGTTTTTCCATTGCATCTCATAGCGGTTGGTCTTTACTGAGGTTGAGTAGAGAAGTTCCGATGAAGCAGCATTAGCGTGCTTACGGCTTTGTCCGCCTTCGCGCTCGTCGTGCAAGCCACGCAACATCAACTGACTAATCCATCGTGGCGACACATACGCCCAGCGGTGCATAAGGTTGTATTGTCGCAACTTGGGCATATCCATAAAGCCGTCGCCATTGCCGTCATGATCCATCCGTCGGTTCTCGAAGTGAAGGAGGGTTGCCGTAGAAAGGCGGTCGTTGAGATGTATGCTTCCATCGAGGTTGACCTCTGTCTTCAATTCGCTATCCTGATAAACATTCGCTCGCACACCATCTGTGCCCTGTGGTTTCAGAAACTCAATGTTTATCTGACCCGTAGTGCTCTCATATCCGTTCTTGACGCTCGACGCTCCCTTACTCACCTGTATCGATTGCATCCAAGGCCCAGGCACATAGCCTAAGCTATATGGCAAGGATGCGCCACGCAGATTAGGGATGTTCTCCGTTAGCATCTGCACATAGGTGCCGCTAAGTCCAAGCAGCTTTATCTGCTTAGCTCCAGTAGCAGCGTCGCTGTAGCTCACGTCAACCGAAGGATTAGCAGTGAACGACTCGCCAAGGTTGCAGCAAGCAGCACGTATCAGTTGGCCTTGTCCTATTATCTCGGCGTTATCCACTCTGTATTTCGACTTGATGCCGTTGGTGGCTTTCACTGTCACATTCTTCAATTCGTGCGTATTGGCTATACTGTCCGTCTGTGCCGAAATCTGCTGTGACACAAACGTATATCCCAATAAACCAATCAATATTTTTCTTATGTACTTTATTTTATAACAATCTCTAATACTAATAACAATATATTTTTTCTTAACGTGAATTAGCATGAATTATATTTATACTGCGTATTTCTACACAACAACATTTTTCGAATATTCACGTGACATTTACGACAATTTACGTTCAGCGACAGCATTGTATTACAATGCATCCAGGGATGTTCTGTCGTGTATTCCCATTTCGCGAAATCCTTTTGGAGTCATACCCGTCACTTGCTTGAACTGTGAGGAGAGGTGTGCCGGCGAGCTGTATCCAAGCCTATATGCAATCTCGCTTGTAGAAAGCTGACTATAGCACAGAAGTTCCTTGGCATATTCAATACGGTGCAGGATGGAGAACCGTTCGATGGTGATGCCTCGCACTTCAGAGAACAGCTTGCTTAATGTACTATAGTCCTTGTTGAGCTGACGCGACAGATAATCGGACAGCTTAGTACGCTCCTCATTCTTTCTTACCCATTGTTGTACGGCTATGCGTATCTGCTCCACCAATTGCGAGCGTGGGTCGTCAAGCAGTTCAAAACCTATGTCGTGCAATTTCCTCGCAATAGAAAGACGTTGCCCGGCAGTAAGCTCTTGCTCTATCTCTGCATCGCCCAAACTTATTGACTTCACCGTCAGGCCTTCCGACTCAAGAATTTCCTTCGCTGCCGATATGCAGCGCGGACAAACCATGTTCTTTATCAATAGCTTCATCGGCGTATATATTTATCTGTTTCCATTACGATGCAAAGATATAGATTTTCGATTGATAATATATACAAAATTAGGGAGAAAACTTACAATCACATAAAAAGCCTGTCTCTTATACACATCTCCGAGCCCACGAG
>ENA-OZGC01002011-OZGC01002011.1-human-gut-metagenome-genome-assembly--contig:-NODE-2011-length-10080-cov-3.876409_pt1 | contig 10080 bp, 10 predicted proteins | sample MGYA00245109_ERZ653643 | MGnify/ENA primary metagenome ERZ653643 (study PRJEB26926, sample SAMN06165107) | human gut metagenome | biome: ENVO:00009003; feature: ENVO:2100002; material: ENVO:00002003... | reverse complement strand
CGAGATGCAGCGTAGTCTCGTGGGCTCGGAGATGTGTATAAGAGACAGAAATGACGAGCATCGGCGCGCTGCCGACGTGGGTCAGCAGCATGATGGACAATGTCGATAACGGCGCGGCGCTGGCAGTGTACGCGCAGGACGGCGGCGTCGCGGGCATGACGATTCTGCGCATAGTGATTCGCACCTGCATCCTGCCCGCCGTCAACATTGTTGGTGCGACGAACAGCGACGCAATGCTGCGCTTGGAGCAGTTCAGCCCGCTGCTGTGCTGCCTGCCGATGATTGCCTATGGGCTGGGATATCCGCAGGGTGTCCGCATCCGCACGCAGGTGCAGGCGGACATTGCTGCCGGCAAGCGCAAGGCGCGCAAGAAGGCGAATAAGGAGCGCAAGCAGCGCAACGCACAGAACGGCCCGGAGCAGCTGAATTAAGTGGAGGAAACCCACATGCGAATCATCGCCGGAACAGCCCGCGGCACAGTCATTGATGCGCCGCTGGGGAGAGATACGCGCCCAACGCTCGACCGCGTTCGTGAAAATGTGTTCAATATCCTTCAGCAGCAGGTTCGGGGTGCGCGGGTGCTGGATTTGTTCTCAGGTAGCGGCGCAATGGCGTTTGAGGCGGTCAGCCGGGGGGCTGCATCCGCCGTGCTGGTGGATGTGGACAAAAAGGCGCATCTGGTAGAGGAAGCGAATTGCCGCAAGCTGCGGATGGACGACCGCTGCCGCCTGCTGCTGATGGATTGGCAAGCCGCCGTATCGCAGCTCCAGCGCGCGGACGACCGTTTTAACCTTGTGTTTCTTGATCCGCCGTATGCCATGCACGACCTCTGCGGCGTGATGAATGCGCTCAAGCCGCTGCTGGCGGAAGATGCCATCATTCTGCTCGAGCATGAGGCAAAGACGTTCCCATCCACCCCTGATGGCTTTGATCTGTACGACAGCCGCAAGTACGGCATTGCGGGCGTGAGCTTTTTCCGCCTGATTCATACGGAGGAATTGTAAATGGAACGCATTTGCGTTTATCCCGGCAGCTTTGACCCGGTTACGCTGGGTCACGAGGATGTTATCCGCCGTGCCGCGAAGCTGTTCGACCGCCTGATTGTCGCCGTGATGCACAATCCGCAGAAAACAGGCTGCTTCCCCGTGCAGGAGCGGATGGCGCTGCTGGAGAAGCTCACGCGTGATTTGCCGAACGTGACCATCGACTGCTGGGATGGGCTGCTGGTGGATTATGTGCGCACGCATCAGGCAAGCGTTGTTGTCCGCGGGCTTCGTGCCGTCAGCGACTTCGAGTCTGAGCTGACGATGGCGCAGATCAACAGTCATCTGCTGCCGGGCATGGAGACGATTTTCCTGATGACGCGCCCGGAACATTCGTGCATTTCATCCTCCGCCGTCCGGGAAGCCGCCGCGTTCGGCGCGGATATCCGCGATTTTGTCCCGGCGTGCATTGCCGAGGATGTGACCACGCACTTTCATCGCACACAGAAGTGATCCAATACACCCGTTTGAGCGAAAGCAGGAGAGGAGCAGACGATATGCTGAACAACTCGCAGGGTTCTCAGGGAAACAATGACCTTCAAACCGCTCAGAACGCAATTGCCATCCTGATTGACCAGATCAGCAAGGCGCGTGGAGTTGGGCGGACAATCGTTATCGACAAAAACTGGCTCAACAACCAACTTAGTGCTTTGCAGAACAGTCTGCCTGCCGCCGTGCATCAGGCGCAGGCGGTGCTAAAGGAGAAGGAGACCACCCTGTCCCGTGCGCAGCAAGAAGCGGAGATGCAGCGGCAGACCGCGGCGGATGATGCGCAGCGCCTGAAGGCACAGGCGGAGAAAGAAGCCGCCGCCGCGCGCGCCGAGGGCGAATAACCGCATCCGTGCCGCTAAGCCGCAGGCGGCCGCCGCGGCCGGTAACGCAGGCAGCGCGAACACGGCCGCGCCGCAGCAGGCCGCCAAGCCCGCGCAGCCGCGCCGCAATCCGCCGCGCCAGCGCGTAAGCAACAATGCACAGGCGGAGCGCCCGAAGACGGGCATGCGCCGCCGCATCGTCGCGCCGGTCACGCTGGAGGAGAAGCCCTGCATCTCCCAGACGCTGCAATGGGTCGGCAAAAAGCCGCCGACGATGCGCTCCCGCGCCAGCGAACACCCCAGCCGCGCGACCCTGCGCATGATCCCGCTGGGCGGCATGTGCGAAATTGGCAAGAACATGACGGCCTACGAATACGGCAACGACATCATCATCGTCGATTGCGGCCAGATCTTCCCGGATGAAACCATGCCGGGCGTGGACGCGGTGATTCCGGATTTCACCTACGTGCTCCAAAACCGAGACCGTGTGCGCGGCATCTTCATCACCCACGGCCACGAGGATCACATCGGCGCCATTCCCTATGTGCTCAAGCAGATCAACATGCCCATCTACTGCACCCGCTTCACCGCCGGTCTCATCAAGCTGAAGCTGGAGGAGCACCAGCTGGTGAAGTCCACCAAGCTCATCACTGTGGAGGCAGGCAAGAGCGTCCGGGCAGGCAAGTTCACCGTGGAGTTCATCCATGTGAACCATTCCATCGCCGACTCCGTGGCTTTCGCCATCCACACTAAGATGGGCACCATCGTCCACACCGGCGACTTCAAGATCGACTCCACCCCCATTGACGGGGAGGTCATCGACCTGGCCCGCCTGGGTGAGCTGGGCAAGGAGGGGGTCCTGTGTCTGTGCGCCGACTCCACCAACGTGGAGCGTCCCGGCTTCACCCCCTCCGAAAAGGTGGTGGGCGCCACCTTCATGCGCCAGTTCCAGAATTGCGACGAGCGTATCATCGTCACCACCTTCGCCTCCAACGTCCACCGTGTCCAGCAGGTGCTGGACGCCGCCGCCCAGTGCGGCCGGAAGGTGGCCGTTACCGGCCGCAGCATGGAGAACATGATGAAGGTCTCCACGGAGCTGGGCTATATGAAGGTCCCCAAAAACACACTGGTGGACATCAACAAGCTCAAGGGCCTGCCCAAGAACAAGCAGGTCATCGTCACCACCGGCTCTCAGGGCGAGGAAATGAGCGCCCTGTACCGCATGGCCTTCTCCACCCACAAGCAGGTGGAGATTGGCGCCGGCGACAAGGTGATCCTCTCCGCCTCCGCCGTTCCCGGCAACGAAGTCACGGTGGGCCGTGTCATCAATGAGCTGTTCCGCAAGGGTGCTACCGTGGTCTATGACCGGGCGGATATGCTTCACGTCTCCGGCCACGCCTGCCAGGAGGAGCTGAAGATCATCCACGCCCTGACGAAGCCCCGTTTCTTCGTCCCGCTCCACGGTGAGCAGCGGATGCTGCAGATCCACTGCCAGCTGGCTCAGCAGATGGGCATGGACCGCAATCACATCGCCATCGCCGATAACGGCGGCGTCATTGAAATCACCGGCAAGTCCATGAAGCTGTCCGCCAACTCCGTCCCCGCCGGCGAGGTGTATGTGGACGGCTCCGGCGTGGGCGACGTGGGCGCCGTGGTCATGCGGGACCGCAAGCGTCTGGCAGAGGACGGCATGGTGGTGGTGGTCCTTCCCATCGCCACGCAGGACGGCGCGCTGCTGTCCCCGCCTGAGATCATCACCCGCGGATTCATTTATGTGAAGGAATCCGGCGATCTGATGAAGGAGCTGCAAAACGTTGCCATGAACGCCGCTGACAGCGTCACCGGCAGCCGCAAGCGCGGCCGGGATGACGGTGAGCTCCGCGGCGCGGTCAAGTCCGCTGTCAGCAGCTACCTGTTCAAAAACACCAAGCGCAGCCCCATGGTCATTCCCGTTGTGACCCGGCTGTAACATCACGGGAAAACACACACATTCCCGGTTTGCCCTGTCTTGCTTTTGTAAAAACAGCCAAAATTGGCGCGGTATGATTGACAAAGCCGACAAACCGTGTATAACGCCCCCATCAAGGCAAAGGCGTCTTAGAGTGCATGCTCTAAGACGCTTTCTCTCTTCCCCCGATCTTTTCTGCATATAACTGCCGGACAGCGGAAGCGAACCCGCTCCTATCTCCCGGCAAAACGCAAGGCAATGGAGTCTTACCGTTCGGAAGGCTCCATTGCCTTCTTATATGCAGAACCGTTCGCTGGAAGAAAACGGCAAAAATGGGAGGAAACAACTATGGAATTCAGTTCTGTCAACACCATTTGGGTGCTACTGGGCGCAGCGCTGGTCTTTTTCATGCAGGCGGGCTTCTCCATGTGCGAGGCCGGCTTCACCCGGGCCAAAAACACCGGCAATATCCTGATGAAAAACCTGATGGACTTCTGCATCGGCACCCCTTGCTTCTGGCTTGTCGGCTTCGGCATCATGTTCGGCGCGGGCACCGGCCTCTTCGGCTGGTTTGACTCCATGATCATGAAGGATTACAGCAGCATCCTTCCCTCCGGCGTCCCCCTGTGGGCCTACGCCATTTTCCAGACCGTCTTCTGCGCCACCTCCGCCACCATCGTCTCCGGCGCTATGGCGGAGCGCACCAAGTTCAGCGCCTACTGCATCTACTCCGCCGCTATCTCCCTTTTGATCTACCCCATTTCCGGCCACTGGATCTGGGGCGGCGGCTGGCTCAGTGAGCTGGGCTTCCATGACTTCGCCGGATCTACCTGTGTCCACATGGTAGGCGGCGTCTGCGCCCTGATCGGTGCCAAGATGCTGGGCCCCCGCATCGGCAAGTATGGTAAGGACGGCAAGCCCCGTGCTATCTTAGGCCACAACCTGACCTTTGCCGCTCTGGGCGTGTTCATTCTCTGGTTCTGCTGGTTCGGCTTCAACGGTGCCTCCACCGTAGGCATGGACACCGACGAGCTGATCGTCAGCGCCGGTCTAGTGTTCTTCAACACCAACCTCTGCACTGCCGTGGCCTGCTGCACCACCTTGATCTTCACCTGGCTGCGCTACGGCAAGCCAGATGTCTCCATGACCTACAACGCCGCTCTGGCGGGCCTGGTGGGCATCACCGCCGGGTGTGACGCTGTATCCCCTCTGGGTGCCGCCGTTATGGGCATCGTCTTCGGTCTGGTCATCGTGCTGGCTGTGGAGTTCTTCGATAAGGTGGCCAAGATCGACGATCCTGTGGGCGCCATCTCGGTCCATGGCGTCTGCGGTGCCCTGGGCACTATCCTCACCGGCCTCTTCGCCACCGGCGTGTCCACGGAAAAGGGGGTCTTTTACGGCGGTGGCTTCCACTTCTTTGGCGTCCAGTGCCTGGGCGTTGCTTCCGTAATCCTCTATGTGGCTGTGGTCATCACCATCGTCTTCGCCATCCTGAAGCACACCATCGGCCTGCGGGTCACGCCGGAGGAAGAAATCACCGGTCTGGATGTCTCCGAGCACGGCCTGCTCACCGCCTATGCTGGCTTCGCTATGCTGCCGGATACCGCCGCCGTGGAGACCGACGCCCCCGTGGCCGTCACTGGCAGTGTGCCCACCGCCGAGGCCATTCCCGTCAAGCGTGTCCCCTCCTTCGACACTGCCGACGGCACCTCCCCCAAGTTCACCAAGGTGGAGATCATCTGCAAGGAATCCAAGTTTGAGGCCCTGAAAACAGCTATGCTGGAACTGGGCATCACCGGCATGACCATGAGCCACGTTCTTGGCTGCGGCATCCAGAAGGGCAAGCCGGAGTATTACCGTGGCGTGGAGGTGGAGCCCACCCTGCTGCCCAAGATCCAGCTGGACATTGTGGTCAGCAAGGTGCCTGTCCGCAGCGTCATTGAAACCGCTAAGAAGGTGCTCTACACCGGCGATATCGGCGACGGCAAGATCTTCGTCTACGATGTGGAAAACGTGGTGAAGGTCCGCACCGGCGAGGAGGGCTATGACGCCCTGCAGGATGTAGAATAAATCCATATTTGCAAAAACCCTCCCTGAAGCTGAGGCTTCCGGGAGGGTTTTTGTTATTTTTCTTTTACAGATGATGCTCCCGCAGCAGCTTTTTCGCCTGCTCCCACAGCTCATCGCTGACGGTCTGGACCACTACCGCCTTTTCCACCAGATCCGGCAGGGCCGCCTTCAGCTCCGCCTCCACGATGGTCTCATTGGTCAGGTCCGCCGAGGGGCATCCCGCGCACTGGCCCAGCAGCTTTACATACACAGTTTTCCCCTCCACATGGTCGATGGAAATGTCACCGCCATGGGAACGGAGAGCAGGCCGCACCTTTTCCTCCATCGCCGCTTCGATCCGCTCCAAATCACTCATATTTGTTCCTCCCGTGTACTTCTTTTCGCTCAGTATACCACGCTTCCCCGGAAGCGTCCACGGAAAATTTTGAAAATCCCTCTTGACATCTCGCGCCAACTGTATATACTGTGTATGTACAGTACGAACGGAGGACTTCCATGGAACTCATTATCCGAAACAACAGTGGCCAGCCTATCTACGATCAGATCAGCGGGCAGATCAAGGCCCAGATCCTCTCCGGCGCTCTGTCGCCGGGGGACGCGCTGCCCTCCATCCGTGGGCTGGCCAAGGACCTGAAAATATCCGTCATCACCACCAAGCGGGCCTATGACGAACTGGAGGCCCAAGGGCTGATCAACACCGTGGCCGGCAAGGGCTGCTTTGTGGCGGAGCCGGATCTGGCTCTGTTCCGGGAGCAATCGCTCCACCTGCTCGAGGACCATCTGGCCGCCGCCGCAGAGCTGGCGCGGACCTGCGGCCTTTCAGAGTCGGAATTGGCGGAGCTGCTGCGCCGCAAGTGGGAGGGATCTCTATGACAAATGCTATCGAATTGAACCATATCAGCAAATCCTTCGGAGAATTTTCTCTGAAGGACGTGACTCTCGCCATTCCCGCCGGGACCATCTGCGGTCTGGTGGGCGAGAACGGCGCGGGCAAATCCACCCTCATCCGCATTCTCATGGGCGCGCTGCGGCCGGACAGCGGCACCGCCGCCGCGCTGGGCGTGGACGTCTCCGCCCCGGAGTTTCTGAACGCCAAGGAGGACATCGGCGTGGTGCTGGACGAGGGGTGCTTTCCTGAGACCCTCACCGCCCCGCAGGTGGGCCGCGTGATGGCCGCCACCTACCGTCGCTGGGAGCAGGATACCTTCGACGCCTATTGCCGCCGTTTCGCTCTGCCGGAGAAAACCGCCTTCAAGGACTATTCCCGAGGTATGAAAATGAAGCTCACCATCGCCGTCGCCCTCAGCCATCAGGCACAACTTCTGGTGTTGGACGAGGCCACCGCCGGACTGGACCCCATCGTCCGGGACGAGATCTTGGAACTTTTCAATGAGTTTACCCGGGACGAGACCCACTCCGTCCTGATCTCCTCCCACATTCTCAGCGATTTGGAAAAGCTCTGCGACTACATCGCCTTTCTCCATCAGGGGCGGCTGCTGTTCTGCGAGGAAAAGGACGCCCTTCTGGAGCAATACGGCATCTTTAACGACACGGCGGAGCAAGCGGAGGCCCTCATGCCGGAAGCCCTCGTGTCCATGGAAACCACGCCCTACGGCGGCGTCCGGGCGCTGGTGCGGCGGGAACTGGCCCCGGTGGGCTTCCAACTGGAAAAGCCCACCATTGAGGACATCATCCTCGCTCTGGTGAAAGGAGAAAAGCAATGAAAGCCCTGCTCTTAAAGGATTGGTATGTACTGCGGAAGCAGGTCTGGTCCTATCTTCTCATCGTTCTGGTCTGGGGCCTGATCCCCAGTCTCACTCTGAATCTGCTGGCAGTGGTCTACGGCGCTATGATCCCCTATACCGCCATGGCTTATGACCAGCGGGGCCGCTGGGACAGGTTTGCCCGGATGCTCCCCTATTCGGACCGCACTGTGGTGCTCAGCCGGTATGCGCTTGGCTGGATCTCTCTGTCCGTGGGAGCCTTTGCAGTCGCCATTTGCCAAGGTGTGCTCACCTGTCTCCCGCTCCCGGCAAAGCTGTCCGCCAACCTCTCCCCCGGCTTTGTATTCGCCGCCCTGTGCGTTGGGTGTCTGCTGTTGGATCTGAATATACCTCTCATCCTTCGCTACGGCACAGAAAAGGCCCGGTGGGTCGCCATTCTCATCACCTTTCTCACCTTTGCTTCCGTAGGCGCGCTCAACGGATTGGTCAATGACGCCAAAACCGTAGCAGCCGCAGTTCTCTCTCTGGCGCTGACCGGGATACTGGCGCTGACCATCATCGCCACCGCCGTCTCTATCCTCCTGTCCCTGAAATTCTACCGGGAAAACCGCTGAAAATACGCAAAAAAGCCGTCCGGCGCTGCCGGACGGCTTTCACTTATTCAAGATTCATTCTCCGTTTGCGTCCCCGGCGTGGCACAGCCGCCACTTCAGGCCGGAGTACCGCTTCTGCTGCTTGTCGTTGGCGGCCATGGAGCGGATGGCTGCGTCATCTCCCACGATGACCAGCAGCTCTCTGGCCCGGGTCAGCGCCGTATACAGCACCCCCCGCACCATGAGACTGGGTGCCGAGGGCATGGCCGCCAGCACCACGCAGCGGTACTCGCTGCCCTGAGCCTTGTGGACCGTCTGGGCATAGGCCAGGTCGATCTCGCTGAGCATTTCCACGCTGTAAGGTGCTTTCCGGCCGTCAAAGTCCAGCGCCAGCCATTCGCCCCCGGCGTCGATCTCCGCGATGCGGCCTACGTCGCCGTTGAACATTCCGGTGCCCACGGTGCCGTCATCCTTCTGCCAGACCACATCGTAATCATTCCGGGTCTGCATGATCCGGTCCCCTACCCGGAACACCCGCTCCCCCCACAGGATCTCCCGCTTGCCGGGTGTCCGGGGGTTCAGCGCCTCCTGCAAGAGCCGGTTCAGGTTGATGGTGCCGCAAGGCCCCTTCCGGGTGGGCGTCAGCACCTGGATCTGCTCCGCCGGGATGTGCATATTGTCCGGCAGGCGGGTCTTGCACAGCTCCAGCACCGTCGCCACCGCCCGCTGGGCGTCCCGGCGGCAAAGGAAGAAAAAATCCCCCTGATTCCCCTTCAGGTCCGGGCTTTCGCCCAGATTGACCCGGTGGGCGTTGCGGATGATGGCGGACTGCTCCGCCTGCCGGAACACCTCCCGGAGAAACACAGTCTCGATCTTCTTGCTGCGGATCAGGTCGGAAAACACATTTCCCGCCCCCACAGAGGGCAGCTGGTCCGCATCGCCCACCAGCACCAGCCGGGTGCCGGGGCGCAGCGCCCGCAGCAGCGCGGAGAATAGGGACACGTCCACCATGCTCATCTCGTCCACAATGACGGTCTCGGCCTCCAGCGGCTCCTTTTCCGTTTTCTGGAAGGTCACCTGATGAGCCGCCTCATTCCATGTCATCCCCAGCAGCCGGTGGACCGTCTGAGCCTCCATGCCCGTCAGCTCGCTCATGCGCTTCGCCGCACGTCCGGTGGGCGCCGCGAGAAAAATATCAAGTCCTTCCATCTCAAAATACTTGATGATCGTATTGATCGTCGTCGTTTTTCCGGTTCCAGGACCTCCTGTGAGAATCATAATTCCATTCCGCACAGCCGCCATGACCGCATTTTCCTGCTTCTCGTCAAGCTGCATTTCGGCTTCTTTTTCAATCTGATGGATCTTTTTTTCGATCACTACATTGGCTTCTTCATATTCCAGATTCAGATCATGCAGCATCTTGGCCACGTTCAGCTCCATATAGTAATACTGCCCATACCAGACCATGACTTTTCCATTCTGCTCTTTCATGAAATCCACCAGTTTTTTCGCTTATATAGACCGTTAGACGCCACTGCCTATCCTTACGATTGAATTAAGTAATCTATCATCAGGCTTGCACTGCTGTAATTAATTCCTGTACAGAATTTTAAACTCCGTAGCCCTTGTTCTTGATGACCTCCACGACCTGCGACACGTACTTCTGGCAGGTGTCATGATCAGGGGCTTCTACCATCACGCGCACTAGAGGCTCAGTGCCGGACTCGCGCACCAGAATACGACCAGTATCGCCCAGTGCCTCAGCTACGGCCTTGACTGCTGCCTGCACTGCTTCGTCATCCTGTGCGGCCTTCTTGTCAGTCACACGAACGTTCTCCAGCCTGTCTCTTATACACATCTCCGAGCCCACGAGACTACGCTGCATCTCGT
>ENA-OZGC01002010-OZGC01002010.1-human-gut-metagenome-genome-assembly--contig:-NODE-2010-length-10083-cov-4.018249_pt1 | contig 10083 bp, 7 predicted proteins | sample MGYA00245109_ERZ653643 | MGnify/ENA primary metagenome ERZ653643 (study PRJEB26926, sample SAMN06165107) | human gut metagenome | biome: ENVO:00009003; feature: ENVO:2100002; material: ENVO:00002003... | reverse complement strand
GCGTCAGATGTGTATAAGAGACAGTTGCAGCATGACGCGCTGGATATGGGGGATTTTGTCGTCTGCGGCACGCGCGGGTGGATGTTCCCCACGGGCGACGCGCCGCTTGCGCCGGAGGATGAGCGCATCCTGAACCGTGAACTGCTGCGGCTGGACATGGCGATCAGCGCAGCGGAAAAACTGGCGCAGGGGCAGAAGCCGATTGTCGTCATGCTCCACTATCCGCCGCTGCTGCTGACCGTGCTGGATACGCCGTTCACGCAGGTGCTTGCGCGGCACAGGGTGCATACGGTGGTGTACGGCCATCTGCACGGGGCAGGAATCCGCGCGGGGTTCAACGGCGAGCATGAAGGCATCCATTATCGGCTGACCTCCTGCGACGCGCTGGGCTTCCGGCTGACGGAAGTGCCGCTGATGACCACAATGAGCAATTCTTAAATATTTGTTACATCCCCAAAAGACGGTTTATGCCGTCTTTTTTTGTTTTTTGGGCGTAGAAACCACTTATTCAGCGAAAAATACGCCCGAATGGAGAAGCACTCCCAAAAGTGACGGACAAAATCGCTCGAAAAAGAACGACTGTTTCCCGTTTTTGGGCGACGATGACACATTGCCCCTGTCGAATATTACGAAAAGATGAAAGAAAACTGGAAACGGGCAAAAAATTCATCGAAAAAAGTGCCTGCAAACACTTGCAATTTCCGAATCGCGGCGGTATGATAAGAGTGCCATTTCGTGTGATTGACGACCTATTTTGTGAATTTGGTGGGGGTGAGCGTGTGGATGAGAACCAGGTTGGGCAAAATGAACGCCTGACTCCCACTAACATGCGTACAAATGTGCCCCTTTCTGACGAGCAGATTCTTGAAAAACAGAGAAAGCGTTTCCGCGGCACCTATAATCATTCGCTGGACGGCAAGGGTCGTCTGGTGATTCCGCTGGCGTTCCGGCAGGAACTGGGCGAGCGGTTTGTGATTGCACCGGAATTTGACTTCAAGTCCATTGCAATTTACCCCGAAATGGTCTTTATGCGCCTGTGCGAGCATTATGAGCGGCTGAACCGCAAGAAGAAAAATGCGCAGCTGATGAACTACATGCAGTGGTTCAACTCCATGTCCTATACGGATCAGGAGTGCGACGCGCAGGGACGTGTGCTGCTGCCGGCAAAACTGCGCAGCATGATGCTGGGCGAAGAGAAGGACGTTGACATTATGGGCAACGACGACCATCTGCGCGTGGCGGCGACAATCAACAACATGGCGAACTTCGAGCTGTTCAAGGATAACCTGAATGCGACGTGGGCAGCGATTGACGAGCTGGAAGACGGCGAGGACGAGAAAGAATAACGATTCTATCCGCTGAAACAATGGCATTTTTCAGGCAGAGGAGGCATACAGTATGATGAACGACAGGGCGCGGCTGTGGAGCAAGCGCAAATCCGCCCCCTTCGCAGATCCGCGCGATGAGGAACGCGCTCTCCGCGAAATGCGGAAGAGCATTGACCATAGCTTCAACTTCAACATCGATTTCAAGGGTGAGCAGCCGTATATGGATAACTATCGGGCGACGGTCAGCTTCGGTGCAGGCTGCTGGCAGAACACGGGCACGCGACGCCGGGCGGATGTGCCGCAGCAGCAGGAACGGCAGCACAGTATTCTCGTTTCGCGGCAGGGGCTGCATTCGGGGCTGGCGATGCTGGTAGTGGCGGTGTGCCTGTTCGTGATGGGTGTTTTCTGGCTGAACTTGCAGTCGCAGATCCAGAACGTCAGCACCCAGATTGGTGTCCGGACGACGAACATCAACGCGAAGCAGCAGGAGAATGATACCCTGCAGGCGCAAATCAGCGTCGCGACGAAGGAACAGTCGCTTTTGCAGCGGGCGCAGAAACTGGGAATGAAGGAAGGCAAGAACGTGCAGGTGGTGGAGCTGTCCGGCGTGCCGGATGCTATCTGCGGCCTGCAGGAGGGCGCGCAGAACACCATGACCACCACGGACGTGGCGCTGCTGATGCATATGCAGTAATCGAATCCGCAATCCACAGCAATGAGCCGCAAAAACGCGAATCAGGAGGACGGACATGCATCCGGAACTGCTGGTACGCAAGCGAATCTGGCTGATGACGCTGGTGCTGACGGGCTTGTTCCTGCTGGCGGCGGCGCGCATTGCCGTTCTCACTACCTCCGAGGCTGCCTCGCTGACCGAGCGGGGCATTCGTCAGTGGACGAAAGCCGGCATTGTTACGGCGCGGCGCGGCACGATTACTGACCGCAAGGGACGAACGCTCGCCATCTCCGCGACGGCGTACATCGTCACCGCTGACCCGCGGCTTGTCAGCGACACGGAGAAGTTCCTCGACAGCATCGAGCCGGTGCTGAACATCAACAAAGAGACGGCACGAAAACGATTGCAGGACAAGACGAAGGGGTCGATTATCTTAAAGCGGCAGGTCAGCCGCGAGACGGTCGATGCCCTGCGTCAGCTGCGGTCAGAGGCGCCGGAGGACAGCGGCTTGAAGGCGCTGTCCTTTGACGAGGATATCTGCCGCTACTACCCGTATGGAGCGCTGCTCAGCCAAGTGCTGGGCTTGACGACGGTGGACAGCGATGGGCAGTCCGGGCTGGAAAGCCGCTATGAGGATGTTCTGCGCGGCACGGAGGGCAGCTATCTGCGGCAGGTGGACGCGCGCAATCGGCAGCTGGACGGCACGGAAGGCTGGTACATCCCGTCGCAGCAGGGGTGCGGTTTGGTGCTGACGATTGACGCGGAAATTCAGGAGATGGTCGAAAAGGCGATGCGCGAGTGCATTGAGGTCAATCAGGCGCAGTCGGTCATCTGCCTTGTCAGCGACGTGAAAACGGGCGCGATTCTGGCAATGTGCATGAACCCATGCTACGACCCGAACGATCCGCCGCGCAACGACGCGGAAACGCTGACGGAGCTGATGCGCCTGACTGCGATTTCCGACGTTTACGAGCCGGGCAGCACGTTCAAAATTCTCACGGCGGCATCCGCGCTGGACAGCGGGGTGACAACGCCGCAGGATTCTTTCTACTGCTCGGCGAAAATCACCGTTGACGGCGACACCATCCGCTGCTGGGGACGGCCGCACGGCGCGGAGACGATGGCAGATGGGCTGAAAAACAGCTGCAACCCGGTGTTTGTCGAGCTGGCGCTGCGGATGGGGACGGATACGTTCTACCGCTACCTGACGGCGTTCGGGCTGGGCAAAAAGACGGGCATTGACCTGCCGGGGGAGTCGCCGGGCATCCTCATTACGTCGCGGAACGTCAAACGCGTGGATTTGGCGCGCATCGGCTTCGGACAGTCCGTCGCGCTCACGCCGATTCAGATGATGATGGCGGCGAACTCCGTCATCAACGGCGGAAAGCTGATGAAACCCTACATCGTCAGCGAAATTCAAACGCCGGATGGGGAGGCACTGGAGCGCTTTCACCCGACGGTGATGGCGGCGCCAATTCGCCCGGAAACGAGCGACACGATGCGGCTGCTGCTGGAACGTGTCGTCTCAGAAGGCGGCGGCAAGAACGCGGCGATTGCTGGATACCGCATCGGCGGCAAAACCGGCACGGCACAGGTTTACAAGAATGGACGCGTCGTGCGCGACACGCACATCGGGTCGTTCTACGGCTTCGCGCCGGTGAATGATCCGCAGGTGAGCATTCTCGTCATTGTCAAGGAAGCGGACGTGCCGATTGACTACGGCGGCACGACGGCGGCGCCTTTTGCCCGGCAAATCATGCAGGAAATGCTGCCGTACCTCGGAATTGACCCGGAAAATGATGAAAAAGATGAAGAAATTGAAGTTCCTGCGCTGAAAGGCTTGACGATTGGCGATGCAAAGCGTAAACTGTCACAGGTGGGATTGGAAAGCGTGACGGACGGCACGAACACCGTCGTACTGGATCAATTGCCGCCGGCGGGCGCGAAGCTCGTCAAAGGCGGGCATGTGATGCTCTACACCGCCGGTTCAGAGGAGCTGACGCCGGAAGAGCTGGTCTGTGTGCCTGATCTGACTGGCTTGGGCGATGTAGATTGCGCGCGCCTTGTGCGCCAGCGGGGACTAATGATGTCCATGACGGGGCAGGGGCTGTGCACAGAGCAAAGCCCTGCAGCGGGAGAATATGTACAGCCCGGCACAACGATTTTTCTGCTGATGGCCGGGGATGACGAATAAAGGAGCTAATTGACGATGGAACTGAGACAGCTTGTCAAGGAAGTGCCGTACTTGCTGGAAACCAGGGGCGATATGTCCGTGGAGATTGCGGCGCTGTGTTCCAACAGCCGGGAAAAGACCGAAAACGGCATCTTCTTCTGCTTTGCCGGCGCACATTTTGATGCGCATCAGTATGCCCCGCAGGCGGTGCAAAATGGCTGTGTGGCACTGGTAGTGGAACGCTTCCTGGACGATGTGAACGTGCCGCAGGTGCTGGTAAGCAATGGCCGCGCGGCGATGGCGAGAATCAGCGAGGCGTTCTTTGATCATCCGGAGCGGAAGATGCGCTTCGTGGGCATCACCGGCACGAAGGGCAAGACGACGACCAGCTACATGGTCAAGTCTATCTGCGAACAGGCGGGCTTCAAGTGCGGGCTGGTCGGCACGACGGGCAACATGATTGGCGAGAAGCACATCCCGTCCAGCAAGACCACGCCCGATCCGATTGACCTCATGCGTGACCTGAACGAGATGGTGCAGGCAGGCGTGCAGGTGGTCGTCATGGAGGTATCGGCGCACGCGCTGGATATGCACCGGCTGGACGGCATGACGTTCGAGTGCGGCTGCTACACCAACCTCAGCCAAGACCATCTGGACTACTTCGGCACGATGGAGAACTACTTCCAGTGCAAAAAGGCGTTCTTCACCTCCGGCATGGCGAAAAATGCCGCCATTAACGCCGATGACGAGCGAGCGGCGGAGCTGCTGCGCGACGTGACGATTCCGCATATGACCTACGGCATTGCGGCGGAGGCGGATTTGTTCGCGCGCGACATTGAAATCACCGAAAACGGCGTGTCCTTTGAGCTGCGGCTGCGCAACGCGGAATACATCCAAATCAACCTGCGCATGACGGGCATGTTCAATGTCTACAACGCCTTGTCCGCGGCGGCGTGCGCGCTGATTCTGGGCGTGTCGCCGGAGAATGTCCGCGCGGGGCTGGAAAGCATCCACAGTGTGCCGGGGCGCATTGAAATGCTGCCGACGAACACGCCGTACCGCGTGATTCTGGACTACGCCCATGCGCCGGATGCGCTGAGCAACATCCTGCGCACCTGCCGCACGTTCACCAAGAAGCGGTTGATTGCGCTCTTCGGCTGCGGCGGCGACCGCGATAAGGGCAAGCGCCCGATTATGGGGCGCATCGGCGGCGAACTGGCGGATTTGTGCATCCTCACCAGTGACAATCCGCGCACGGAAGACCCGATGGAAATCCTGCGCGAAATCGAGGAGGGCATCAAAGAGACGACGGGCGAGTACGTCGTCATCGAGAACCGTCGGGACGCCATCCGCCACGCGCTGGAAATCGGGCGGGAAGGCGACATCATCGTCCTGTGCGGCAAGGGTCACGAGACGTATCAGGAGACAATGGGTGTCAAGCGGCCGTTCGACGAGAAAGTTGTCGTGCAGGAGCTGCTGACGGAACTGCGCGGCGAGTAAGCCGCTGCGCATTGAATACCCGATAATAAGGAAGGATTACCTATGCTGACAAATGTACTGCTTGCGCTGGTGCTGTCTGCGGCGATTGCGCTGGCGACTGGCCCGAAGCTGATTGAATGGCTGCGCGGTCACCAAATGAAAACGAGCGAGAACGAACTCGGCCCGAAGGAGCACCTGAAAAAGCGCGGCACGCCGATTATGGGCGGGCTGATGATTGCGCTGGGCTGCATCGTATCGTTTGTGCTGTGCGCGGCGTATACCGGCGCGTGGGTGACGACGATTCTGCCGCTGCTGCTTGTATCGCTGGGGTCGATGGCAGTCGGTCTGGCGGACGACTGGACGAAGGCAGTCAAGCATCGTTCCGAAGGGCTGACCCCGTGGCAGAAGATCATCGGCTTGTCCGTGGTGTGCCTCGGCTTCTCGGTCTGGTGCTACTTCACGCAGGGGAGCAAAGTGCTGCTGCCGTTTGCGAATACCGAATGGGACTTAGGGCTGTGGTATATTCCGCTGCTGGCGCTGACGGTGCTGTTTATGACCAACAGCGCGAACCTACAGGACGGCATCGACGGCATCCTGTCCAGCGTGACGAGTGTCGGCTGCATGGGTTGGGCGGTGATTGCGGGCCTCAGCGCCGTGACGGTCTATCAGCACCTGAATGGCGGCTCGTTCGGCATTCCGATGGTGAAGATTCCCGACGACCCCGACGCGGCGCGCGCTTTGCAGGATAATTACAGCACGATTGCCATTTTCGCGGCGGCACTGTGCGGCGGCTGCCTCGGCTTCCTGCGCTACAACCGCTATCCGGCAAAGGTGTTCATGGGCGACACCGGGTCGATGTTCATTGGCGGCGCGGTGGTCGGTATGGCGATGCTGCTGCGTCAGCCGTTCCTGCTGCTGCTGATTGGCTTCACCTGCTGCATGTCCAGCGTGAGCGTCATTTTGCAGCGCTACTATTACAAGGCGACCCGTAAAATCTACGGAACGCCCCGGCGGCTGTTCAAAATGTCGCCGCTGCACCATCATTTTGAGAAGTGCGGCATGAAGGAAACGCAAATCGTGCTGATGTATACCGTGGTGACGCTGGTGCTGACGGCGCTGGCGGTTATTTCGGTCATCGTGTAAGGAGAGCGAAAAATCATGCGCAATACGGAAAAATACGCGGGCAAGCGCGTGCTGGTGGTCGGCATGGCGCGCAGTGGGATTGCGGCGGCACAGCTGCTGTGCAAGGCAGGCGCGCACGTTATCATCAATGACAGCAAGACGGCGGAGCAGCTGGGGGACAGCCTGAAGCCGCTGGAAAATCTGCCGCTGGAACGCCGTCTGGGCTGCCCGGCGATGGAATGCCTGGACGGCATCGACGCAATGGTCATCAGCCCCGTTGTACCGGACAACGCGCCGTTCGTCTTGAAGGCGAAGGAAATGGGCGTATACGTCACCGGCGAGCTGGAAATGGCGTATCAGCTGTCCTCTGGCGAAATGGTGGCGATTACCGGCACGAACGGCAAGACGACGACCGTCACGCTGCTGGGCGAAATCTTCCGCAATGCAGGACGCACGACGCATGTCGTGGGCAACATCGGCTATCCGTACAGCGCGGCAGGTCTCGACAGTCAGGACGACGACTTGTTCGTCTGCGAAGTCTCTTCCTTCCAAATGGAGACGGCGGAGACGTTCCACCCGAAGGCGGCGGCACTGCTCAATATTACCGAAGACCATCTCAATCGCCACGGCACGATGGAAGTCTATACGGCGATGAAGATGCGGCAGTTCCAGAACATGACGGCAGAGGACGTCGCCGTGTTCAACGCGGACGACCCGGCACTTGCACCGCTGATTGGGCAGGTGAAGGCGCAGGTGATGCTGTTCAGCCGCAAGCGGGAAGTGGATCAAGGCGCGTTCGTCCGGGATGGGGAAATCGTCGTGCGCTTCCACGGTGCGGAAGAGATGATTTGCCCGGTGAAGGACGTGTTCATTCCCGGCCCGCACAACCTCGAAAACGCGCTGGCAGCGTGCTGCATTGCGGTCGCGATGGGCGTGAAGCCGGACGTGATTGCCCACACCCTGCGGACGTTCCAAGGCGTGGAGCACCGCATCGAGTTCGTCCGCGAGCTGGACGGCGTGCGCTACATCAATGACAGCAAGGGCACGAACGTGGACAGCACCATCAAGGCAATTCAGACCATGACGCGCCCGACTGCCATCATCCTCGGCGGCTATGACAAGCACTGCGACTTCACCCCGATGGTGCAGGAAATGCTGGCATCGCCCTACATCAAGGAAGCCGTGCTGATTGGCGCGACCGCCGACCAGATTGAGCGCACCTGCCGCGAAAACGGCTACACGCACCTGCACCGCGCAGGGACGCTCAAAGACGCCATCGACCAGTGCCGCGCGCTTTCTTCCGACGGGTGGAATGTGCTGCTGTCCCCGGCGTGCGCGTCGTTTGACATGTTCTCGGACTATGAGAGCCGCGGGCGCATCTTCAAGGAGCTTGTGCGCGAACTGAAATAATCCCATCCCTGTGCGCTGAGAAAGGAGCAGACATGCTTCAGGCAAAAAGCGCACAAAAGCGACAGACCGCAATACCGCTGAAAAGACGCAATCCCGTGGACGGTACGCTGGTGATCATCCTCATCATGCTGCTGCTCGCGGGATTGCTGGTTCTATTTTCCGCGACGTTCTATACCGGCACGTCCACGCGCAGCCCGTACAGCGAGGTGCTCAAGCAATTGCTGGGCATCGGGCTGGGCACGGCGGCGTGCATCGTCACCAGCCGCATTCCGTACCGCTGCTGGCAGCATCCGTATGTCGTGGTGGGCGGATTGGCGCTCTCTGCGGTGCTGCTGGTGCTGGTCATCATACCGGGCGTTGGCGTGTACATCAACGGTTCGCGGCGGTGGCTGTCGCTGGGTGGATTGTCCTTCCAGCCGTCAGAAATCGCGAAATTCGCCGTGGTGCTGTATATGGCGACGACGCTGACCTACCGCGGCGAGCGCATCCGCCGTCTCTTCACGGGCATTGTGCCGGTGCTGGTCGTGCCGGGGGTCGTATTCCTGCTGATTCTGGAGCAGCCGAACCTGTCCACCGCGGGGTCAATCCTCATCGTCAGCCTGATTCTCATCATCATGGCGGGCGCGAAGTGGCGGCATGTTCTGCTGATGCTTGCCGGCGGGCTGGGCGTGGGCGCGTTCTACGCATGGTCAGAGCCATATCGGCGGCGGCGTCTGCTGTCCTTCCGCAACCCGTTTGCCATGATGAGCGATGAGGGCTACCAGCTCAGCCAGTCGCTGATTGCGTTCGGGTCGGGCGGCATTTTCGGCATGGGGCTGGGCATGGGGCGGCAGAAGTATGCCTATCTGCCGTACCCGGAGAGCGATTTCATCTTCGCCATCGTCGGGGAGGATTTCGGGCTGATCGGCTGCCTGACGGTGATCGCGCTGTTCGTGCTGTTTGTGCTGGCGGGGCTTCGCGTGTCGCTGGCCTGCCGGGATCGCTTCGGCTGCCTGCTCGGCGCGGGCATCACCTCGATGATCGGCTTGCAGGCGTTCATCAACATGGGCGTGGTGACGGGGATGCTGCCCACGACGGGGCTGCCGCTCCCGTTTTTCAGCGCGGGCGGCACATCGGTCAGCGTGATGATGGCGGCGGTCGGCGTGCTGCTGAGCATTTCGCGGGAAAACGGCGCGCGGATCGTCGAGCCGACGGAGCAACAGAGTGGGGGAAGAGCATGAGATACAGAAAGCGCAAAAAAGCGGCGGCTCAGGTGATGGTGATGACGGTCGCGGTGGTGGCCGTGCTGGCGGCGCTGCTGGTGCTGGCGTGCAGCCAGGTGTTCCGGGTGCGCGGGATTCTGATCGTCGGCAACCGAAACCTCTCCAAGGAGGATGTGATCGCACTGAGCGGCGTGCAGGAGGGCGACAATCTGTTTTCCATCAGCGACGCGGAGCTGAAAAAGAACATGGAGCGAAACCGGTATATCGAGTATCTCGGGCACGAGTTTGACTATCGCGGCACGCTGAGCCTGCACATCAACGAGCGGATGGGCATGGGCGTGGTCAATGCGTTCGGCCTGTATTACGTGGTGGACGCGACGGGCATGGTGCTCGAGTGCGCGGGCAGCGCATATCCGGACACCGTGGCCGGGCCGAAGATCAATAACCTGATTCTGGACGACAATTCCCGCGTGACGGTCGGCGAAAGGCTGCCCGTGCGCGACAGCGGCCAGCTTGCGGCTGTGCAGCGGGTGCTCGCCGCGCTGGACAGCACGGACATGCTGGGGCGCGTTTCGCTGCTGGACGTCAAGAATCTGGACAACATGTATCTGATGACCACGGACGGCGCGCGCATCGTGCTCGGCGACGACGCGAAGCTGGAAACCAAGCTGCTTATCGCGCGCGAGGTGCTCGTTG
>ENA-OZGC01002007-OZGC01002007.1-human-gut-metagenome-genome-assembly--contig:-NODE-2007-length-10086-cov-4.662147_pt1 | contig 10086 bp, 10 predicted proteins | sample MGYA00245109_ERZ653643 | MGnify/ENA primary metagenome ERZ653643 (study PRJEB26926, sample SAMN06165107) | human gut metagenome | biome: ENVO:00009003; feature: ENVO:2100002; material: ENVO:00002003... | reverse complement strand
TCTACACTTATGCGATCGTCGGCAGCGTCAGATGTGTATAAGAGACAGGCTCTGGCGGGCCGTTCTTCGGAAAGACGCGGGAAGAGTTGGTCTGTATGACCAAATCAGACGCGCTGCGCCACCCGAACTGGAAAATGGGCGCGAAAATCACGGTTGACTGTGCAACGCTCATGAACAAGGGGCTGGAGATCATCGAGGCCATGCGGCTGTATGATCTGCCGCTTTCGAAGGTCACTGCCGTCATCCACCGGCAGTCCGTTGTGCATTCGCTTGTGGAGTTTGTCGACGGAGCCGTGCTGGCGCAGCTGGGCGTGCCCGATATGCGCATCCCCATCGGTCTTGCCATGACGTATCCGAACCGGGCGCACAATCCGGCTCCCGCGCTCGATCTTCTGTCCTGCGGGCCGCTGACGTTCGACGCGATCGACGAGACGGCGTTTCCGTGCTTCGCGCTTGCACAGCAGGCAGCGCAGACCGGCGGCACGGCCTGCACGGCCATGAACGCCGCCAATGAAGAGGCCGTCGGCCTGTTTTTGCAGGACAAAATCAGATTTTACGACATTGCGGACGCGGTCGAGGCCGCGCTGCGCCTGCCGGTCGTACAGGAGCCGTCGCTTGCCGATATTTTTGAGGCCGACCGCCTCGCCCGCATCCATACCCGGGAGCGGTTTTTGAAATAAAGGTGATTTCATGTATATTCTCTTTGCAATCCTCATTTTTGGCTTTCTGATCTTCATCCACGAGCTGGGCCATTTTCTGACGGCCAAAGCGCTGGACGTGCAGGTGAACGAATTTTCCATCTGCATGGGCCCGGCGATCCTCAAAAAGCAGAAGGGCGAGACGCTCTATTCTCTGCGCTGCATCCCCGTGGGCGGCTACTGCGCGATGGAGGGCGAGGATGAAGAATCCGACAATCCCAGAGCGTTCACGTCCAAGGTCTGGTGGAAACGGCTGATCATTCTGGCGGCAGGCTCATTTATGAACTTCCTGACAGGTCTTGTCGTGCTGGCTATGATCTATTCCTGCGTCGCGGGTTTCTCAACGGCCAAAATCTCCGGCTTCTTTGACGGCTGCCCGCTGGAATCTTCTCAGGGACTTCAGGTCGGCGATGAGCTTTATAAGATCGACGGACGGCGCGTGTATATCTACTCCGACGTGGGCACGCTTCTGGCCCGGAACAAGACGGGAACATTCGATCTCATTGTCAAGCGGGACGGAAAACTCATCAAGCTGGACGACTTTGAAATGAAGCAGCAGCTCTATGAAGTCGACGGCGAGCAGCAGTATAAATACGGCCTGTACTTTGGCTATGAGGAAAAGACCGTCGGGACGGTGCTCAAAAACACGTGGTACACGGCGCTGGATTTTGCGCGGCTCGTGTGGATGAGTCTCGGCGATCTGGTGTCGGGCCTTGTGTCGGTCAACGATATGTCCGGGCCGGTCGGCGTTGTGTCGGCCATCGCGCAGACGGGACAGAGCGCCGCGACGACGGCAGACGGCATTCTGAACGTTCTCTACCTTGGCGCGTTCATCGCGATCAATCTGGCCGTTATGAATATGCTGCCGCTCCCGGCGCTCGACGGGGGACGCGCGTTTTTGCTGCTGGTGAACACGGTGTTTACGGCCATTACGAAGAAAAAGATCCCCTCGAAATTTGAAGGCTATATCCATGCCGCAGGCATGATCCTGCTGCTGGGCTTCATGGCGTTTATCACATTTAAGGATATCTGGAAGCTGGTGCGATAAAAATGGAGCGGAAACTTACAAAAAAAATCATGGTCGGCTCTGTCCCGGTGGGCGGAGGCGCGCCGGTATCCATCCAGTCGATGCTGAACACGAGAACGACCGACGTGGACGGCTGCCTTGCGCAGCTCCGCGCGCTGGCTGCCGCCGGGTGCGAGATCGCGCGGCTGGCCGTGCCGGATATGGAGGCCGCGGAGGCCTTCGGCGCCATCTGCACCGCGTCCCCGCTGCCGCTGGTGGCGGATATCCACTTTGACTACCGCCTTGCCATCCGCGCGGCGGAAAACGGCGCGGCCAAGATCCGCATCAACCCCGGCAACATCGGCGGGGAAGAGCGGGTGCGGGCCGTGGTCGAGGCCTGCGGCGCGCGGAACATCCCCATTCGCATCGGCGTGAACGGCGGCAGTTTGGAACCGCGTCTTCTGGAAAAATACGGCCACCCCACGCCGGAGGCGCTGGTAGAAAGCGCGTTCGGACATATTGCGCTGCTGGAAAAGTATGATTTCCATGATATCTGCGTGTCGATGAAATCCAGCTCCGTCCCGCTGATGATCGAGGCGTACCGGCTGTTTTCCGAGCGTTCGGACTATCCGCTGCACGTCGGCGTGACCGAAACGGGCACCGAGCGCATGGGCACCATCAAGTCCGCCATGGGCATCGGCGCCCTTCTGTGTCAGGGCATCGGCGATACGATGCGCGTATCGCTGACCGCCGACCCGGTGCAGGAGGTGCTGACGGCGAAGGACATTCTGAAGGCCGCCGGGCTGCGCAGGGACGGCGTCAACATCATCGCCTGCCCCACCTGCGGGCGGACGCGCATTGATCTCATCCGGCTGGCAAACGAGGTCGAGCAGGCGCTGTCCGACTGCCAAAAGCCCATCACGGTCGCCGTCATGGGCTGCGTGGTCAACGGCCCGGGCGAAGCGCGGGAGGCCGACGTCGGCATCGCCGGCGGAGACGGCTGCGGCATTCTGTTCGTCAAGGGAAGACAGCTCAAAAAGCTCCCCTACGACGAGCTTCTGCCCGCCCTGCTTGCGTACATCGGAACGCTGTAAAAAATCAAAGCGGCATTCCCTGAGCCGGGAATGCCGCTTTTCGTATCACGGTTTTTGACAGACGGCTATCAGGAATTCCGTCGTGACGCGAAGCGAGGGCACGGCGGCAAGCTTTTGCTGGTCCTCCGCGCCGGTCTTGTAATAATAGGGCGTCATGAGAAACAGCGCCTGCACATCCTCGTTTGACGAAAGCGTGATGGTCTTTCGGAGCGTCTGCGTCCGCAGCAGGCGGAAGCCCTCGACCGCAGGCTCGGCGGGCGGATTTTCGTATGGCCGGTCATAGACGGCGGCCTTCAGCTCGAACAGGTGCCGTTCCATCGGCACAACACGCAGCAGATATCCGCCGGGCTTCAGGACCCGCAGGAACTCCTCCGCCATGAGCGGCGAAAAAATATTGACGATCAGATCGAGGCTTTCCGCCGCCAGCGGAAGATGCGCGGTGCTCGCCGCGCAGAAGATCCCCTCCGGCACCTGCCGTGCCGCCCGCCTGACGGCCTCTGCGGAAATATCCGCGCCGAGCAGCTGCGGGCAGCCGCCCTTTGCCGCAAGCGCGTCATAGATCGCGCGCGTATACGTCCCCTCGCCGCAGCCCGCGTCGAGCACGCAGGCGTCCGGCCCGGTCAGCTGTGCGCAGCTCCCGGCCACGGCTCCGATCAGATGGTCATAATAGCCGCGTGATAAAAACGCCGTGCGCGCCGCGACCATGCGCTTGTCGTCGCCATGGCGTTTTCCGGACGCCGAGGGCGGCAGGAGATTGACATAGCCGCTGCGCGCAACGTCAAAGCTGTGGTGGTTTTCACACCACCATGCCTTTTCCTTCCGCACAAGCCTCCCGCCGCAGACGGGACAGAGCAGATCAAGCATAACAAGCCCTCCGATCGCGATAGTTTTTTTATTATACCGCGCCGGGACGCGCAGCGCAAAGAAAAATCTGGAATTGTGCGCGAAACGTGTTGAATTTATGGCGGAATCTGTTATAATTTCAGCAGAAGAGAACGCGCGGGACAAAACGCCGCGCTGGAGCGGAGGAAAAGCATGAAAAAGCATCGCGCCCTTTGGGTGATTTTAATTGTGATCGTCGTGCTTGCGGCGGCTGCCGCAGGCGGTTGGTACTGGCTTTCGACCAAAGCAGCGCAGGCGGAGCAGGCGCACAGCACTGTTTACGCACAGTATGCGTCCATGACTGCCGCTGTTGACAGTGTCACGCTTACGGTAACGGAGGACGGTTCGCCGGTCAGCGAGTATGATTTACAGAAACTCGGTCTGCGCGACGATCTGATGAATAAGGTCACAGCGCAGTTTTCTGAGACGGATCGTATGACAGCTGAGCAGTTTGCCGCGCTCGGCATCCGCGAAAAGCTGAACTGGGCGAAGAATACGCATCCCGCGCCTTATCCCTGCACCGTCAGCATGGAGCAATTTGACGCGGCAGCAGTTTTGGCCGACCTGCAGAGCATGAAGCGCACGGCAGCAGAAAACGCCTATACTGTGCTGGAGGATGGTGTCTATACCGTCCACGCTGAGGTTCCCGGCAACGAACTGAATGAGCCGGCCGTTCTGGACGGTCTGCGCGCGTCGGCCGCTTCGCTCGGCGTCACGGCGGACGGGCCGCAGGATGCGGCGTTTGAGCTGACCTCGGTCGACTGCTACAAGCAGCCCGAGATTACGACTGCGACGCTGCGAGACACGCCGGACAGCCTGTTCCGCAAGGCGCTGGCAGAGCTTGAAATCAAGGTGACATTCAACGCAGACACCGCGCAGTATCTGCCGCACGGCGAGGAAACGCTCACAAGCCATGATCTGGCTTCCATCGTAGACCTGGACCCGGACGGAACAGTCACGGTTGACGAAAAGGTTCTGAGCGAAAAGGTTTCCAAGCTGGCCGAGGGCTACAGCAAGCAGGACGCGCCGTTCCTGTTCGATTCGTGGGTCAAGGGCCTGACGGAGATCAGGTTTATCACCTGCGACTATCGGATCGACGTGCAGAGCCTGACGGAGCAGATCCGCACGCAGCTGCTGACGATGCAGCCCGGCTCCGTATCTGCCGAGGCCGTCTGCTATGACAAGGACGGCAAGCCCTTCTCGCTGGGCGACAGCTATATCGAGGTCGACTTCGACAACCAGCAGATGACCTTTATCAAGGACGGCCGTCTGGTCGTCAACACCAATATCGTGACCGGCGCGCTCAACGGCCACCAGACCCCGACCGGCCTGTACGAGACGCACGGCAAAGAGCACGACGTCTGGCTCAAGGGTGACGATTATCTCGTCTTCGTCAAATACTGGGTCAGCGTGGTCGGCGACATCATCGGCCTGCACGACGCATCGTGGCGGTCGAACTTCGGCGCAAGCTTCTATGTCTACGGCGGCTCCCACGGCTGCGTCAACACGCCGGAGGAGGCCATGGCCCTGATCTGGAACCTGGCCGAGGACGGAACCCCTGTTCTCATGCACGGCGCCAACGAGTGGTATGAGCCGGCCAACGGCAACCCGCGCGAGACAAAGGATCCCGCGCGCGGCACGACCAGCAAGGTCACCGTCCCGAACGGCACGCGCGTGCTCGAACCCGGCAGCAGCCGCATCGAGATCCAGCCGGACGACGTCGTCCCCTTCGCGCTTCCGAAGGAAGCCGGACAGGACGAGGATCCCCCGACAAACACCACGGACACCGCAAAGCCGGTATCCTGAACCAACCTGCCCCCGGCGAGGCTCGCCGGGGGCAGGTTGCGTACCTGTCAGATATCGAATATGCCGATCATGACGATGCCGATCACGACCAGCGCGATCATGACGTAATGCTTCCAGGAGAGCTTTTCCTTCAGGAAAATGCGGCTCCAGAGGACGGACGCGGCGCAGTAGGACGAGATGATGGGGGCCGAGAGCGCAACGTGCGCCTCGTCGGCCAGCGCGTAGATATACGCGAACTGCCCCGCCGTCTCGAACAGCGCACCCGCATACTTGGGCGCTTCGGCCTTGAAGACGAGCTTGTCCTTTTTGATCACAACAACATAAATAAAGCAGATCACGGCGGCGGCGAGGAACGTCAGCTCATACGCGCAGTTAGCCGAATCCTCGTCCAGCGTGCGGAGCACGAGCGAGTCCGCAAACGTACCCGCCGCATCGAGCAGGCAGTACGCCAGCGGCAGGCACAGCGCCAGCCACGACTTGGCGTATTTATAGTTGGAGCCCTCCTGCCGCTTTCTGCGCAGCTCGTCGTCCTCCGTCGACTCGACAATGCCGAGGCCGACCGCGCCGATGCACACCAGCGCCACCGCGCCGATGACCAGATAGCGCATGGAGCCGGTAATGGACTCGTCCAGCGTCCCGGTGATCAGGCACAGGACCGCGACCAGCGCGCCGGAGGAATTGCAGATGGGGGACGAAATGGAAAGCTCAATGTACCGCAATCCGACATAGCCCAGCGTCATGGAGCCGATGTACAGAAGCGATACGGGCAGATAGGTCCAGATCACGTGCCACGTGACGACAGCCCCGCCGACGAAGATCTCATACGCCGCGTGAAGGCCCATCACAACGCCGACGGCAATGACCATCTTGAGCGGATTATATTTGTCCCGCCCATCACGGCAGCCGATTTTCGAAAATAGATCCGAGCCGCTCCAGCAGAGCAGCGCAATAATTGCAAGCCAAAACCACATAATTGTTATCTCCGGCAGCGTCACCGCCGGTTCCTTTCTCTGAATAAATATCCTTCACCGCGTGTAGGGGCCGATGCCCACATCGGCCCGGCAGATTGCACCGTTTTTACGGGAATCTACGGAGAATTCGCAACTTTCCAGTGGGCCGATGTGGGCATCGGCCCCTACATTGAGGTATGCAAGTGCATACGGCTTTGCCTTCCTTTTATCCCGGCAGCTTCGCAAGGCCCGCGTCCACGAGCTTCTGCAGGCTCATCAGAATGCCGAGCTTTGCGTGGTGCCACGTCAGGCCGCCCTGGAAATAGACCGCGTAGGGTTCGCGGATGGGGCCGTCGGCGGACAGCTCGATGGACGAGCCCTGCACGAACGCGCCCGCCGCCATCACGACCTCCGCGTCGTAGCCCGGCATGGCCCAGGGCACCGGCGTCACGTAGCTGTCGACCGGCGCGGCCGCCTGGATGCCGCGGCAGAAGGCCAGCATCCCCTCCGCCGAGCCAAGCTCGACGGCCTGAATGATATCGTGCCGCGATTCCGTCCCGTTCGGCACGACGCGGAAGCCCAGCCGCTCGTACACATTCGCGGCAAAAATCGCGCCCTTGAGCGCCCCGGAAACGACGTTCGGGGCCAGGAAGAAGCCCTCGTACAGACTGGGAAGCAAGCCGAGATTCGCGCCGACCTCCTGTCCGAGGCCGGGGGCCGAGAGCCGATAGGCGCAGCGCTCGACGCATTCCGCCGTGCCGCAGATATAGCCGCCGATGGGGGCCAGACCGCCGCCGGGGTTTTTGATCAGGCTGCCGACGATCATGTCCGCGCCCACGTCCGACGGCTCGGCCCGCTCGACAAATTCGCCGTAGCAGTTGTCGACCATGCACAGAACGTCCGGTTTGCACTGCTTGCAGAACGCGATCAGCTCCCCGATCTGCGCGACGGAGAACGACGGTCTTGTCGCGTAGCCCTTCGAGCGCTGGATGGTGATGAGCTTTGTTTTGGGGCCGATCGCGGCGCGGATGCCGTCAAAGTCGAACGTGCCGTCCGGCAGCAGGTCGACCTGCCGGTACTGCACGCCGTATTCCATCAGCGAACACTTGGACGGACGGATGCCGATGACCTCCTCCAGCGTGTCATACGGCGCGCCGTTCGGGCTTAAAAGCTCGTCGCCCGGCAGCAGATTCGCGCTCAGCGCGACGGCCAGCGCGTGCGTGCCGCAGGTGATCTGCGGGCGGACAAGCGCAGCTTCGGTATGGAAGCAGTCGGCATAGACCTTTTCTAGCACCTCGCGGCCCATATCGTCGTAGCCATAGCCCGTCGTAGCGGCGAAGCAGCCTGCCGAAAGCTTGTTTTTCTGCATGGCGGCAAGCACCTTTGTCTGGTTGTATTCCGCCGTCCGGTCAATGGCCTCAAAGCGGGGCCTCAGGCCGTCTAAAATCATTTCTCCGTATTCATATACCGCGCGGCTCACGCCGAGCGATTCATATAGTGTCGTAAGTTCCATCCTCTATTTCTCCATTTTCCCGAAAATGTCATCTGCCGCGTCGCGCAGCACGTCCGGCTTGGTGACGATGATGCCCGTTTCCTCGTCTCCGAGAATGAGCAGCGTATCGCCGGGCTTTACGCCGAAGATCTGCCGCGCGTCCTTGGGGATGACGATCTGGCCCTTTTCGCCGACCTTGGCCGTGCCGAAAATATGCCGCTTCGCCTTGCCCAGAATATGCTTTCCGCCTGCCACGCACGAGCCTCCTTTGCAGGGTAATTTTCATACTTGTATAACTTACAGCGCGTCTGTCCGTTTGTCAAGCATGAGACGGCGAAAGGCTCGAATATATCACGATTCATATATGCAATATGCGTTTTTATATCGATATATTTATATTGTTTTTTCCTGTTCAGAATCCGTCATTTTTCACATAAAATTCGAAAAAACTTGATTTTTTCAAAAAGCCTGATATCGTATATGTCAGATGTGCCATGCGGATTTTATATGGCTGCGCAGAAAGGATACGGTATGAAGCGAAGCTGGTTTTTGATCGTCCTGTGCCTGCCGCTTCTGCTGTGCGGCTGTGCGCAAAAAAGCGCGGAGCGCGAATTTTTTGCCATGGACACCGTCATGCAGCTGCGCGCCTATGGCCCGGCGGCAGAGGATGCGCTGGCGCAGGCGGAAGCTGAAATTTACCGGCTGGAGGGCGTGCTTTCCTGCCGGGACGAACAAGCGGCGCTGGCCCGGCTGAACGAAACGGGCGGCGGAACAGCCGGTGAGGAGACGGCGGCGCTTTTACAGACGGCGCTGACGCTCTGCGAACAGACCGGCGGCGCCTATGACCCGGCGCTCGGCGCACTTTCGGAAGCGTGGGGCTTTTCGACCGGCGCGTACCGCGTGCCGGAGCCGGATGCGCTGGCCGAGGCCATGCAGAGCTCCGGAGCCGGACTTGTGCAGCTGGACGGTATTTCCGTGACGCTGACAAACGGCGCGCAGCTCGACCTCGGCGGCATCGCCAAGGGCTATGCGGCAGGACGCGTCCGGACAATTTTAAGGGAAGCGGGCGTCACGTCCGCGATCATTTCCCTTGGCGGCAATGTTGCCGCTGTGGGGAAGAAGCCGGACGGCAGCGCGTGGACGGTCGGCCTGCAGGACCCGGACAGGCCGGAGGCATATTTCGGCACGGTTTCCATTGAAGACGCCTGCGTCGTCACCTCCGGCGCGTATCAGCGGTATTTTGAGGAAAACGGCGTCTGCTATCACCATATTTTAGACCCGCATACCGGCTGCCCCGCCGAAAGCGGAGTGAAATCCGTCAGCGTCGTTGCGCAGGACGATACGCTGGCCGATGCGCTGTCAACGGCCCTGTTCGTTATGGGGCTGGATGCAGGCGCGGAATTTCAGAAAAGCAGCGGCCTTTCGTTTGAGGCCGTATTCGTAACGGATGACAACACGGTCTGGATCACGCCCGGCCTTGCCGGGCGCTACCGGTCCGACCGGCCCTATCAGATACTGGAATGAAGCAGAAGCATTGGATCTTGATCTTCGCGGCGGTCATCGCTGTTTGCCTCGCCGTGTGGCTGCTGCCGCGCGGAGGCGGGCAGGCGGCGCTTGTCTATCAGGACGGAACTTTATTATACATACTTAACCTGCGGCAGGACCGGACGCTGACCGTGACCGGACCGGCGGGCGAGAATATCATCACGGTAGCAGACGGCGAGGTCTTCATATCCCGCGCGGACTGCCCCGATCAGATCTGCGTGCAGCACGGGCCGCTGCAAAAAACCGGCGGGCCGATCATATGCCTGCCGAACCGGCTGACGATCGAGTGGGCGCAGAAGGATGCTCAGGTCGACGCGCTCAGCGGAACGGGAGGGCTGTCATGAGGCTGAAAAAGCTTACGCTCACGGCAGCTCTGACGGCGGCGGCGCTCGTCATGTTTGTGCTGGAGAGCCAGCTGCCGCCGCTCACGGCCATTCCCGGCATCAAGCCGGGGCTTTCCAATATTTTTACGCTCTTCACCATGGAGACACTCGGCCCCGGCTGGGCCTTCGGGCTGTTTTTCACGCGCGTCACGCTCGGCTGCGTCATCACCGGGCAGGGTTCCGCGTTTTTGTACAGCTTCGCGGGCGGACTCTTAGCGTATGCGCTGATG
>ENA-OZGC01001993-OZGC01001993.1-human-gut-metagenome-genome-assembly--contig:-NODE-1993-length-10176-cov-7.893884_pt1 | contig 10176 bp, 7 predicted proteins | sample MGYA00245109_ERZ653643 | MGnify/ENA primary metagenome ERZ653643 (study PRJEB26926, sample SAMN06165107) | human gut metagenome | biome: ENVO:00009003; feature: ENVO:2100002; material: ENVO:00002003... | reverse complement strand
TTTGTCTTAACTCCTCAGCGACCGCAGGGAGCGATAACTCCTTAACTCCTTAACTTCCTTGAAACCCCTTGAAACCCCTTGAAAACTCCTTAGAAAACTCCTTTGAAATCTACTTGATATAAAATTCTTCCGTTAACCGGGAATACCATTCCGAACGACTGCCATCCGACAACTGGAGCACTTCTGTAGACTCCTCAAAGTTGCCCATACGGCTACGGGAGAAGGTAAGAAGAAGCCGTTTGGGAGCCTTGCGCTCCACAGTCTTCACCATACATTTGCGAACAAGCGTAAAACCCTTATAATAAGCCTCTTCCTCCACCCTGCCAAACACTTCTGTGGGTACAACAATCGACAGGAAACCATGTTCCGTAAGCAGACGTCTGGCTCCGGCAAAGAGGTCGGCAAAAGGCAGTGTGTCTGTATGCCGGGCAAGCGAGCGCTTGACATCAGGATTCTTCAGACTGTCGACAAAGAAAGGCGGATTGCTGACGATGGCATCGTAAGGCTGGGAAGACAGAAAATCCTGCAGCGGACAATGACTCACATGCACACTTCCGGCAAAAGGACTTGCCGCCACATTCTCGGCAGCCTGCCTGCAAGCCTCCTCGTCAATATCGATGGCATCGACTACTGACTGCGGGAAACGCTGAGCCATCATGAGTGCTACGAGACCTGTCCCCGTACCTATATCCAGCACCCTGCTGCCTCCCAAAGCCCATGCTCCCAAGAGTACGCCGTCTGTGCCTACCTTCATGCCGCACTTATCCTGCATGATTCCAAAATGTTTGAATTGAAAATCTGCCACCGTTTCTTGTTTTTATTCTGATTTACGCAACTTTCGATCACTCAGGAAAAACGCAAACAAGTCTGTTTTATTTTATCATTTTTACAAAAAAATGCCACGAATATATTAAAATATCTATACCAACCCCTCTGAATTCAATAAAAATGACTACCTTTGCACCCTAAAAAGAATTCTAAAAACGAATATGAACAGAAAACAAAATACACAATTTCAAATGATAGCCGATTTTGACGGCGATGCTTCTGTATTGGTGGCAGAAAGAGAATCAGGAGAATACCCTATTCTCTGCACACGCAATCTCGTCATCTTTCCTACCGTTCTGGCACCCATCATCGTGGGAAGACCCCAGAGCGTTCAGCTCGCCCAAAAGCTAATCGAAAATCCAGACAAGGTATTCTGTATCTTCTGCCAGAAAGATGAGGCTACAGAAAACCCCACATCTGGAAACCTCTATAAGACTGGTGTGTTTGCTAAACTCATAAAAACAGTTGAACTGCCAGGGGTAGAATCAGGTAACATAACCATCGTGGTACAGGCTCTTGGCAGATGCCGACTCGAACAGATCACTTCAACAAGTCCTTACTACAAAGGACAGGTAACCAGTCTGCCAGAAAAGTGGCCCAACCTGGAAGACGTGCATTTCCAGACGCTGTTGGACACACTGCATCAGGAAACAACCAACTTCATACATGCCTGCGATGAGATGCCCAATGAGGCTGAATATGCCCTCAACAACATATCCAACCCCATGATAGCAGCCAACTTCATCTGCAGCAACATGCCTTTCAGCATAGAGGACAAGATGGAAATGCTGGAGAAAGACAACCTCAGCGACCGTCTTTACATCGCTCTGAAAGCCGAGCACAAAGAGCTGCAGCTGCTGAGCATACAGTCGGACATCAAGCAGAAAACACGCTTCGACCTCGACGAACAGCAGAGAGAATACTTCCTGCAGCAACAACTCAAGAACATACGCGAGGAACTGGGGGGAGACGAGAAGAATCCTGAGCGAAAAGAACTGGCTGAAAAGGCCAAGAACAAGAAATGGAACGAGGCTACAGCCAAGGCGTTCAATAAGGAATTGAACAAGCTCGAAACCATCAACCCACAGAGCCCCGACTACTCTATCCTCGTCAACTACCTGCAGACCATGGTAGACCTGCCTTGGAATGAATACACTCAGGACAACCTGAGCCTCAAGCATGCCAAGAAAGTTCTCGACAAAGCGCACTATGGCATGGAAAAGGTTAAGGAACGTATCTTGGAATACCTGGCTGTAAGATCGCTGCGAGGAGACCTGAAGAGCCCTATCCTCTGCCTCTATGGCCCTCCAGGAGTTGGCAAGACAAGTCTTGGAAAGAGCATCGCCGAGGCGATGGGCAGAAAATATGTGCGTATGTCATTGGGCGGTCTGCACGACGAGTCGGAGATACGAGGACACCGCCGTACCTATATAGGAGCCATGCCCGGACAAATCATCAAGAACATTCAGAAGGCTGGAAGCAGCAACCCTGTATTCATCCTCGACGAGATAGACAAGGTGACACAGAACACCATCAACGGAAACCCGGCATCGGCTCTGCTCGAAGTGCTCGACCCAGAACAGAACAATGCCTTCCACGACAATTATCTCGATACAGACTACGATTTGTCGAAGGTGCTCTTCATTGCTACTGCCAACGATATCAGCAGTATTCCACGTCCGTTGCTCGACCGTATGGAGCTCATCGAGGTGGGCGGATACATCATCGAGGAGAAGGTGGAGATAGTCAAGCGACACCTGGTGCCACGCGAACTGAAGAATACTGGTCTCGACAAGTATGAGCCCAAGATAAAGTTTACCAAAGCTGCCATCGAAGACCTGATAGACCACTATACACGCGAAAGCGGAGTGCGCCAACTCGAGAAAGCTATCAACAAGGCTTTGCGCAAGATGGCATACAAGCTGGCATATACCGACGAACTGGAGAAGCCTACCATCACTCCTGCTGAGGTGGAAGAGCTGTTGGGCAAGCCTATCTTCACACGCGACATCTACCAGGGAAATAAATATGCTGGCGTGGTAACAGGACTGGCATGGACATCGGTAGGAGGAGAAATCCTCTTCATAGAAACCTCGCTCAGCAAGAGCAAGGCTGCCAAACTTACCCTGACAGGAAACCTGGGCGACGTGATGAAGGAATCGGCGGTCATTGCACTGGAATATGTCAAGGCGCACGCCGACCTCTTGGGCATAGACTATCGTATCTTCGAAAACTGGAACATCCATATCCATGTGCCCGAGGGAGCTACTCCTAAAGACGGTCCTTCTGCTGGTATCACCATCGCTACAAGTATCGCATCGGCCCTGACACAGCGCAAGGTGCGAAAGAACACAGCCATGACAGGAGAGATAACACTTCGTGGAAAAGTTCTCCCCGTAGGTGGCATCAAGGAGAAGATTCTGGCCGCCAAGCGAGCCGGCATTACCGATATCGTGATCTGTCAGGATAACAAGAAAGACATTGAGGAGATTCCTGAGATCTATCGCAAGGGAGTGGAATTCCACTATGTGGAGAATGTTGCCGATGTATGGCACTTCGCGCTCACCGACGAGAAGGTGGAACATCCCATCGATTTCACGATTCCCGAGGATGCGAAGAAAGGAGAGTGAGAAATCAATATAAACAAGAAGAATGAAATTCGAACTACAAGTAACAGATAAAGCCAGTGATGCACGCACAGGCATCATCACCACCGACCACGGAAAGATAAAGACTCCTATCTTTATGCCAGTGGGAACTGTCGGATCAGTGAAAGGTGTGCACTTCGAGGAACTGCGCCAACAGGTTAAGGCACAGATCATCTTAGGCAACACCTACCACCTATACCTACGACCAGGACTCGAGGTCATCAAGGCCGCAGGCGGACTGCATGGCTTCAACGGATGGGACCGACCCATCCTGACAGACAGTGGCGGATTCCAGGTGTTCTCGCTTACAGGCATCCGAAAGTTGCGTGAGGAGGGGTGCGAGTTCCGCTCTCACATCGACGGAAGCAAGCACATCTTCACACCCGAGAACGTGATGGACACTGAGCGAATTATTGGTGCCGACATCATGATGGCGTTCGACGAGTGTCCTCCTGGACAAAGCGACTTCCAGTATGCCAAGAAGAGTCTCGAGATGACACAGCGTTGGCTCGACCGCTGTGTCAAGCGCTTCAACGAGACTGAACCGCTGTACGGATATCAGCAAAGCCTCTTCCCCATCGTGCAGGGCTGCACCTTTCCCGAGCTGAGAAGAGAGGCGGCCAAATATGTGGCAGACAAGGGAGCTGACGGAAATGCTATCGGTGGACTTGCCGTAGGCGAGCCCACTGAGGTGATGTACGAAATGATAGAGGTGGTGAACGAAATCCTGCCCAAGGACAAGCCGCGCTATCTCATGGGTGTGGGTACACCACAGAACATACTCGAGGCCATAGAACGAGGAGTGGACATGTTCGACTGTGTGATGCCAACCCGCAACGGACGCAACGCCATGCTCTTCACCTACAACGGAACGATGAACATGCGCAACAAGAAATGGGAAATGGACTTCAGTCCCGTAGACCCTGACGGATGCGACATCGACCGTATCACAACCAAGGCTTACCTGCATCACCTCTTCAAGGCACAGGAACTCCTGGCCATGCAGATAGCAAGCATACACAACCTGGCCTTCTATCTGCGACTCGTCACCGATGCGCGACAGCACATCGAGCAGGGAGACTTCGTGCAATGGAAAAATTCGATCATCGACCAGCTGGGACAAAGAATATAAAGGCTACAGGCTGGGAGAACAAACGCAAAGACCACAGACTGACTGGTCGAACAAAAAAAAGACCAATTAAAAGGTCAAAAACATAAAATGAAGACATTTCATCAATTAAGAAAATATCGCAGGCTCTATAAAGCCAAAAGATGGTTCGGACAACACTTTGCTGGGCTCATACACTTCACGCAATGGCTCGCAAAGAAGTTGGCCTTCCTGCGTATACTCAGGTTCCTGAACCCATTCAGGTATATCAAGCGCATGGACTCGTACATCATCAAGAAGTTTGTAGGCACATACTTCTTCTCTATCCTGCTGATTATATCGGTGGCTATCGTGTTCGACGTAAACGACAACCTGCCTAAATTCACCGAGAATCATGCACCGCTGAGGGCTATCGTCTTTGACTATTACCTCAACTTCGTGCCTTACTTCGCCAACCTCTTCAGTGCGCTGTTTGTCTTCATTGCCGTCATCTTCTTTACATCTAAGATGGCTGGCAACTCTGAGATAATCGCCATCATGGCATCAGGCATCTCATTCAAGCGGCTGTTGCGCCCTTACATGATTACCTGCATCATGCTCTCGGCCATGTCGTATGCCCTCTCTGCCTATGTTATTCCCTATGGAACGGTGGTAAGACAGAATTTCGAAATCAAGTACAAGAAGAAGAGCAAGAACACATCGGCAGAAAACGTACAGCTGCAGGTGGACAGGGGCGTCATCGCGTATCTGCAGCACTACGACAACCAAAGCAAGAAAGGCTTCGGCTTCTGCCTTGACAAGTTCAAGGACAAGAAATTGGTAAGCCATCTCACCGCCATGGAGGTGCAGTACGACACCATCTCCGACTCCAAGTACCACTGGAAAATAAGAAACTGGAAGGTACGACAGCTCCAGGGACTGAAGGAGCACATCACCAGCGGAGCCGAGAAAGACACCATCATCATGATGGAACCCACCGACCTGGTATACTCCAAGGGACAGCAGGAAACATTTACCAGTCCTGCACTGAAGGATTATATCTCCAAACAGATCAACCGAGGTTCGGGCAATGTGGTGCAATACCAGGTGGAATATCACAAGCGAATTGCAGCCTCATTCGCCTCATTCATCCTTACCATAATAGGTGTGTCGCTCTCGTCGCGCAAGCGCAAAGGTGGAATGGGAACATCGCTCGGCATCGGACTGGCACTGAGTTTCAGCTACATCATGCTGCAAACCATCTCTGCCACATTCGCCATCCAGGACAACTTCCCGCCTATGCTGGCTGCCTGGATGCCCAACTTCCTCTTCGCATTCGTGGCATACTTCTGCTACCGCAACGCACCGAGGTAAGCATTAATGATTAATGACAAAAAAAGGAAAAAGAAAAAATAAGAAATATGTATTTCGACGAATTAGATTTAAATGACAACGTGCTCGATGCGCTCTACGATATGCGTTTCGACACTTGCACCCCAGTACAGGAAAAGTGTATTCCAGAGATATTGAAAGGCAACGACGTAATGGGAGTTGCGCAAACCGGAACAGGCAAAACTGCTGCCTATCTGCTGCCAGTGCTCAGCAAACTCGACGACGGTGGTTATCCTTCTGATGCCATCAACTGTGTTATCATGTCGCCTACACGCGAGTTGGCACAACAGATAGACCAGGCCATGCAGGGCTTCGGATATTACCTGCAAGGCGTAAGCAGCGTGGCTGTATATGGAGGAAACGACGGAAACCGTTACGACCAGGAACTGAAAAGCCTGCGCATGGGTGCAGACGTGGTGATAGCTACACCAGGCCGACTCATCTCTCATATCAGCTTGGGCAATGTAGACCTCAGCAAGGTAAGCTTCTTTATTCTTGATGAGGCAGACCGCATGCTCGACATGGGATTCTCGGAGGATATCAAGACCATCGCAGCCAAATTGCCAAAAACTTGCCAGACCATTATGTTCTCTGCCACAATGCCCGAGAAAATAGAAGAACTGGCAAAGACTCTGCTCAAGAATCCTGTAGAGATCAAACTCGCAGTAAGCAAACCTGCCGAGAAGATACAGCAGAAAGCTTACGTATGCTACGAGACACAGAAGATGGACATCATCAAGGACATCTTCAAAGCTGGCGACCTGCAGCGAGTCATCATCTTCTGCGGAAGCAAGATGAAGGTAAAGCAAGTGGCAGGATCACTGCAGCGTAAACATATCAACTGTGGCGAGATGCACTCTGACCTGGACCAGGCTGAACGCGACAATATGATGTTCAAATTCAAGAGCGGACAAATCGATGTGCTCGTAGCTACCGACATCGTGGCACGAGGCATAGACATCGATGATATCGCATTGGTTATCAGCTATGATGTGCCTCACGATACTGAAGACTATGTTCACCGTATCGGACGTACTGCACGTGCCGACCGCGACGGAGTGGCTATCACCTTTGTGAGCGAGGAAGATATCTTCTATTTCCAGCAGATAGAGAAGTTCTTGGAAAAAGAAGTGGAAAAGGTTGCTCTGCCCGAAGGATGCGGCGAAGGACCTGCATACACCAAGCAGAACAAGCCCAGAAAGGCAGGAAACAACAGCGCAAAGAGCAGACGACGCAAAGATCGTGAACAGACTGCACACAAACGCAAACCTGCCAATAAGACTGCCAACCGACCTGAAAAGGCACAGCGTCGTACAGAAGGCAACAACCCACAGGAAAACAGCAAGCAAGGCAACAACCAGCAAGGCAACAACCAGCCCAGGAACAAAGACAACAAGAAACAACAGGGCAACGCCAGACAACAGGGTAAGAACGCTCCTCGTACCAAGGATGGCCAGCAACAGGGCAACAGCCAGCAGCAGAACAACGGTGGCAAATCTGAAAACGAGAATAAGCAAAATCGAAACAACCGACGTAAAGGCAATAATCGTCCTGCAAGCGATCAGACAGAAAACAAGTCACGCAACAGACAGGCACAGACTGACAACAAGCCAGGCAGCCAGGACAACAACGGCAAGCGTCGCAATGTACGCCCAGGCAGCAACGGCAGAGGAAGAGGTGTCAGCCAGAAGAAGACTTCTGAAAAATCAACCACACGTAAGGTTACGCCTATCGTAAATCCTCAGAAGAAAGAAAATGTAGTCAAGAAATTCTTCAAGCGCATTTTCGGCTTCAAAAAATAACAACTGCTCCAGTTTCTCGTCTACCTGAAGCAAGAAGAAACTGTAGTTGAAAACAAAAAGTATCTTAAGTTACATGCAGATGTTTCTTAAGATACTTTTTTTGTTTTAAGATGATCCAGCCAATTACTTTTTTAGCTGCACTTACCTCTATCAGTAACTACTTTGCCCCCTCCAGCCATGAATAGTCAACTGTAAATAAGACTAATAATTAAGTAACTGAAGTTTCGCAAAGTAGTTCAAGTACAGGCTAAGGGCTTCTGCCCCTTCTGGGCGTGTGGAACATATTTGCGAAAGTTGAGTAAGTCTACGCGAATTATAAATAAGTAACTGAACTTTCGCATATCAGGAAGTTAAAGGAGTTAAGGGAGTTAAGGAGTTAAGACGTATGTCTTGCTGCTTAAAAAAATACGCCAAAAAGACTGTTGTCTTAACTCCTCAGCGACCGTAGGGAGCGATAACTCCTTTAACTCCTTTAACTTCTGAGCTTGCGAAACTTGAATAAGTAATAACTGAGTCAACTCATATTATCAATAATACTTAGAATAGTCAACTAAAATCGTTAAACCACAATCAAATCTATGTTCGATACTTTAGAACATAAGTTCGGTACTTTAGAACATAAGTTCGAAACTTTAGAACATAAGTTCGATAGTTTAGAACATAAGTTTGATACTTTAGGACATAGATTTTTACATGCTAAAAGGAACATTTATCTCAGTCATATTCATAATTGACTACTTATGCTGAGTAATTACCACCATCAGTAACTACTCATGGCAGAAGAGAATACAGGGCTGTTTCCCTATGTATAATCGGGCTGTTTTCCCTATATATAATAAGGTGTACGCCCACAATTCTATAATAAAATCCTCTTACAAACTGTTAAAAACTTACTTTTTTACACCTTTTCTTCATTTTTTCTGTCTTTTTGTTCTTTTTTTCAAACTTTTTCTTTAACTTTGCAATCGGAAATAACAAAATAGAAATTTTTAAACCCAATAAAAGATATAGATTATGAAAGCATCAGAAGTGATTGCGAATCTTCAGAGAAGATTCCCTAATGAGCCTGAATACATCCAGGCAGTTAGTCAGGTTCTCGGTACTATCGAGGAAGAGTACAACAAGCATCCTGAGTTTGAGAAGGCCAACCTCATTGAGCGCCTTTGCATTCCAGACCGCATTATCGAGTTCCGTGTTTCATGGGTAGACGACAAGGGTAATGTACAGACTAACATGGGTTACCGAATCCAGCACAACAATGTCATCGGTCCTTACAAGGGAGGTCTTCGCTATCATAAGTCAGTAAACCTGAGCATCTTGAAGTTCCTGGCCTTCGAGCAGACATTCAAGAACTCTCTGACAACCCTTCCTATGGGTGGAGCCAAGGGTGGTTCTGATTTCTCACCTCGCGGCAAGAGCAACAATGAGGTTATGCGTTTCTGCCAGGCTTTCATGACTGAGCTTTATCGCCACATGGGCCCAGACGAGGACGTTCCTGCAGGTGATATTGGCGTAGGTGGCCGTGAGGTAGGCTATCTCTTCGGTATGTACAAGAAGTTGACTCACCAGTTCCAGGGTGTCTTGACTGGTAAGGGTCAGGAGTTTGGCGGTTCCCGTATCCGTCCTGAGGCAACAGGTTATGGTAATGTTTATTTCCTCTGCAACATGCTTGCCACCAAGAATATCGACATCAAGGGCAAAACTGTCTTGGTTTCTGGTTCTGGTAACGTGGCTCAGTACACTATGGAGAAGTTGCTTCAGTTGGGTGCAAAGCCTGTCACATGTTCCGACTCAGATGGTTACATCTACGATCCAGACGGTATCGACCGCGAGAAACTCGACTACATCATGGAACTGAAGAATGTAGAGCGTGGCCGTATCAAGGAATATGCCGAGAAATATGGCGTGAAGTATGTTGAAGGAGCTAAGCCTTGGTTCGAGAAGGCAGACATCGCTCTTCCTTCTGCTACTCAGAACGAAATCAACGAAGAGGCTGCAAAGGCATTGGTTGCCAACGGCGTATTCGCAGTGAGCGAGGGTGCCAACATGCCTACAACTCCCGAGGCCATCAAGGTATTCCAGGATGCCAAGATCCTCTATGCTCCTGGTAAGGCTGCCAATGCTGGTGGTGTAGCTGTATCAGGTCTTGAGATGAGTCAGAACTCTGAGCGTCTGAAGTGGAGCCGTGAGGAGGTTGATGCTAAACTTCACGAAATCATGAACGATATTCACGCCAACTGTGTGAAGTATGGTACCGAGGCAGACGGTTACGTAAACTACGTAAAGGGTGCCAACGTTGCAGGCTTCCTGAAGGTTGCCAAGGCTATGATGGCTCAGGGTATCGTATAATAAAATGACAGATATTTAACTCAACTTTCGCAAATGGGGAAGTTAAAGAATTTAAAGAAGTTAGAGAAGT
>ENA-OZGC01001973-OZGC01001973.1-human-gut-metagenome-genome-assembly--contig:-NODE-1973-length-10261-cov-6.158534_pt1 | contig 10261 bp, 10 predicted proteins | sample MGYA00245109_ERZ653643 | MGnify/ENA primary metagenome ERZ653643 (study PRJEB26926, sample SAMN06165107) | human gut metagenome | biome: ENVO:00009003; feature: ENVO:2100002; material: ENVO:00002003... | reverse complement strand
GAGCCGGGGAAAAGCTGGAGATCATATCAAATGCTTACCTATGGCTATCTGGTGCTAAATCTCAGGGCATGAAGCAGCTGATGGCCGGTGGCGGGGTGGCTTTGATTGGCATTACCCTCGTGCCGCTGCTGTCCGGTCTGTTCGGCTAATCGGCAGCTCGTTTGCTTCCCGTAAATCCACGGAGGGTGCCGCTTTCGGGCGGCATCCTCCCGAAAGGAGGGCAACCCTATGGATTTCTTATGGGATAAGATCACGGAATGGCTGAAAGAAATGCTTATCGGCGGTATCGTGAGCAATCTGTCCGGGATGTTCGATGCGACCAATCAAAAGGTTGCCGAGATCTCCGGTCAGGTGGGCTTATCGCCGCAGGCATGGAACGGCAGCATTTTCAGCATGATACAAAACCTGTCGGAAACCGTGATCGTCCCCATCGCAGGCGCAATTCTCGCCTTTGTCATGACGCTGGAGCTGATCCAGCTCATTACCGACAAAAATAACCTCAACGACATGGACACATGGATATTCTTCAAGTGGGCGTTCAAGTCCGCCGCCGCTGTCCTGATCGTGACAAACACATGGACGATTGTGATGGGCGTGTTCGACGCTGCCCAAAGCGTCGTTGCCAGCGCCTCCGGGCTGATTATCGGCGATACCAGCATCAACATTTCAAGCGTCATGGTTGGTATCGAGGATCGGCTGATGGAAATGGAGCTGGGGCCGCTGTTCGGCCTGTGGTTCCAGTCGCTGTTCGTTGGCATTACCATGTGGGCGCTGACCATCTGCATTTTCATTATCACATTCGGAAGAATGATTGAAATATATCTCGTCACCTCTGTTGCCCCCATTCCGATGGCGACCATGATGGGCAAGGAATGGGGCGGCATGGGACAGAACTACATCCGTTCCCTGCTGGCGCTGGGCTTCCAAGCATTTCTCATTATCGTCTGCGTCGCCATCTACGCCGTTCTGGTGCAGAACATCGCACTTGTGGATGACATCATCTACGCCATCTGGACTTGCATGGGCTACACGGTGCTGCTGTGCTTCTGCCTGTTCAAAACGAGCAGCCTTGCAAAGTCCGTGTTCAATGCGCATTAACGGGGGTGATACCATGCTGACGCTCACGCCCGTTACCCTTGCAACAGCGAACGCATTTGTCAATGCGCATCACCGGCACCATAAGGCAACTGCGGGGCATAAGTTTTCCATCGGCTGTGCCAAGGATGGAGAGCTTGTCGGTGTTGCAATCGTAGGCCGTCCGGTAAGCCGGTATCTGGATGATGGCTGGACATTGGAGGTCAATCGCCTTTGCACCACTGGTGAGAAGAACGCTTGCAGCATCCTTTATGCCGCATCTGCGCGGGCGGCAAAGGCAATGGGATACCGCAAGATCATCACCTATACGCTGGATAGCGAGAGCGGCAGCAGTCTCCGCGCCGCTGGCTGGAGCTGCACAGGTTTGGCAGGCGGCAAATGCTGGACAGGCAGCCGCAAGCCCGCCTCCGCTTTGTATCCGGCGCAGATGAAACTTCGATATGAAAAGCTCTTATAAAGGGGGATTTCTATGGCCTATGTCAATGTCCCAAAGGACTTAACCAAAGTAAAGACCAAGGTGCTGTTCAATCTCACGAAACGGCAGCTCATTTGCTTCGGAAGCGGCGCGCTCATCGGCGTACCGCTTTTCTTCTTGCTCAAGGGCAGCATCGGCACCAGCCCCGCCGCAATGGTGATGATGGTGGCGATGATCCCGGCTATGCTGTTCGCCATGTATGAAAAGAACGGTCAGCCGCTGGAGGTCGTCATCCGCAACATCTACCGTGTGTGCTTCCAGCGGCCGAAGCAGCGCCCGTATAAGACCAACAATTTCTATGCCGTTCTGGAGCGGCAAAACCAGTTAGACCGGGAGGTGTATCAAATTGTCCGAAAAGAAAAAGCTGACCCGCGCCGAACGAAAACAGATCGAAGCCGCCATCGCAAGAGCGAACCGAACGGATAAGAAAGAAAAATCGGCGCAGGACAGCATCCCGTATCAGCGTATGTGGCCGGACGGCATTTGCCGTGTGACCGACACGCGCTACACCAAAACGATTCAGTATCAGGACATCAACTACCAGCTTTCGCAGAATGAGGACAAGACTGCCATCTTTGAAGCGTGGTGTGATTTCCTGAACTACTTTGACAGCTCCGTGCAATTCCAGCTTTCCTTTGTGAACCTCTCAGCTTCGCAGGAAACCTTTGCACGGAGCATTTCTATTCCGCCCTGCGGGGATGAATTTGACGGCATCCGCGCCGAATACGCCGGTATGCTGCAAAACCAGCTTGCCCGCGGCAACAACGGCCTGATTAAGACCAAGTATCTCACATTCGGCATTGAAGCCGACAATCTCCGTGCCGCCAAGCCCCGTTTGGAGCGCATCGAAACCGACCTTCTGAACAACTTTAAGCGGCTGGGCGTTGTGGCTGCGCCGCTGAACGGCTTTGAGCGCCTGCACGTTATGCACGACATCCTGCGGATGGACGAACAGGAACCGTTCCGCTTTTCGTGGGACTGGCTGGCTCCCTCCGGGCTGTCCACCAAGGACTTTATCGCGCCCAGCTCCTTTGAGTTCAAGACCGGCAGGCAGTTTCGTATGGGCAAAAAGCTGGGTGCGGTCAGCTTCGTGCAGATTCTGGCACCGGAGCTGAATGACCGGATGCTGGCGGACTTTCTGGATATGGAGAGCAGCGTCCTTGTCAATCTCCATGTGCAGTCTGTGGATCAGGTCAACGCCATCAAGACCGTCAAGCGCAAGATCACCGATTTGGACAAATCCAAAATCGAAGAACAGAAAAAAGCCGTCCGTGCCGGGTACGATATGGACATTATCCCGTCCGACCTTGCCACCTACGGCGCGGAGGCCAAGAAGCTGTTGCAGGATTTGCAGTCCCGTAATGAGCGAATGTTCCTGCTGACCTTCCTCATTCTCAACACGGCGGACACGCCCCGGCAACTCGACAACAACATCTTCCAGACCTCCAGCATCGCGCAAAAGTATAACTGTGCGCTGACCCGGCTGGACTTCCAGCAGGAAGAAGGACTGATGAGCAGCCTCCCGCTGGGGCTGAATCAGATTGAGATTCAGCGGGGCTTGACCACCTCCAGCGTGGCGATTTTTGTGCCTTTCACCACACAGGAATTGTTTCAGACCGGTTCGGAGGCGCTGTACTACGGCATCAACGCCCTTTCCAACAACCTTATCATGGTAGACCGGAAACTGCTGAAAAATCCCAACGGCCTGATTTTAGGCACTCCCGGCAGCGGCAAGTCATTTTCGGCAAAACGCGAGATCACCAATGCGTTTCTCATCTGCCCCAAGGATGACATCATCATCTGTGACCCGGAGGGCGAATATACGCCGCTGGTGGAGCGCCTGCACGGTCAGGTCATTAAGCTGTCGCCCACCGGCAAGGGCTACGACGGTTCGCCCTGCTATATCAATCCGATGGACTTGAATTTGGATTACAGCGACGATGATAACCCGCTGAGCCTGAAATCCGACTTCATTCTGTCGCTGTGCGAGTTGATCGTCGGCGGCAAGGATGGGCTTGCCCCTGTGGAAAAGACCATCATCGACCGCTGCGTGCGCATCGTCTACCGGGATTACCTCAACGACCCGAAGCCGGAGAATATGCCGCTGCTGGAGGACTTGTATAACGCCCTCCGTGCGCAGGATGAAAAGGAAGCGCAGTACATCGCCACTGCTTTGGAAATCTACGTCACCGGTTCTCTGAATGTGTTCAACCATCACACGAATGTGGATGTGAATAGCCGCATCGTCTGCTATGACATCAAGGAGCTGGGCAAGCAGCTCAAGAAAATCGGGATGTTGGTGGTGCAAGATCAGGTCTGGAACCGTGTGACCATCAACCGCGCTGCCCATAAAACGACCCGCTACTATCTTGACGAGTTCCATCTTCTTTTGAAGGAGGAACAGACGGCTTCGTACAGTGTCGAGATCTGGAAACGCTATCGCAAATGGGGCGGCATCCCCACCGGTATCACGCAAAATGTCAAAGACCTGTTATCCAGCCGCGAGGTTGAGAACATCTTTGAGAACAGCGATTTCATCTATATGCTCAATCAGGCCGCTGGTGACCGGCAGATTCTCGCAAAGCAGCTCAACATTTCGCCGCATCAGCTCTCCTATGTGACCCACTCCGGCGAGGGCGAGGGGCTGCTGTTCTACGGCAACACGATCCTGCCCTTTATTGACCACTTCCCGAAGGACACCGAGCTGTACCGCGTCATGACCACCAAACCGCAAGAGGTGGCGTCGGCATGAAAAGAGAACCGCGTTTGCAGTTTTCCGATGCCGATCTTGCCGAGCCGAAGCTGGAAAAGCCCATCAAGCGGGTGAAAAAAGCGGAGGCCAAGGCGGATAAGGCGCAGGCGAAAATCCCCAAGAAAACCGTGGTCAAAAAGGAGCGCGGCTTTGATCCTGCCACCGGCAAGGTCAAAACGCAGCTCCGGTTTGAGGAAGTGGACAAGAAAAAGCCTCCCTCCAAGCTGACCCATGCCGTGCAGGATGCGCCCGCCAACCTCGTTCTCTCTCAGGTTCACCGGGAGATCGCGCAGAGTGAGGACGATAATGTGGGCGTGGAGGCTGCGCACAAGATGGAGGAAGCTGTGGAAAGCGGCGGGCGGCTGGTACAGTCCGCCCACCGCGCCCATCAGCTCAAGCCTTATCGTGCCGCCATCCGTGCCGAGAAAAAGCTGGAGCAGGCCAACATTGACGCGCTTCAGAAGAAAGCGGAGATCGACAGACCTACCAGCAATCCCGTTTCCAAGTGGCAGCAGAAGCAGGCCATCAAAAAGCAGTATGCCGCTGCCAAACACAATCAGGCGGCGCAGACTACGGCAAAGGCGGCGGAGAATACCGCCAAGGCCGCGAAAAAGGCCGCTGAAAAGGCTGAGAAAGCTGGCAAATATGTATGGGAGCACCGGCGCGGCTTTGCCATTGCCGCCGCAATTCTGCTGATGCTGGCATTTCTGCTCAACGGCCTGTCCTCCTGCTCGGTGATGATGGATGGCGTTGGCTCCGGGATTGCGGCCAGCACTTATCCGTCGCAGGACGCCGATATGCTGGGCGCGGAGGCGCAGTATTGCGAAATGGAAGCAGAGCTTCAGCGCTACCTCGACACCTATGAAAGCACCCATGACTACGATGAGTACCACTTTGATCTGGACACCATCGAGCATGACCCCTATGTACTCATTTCCATTATCACGGCGCTGCATCAAGGGGAATGGACGCTGGATGAGGTGCAGGGTACGCTCCAAATGCTCTTTGACCGCCAGTATATTTTGACCGAGGATGTGGTAGTGGAAACTCGCTACCGCACGGAAACCGACACATGGACGGACGCGGACGGCAACACCCATACGGACACCTATCAGGTGCCGTATGACTACTACATCTGCACGGTCACGCTGGAAAACTTCAATCTTTCTCATGTTCCCGTCTACATTATGAGCGAAGAACAGCTCGGAATGTACGCCACCTATATGGCTACCCTCGGCAACCGTCCCGACCTGTTCCCCGGTTCAGGCTACATCGGCAAGTATGTGGAGGGCAGCTATACCGACTACGACATTCCCCCGGAGGCGCTGGACGATGAGGTATTCGCCGCCATCATCAAGGAAGCGGAAAAGTATCTCGGCTACCCCTACGTTTGGGGCGGCAGCAGCCCCTCCACCTCGTTTGACTGTTCGGGCTTCGTCAGTTGGGTCATCAATCATTCCGGTTGGGATGTGGGCAGGCTGGGCGCGCAGGGGCTATGCAATATCTGTACGCCTGTATCCTCTGCCAACATCAAGCCGGGCGATCTGGTGTTTTTCACCGGAACGTATGATACCCCCGGTGTCAGCCATGTGGGTATCTACGTCGGTAACAATATGATGATCCACTGCGGAGATCCGATCTCTTATGCAAACTTAAATTCAAGCTATTGGCAGTCCCATTTCTACCGCTATGGGCGCTTGCCGTAAAGGAGAGTGAACGATATGAACCCGAAAATCATGAAGCTCCGTGGGGAGCTGGAGAAGAACAAAGGCAAAATCTCCGATCTGCAAGGCCGCAACCGCGAGCTGGAAAAGCAGATTCGTGAGTTGGAGGACACCGACATCATCGGCATGGTGCGTGAGAACGGCATGACGATGGAGCAGTTTGCCGAGCTGTTCCGCCGTATGCAGGCCGCGCCTGCACCGGCTACTTCGGAAAAGGAGGCGTTGAACCATGACTAAGAACACACCGCGCATTTTCGTCAGCCTGCTGCTGATGCTCCTGTGCATCGGGATTTTCCCTGTTTCCGCCTTTGCCAGCGGCGGTGATTATCCTGATAATGCGCTGCCCACCGCCGAAAGCAGCGCCGCAGACGCACAGGAAACAAAACAGATCGGCACGGTCACGACCAACGGCGGCAACCTGAACGTCCGCACCGGCGCGGGACTGGACAATACCGCGTTTACGCAGCTCCCCAACGGCACGGTGGTCGATGTGATTGGCAGGGATGGCGATTGGGTAAAAATCCTGCTGCCCGCCCGTGCGGGCTATGTGTACGGCAGCTATCTGACCGTCACCGACGCCGCCGACAGTACCGTGAGCATCGGCGGCATTACGCTTCCGTTTGATGAAAAAGAGCTGGCCGACCTCTGGCAGCTTCTTCTCGGCAGCATGACGGGCGGCAGCGACGCGCTGACACCGGACGGCAATCTGACGCTGATCGACGATATTGGCTCCAGCACCAAGGCAGGGAAACAGTTCATTACGCTGGAAAGCAAGAACGGCAATGTGTTTTACATGATTATTGACCGTGACGATGAGGGCGAAGAAACCGTCCACTTCTTAAATCAGGTGGATGAGGCTGACCTGATGGCGCTGACCGGCGAGGAAGAAACGCCCGCCACTTGCTCCTGCACCACCAAATGCGTGGCCGGTACGGTCAATACATCCTGCCCCGTCTGCGCGGTCAACATGACCGAGTGCGTGGGCAAGGAGGCAAAGCCCGAAGTCCCCGCTGAGCCGACAGAACCCGCCGCCGAGGAACCGGAGAAAAAGAGCGGCATGGGCGGCATCCTTGTTGTTCTGCTGATCGTCTCGCTGGGCGGCGGTGCCGCGTTCTACATTTTCAAGCAGAAAAAGACCAAGCCGCAGACCAAAGGCAGCGCCGATCTGGACGATTATGACTACGGCGAGGACGAATATGAGTTTGAGCCGTATGAGGACGAACCGGAACAGGATACTACGGAGGATACGGACGCATGAGATATTTCACCAACAATCCGCTGGAACGCCTGATGATGCAGAAGCCGAAAGCAGCGCGGGAGGACAGCCCTCCCGACGCTGCCAAGGAACACTTCTGCTACGGCTGCAAGCGCTTCGGACAGAGCTGCGTTCGCCCCTGCTACCGTGACGTAAAGAGAATGGAGGCTGCGCCATGCGCCTTGTGATCGCCGAAAAACCCTCCGTGGCGCAGAGCATCGCCGCCGTGCTGGGTGCTAAATCACGGCATGACGGGTATCTGGAGGGCGGCGGGTACATCGTGTCGTGGTGTTTCGGGCATCTGGCAGAGCTGGCCGACGCCGCCGTTTACAATGCCGATGATGCCAAATGGACGCTGGCGGCGCTGCCCATCATTCCTACCTCGTTCCGCTTCATCGTCCGCTCTGAAAAGCAGAAGCAGTTTGACATTCTGCGGGAGCTGATGCGCCGGGAGGATGTGGCAGAGGTGGTCAACGCCTGCGACGCTGGGCGCGAGGGTGAGCTGATCTTCCGCACGGTTTACTGCCTTGCGGGATGCTCCAAGTCGATTCTGCGGCTTTGGATTTCTTCAATGGAGGATGATGCCATCCGCAGCGGCTTCCAGCAGCTTAAGTCTGGGCGCGACTATGACGGCCTGCATCAATCTGCCCTGTGCCGCGCCAAGGCTGATTGGCTGGTTGGTATCAACGCCACGCGGTATTTCTCCCTGACGTATGGCCGCACGCTGAACATCGGGCGCGTCATGTCGCCCACGCTGGCGCTGCTGGTGCAGCGTGAGGCGGAGATCTCCGCATTTGTGGCAGAACCGTTCTACACCGTCCAGCTCGATTGCGGCTTTCCCGCCGCGACAGACAGGATGAAGGACAGAAAGGACGCCGATGCTATCGCCAACGCCTGCAAGGGCAAGACAGCAGCGGTCAAAAGCGTGGAGCGCAAGGAAAAGTCTGAGAAACCGCCCGCCCTCTATGACCTGACCTCTCTCCAGCGCGACGCCAACCGCGTTCTCGGCTACACCTCGCAGCAGACCCTCGATTATCTCCAAGCCCTCTATGAAAAGAAGCTCTGTACCTACCCGCGAACCGACAGCCGCTATCTGACTGACGATATGGAGGGCAGCGTCCCCGGCCTTGTTGCCGCCGCTGCCGCTGTCTGCGGCATGGAGAAGCCGCAGACCATCTGCGCCAAGCAGGTATGCAGCAGCAAAAAAGTCACCGACCACCACGCCATTGTCCCTACCATCAGCGCGGAAAAGGTAGACATGGCCTCTCTGCCGCTGGGCGAACGAGAGGTGCTGAAGCTGGCGGCAAAGGGCTTGCTTCGAGCGGTGGATGAACCCCACCGCTATGCGGAAACAGTCATTACGTTGGACTGTTCCGGTCAGAGCTTTACCGCCAAGGGCAAAACCGTTCTTGCTCCCGGCTGGAAGCGCTATGAGCAGGAGCAGACGGAGGCAGCGCCCGCGCTGCCGGTGGTGACGGAGCAACAGACGCTTCCCGTATCTGCCGCGTCGGTCAAGACCGGTAAAACCACGCCGCCCAAGCACTTCACCGAGGATACGCTGCTGGCTGCAATGGAGAACGCGGGCAAGGAGGATATGCCCGATGATGCCGAGCGCAAGGGCATTGGCACCCCGGCGACCCGTTCCGGTATCATTGAAAAGCTGGTGTCCTCCGGTTTTGTAGAGCGCAGGAAGTCCAAGAAGATCACAAATCTGCTGCCCACCTCCACCGGCACGGCGCTTATCACCGTTCTGCCCGAACAGCTCCAGTCGCCGCAGCTCACCGCCGAATGGGAACACCGCCTGAAAGAGATCGAGCACGGCGAAATTGCCCCGGACAGCTTCATGGGCGGGATCGCTGCCATGCTGAATGAGCTGGTGCAGACCTACAACCCCATCCCCGGCGCAGAAGTCCTGTTCCCGTCCGGGCGTGAGGCGGTCGGCAAGTGTCCCCGCTGCGGAGCCGAGGTGACGGAATCGCAGAAAGGCTTTTTCTGCGAAAACCGTGCCTGTTCCTTTGTTCTCTGGAAAAACAGCCGCTTTTTCACTGCCAAGAAAAAGGCGCTGACAAAATCCCTCGCTGCCGCGCTTTTGAAAAATGGCCGCGCCCCGCTGAAAGGCTGTTACTCGGAAAAGACCGGAAAAACCTATGATGCCGTCGTTCTTCTGGAGGACGATGGGCAGCGCACGGGTTATAAGCTGGTGTTCGACAATGGCTGATGCGCCGCGTATGGATCACAAGCAGCTCCGCCGCTCCAAGAAGCTCATTCGGAAGCTCTGCTGTAATTACGATCACGGCAACTGCCTCGCGCTGGATGATGGAGAGCCTTGCGTCTGCGTACAGGGTATTTCCTACTCGCTGCTGTGCAACTGGTTCCGAAATGCAGTGCTTCCCGCCGACCATGAGCTGCTGGCCGACGTGATGCGGGAAAGGCCGGAAAAGCGCTGCGCCATCTGCGGCAAGCCAGTCTATTCTTCCTCCAACCGCGCCAAATATTGCCCTGCCTGCGCCAAGCAGGAGCGCCGAAAGCAGGACGCCAAACGAAAGCGTGAACAATACTGGAATCTCCGCAGATAGAGGCCGGGAAAGCCCCGTGCTGCAAGGCTTTTTTCATGCGGAATCACAAGGGGCTGAGACATTCTATCCGCAAGCCCGGAAACAACGTCTATCTGCGGAGAATCGCCCCTGTGCAGAATGTGTTTTCTTCTGCGCAGGGGCGCTATTTTTTCTGAAAGGAGATCATCATGGCTGAAAAGCAAACCAACAAAGACCGGATGCGGGAAATCGTTGACAGCATCGAAAACGGCATCAAGGAGCTGTTCGAGAGCGATAAGTACCGGCAGTACCTTGCCACCATGAGCCGCTTTCACCGCTACTCGGTCAATAATACCATGCTCATCTATATGCAGCGCCCCGACGCCACCCATGTGGCGGGCTTCAACCTGTCTCTTATACACATCT
>ENA-OZGC01001957-OZGC01001957.1-human-gut-metagenome-genome-assembly--contig:-NODE-1957-length-10371-cov-4.769193_pt1 | contig 10371 bp, 9 predicted proteins | sample MGYA00245109_ERZ653643 | MGnify/ENA primary metagenome ERZ653643 (study PRJEB26926, sample SAMN06165107) | human gut metagenome | biome: ENVO:00009003; feature: ENVO:2100002; material: ENVO:00002003... | reverse complement strand
TACAATAAATAACATAAAAGAGGGTGCGCCATAGACTTATGACACACCCTCTTTTTTTTATTCTGTTTAATTACATCTTCTTTATCCGTTTGCGATATTTCCGAAGAAATCGAATGAGGCATCCCAATCCTTCCAGACTGGCTCTCTGCCCAATTCCTTCAATCTCGCATTGATAACCTTGGCGGTACGCTCATCGCTCACGGTGAACTGCTCCAATGCCTGAGGATAGGTATGATAACCACCAGGATTTACCTTTGATTCTGCCGACATGGTGGTGACACCCAGTGTTGCCATGTTGTCACGGATGTAGGCTGGTTCACGGGTAGAGTAGGAGATATCTACATCGTGGTCGAAGATACGCATGGCGAAAGTTGCCTGTGCCAACTGCTTATCGGTCATGAAGCAGTTTGGCTGGAAACCTTCGTTCTGTGCAGGGCGCATACGAGGGAAGTTCACGCTGTACTTGGTCTTCCAGTAATGCTTCTGCAGGTAGCGTAGGTGATGAGCCATCATCACTACATCCGTGCGCCATTCCTTCTCCAAGCCGATGAGCACACCCATACCGATGGAATGGACACCTGCCATACCCATGCGGTCGAAACCATCGCAGCGCCACTCAAACTTGCTCTTCATGCCACGTGGATGGTAGAGCTTGTAGTGCTCGTGGTTGTAGGTCTCCTGGAAACAGATGACGCCGTTCATACCATGGTCGGCGAGGGTCTTGTAATCCTCTGTAGAGAGCGGCATCACCTCTATCTTCACGTTAGAGAAATACTTCTTGGCGATGTTGATTGCCTTGGCAAGATAAGGGGTGCCAGCCTTTGCCGGGTTCTCGCCCGTTACGAGAAGGATGTTCTCGAATGGAGCCAACTGCTTGATGGCCTTGTACTCGTTCTCAATCTGCTCTGGGGTGAGGATGGTACGAGCCATCGGATTCTCACGATGGAAACCGCAATACACGCAGGAGTTAGAGCATGAATTGGTGATGTAGAGAGGAATGAACATCGACATGGTCTTGCCGAAGCGCTCCTCAGTATATTTGCGGGAAAGACGCGCCATTACCTCCAGGTATGGCTCGGCTGCAGGTGAAATCAGCGCCATGAAGTCGTTCACATCGCAATGGTCCTTGGCAAGGGCACGACGCACATCATTATCGGTCATTCGAGCAATGCGCTCCGTGGTCTCCTCCCAACTGATATTCTTTAATTCGTCTGAAAACATTTTCTTACTTTTTAAACTTTCTCAAATCGTGTGTCAACTTGGCTGCACAGAAGTTTGGACCACACATGGTGCAGTACTCACCATCTGTATGACCTGCCTCCTCGAAATACTTCAAGGCAAGCTCTGGGTCGAGAGAGAGGTGGAACTGGTCTCTCCAGCGGAACTCGAAGCGTGCCTTGGAGAGGGCGTTGTCGCGGATGGTTGCACCTGGATGCCCCTTTGCCAAATCGGCTGCATGAGCGGCAATCTTATAGGTTACCACACCTGTGCGCACATCTTCCTTGTTAGGCAAGGCGAGGTGCTCCTTAGGTGTTACATAGCAGAGCATGGCGGTGCCGAGCCATGCTATCTGGGCGCCACCGATGGCTGATGTGATGTGGTCGTAACCTGGAGCGATATCGGTAACCAATGGGCCGAGGGTGTAGAATGGTGCCTCGTGACAGTGGTCGAGCTGGCGCTCCATGTTCTCCTTGATTTTCTGCAATGGCACGTGACCAGGACCCTCGATGAATGCCTGCACGTTCTTGTCCCAGGCACGGGTAACAAGCTCGCCCATGGTATCCAACTCGGCAAACTGGGCTGCATCGTTGGCATCGGCTATACAGCCTGGGCGCAGACCATCGCCCAAAGAAAGGGCTACGTCGTACTGTGCCACGATGTCGCAGATATCGTCGAAGTGCTCATAGAGGAAACTTTCCTGGTCGTGATAGAGACACCACTTGCTCATGATACTACCGCCACGGCTCACGATTCCGCAGAGACGGCTATCGGCGAGATGCACGTTGTGACGACGGATGCCGGCATGGATGGTGAAGTAGTCAACACCCTGCTCGCACTGCTCGATGAGGGTATCACGGAATACCTCCCAGTTCAGGTCCTCTACCTTGCCGTTTACCTTCTCCAAAGCCTGGTAGATAGGCACGGTTCCTACTGGCACAGGGCAGTTGCGTACAATCCATTCACGGGTTTCGTGGATGTTGTCACCGGTAGAGAGGTCCATCAAGGTATCGCCTCCCCACTTGCAAGACCATACAGCCTTATCCACCTCTTCCTCGATGCTGGAGGTAGTGGCAGAATTACCGATGTTGGTATTGATCTTCACGAGGAAGTTGCGGCCGATGATCATCGGTTCGCTCTCCGGGTGGTTGATGTTGGCAGGAAGAACGGCACGTCCGCGTGCAATCTCATCACGTACATACTCAGGAGTGATATGGGTATCGATGCCCAACTCCTGGCAGTTCATGTTCTCGCGGATAGCCACATACTCCATCTCTGGAGTGATGATGCCCGCCTTGGCGTAAGCCATCTGGGTGATGTGCTTGCCAGCCTGAGCACGGCGAGGCAACTGGATGTGCTCGAAGCGGAGGTGGTCAAGGCTATGGTCAGCAAGGCGCTGCTTGCCATACTCGCTGGTAACCTCCTTGAGCTGCTCGGTATCGTTGCGGTCGAGAATCCACTGCTCGCGCATTCTTGGCAAGCCTTTCTTCAAATCTACCTGATAGTTAGGGTCGCTGTAAGGACCGCTGGTATCGTAGATGTAAACCGGAGCGTTTGGCTCTGTATGAGGAATGCCGCGCTCATCCTTCACAACAGTAGGAGTGAGGTTAACCTTGGTCATTCCAACCTTGATCTGTGGGAAGAGTTTTCCCTGCATATACGCCTTTTCTCTCTGGGCGTAAGCTTTCTTATCGTTTGGCATAATTTTTTAAAGGTAAAAAGGTAAAAGGGTAAAAAGGTAAAAAGAGCGTTCTTGCTTCTTTGCCTTCATCCTTCATGCCTTTTATTATCTATATTATAATTAATCGTTGAGGAATGCGGTGAGAGGAGAACTTGCCTCAGCACAATCGCTGATGGCTCCGAGACCTGCCTCGTAAGCACGGCGACCGCATACTACTGCTTCCTTGAATGCCTTAGCCATCTCTACAGGATCACCGGCAACGGCGATAGCGGTGTTAACCAGACAAGCGCTGGCACCCATCTCCATGGCTTCGGCAGCGTGGCTAGGTGCACCGATACCTGCATCTACTACAACTGGAACAGTTGCCTGCTCGATGATGATCTGCAGGAAGTCCTTCATTCTCAATCCCTTGTTGGTACCGATAGGTGCAGCGAGTGGCATCACGGTAGCAGCACCAGCCTCTTCGAGGTGCTTGCAGAGGGTAGGGTCTGCCTGGCAATATGGCAATACCACGAAACCGAGTTTTACCAGTTTCTCGGTAGCCTTCAGTGTCTCGATAGAGTCTGGAAGAAGATAGCGAGGGTCTGGGTGGATTTCGAGCTTGAGCCAGTTGGTTCCGAAAGCCTCTCGAGCCATCTGTGCTGCGAAGACAGCCTCCTCGGCGTTGCGCACGCCACTGGTGTTAGGAAGGAGCTGGATATTTGGGTTCTGCACTATATGAGAGAGCAGGTCGTCCTGCTTGTCTTCGAGTTCGATACGTTTCATAGCAACAGTAACCATTTCTGTTTCTGATGCTTTGATGGCTTCAGCCATGAGGGCATTGTTGTTAAACTTTCCTGTGCCCAAGAAGAGGCGTGAGTTAAACTCTCTGCCTGCGATTACTAATTTTTCCATTGTTTTATTATAGAGTTGTTATTTTTGTTTTCATTTCTGTAGGAAAAGTACTTTTGGGTGATTCTTTTCCGCAGTATTCTGGGACCGTTATCCTCCGCAGAACGCTTTTACGATAACGATGTCTGCTCCTTCTGCGATGATTGTGTTTTCCCATTCATCACGAGGCACCATTTCGTTACTGATAGCTACTGCAACTCCTGTAGCTGGCAAATCGAGTTCCTGGGCTAACTCCCTGATGGTTTTAGCCTGTGTCTCGGTCTCTTTGTTGTTGATAGTTACTTTCATATTCTGTTCGTTTTATATGATGAATAATCCGTTTGTTTACGCTTTTCTATCGCCCGAAAGCGATGATAAGCAAATATGTAATCAAACACGGTGAACTTCCAGATGAAAGCCTTAAGAGAAAGAATAAAGCGCTATCAAATATCCCTGCGACAGCATTACCTGCATCAGGTTCAATGGGTATCATCTCAGCCGAATCTTTCAGCACCCCGTGATAATCGCTTGCAAAAGTAATGATAATATCGGAAAAGCAATAGAATTTCAAAAATATTTATGCTAAATTAACGCAGAATGCACCTTTCGCTTTACTGGTGTTTCTTTCTGCAATCCGGGCATTCGCCTTTGATGACAAAGGAAATAGAGTGGGGGTAAAAGCCTTCGGGCAGCTCGAAACTTGGAATATGGATATCCTCCATACAGAAGGAACGCTGGCAAGATTCGCAGTAGAAATGAATATGCCCGTCGTGATGATCGCAAGCCCCTTTTTCTTCGCAGAGTTCGTAGCAGAGTACGCCTCGCCCATCTTCGAAGGCATGTACCACATCATGTTCCAGAAAGAGGGTAAGGGTACGGAAGATGCTCGACTTGTCCATCGAAACCATCTTTCGTTCCAGATTGCTCAGACTCTGCGGGTTCTGTTCGCCCATCAGGGTCTTCATTACGAGTATGCGGTTGGCGGTTGGCCGAATGCCTTTCGATTCCAGCCTGCTGATCATATCTTGTGAGTTCATCGTTTCTTCTTTTTAAAATCTTTACTAACCGGTTGCAAAGATACAAAAAAAGCGTGTAAGTATGGTAACTTACACGCTTTTTCTTTATTTAAACGTAATTACTTTTTGCTTTCAATCTAGTTTATGCCGCAGCATGAAGGGATTGGAACCCTTATACGCAAGCACAACCACGGCTTCTGTTCAAAGCTTCACCATACATTTCCATTGCGGTCATGTAATTTGCAAGAATAGCCTTCAAGGCCTTCTTGATGTTTGCATACATTGTTTTCATAATCGTTATCCTTTTTTTAAAAATTAATACTTGGCATTTCTGCCATTTTCTTTTTCCTTTTGTTCATGAACGGTGGTCAATTTTACTTGCCCATCTCCATGTTGTTGTTTACATTTACAGCCTTGGCAATCATAGCTGCCACAACTGTAAGAATCATTACTGTCGTCATCATAATTTGTTTCCTTTCTTTCTTTGTGGAGCCTCCATGTGAGGTCTCCTGTTTTACATTATCCTTTTACAATCTCACTGTTTTCTGGTGCAAAGGTAATGCCTTTTTCTTGAATATCTGTCACAAAGACATGACTAAATGATGAAAAAGGGGCTTTTTTTGATACACGTCAACTAAACAGCAATGGCGGCTTGATATACGTCAAGCCGCCATGCTGTCATATTGAGAAATGTGTCATATTTCTTATGTTTCTTCGGATTTCTGATGCTAGATCAGTTCCAGAATCTTGTCGAGAATCTTTTCTACGGTTGAAGAATCGGTTGCTTCATCGAGTTTTTGGTTGATTTTCTCTTCCAGTTTCTTGCTTACCTTGTCGGCAGCCTGATCCATGGCCTGGTTTGCCTTGTCTTCCAGTTTTTTCTGAACAGAAGCGCCCAGTCCGTCTTCTTCTGAACCATCGCTGTTATTATCGCTTACCGAAGGGGATTCATCGGTTGATGAGCTGGTGGTTTCTTCTATCTGCAGATTGTCGGCACCTTCCAGCGCCTTCACCATATCATCAGCATTCATCGTGTAAACGCTGCCAAGGATTCCGAAGCTTACGGTGTGCTGCTTGCCATTAAACTCAACGGTTCCCTTAGAGCATACGATATAGTTGTGGTATTCGAAGAGCTGGTTCATCACTTCATCAATAGCGCTTCCTGCCATCATCTTGGCAATGGAACGGATGCTTTGGGTGAAGAAGTTGTTATCACTGGTTTCTGTAGCCTTGTCGATAGCCTTGGCTGCCTCAGTCTTTACCTTTTCTTTATGGGCATCAAGTCCTGGATTGGTTATGGCGAAAACCAGGAAGAGAAGTACGATAAGCCCTAAGATGATTTTCCAGAGGGTCTTGCTCGATTTTTTCTTTTCCGGTTCCTGTCTGTAGCCCTGGTTCATTGCTGCGCCGTGCTGAAAGCCTTGCTGGTAAGCTTCTTGCTGTGCCTGCTGGAACCCCTGTTGGTTTGCAGCCTGAAAGTTTGCTGCTTCTGTCCCGTTGTTGCCGGCTGCATCTGCTGATGTTCCTTCTGCATTTTCTTTGTTGGCTGTATTAGCTTTGATTGCTTCTACAGTTTCAAGAACAGTCTTCAGTTCTGCTATTTTCCAAGCTGGAGTCCAGTCTTTCATGCCTTGTGCCCAAACAAGGGTCTCGGGTGTGATAGCCTTCTGGACGAGTTGCTCCAGGCTGAATGGACCCGCTTGCTGTCCGTTATTCTCAATGATAAAATATTCCATCATGTATTCTTTTATATAATATTTTTCTTAAAAGCCAATAAGGAGTTTCTTTCACTCTTCATTGCTTATTAGTGTGTAGCTTTCCACCATGCTGTTTTCTCTCTGCCCTTGATAGCTACGCTGTGCTGGCTAGGGTCGGAGATAGAAAGACCGCAATAATTTTTCACTTTAAAGGTTGTACCTCTATAACTCATTAACCCTGTATAAGCCTGTTCGGTATGAGCAGCAGCTTTGATAGTGAGTTTCATCTGTGAAGTATATTTGTCTTTCAGATAGCCGCTCGGAACAAGACTGTCTATGTATACACTCATATCGTAGAAGAGGTTGGGAGAGAAACCATCCAAAGGCTGTATGGAATCGAGCGGAACGGATGATGAGAGGGTATATTTGCTGTTGATTTCCTTCATCACTTGGGCTAGATTGTCCATCTGTCTGCAGTCGATGGCCGCCATATTGCAGAATGGATCGCTACTATTCTTGTAGAAATTGACAACTCCGTTGACAAATCCTGAGTAGTTGGGTGCAGAACTGTTGAGGTAACTCCATATGGTTTTGTATGGAACGCCGGCTCCCATTACTTCGCTACTTGAACTGATCATGAAATTAGTGACGTCTTTCAGTTCGTATGCAGTCTCTACATTGCCCATATAGCATGCATCGAAGAGAATGTATTGCATCTTGGTGCCGCTGAGTTTGATTCCTTCGGCAAGGGTAGGAACGTCGAGAGCGTTTTCTTCTAAACTTACGCTTCCGAAGAAACGGGTGATAGGTTTGTTGGGATCGGGACCATACTGTATTCCGCTGAAATTGCCGGTAGCGGTAGGGTAGCTGGTGCTTCCTTTCTGAGCAAAACCGGCATTAGGTCTTGCCATATAAGGATAGTTTACCCAATCGCTTTTGTAGGTCCATCCGCAGCCATGAGCTCCGATGATGAGCGAATAATTCAGGGCTTCAGCACGGCGTTTCACCTCATTCAGAATCTCTGCAAATCCTTCTGCTGTAGTATATGTAGCTTCATCGTATGTTTTCAAAGTGTCGCGAATTACGGTTTTCGTATTGCCGTCATATTGAAGATCTATAAGATAGCTCTTCCTGTAATTCTGGCTCATGAAGACCATTACACGCGAATTATTCAAGCCTTTCTTGGCAACAATACCTTCGCAGATACTGTCAACGTTGTTTTCCAAAAAACTTGTGAGACCGGAAGTGTTGGTTCCACCCGTCCAAGGATAGAAGACGAAGATAGTCTGCTTATTGACGCTTTCTACATCAATAGCTTCATCGCCACAACTGGTGAAAGTTGCTGCTAGAGATAGCGTACATATAAATAAGGTGAAAAGCTTCTTGATCATGTTTCTCTTGAAAATATGAAATGTTAAGTGTGAAATGCTAAGTTCTTACACTTAACATTCCGCACTTAACATGATAAATATTAAACTATTATTTCTTCTTGAGTTCCTCGATGGTTGCCTTGAGGGCAGCAATCTTCTCAACAGAGTCGCTTTCCTTCTTGCGCTCCAGGGCTACTACCTTCTCAGGTGCGTGAGCTACGAAGTTCTCGTTGCTGAGCTTCTTGCGTACGCCCATCAGGAAGCCTTCCAAGTGCTTGAGCTGAGCCTCTGCCTTCTCAATCTCGGCAGCTACGTCGATCAGGTCGCCCAATGGTACGGCAAACTCGTCGGTACCTACCATGAAGCTTGACGCATCGGCACTCTTCTCTGCGATGACCTCAATCTTATCAAGGTTCGCCATCTTCAGCGTTACGTCGTTGTAAGCCTCGAAATCGTTCTTGCCTACTACCTGGAGAGACAACTGTTCCTTCTGGGCAATGTTCTTCTGGTTGCGAACGGTACGAACACCGGCGATAATCTGCTTCACAGCCTCAATGTCGGCTGCCAACTTCTGCTCCTCGGTTGTAGGTGCAGGAATATCCAGCTTCTCGCGCATGATGCTCTCGCCATCCTTGCGGTCGTAGATGTGCTGCCACAATTCCTCGGTGATGAATGGCATGAATGGATGCAACATCTTCAGGAGGGCATCGAAGAAGCGGAGGGTAGCGTCGTAGCTCTTCTGGTCGATAGGCTGGCCGTAAGCTGGCTTCACCATCTCCAGGTACCAGGATGAGAACTCATCCCAGAACAGCTTATATACAGTCATCAATGCCTCAGAGATACGGTAGTCCTTAAACTGCTTCTGCATCTCCTCGTTCACCTCCTTGAGCTTGGCATCAAACCACTTCACGGCGATTTCTGCACTCTTAGGCTGCTCGATATCTGCCGTTTCCCAACCCTTCACGAGGCGGAAGGCATTCCAGATCTTATTGTTGAAGTTACGTCCCTGCTCGCAGAGGCTCTCGTCGAAGAGAATGTCGTTGCCTGCTGGAGCACTGAGCATCATACCCATACGAACACCATCGGCACCAAACTTGTCAATCAGAACCAGTGGGTCTGGTGAGTTACCGAGACTCTTGCTCATCTTGCGGCCGAGCTTATCGCGAACGATACCTGTGAAATATACGTGCTTGAATGGCATCTTGCCACGATACTCGTAGCCAGCCATGATCATACGTGCTACCCAGAAGAAGATGATATCCGGACCAGTTACGAGGTCGGAAGTAGGGTAGTAGTAGTTGATCTCCTCATTGTCAGGATGCTCGATACCATCAAACAGAGAGATAGGCCACAACCATGAAGAGAACCAGGTGTCGAGGCAGTCGCTCTCCTGCTCAAGATCCTCAGCCTTGATGTTGGCGTTCTTCTCCTGAGCGAGCTTCAGAGCCTCCTCTGCAGTCTCAGCTACCACGAAATCCTTCTTGCCGGCATTGTCGAAGTAGTAAGCTGGGATGCGGTGACCCCACCAGAGCTGGCGGCTGATACACCAGTCCTTGATGTTCTCCAACCAGTGGCGATAGGTATTCTTGTACTTCTTAGGATAGAACTCGATATCATCGTCCATTACTGGAGGAAGGGCGATGTCGGCAAAGTGCTGCATCTTGAGGAACCACTGTGTAGAGAGCTTTGGCTCGATAGGAACATTGGTACGCTCAGAGAAGCCCACCTTATTATTATAGTCCTCAATCTTCTCCATCAGACCGGCGTTCTGAAGGTCGATGGAAATCTGCTTGCGCACATCCATGCGATCCATACCTACATAGAGACCTGCTGCCTCGCTGATGGTACCATTGTCGTTGAAGATATCGATGGTTTCCAAACCGTGCTTCAAACCGAGGGCGTGGTCGTTGATATCGTGAGCTGGAGTTACCTTCAAGCAACCAGTACCGAACTCGATATCTACGTATGTATCCTCGATGACAGGAATCTCGCGGTTTACGAGAGGCACGATAACGTGCTTACCCTTCAGCCAGGTATTCTTCTTATCCTCTGGGTTGATACACATGGCAGAGTCGCCCATGATGGTCTCAGGACGGGTGGTTGCTACTACTGCATAGTATCCCTTCTCATCCTTGTGCATCACGTTCTCCTCATCCACCTGCTGGCAGTCCTGTTCTACTACATAATACTTCAAGTGGTAGAGCTTAGAGTGCTCGTCCTTGTAGATAACCTCCTCGTCAGAGAGTGCAGTCTGAGCCTTAGGGTCCCAGTTAACCATGCGCACGCCACGATAGATGAGTCCCTTCTGGTAAAGGTCGCAGAATACGTGGATGACGGCACGAGAGCGGGTCTCGTCCATGGTGAATGCTGTGCGGTCCCAATCGCAGCTGGCACCGAGTTTGCGGAGCTGTTTGAGGATGATGCCACCATGCTCGTGAGTCCAGTCCCAAGCGTGCTTGAGGAACTCCTCGCGGGTAAGGTCGGTCTTCTTGATGCCCTGCTGAGCGACTGTCTCTTAT
>ENA-OZGC01001948-OZGC01001948.1-human-gut-metagenome-genome-assembly--contig:-NODE-1948-length-10418-cov-4.830069_pt1 | contig 10418 bp, 6 predicted proteins | sample MGYA00245109_ERZ653643 | MGnify/ENA primary metagenome ERZ653643 (study PRJEB26926, sample SAMN06165107) | human gut metagenome | biome: ENVO:00009003; feature: ENVO:2100002; material: ENVO:00002003... | reverse complement strand
GAGATGCAGCGTAGTCTCGTGGGCTCGGAGATGTGTATAAGAGACAGGGTCTGCTTGTTTGGCCCCTGGTCAGGCGTGCGGTTATTGCCGATGATATACGGCTTAATGGCTTCCAGGCTTTCGATAAAGTGGGTCATGTCCACCACCAGATCGCGCTCGATCGGGAAGTTGGCCAATGCCTCCACCTTGATGCCTTTGGTGTAATCGCGCAGGAAGGTTTTGCAGGCCAGCTTCGGCACCTTGTTGACCATCATGCCGCAGGAACCGCAGATTGCCATTCGGCAGGACCAGCGGTAGCTCAGGTCTGGCGCCAGGTTGTCTTTGATGTAGCCCAGCGCGTCCAGCAGCGAGGTCTGTTCATCGTAAGGCACGTCATAGAATGCGCTGTGCGGTGCGGTGTCGACCTCCGGATTGTAGCGCACCACTTCGACTTTCAGGTTTTTCATCTCAGCCATGGGTGGTCTCCTTCTTCTCAGCCGCGTCCGCTTCTGCGCCATAGACACGTTTTGCCGGCGGCAGCGTGGTGATCTTCACATCGCCATATTCCAGACGGGTAGTGCCATCGGCCTCGCGGAAGGCGAGAGTGTGCTTGAGGAAGTTGACGTCGTCGCGTTCGGTACAGCCTTCATCCAAACGCTGGTGCGCCCCGCGCGATTCTTTACGGGCGATGGCCGAGTGCGCCATACATTCGGCAACGTTTAAACCGTGCCCCAGCTCAATGGTGTAAAGCAGATCGGTATTGAACACGCTGGAGTTATCAGTAATGCGCACGCGCTTAAAGCGTTCCTGCAGTTCAGCCAGCTTGTCGATCGTTTTCTGCATCAGCTCCGGCGTGCGGTAGATGCCGCAGCCTTCCTCCATCGACAGCCCCATTTCATCGCGAATTTTCGCCCAGTTTTCGTTACCTTCCTGGTTGACGAGATCTTTCAGGCGCTGCTTCACATCGGCAGCCTGCGCATCGAGGGCGGCGCCGTTTGCCTCGCCCGCCTGAGCGGCGCGCTGCATGGCCTGCTCCCCGGCCAGGCGGCCGAAGACCACCAGCTCGGCCAGCGAGTTGGAGCCCAGACGGTTGGCGCCATGTAAGCCAACGGACGAGCATTCGCCCACGGCAAACAGCCCTTTGATTCGGGTTTCGCACTGCTGATCGGTTTCAATACCGCCCATGGTGTAGTGCGCGGTCGGGCGCACCGGGATCGGCTCTTTCACCGGATCGACGCCGACGTAGGCTTTCGCCAGTTCACAGATAAACGGCAGACGCTCCAGCAGTTTTTTCTCGCCGAGGTGGCGGAGATCGAGGTAGACCACGTCGCCGCGCGGCGTCGGGATGGTGTTCCCTTTCCGCCACTCGTGCCAGAAGGCCTGGGACACTTTGTCGCGTGGGCCCAGCTCCATATATTTATTTTTCGGTTCGCCGAGCGGGGTTTCCGGGCCCATGCCGTAATCCTGCAGATAGCGGTAGCCGTTTTTGTTGACCAGAATCCCGCCTTCGCCGCGGCAGCCTTCGGTCATCAGGATCCCGGAGCCCGGCAGGCCGGTCGGGTGATACTGAACGAATTCCATGTCGCGCAGCGGCACGCCATGGCCCAGGGCCATCCCCATCCCGTCACCGGTGACGATGCCGCCGTTGGTGTTGTAGCGGTAGACGCGCCCGGCGCCGCCGGTAGCCAGCACCACGGCGTTAGCGCGGATCTGCACCAGGGTGCCTTCCATCATATTCATCGCCACCAGGCCGCGGGCCTGCCCGTCATCGACCAGCAGGTCAAGGACGAAATGTTCGTCAAAGCGCTGAATTTGGGGAAACTGAAGGGAGGTCTGGAAGAGGGTATGCAGCATGTGGAAGCCGGTTTTGTCGGCGGCAAACCAGGTGCGTTCGATTTTCATGCCACCGAAGCGCCGGACGTTGACGCTGCCGTCGGGGCGGCGGCTCCATGGGCATCCCCACTGCTCCAGCTGGGTCATTTCCGTCGGGCAGTGATGAACAAAATAGTCGACGACATCCTGCTCGCACAGCCAGTCGCCTCCCGCGACGGTGTCGTGAAAATGGTACTCAAAGCTATCGTGATCCTGGGCAACGGCTGCGGATCCCCCTTCTGCAGCGACCGTATGGCTGCGCATCGGATAGACTTTAGAAATCAGGGCGATTTTAGCGTTGGGGTTGGCCTGAGCGGCGGCGATAGCGGCACGAAGGCCTGCCCCGCCGGCGCCAATTACGGCGAGATCGGCTTGAAAAGTTTGCACGACATTCCTCCAGTTTTAGTGTATTTCGCCGCCGGGCTGGCGAAAAAGTATCACTGCTCCTTTATAGGTACAGGAGTATAGCCTTAGGGTCAGTATGGAAAATTGACGTGTTCGATTTTTTTATCGATATGTGCGGTTATTTATCAGTGGTATTTATGCGTCAGGGTTAACGATAGATTAATGGCATGTAGTCTGCCGGAGATTGCACAAAATTTGTTTCACTCGCCGGTTGCGAGTAGACTTCGTGCCCTTAATTTGCAATCGGAGAAAGTACCATGAGCGAGACGGCAACCTGGCAGCCGAGCGCACCCATTCCCAATCTGTTGAAGCGCGCGGCGGTGATGGCGGAAATCCGCCGTTTCTTTACCGATCGCGGCGTGCTGGAGGTGGAGACGCCTTGCATGAGTCAGGCGACGGTAACGGATATTCATTTGTTCCCGTTCGAAACCCGTTTCGTCGGCCCGGGCCATTCTCAGGGGCTTAACCTGTACCTGATGACCAGTCCGGAATACCACATGAAGCGCCTGCTGGCGGCCGGTTGCGGCCCGGTCTTCCAGCTGTGCCGCAGCTTCCGTAATGAAGAGATGGGGCGTCATCACAATCCGGAATTCACCATGCTGGAGTGGTATCGTCCATGCTATGACATGTATCGCCTGATCAATGAGGTGGACGATCTGCTGCAGCAGGTGCTGGAGTGCCAACCGGCGGAAAGTCTCTCCTATCAGCAGGCGTTTCAGCGCCATCTGGAAATTGACCCCCTCTCTGCCGATAAAGCTCAGCTGCGTGAAGTCGCAGCGAAGCTGGATCTGAGCAATATCGCCGATACTGAAGAAGATCGCGATACCCTGCTGCAGCTGCTGTTCACCATGGGCGTGGAGCCGCACATCGGCAAAGATCGACCAACGTTCATTTATCATTTCCCGGCGACTCAGGCCTCGTTAGCGCAGATCAGCCCGGAAGATCATCGGGTCGCTGAGCGCTTCGAGGTCTATTACAAAGGTATTGAGCTGGCGAACGGTTTCCACGAGCTGACCGACGCCCATGAACAGCGCCTGCGGTTTGAGCAGGATAACCGCAAACGCGCCGCACGCGGCCTTCCGCAGCAGCCCATCGATAACAACCTGCTGGCGGCGCTGGAGGCGGGTCTGCCGGACTGCTCCGGCGTGGCGCTGGGCGTTGACCGCGTGGTCATGCTGGCGCTGGGCGCTGAAAGCATCGGCGAAGTGATCGCCTTTACGGTAGACCGCGCCTGATCGCTTTTTCACCTCCCTCCGCCGCCGGGTGGGGGAGGTGAAAGACGACTCTGAACCTGACACCCTCGCCCCGGCTTTAGCCCGAATACCCACAATTTCCCTCCGTGATTTTGCTACTATCCGCGCTCTTTTTATGAGGCCAGGCGTCGCTCGTCGGGCGATGCCCACGTTTGGATAGATTTATGCATCAACAACTCAAGAAGATGAGCCTGATCGGGCTGATTCTGATGATCTTCACCTCGGTGTTTGGCTTTGCCAACAGCCCATCGGCGTTTTATCTGATGGGCTATAGCGCGATGCCGTTTTACCTTTTTTCCGCCCTCTTTTTCTTTATCCCGTTCGCGCTGATGATGGCGGAGATGGGCTCAGCTTATCGTCGCGAAGAGGGCGGGATCTATTCCTGGATGAACCACAGCGTCGGGCCGCGCTTTGCCTTCATTGGTACCTTTATGTGGTTTGCCTCGTACGTAGTGTGGATGGTGAGTACCGCCGCTAAGATCTGGGTCCCGCTCTCTACTTTTTTGTTTGGCGCGGACAAAACCCAGACCTGGGCGCTGGGTAGCCTGACGCCGACGCAGACGGTCGGTATTCTGGCGGCCTGCTGGATGGTCGTGGTGACCTTTATTGCCGTCAAAGGGATCAATAAAATCGCTAAAATTACCGCCGTCGGCGGTATCGCGGTGATGGGGCTTAACCTGGTGCTGCTGCTGGTGAGCGGGGCGATCCTTCTGCTTAACGGCGGTCATTTCGCCCAGCCGTTAAACTTCACCCTTTCGCCTAATCCCGGGTATCAGTCGGGCATGGCGATGCTGTCGTTTGTGGTATTTGCCATCTTTGCCTATGGCGGAATTGAGGCGGTTGGCGGCTTAGTGGATAAGACCGATAAGCCGGAAAAGAACTTTGCCAAAGGTATTATCATCGCGGCGATCGTTATCTCGATCGGTTACTCGCTGGCGATTGTGCTGTGGGGCGTGAGCGCCAACTGGCAGCAGGTGCTTGGCGCGCGTTCGACCAACCTCGGCAACATCACCTATGTGCTGATGACCAGCCTCGGGGCGACGCTGGGCCAGGCCCTGCACCTGACCCCTGCGGCGTCAGCCCTGACCGGGGTCTGGTTCGCCCGTATTACCGGCCTGTCGATGTTTCTCGCTTACACCGGCGCGTTCTTCACCCTCAGCTATTCTCCCCTGAAAGCGATTATCCAGGGCACGCCAAAAGCGCTCTGGCCGTCGGTGATGACCCGTCTCAACGTCAACGGAATGCCCGCCGCGGCGATGTGGCTGCAGTGTCTGCTGGTCGGGGTGTTTATCGTACTGGTATCGTTCGGTGGGGATAGCGCTTCCGCGTTTTATAACAAGCTGACGCTGATGGCCAATGTCTCTATGACCTTGCCTTATCTGTTCCTGACCATCGCCTTCCCGTTCTTCAAGGCGAAAACCCATCTTGACCGGCCGTTCGTGATCTTCAAAAACCGTCCGTCGACGCTGCTGGCGACCGGCGTGGTGCTGCTGGTGGTGACCTTCGCCAATATCTTCACCATTATCCAACCCGTCATCGACAGCGGGGACTGGAACAGCACCCTGTGGATGGTCGGTGGGCCGATCTTCTTCTCACTGCTGGCGCTGGGGATCTACGAAAGCTACCGTCGGCGCATGGCGTCCGGCGCGCTGGTGATGGAGAGTTAAAGAGCCTGCCCGGCGGTGCCGCCGGGCAGGGGATGGTTTACAGGCTACCAGCCGTACGGCGGCTGGTTTTTCCGGCCGAGGTCATGGTTTTACTGCTTTGCCTGCCGTCAATACTTTCCAGACGCATCTGGAACGGAGGGAACGGCATATCAATGCCATGCTCGCGGAAGCCCGCCAGGATCAGCTGATGCATCTCATGGCGCAGCGGCATGCGGTGCCCCATCTCCGCGGCAAAAATACGTAGCTCGAAAATCTGGATCCCCTGCTGCAGGTCGACGAGAAACGCCTCCGGCGCCGGGGTATCGATGACCAGCGAGCAGCGATGCGCCGCGGCGATGAGAATTTTCGTCACCTCTTCGGTATCGGCGTCCACAGGCGCCGGCACCGTCAGCACCACGCGGGTAACCGAGTCCGACAGCGACCAGTTGATAAACTGTTCGGTAATGAACGCCTTGTTCGGCACGATAATCTCTTTCCGGTCCCAGTCGCTGATGGTGGTCGCACGGGTATTAATGCGGGTGACGCTACCCGTCAGGTCGCGAATGGTGACCGTATCGCCGATGCGGATCGGCTTCTCAAACAGGATAATCAGGCCGGAGATAAAGTTGGCGAAGATCTCCTGCAGGCCAAACCCGAGACCCACACCCAGCGCGGCGACCAGCCACTGCAGCTTCGACCACTCAATACCGATCATTGAGAAGCCCACCAGCCCGCCGACCAGCATCAGCAGATACTTAGTGATGGTGGTGATGGCGTAGCCGGTGCCGGGGGTTAAATCGAGATGCTGGAGGATCGCCAGTTCCAGCAGCGCGGGCAGGTTGCGTACCAGCTGAGTGGTGATGATCAGCACCAGAATGGCAATCAACACCGCGCCAAGCGTAATAGGCTCAAGGCTTTCCACCCCTTGTACCGTCGAGGTCACGTCCCACAGCGAGATATTCTCAAGGAAGCCAAACGCCGAGTGAATTTCCGACCACAGCACGATGACCGATAGCAGCGCGATCAGCATCAGCAGGGAGCGCACAAGCCGCAGCGACTGGGTACTGATGGCATCGAGGTCGACCTCGCTGACCTCCGTCTCCACCGACCCTTCCGGGCTGCTGACGTGAACGGGCTCATCTTCGCCGCGGGCGCGCTGAGCGAGAATTTCCGCGCGACGATGGCGGGCCCGGTCGAAGGCCAGCCGGCGGCGCTGGATCAGCATCCAGCGGCGGATGATGTGATAGACCACCAGCAGCAGGAACCAGATGGCGACCGAGGTTTCCAGACGCGCAAGCAGCGCCTGGGCGGTGGCGAGGTAGCCGACGGCGGCCGCCAGCATGGCCACCAGCGGGGCGCCAAGCATCAGGTTCCACAGCAGGCGGTTCACCATATTGTCGCCATTCCCCTCTTTATCCAGATAGAGTGGAATACCGGCGTGCTTAAGGCTCAGGGTGACCACCGCCAGCGCGCCGCAGATCAGCAGGAAGCACAGTCGGCCCAGCGAAGCGGAGAATTCGCGGTCGTTAAGATTATCGAACATGATCAGCGCCATAATCAGCGGCACAATCAGCCCGATGCTCATCAGGTAGTAGCGCATCGCCTTCGCCACGCGGCTACGCGGCCAGCCGAAGTGGGCGATAAACAGCCCGTTTGGCCGGGCGAAGGTGGCGCAGATCATCACCACCCACAGCAGAGGCACCGTCGCGGTGACTCCATCGCCAATCGCCACCGCCAGCGGGAACGGCCAGGCGGACTGCAGACCATAGCCGAGCGTCATCCACAGCACCGGCAGCGGCGAGGCCACCAGTATCGACCAGAAGACCGTGCGCAGCGTCAGCCAGAAGTGATCCTGGGTGACTTTCCCCACCCGGGCGCTGGAGCGCTCGAGAAAGCGGGTGAAATGGCGCCGCGAGCTGATGCTAAAGCCAACCAGCAGCAGGGCGGCAAACAGCGGCAGCAGGGTCTCTTTGCTGGTAAGCATCATCGCGCTGGCTTTGCCCAGTTCGCTGATGGTATCCAGGGAGATCAGGCGCCGCAGATCCTGGACGATCTCCAGCGGCCATGAGAAGCCGATGGGGCTGACGTCCGAAGTCCAGAACAGATAGCGGTGGGTGGCTTCGTTGATCTCTTTCAGCGCGTCTTCCAGCTGGCCGTTGGCGACCTTCAGCTTGGTGAGCTCCAGCATCAGGGTGTCGCCGCCGCGCAGCAGCGAGTTCAGCAGCTCGTTCTGCGTGCGCAGCTGCGCCTGCAGGATCTTGTTCTGCTCGCTGGTCAGCGGTTCGCCGTCGGCCTGGCGGATCTGCCGCAGCTGCGGCTGCTTACTCAGCAAATCTTCAAAGCGCAGACGCTGCACGCGCAGCTGCGCCATTTCCGTATCCAGCTGCTGCGGGCGAGGGCGCTCCGGCAGCCGCGCCACCTGGGCGCGCAGGGCTTCGCCCAGCAGATTGGAGGAGCCCAGCCACTGCGACTGCTCGCGCAGAGTGTTTAACGCCTGGCGCACCTGCAGCGTTTGATTCGTCGCCTGCCGCTGCTGGGACGCCACCAGATCCATGCGCTGCGCCTGCTGGTTCAGCGCCTGGGAGAGTTCACGGTTGACCTTAAACTGGGCGGTGATGTCCGGCGGCAGGTTTTCACTGTTCTCCGCCAGCAGTTCGGTACTCTCCAGCGCCTTTTCCGCCTCCCGCTGGCGCTGGCTGTTTTGCAGATTGCGCAGCGCCTGCAGATAGGCATCCAGCTGCTCGCTCTGCTTTTGCGCCAGCTCGGAACGGGCGCGCGACAGCTCCTGGCGGTTGTTGGCGGAGAGCTGGGCGAGGTCGAGTTCATCCACCAGCGCCTTCAGACGCGCTGATTCCGCCTGCAGAGCAAGATTTTGCGCCTGGGCGAGAGCATTGTTGCCGGTTTGCGTGCCGATGCGGCGCTCGACCTCATTGAGCTGACGACGGGCATCGGTTTGCTGCTGCGGCAGCTGGTTCAGGGAGTCGGCGATTTCACGCGCGCGATCCTGCTCCTGCTGCGCCTGGCGGCTCGATTCCAGCAGCTGGCTGCTGACCTGCAGGATCTCCTGGTTCAGCGCATCGGCGGTCAGGCCGGTTGGCACCTGGCGCGGCTCTTCGCTCAGATTATTGAGCTGGGCACGCAGGCTTTGAAACAGTTTGGGGAAATTGTCGATAACGTCCTGATACTGACGGGCGCGCTCGAGGGATGATTTCGCTCCTCAAGCGCGTTCAGCGCGGACTGCAGAACTTCAACGGTTTCAGGCTGGGCGGGCTTTGCCGCCTTCGCCTGTTCCAGTTCCTGGGTTATCTGTTTAGCATCCGGGGCTGTCGCAGCGTACGCCCCGAAACTGAGGCTCAAGGCCAACAGGAAAGTGTATATCAGGCGCACGGCATAACCCTTTTGCTGAAGAATTAACCTTGGTCTTGTTTATCGTCAACCAGCGGGCTGGCGCGGTGTTCGGCGCGGATCTCTTCTTCCGGTAACGGCGCGGGTTCAGCGGCGGCGGTCGCTTCCACTGATGTCGCCAGCGGTTGGCCGATCTTGGTCACGGACAGGCTTTGCAGCGTGTCGACCAGCTTCACCTGGCCCGGGGCAAACAGGTTGATCACGGTGGAACCCAGTTTGAAGCGGCCCATCTCCTGGCCTTTCAGCAAGGCGATGGAGCCTTCGTTGTCGCCAGCGGGCCAGGTCCAGCGTTTAATAATGCCTTCGCGCGGCGGGGTCACGGTGCCGGACCACACGGTCTCGATGCTGCCGACGATAGTTGCGCCCACCAGAATTTGCGCCATCGGGCCAAACTCAGTATCAAACAGGCAGATGACGCGCTCGTTACGGGCGAACAGGTTCGGGACGTTCTGCGCCGTCAAGTGGTTAACAGAGAACAGGTCGCCAGGAACGTAGATCATTTCGCGCAGGATGCCGTTGCACGGCATGTGTACGCGGTGATAGTCGCGCGGCGACAGGTAGGTGGTGGCGAAGCTGCCGTTACGGAACAGGTCGGCCATCTGATAGTTGCCGGCCAGCAAGGCTTCCAGACTGTAGTCATGACCTTTAGCCTGCAGGATTTTATCGTTCTCAATGGCGCCAAGCTGGCTGATCACGCCATCGGCCGGCATCACCAGCACGTTTGGATCGGTATTCAGCGGGCGAACGTCGTCGCGCAGCGGGCGCACGAAGAAATCGTTGAAGGTGCGATAAGCTGCGGTATCCGGCTTCTGCGCCTCTTTCATATCGACCTTGTAGTATTTCACGAACAGATCGATGACCAGCTTCGTCAGCCAACCTGCGCGTTTGCTCGCACCCCAGCCTGCGAGGCGGGTGAGCCACAGTTTAGGCAGAATGTATTGCAGTGAAAGTTTAAGATCGTTTAACAAAGTAGCCTCCAGGCCATGATATGTCGTTCCTGACCCCGCCTGCGGGCGGGGACCTGAAAAAAGGGGACGATTCTATACGTAAAACTCGCCAAATGGCATCCGCGTAAGCTGCGTCATCATCGCTGCCCGGCAGCGCCTGACGTGATGCTCAGCTTAATGATCAGTCATCGGACGAGGAAAAGTTTTTACGCGTTTTTACCTGTACCTGCGCCATGCTTTCCAGGATGCGGTGGTAGTTCTCAAAACGGCTTTCGGCGATCTTGCCGTTCTCTACCGCTTCGCGAAGCGCACAGCCAGGATCGGTATCGTGTTTACAGTCGCGATATTTGCAACGGCCTAAATAATCATGGAATTCGACAAAGCCGTTGGTGATTTGTTCCGCTTCCAGATGCCACAGGCCGAACTCACGTACCCCCGGTGAATCAATCACATCGCCGCCGTGCGGGAAGTGGTAGAGGCGTGCCGCGGTGGTGGTGTGTTGACCTAAGCCGGAAACGTCCGAGACATCATTGGTGAGGATCTGATCCTCGCTCAACCCGAGCAGGGCGTTCAGCAGGCTCGATTTACCGACCCCGGACTGCCCGGCGAAGATACTGATGCGGTCGGTCAGGGCCGCTTCCAGCGGCTTAAGGCCGTCCTGAGTCCGACTGGAAACCAGCAGCACGCGGTAACCGATGTTGCGGTAGATATCCATTTGCTCATTGACGAAGCGCAGACCATCATCATCCAGCAGATCGATTTTATTCAGCACAATGAGCGGCTCGATATCCTGCGCTTCGCAGGCCACCAGATAGCGATCGATAATATTCAGCGACAGCTCAGGCAGGATCGCGGAAACCACCACGATCTGGTCGATATTGGCGGCGATAGGCTTCACGCCGTCGTAAAAA
>ENA-OZGC01001929-OZGC01001929.1-human-gut-metagenome-genome-assembly--contig:-NODE-1929-length-10517-cov-4.815427_pt1 | contig 10517 bp, 10 predicted proteins | sample MGYA00245109_ERZ653643 | MGnify/ENA primary metagenome ERZ653643 (study PRJEB26926, sample SAMN06165107) | human gut metagenome | biome: ENVO:00009003; feature: ENVO:2100002; material: ENVO:00002003... | reverse complement strand
TCGGACCGGTCGCGTCTGCAGTGATGTACGGCAGGTTAACGTCGGTCTGCTGAGCAGAAGACAGTTCAATCTTCGCTTTCTCAGCGGCTTCTTTCAGGCGCTGCATGGCCAGCGGGTCGTTGCGCAGGTCAATGCCCTGATCTTTCTTGAACTCATCAACGAGGTAGTTGATCAGACGAGTATCGAAGTCTTCGCCGCCCAGGTGGGTATCACCGTTGGTCGCCAGAACTTCAAAGGTTTTTTCGCCATCAACTTCGTCGATTTCGATAATCGAGATATCGAAAGTACCACCACCGAGGTCGTAAACCGCGATAGTACGGTTGCCCACTTCTTTATCCAGACCGTAAGCCAGCGCGGCCGCGGTTGGTTCGTTGATGATACGTTTAACTTCCAGACCGGCGATACGGCCGGCATCTTTGGTTGCCTGACGCTGCGCATCGTTAAAGTAAGCCGGTACGGTGATAACCGCTTCAGTTACCGGTTCACCCAGGTAATCTTCAGCCGTTTTCTTCATTTTCTTCAGCACTTCAGCAGAGATCTGCGGCGGTGCAGTTTTGGTGCCTTTCACATCCAGCCATGCGTCGCCATTGTCTGCGGCAACAATTTTGTATGGCATGATAGAAACGTCACGCTGAACTTCTTCGTCCTGGAAGCGGCGGCCAATCAGGCGTTTAATCGCAAACAGGGTGTTTTGCGGGTTCGTCACTGCCTGACGTTTAGCCGGCTGACCAACCAGAGTTTCACCATCCTGGGTATAGGCAATGATAGAAGGCGTGGTGCGATCGCCTTCGGCGTTCTCCAGCACGCGTGCAGTAGTGCCATCCATAATCGCTACACAAGAGTTGGTAGTACCCAGGTCGATACCAATAATTTTACCCATCTAAACGTCTCCACTAAAAATTCGATCAACATGTGGTTGTGAACCTGTAATAAGGGCGAAACGTGCGGTTTCAACTGCCCAGACATCATTTTTTTTCAGGTTCTTCACTGCGGTTGACTACAAGATGGGGTCGCCCACTCCGGCATCAAGGGGCAAGCATAAAAATTTTTTGCCTCGGATTCGCACAGGGTTACGGATGACTTGCCGAACAAGGTTGTTGGATGGCAAAAACGACGGCGAAATATACATACAAAAAACGGATTAAAATAGGAAATACATTCATAATATCATTGACATAACCCGCAATACTTGCGCGCTAAAAGCCCCGTTTTCGCAGTGATAAACTTCCCCGCCATCGCACTTCGCTTATTCAGGGGACAAATTAATGAAATCGCTATACCGGCTTTCCGTAGGGCTTATCCTCGGCGTGTCATTTATCACCTCGGCGGCCGCTAACGACCATAAAATTCTCGGCGTGATAGCTATGCCGCGCAATGAAACCAACGACCTGACGCTGACGCTCCCCGTCTGCCGGGTAGTCAAACGCATTCAGCTCAGCGCCGACCGCGGCGATGTACAGCTCTCCGGGGCGACGGTCTACTTTAAGGCCAGCCGCGGCGCCAGCCACACGCTGAACGTCCCCGCCGGGATCAAAGAGGGCAGCACCACCGGCTGGATCAACATCAATAGCGATAACGACAGCAAACGTTGCGTGAAGAAAATCGCCTTCTCCGGCCACACGGTGCACTCCTCAGATATGGCATCACTGAAAATTATCGGCGATGACTAACGTCGCCCCTGCCCGAGAGAAAACGTTATGCATATTAATTACCTGGAGGATGACGATCTCGCCTTTCTGCCTGAGTGCAGCGAGGCGCATCTGGAAGCCTTTACCCGCATTCTGACCCACGGGGAAAATGGCAAACCCCGTCTCTCCAGCACGCTCCTGCGCAACGAGACATTTTTAGCGATGGAGGGTCACCCGGAGCGTTATCGCCGCAACTGGCAGCTAATCGCCGGTGAGCTACAGCATTTTGGCGGCGATAGCATCGCCAACACGCTGCGCCGCCATGGCAAATTTTATCGCGCGATCCTGCTGGATGTATGTAAACGACTGAAAGCGAAGGTCGACAAACAGCTGTCGACGCCGCAGATCGAGCAGCAGTTGCTGGCGCATTTTCTGCAGCACAGCTGGAATAAACTGAACGCGGAGCAAAAAGCGCAGTTTCTCGCCGCGGTGGAGTGCCGGAGCCATGAGCTGGACAGCCTGATGGCTCATCTGCTGAGGCATCGCAAGCTAAGCGAAGGCGTCACTTTGTTGCTGGACGAACGCTTAACCGCCATCCTGCGCACGCACGCCGCGGTGAGCGTCATCGGTCATGGCCTGGTGCGCGGCGCCGGGCTGGGCGGACCGCTCGGCGCCGCGCTGAACAGCGTTAAAGCGGTGAGCGGCAGCGCCTACCGGGTCACCATCCCCGCGGTCCTGCATATTGCCTGTTTACGGCAAATGCTCCAGCCGCCGTCAGACACCGCGGAAATTGGTGAAAAATACCCCGCCAGATCATAGACAGCCCTTCAGCGCCTCATTATTATGCCGCGCCCCGCCGCCAAGTCGCGGGGTAATGCTTCCCTTTTAATGATAATTTTGAGGAATTATGGGCAACACTAAGTTGGCTAATCCGGCACCGCTGGGCCTTATGGGCTTCGGCATGACCACTATTCTGCTTAACCTGGCGAATAGCGGCCTGTTCGCATTCGATGTAGCTATCCTGGCGATGGGCATTTTTTACGGCGGCATTGCGCAAATTTTTGCCGGCCTGCTGGAATACAAAAAAGGCAACACTTTTGGCTTAACCGCTTTTACCTCCTACGGCAGCTTCTGGCTGACGCTGGTGGCGATTCTTCTGATGCCGAAAATGGGCCTGGCAGACGCGCCAAACGCGCACTTCCTCGGTATGTACCTCGGCCTGTGGGGCGTCTTTACCCTGTTTATGTTCTTTGGCACCCTGAAGGCAGCCCGCATGCTGCAGTTTGTCTTCCTGAGCCTGACCGTACTGTTCGCGCTGCTGGCGATTGGCCATTTGGTCGATAACGAAGGCATTGTGAAGGTAGCCGGCTGGGTCGGCCTGATTTGTGGCGTCAGCGCTATTTACCTGGCGATGGGTGAAGTGCTGAACGAACAGTTCGGCCGCACCGTGCTGCCGATCGGCGAACCGCGCTAATCTTCCGCCGCCGTCCGGTCACAGGGCGGCGGCAGGTCATTATCAGCATCAGCTAGCCATCGTTAACGCTGCAGCTCCCCTTCCGGCATCCCCGTCGGCGCCGTCAGCTCCTGACGCAGCCAGATACCTAATCCTAGCCCCATCAGCGACAGGGCCAGCACATACCAGGCCGGCGCCATCGGCGACACCCCCATCAGCATGGTGACCGCAATCGGCGTCAGGCCGCCAAAGATCGCGTACGACAGGTTGTAGGAGAAAGAGATGCCGGTGAAGCGTACTTCCGCCGGGAAGGCCCGCACCATCACATAGGGCACCGCCCCCACCACGCCGACGCAAAGCCCCACCGTACCGTAGAGCAGAAACAGCCGCTGCGGGCTGGCGCCGGCAAGATGGTAAAATGCCCAGCTGGCAACCGCCAGCAGCAGGCTGCCGACGATAAAAGTGCGGCTGGCGCCGAAGCGGTCCGCCGCCAGCCCGGCGAGCAGACAGCCGATGCACAACATAATGGTGGCGATGCTGTTGGCCTGCAGGGTAATGGCCGGCGCAAAACCATAGTGCTTCTGCAGCCAGACTGGCGACATCAGGATCACCACCACCACGCCAGCCGACAGCAGCCAGGTCAGCAGCATAGAGATCACCACCGCCTTCTGGTGCTTGAGCGCCACCGCTTTTACCGGCAGCTCCTGCGCCAGCGCTTTGCGCTGCTGCATCTCAAGAAAAATCGGCGTCTCCTGCAGCCAGCGGCGCAGATACATCGCTATCAGACCAAATACGCCGCCCAGCAGGAAGGGGATCCGCCAGCCGCCGTCGTGGATCCCCTGCGGCGTCAGACTGGTATTGATAAGCGTGGCCACCACCGACCCCAGCAGAATGCCAACCGTCAGGCCGGCCGTCAGCGTGCCGCAGGCGATACCAATGCGTTTTTCCGGGACATGCTCAGCGACAAACACCCAGGCGCCTGGAACTTCACCGCCGATCGCCGCTCCCTGCAGAATGCGCATCAGCAGCAATAGCAGCGGGGCGATGATACCTACCGAGCGATAGGTCGGTAGCAGACCGATCGCCAGGGTTGGCAGCGCCATCAGCAGGATGCTGAGGGTGAACATTTTCTTGCGCCCCACCAGATCGCCAAAGTGGGCCATGATGATGCCCCCCAGCGGACGCGCCAGGTAACCGGCGGCGAAAATGCCAAAAGTTTGCACCTGGCGCAGCCATTCGGGAATATCTGCGGGAAAGAAGAGCTCGCCGACGACGGCGGCGAAGAAAACGAAAATGATAAAGTCATAAAACTCCAGCGCGCCGCCCAGGGCGGCCAGCGTCAGCGTTTTATAATCCTGGCGGTTGAGCGGTCGGTTTGCATATGACATAACGCAATTTCATCCTGAGGTGTGCAGCGTGTTTTATAGTGTGTAAAGTAAAAATCACTATATCGTAAATAAAACGGCACACCATTAGCGATGCAGGTTATATCAAAAATGCATCAAATTCAGGATAAAGTTTCGCGTCTGGCACTCTTGGGACGAAAAGCTTCTACTACACGGCCATCGGTTTCCACATAAGGCCCTTCAAGCAACTGTACACAATAAGGTACACTTGCGAAAATACCGTGCACCAGCACGTTGCCGTCAGCATCTTTCACCCCTTCCAGAGTCTCCTGAATTGCTTTCGGTTGCCCGGGAAGGTTGAGGATCAGCGCCTGCTTGCGGATCACACCGACCTGCCGGGAAAGGATAGCCGTCGGCACAAAGTGTAGGCTAACCTGGCGCATTTGCTCGCCGAAGCCCGGCATCTCGCGATCGGCGATCGCCAGCGTTGCGTCGGGCGTCACATCGCGACGCGCAGGGCCGGTTCCGCCGGTGGTCAGCACCAGATGGCACCCCATTTCGTCAACCAGTTCGCACAGCGTTTGCTCAATGATGGCCTGCTCATCCGGAATCAGACGGGTTTGCAGCTCGAAAGGGGTGGTCAGGGCGCGTGCCAGCCACTCTTCCAGTGCCGGGATGCCTTTGTCCTGATAGACGCCGCTGGAGGCGCGATCGGAAATGGAAACTAAGCCGATTCGTAAGGTATTCATGGTTATTCCGTTCAAACTGTGGCGTTAAACGAAATGATACACTGCCGGAGGCGGGACAGACAGTGTAATGTGGCCGACGGGCGTCGGCCACCTGCGCGATTACAGCAGTTCGTCGATCATTTTTTCCAGTTTTTCCTGGTCGATCGCAAACTTACGGATACCTTCCGCCAGTTTGTCTACCGCCATCGGATCCTGGTTATGCTGCCACAGGAACTCAGATTCGGTAATACGCTCCGGACGCGCTTTCACTTCACCGGTATATACCAGCTTACGCTCAACAGCGCCTTCGCTTTCGGACAGCTCTTTCAGCAGCGCCGGGGCGATGGTCAGGCGGTCACAGCCAGCCAGTTCCAGAATTTCGCCAACGTTACGGAAGCTTGCGCCCATCACGACGGTTTCATAGCCGTGCTGCTTGTAATACTCGTAGATTTCGCTGACGGAAACCACGCCCGGATCTTCTGCCGGTGCGTACTCTTTCTTGTCGGTGTTGGCTTTGTACCAGTCGAGGATACGGCCAACGAACGGCGAAATCAGGAAGACGCCCGCTTCGGCGCAAGCGCGAGCCTGAGCGAAGGAGAACAGCAGCGTCAGGTTACAGTTAATGCCTTCTTTTTCCAGCTGTTCAGCGGCGCGAATGCCCTGCCAGGTGGAGGCCAGTTTGATCAGAATGCGATCGTTGCTGATGCCCGCGTCGTTGTACAGCTTGATGATGCGCTTGGCTTTCGCGATAGACGCTTCGGTGTCATAGGAGAGACGTGCGTCCACTTCGGTGGAGATACGGCCCGGGATCAGTTTCAGAATTTCGAGACCGATGTTCACCGCCAGCTTATCGGAAGCATCGAGGATCTGCTGCGCGCGATCGCTGCTCTGGCTACGAGCCCAGGCGACAGCGTCGTCAATCAGCTTACGGTACTCAGGGATCTGAGCCGCGCCGAGAATCAGGGAAGGGTTAGTGGTGGCATCCTGAGGCTGATACAGCTTCATTGCCGCAATATCTCCGGTGTCAGCGACGACAGTGGTGTACTGACGCAGAGAAGTTAATTTATCCGTCATGATATATTTCTCTTAAACAGCAGTTAAGGGGATGTAACCGGTCTGCCCAGATGATAACACGCTGCCGGGTCAGCGCAACCGCCGACGAGAGAAGAGCGCAGAGTGTGATAAACTATGCAGATTAATTTGCTGAAAGCGAAAGGATTGTCACTTAATTGGTAACGCTTACACTGGCGTACCGGCATGGACAAGAGGATGTTTAATGCCTGATTTTCTCTCATTTATCAATGAAATACTCTGGGGCTCAGTGATGATTTATCTGCTACTGGGCGCCGGTATCTGGTTTAGCTGGCAAACCCGGGGTATTCAGTTTCGTTACGTGCGCAAATTCGGCCGCAGTCTAAAAAAAAGCCTGCACCCGCAGCCGGGTGGTTTAACGTCCTTTCAGGCGCTCTGTACCAGCCTTGCCGCCCGGGTCGGCAGCGGCAATCTTGCCGGGGTGACGCTGGCGATCGCCGCCGGTGGGCCCGGCGCCGTATTCTGGATGTGGGTTTCCGCCCTGCTCGGCATGGCCAGCAGCTTTGCTGAATGTTCCCTTGCTCAGCTGTATAAAGAACGCGATAGCCGCGGACAGTTTCGCGGTGGCCCTGCCTGGTACATGGCGCGCGGGCTCGGCATGCGTTGGATGGGCGTCCTGTTTTCGATCCTCCTCCTGCTGGCCTATGGTTTTATCTTCAATACCGTGCAGGCTAACTCCGTGGCCCATGCCTTGCGCTATGCGTTCGATCTGCCGGCGGCGGTCAGCGGCGGCGTGCTGGCCGTTGTCGTTTTGCTGGCGATCCTCCGTGGTTTACGCGGCGTGGCGCGTCTGATGCAATGGATCGTTCCCTTTATGGCGCTGTTGTGGATCGCCACCAGCCTGCTCATCGGCCTGTGGCACATCACCGCCCTGCCGACGATTTTCGCCACCATCTTTCGCTGCGCCTTCGGCTGGCAGGAGGCCGCCGCCGGCGCGGTGGGCTACACCATCAGCCAGGCGCTGACCAGCGGCTTCCAGCGCGGCATGTTCTCCAATGAAGCAGGGATGGGCTCTTCGCCTAACGCCGCCGCGGCCGCCGCCTCCTGGCCGCCGCACCCGGCGGCGCAGGGGATCGTGCAGATGATTGGCGTGTTTATCGATACTATCGTGATCTGTACCGCAAGCGCGATTATCGTCATGCTGGCGCCGCGGCCCGACAATGAATATACGCTCAACGGTATTCAGGACTTGCAACACGCGATGAGCGTGCTGGTCGGCGGCTGGGGAGCGGGTTTTATCGCCCTCATCGTGCTGCTGTTCGCCTTTAGCTCTATCGTAGCCAATTACGTGTACGCGGAAAATAATCTGGTCTTCCTGCGCCTGGATAAGCCGCGCTATATCTGGGGGCTGCGAATACTCACCGTCCTGATGGTGCTGTTGGGGACCATGGTTAGCCTGCCTGTCGTCTGGCAGAGCGCGGATATCATCATGGCGCTGATGGCGATGACCAACCTGACGGCCATTCTGTTGCTCTCCCCGACGGTGCGGATTATCGCCAGCGATTATCTGCGTCAGCGGCGGCTGGGTATCCAGCCGACTTTCGATGCCACTCGTTACCCGGATATTGACCAACAGCTGGCCCCGGGCGCCTGGAATGAATTGCCGCGCGAATAGCGCGGCAATTGCAGCTATCGATCCCACCATGCACTTTTTTTGTTAAAATTCGTCGAAATTACCTGCAAGGACTGGATATGCTGATTCTGATTTCACCTGCTAAAACGCTCGATTATCAAAGCCCGCTGACAACGACTCGCTATACCCAGCCCGAACTCCTCGAGTATTCTCAGCAGCTTATCGGCATCGCCCGTAAGCTGACCGCGCCGCAAATCGGCAAGCTGATGAGCATTAGCGACAAGCTGGCGGATCTAAACGCCACCCGCTTCCACGACTGGCACCCTGACTTTACGCCGCAAAATGCCCGCCAGGCGATCCTCGCCTTTAAAGGCGATGTCTACACTGGCCTGCAGGCAGAGACGCTCACCGAGGACGACTTTGACTTCGCCCAGCAACACCTGCGCATGCTCTCCGGGCTGTATGGCGTGCTGCGCCCGTTAGACCTGATGCAGCCCTACCGCCTGGAGATGGGGATCCGTCTGGAAAATCCGCGCGGCAAAGATCTGTACCAGTTCTGGGGGGATACCATTACCGAGAAGCTGAATCAGGCGCTGCGCGACCAGGGCGACGATATCGTCATCAACCTGGCTTCCGATGAATATTTTAAATCGGTGAAAACGCCAAAATTGCAGGGTCAGCTGATCAAGCCGGTATTCCTCGATGAGAAGAACGGCAAATTCAAAGTGATCAGTTTTTATGCGAAGAAAGCCCGCGGCCTGATGAGTCGCTACATTATTGAAAACCGCTTAACCCAGCCGGAGCAGCTCAAAGCCTTTAATAGCGAAGGCTATTTCTTTGATGCGGATGCCTCAGAGAAAGGCGAACTGGTGTTTAAACGCCACGAGCAGTAACACGTTACGGTAATAAAAAAGGGGAGTTATTCCCCTTTTCAATATAATTAAGCAGATTATTACTTATTTTAACGCACCCAGTTTTCCACCACGCCTTTTTCATCGAAGAAAATCATCAGCGAGTTCGAATCTTTTTGGCTGGACTTATCGACCGCATCGGCAGCTTGCGATGCCCCGGTTACCGGGATCATGGAACCCGCGAGGCTGACCAGGTTGATCCCTTTATCTACTGAATAATACCAGCTCTCTTTACCCGACGCCGTCACCGTCGTATGACCAGAATCCGGGGCACCAAAATACTGACGAACCTCGGCCTTGGTGGTTTTTCCGACAATGAGATGTTGTTTCAGATAGGCTGGCGTTAATTTATCTTCATTACCGCCAATCGTTGTCCCGGAGCAGCCTGTTAAAGCGAACACCACCAAAAAAAGAGATAAAATACGCATGTTTCCTCCTTGAAAACCTTGTGCATTAACAATGCATCTATATCAAATGATATCTATAGCTGCTTCATAATAAAATCAGCAGCATAAATATAAGCAGCATGAAATAATAAATAAAAAAGATAATCCAGTGGAATTATCCGGCAAAGATGACAATCCGTAAAAGAGTTTGCAATAAAAGCAGTGCGCTGACAATACAATAGTGTGGGGAATTTTATGGAGAGAAATTTTACTGATATGGAAAAGTGCGTTAAATATAAAAACCGGGCAATAGCTGCCCGGTTTGGTCGATCATGTTGCCGATATTATTGCCTGGCTTAGCCCATCATCAGCTTACGCAGCGCGGCGAAATCCGCCGGCAGGTTGTGAGACAGCAGCGGCAGGTCGGCGCGGTCGGCCAGCTCCTTCGGCAGCGGCAGAGTCTCCTGCAGGATCTCCTCCACGCTCTCTTTGAACTTCGCCGGATGGGCGGTGCCGAGGAACAGGCCGTACTCTCCCGGCTGCAGCTGATCGCGCAGCGCGCGCCAGGCAATCGCCGCATGCGGTTCAGAGATGTAGCCGATGGCCTTCTCGTTGCCTGCGACGCTGGTCAGCACGACATCGGTCTTGTTTGCGATCTCCGCATCGGCGGTGGTGTTGTCGACCTTTTTGCCGTCAGCGGTCTTTTCCTCGACACCGGTCAGCTCGATGAACGCGCCGCGCGTGCCCGAGCCGTCCTCACGGGAGATGACCGTGATCGCGCCGGAAACACCGCTGTCTGCGCCGTCCGCAGCCTGCGTGTCGGAGGCGGAGCTGCCGCAGCCGGCCAGAGCGCCGGTCAGCATGAGCGCTGCAAGCAGCATGGATACACTTTTCTTCATGATTGTTTTCTCCTTTGTCATTCGTTCGCTTTTTCAGTACGGTAACAGCTTACAAAAGCTGTGTAAAATCCAAAAGAGGAGCTTTGTAAAACATATGTAAAATGAAAAAAATCTGAAAAACCGTTTGTAAAAACGCACAAAAAAGAGCGCGGACTTACGTCCGCGCTCAGGTAAAGTGCTGTGTTAAAAGTTTTATGCTTTTCGCGTTTTTCGGAAGTATCCGAGGTAGAGCACGGCGGCGGCCATGCTCCAGAAGTAGGCCATCATGTACGGCACCTCGAAAATGTTCTCGAAGTAGCAGTGCACCATGACGCCGCACATGCCGGAGAACAGGGAGACCGCGAGCACGCGCGTGCGGTCGGTCTCGCAGAGCTTGGTGCGGCCGATCGAGCGCAGGCACCACAGCGACATGCCGACGAGCAGGATGATAAAGGCGATGAGACCGACATAGCCCATCTCGACGAGCGTCTTGAGGTAGTAGTTGTCCATGTAGAAGTAGGA
>ENA-OZGC01001926-OZGC01001926.1-human-gut-metagenome-genome-assembly--contig:-NODE-1926-length-10527-cov-5.521963_pt1 | contig 10527 bp, 9 predicted proteins | sample MGYA00245109_ERZ653643 | MGnify/ENA primary metagenome ERZ653643 (study PRJEB26926, sample SAMN06165107) | human gut metagenome | biome: ENVO:00009003; feature: ENVO:2100002; material: ENVO:00002003... | reverse complement strand
AGCGTCAGATGTGTATAAGAGACAGATACCGCCGCGTGCTGCTGCTCCGTCAGCTTCAGCTTTGCCATGGGTCACCGCCTCCTTCCTCAAGTTCTTTCCAAAATTCCTCCGGTTTTACCGGCAGGATGTACCGCAGACGATCCCGATCCCGTCCATCCCGGAACTGACAGGCGGAGACCCAGTCGCAGAAACGGCACTGGCTGTCCTCCTCGCTGTGGCAGCAGGGGTCCGCGTCGATGTTGCCGCTGCGCAGTTCATCGGAGATCTGGCCCAGCAATTTGTCCACATACGTGCCCAGTTTTCCCAGCCGGGCGGCGGAGGCGAGGCTCCCGGAGAGATTTCCGTCCTTGCCGACCCGCAGCGGCAGATAATGGGGCTCCGTCAGGGCCTCATGCTCCATGGCCTGCAACACCGCCGGGTCCTCCAAGAGAAGTCCGGAGCGCTTCAGTGTCTTTTCCCGCTCCTTTTGCAGAGCTTCCTGAGAGATGCCCCGCTCCGCCGGCAAAATCTCGTCCCGTGCGGGGAGATACAGCACGCCCGCCGGTTCGATCTCTTTTCCAAAATATTCCGTTCCCTCCTTTTGCAGGGCAAAGAGGTACAGCAGCATCTGAATATCCAGTCCCATGCGGACGTTGGCCAGATCGAATTTCTTCTTGCCGGATTTGTAGTCCACCACCCGGAGGTACAGCTTATCGTCCTTGATCCAGCCGTCCACCCGGTCCACCTTGCCGCCTACCCGCAGTTCCCCGTCCGGACGGGAAATGGTGACGGCGGGCAGTGTTCCGTCCTTCCCTCCGAACCCCAGTTCGAAGGCCATGGGGACAAAATCCGAGTGGCGCAGTTCCTCCGCCACCTGGTCAATGATAGCGTAGGCGTTGGTCCGCAGACGGTTGAACAGATACCGGAACCGGGGGGTACGGTTCTGGAAATTGTGCAGCTCCTGTTCCGCGTATTGGTCGATATATTGTCGGGTCAGGCGGTGAAGTTCTTTGTTATCCACCGCAGCAAAGCCGCCCTGCCCCAGTACGTCTCGGGTGACGTTTTCCAGCAGATAGTGGAGAAACGTGCCTATCTGGGGTGCGTCGAAGGAGGCCGGTTCCCGGGGCTTGGCCCGCAGACCGTACTCCATGAAGTAGGCGAAGTGGCAGGAGCGCATCCGTTCCAGCCGGGAGGCGGTCATGGAAACCCGCTCTCCGTAAATGGCCCGGACTGCGGCGGGAGACAGACTGCCCCGTCGGGCCGCGGCGGCCCGCTCCATGGCGCTTAAATGCCGGGCACAGTCCGGCTCCTGCTGAAAATATCGCCACAGGGGGCCGTCGGGGTCCTGTCCCGCCATTTCCAGCGCAGGTTCAACGGCTGACAGGCGATATGCCTTGTCAGCTCGCTCGTGTTCCACACACAGCTCCGGGAATAGTTTCCGCAGCCGCTCCACCACAAACGCGGGGCGCAGTTCGCTGCCGGAAACATCCGTCACCGGATAGCTCACCGTCAGGCCCGCCGTGGGCTGGGCAAGCGCGGCGTAGAGGTTTTGCAGTTCAATGCCCATCCGTTCCATGCCGGTGGGGGCCAGCTCGACGCCCCGGAGGGCCAGCGCCTGACGGTCATCCTCGTTCAGCAGGCCGCCGCTCTGACCGGGGTCCGGCAGCACGTGGTCATTGGCTCCCAGCAAAAAGAGGTAGCTTGTGGTATGCCGGTCATTCCGGGTGATCTCACTGACGGACACCTGATCCAAAGCCACGGGGATGGTACCCACGCTGTACTGGGTCAGCACCAGTCGGAACAGCCGCTCAAACTCGCTCTGTTCCAAGTGTTCTTCCCCTAAAATTTCCACAAACTGATCCAGCACACCGCAGAGGATCTCCCAAAGCTGAGCGGTCTCCTCCGCCTCCTGCATCCGGCCCGCCTCCGCCTGCGCATGCATCCGCTCCGTCAGGGCCGTTTCCAGTTTCAGCTCCTCCATGAAACCGTACAGGGCCTCTACATAGTCCCGGGCCGTCTCCCCGGCCTTCAAGCCCGCCGCCAGACGCTCCAGCGGTTCCCGCACCCGGCGGCGCAGTTGATTTACCTGCGTCAGCACGGCCTGCCGCCGGTCATTCCACGGCGCGCCGTAGCCGTCCGGGTTTTCCGTCCAGTCCTCGTCCCGGAGCCACGTCTGGCCGTGGATGTCCCATTTCAGAACATAGTTTTCCAGCAGGTCACATTCTTCTGCCGTCAGGCCCGCCAAACCGGTTTTCAGCCAGCGGAACATATCCTCGTACTCATAGCCGTTGGAGATGGAGGACAGCACGCCGGTCAGCAGGCTCAGCACCGGCTTTTCCAGAATGTCGCTGCGGCGGCTGAGATACACCGGGATCCCGTACCGCTCGAACACCGTTTCGATGGTCCCGGCGTACTCCGTCATATTCCGGGCCGCCACGGTGATGTCCCGACAGCGGCACTTCCCCGCCGCCAGCAGACGGCGGATGTCGGCGGCGGTCTGCTCCACCTCGGAATAGACAGTGGCGGCCTCCCGGAGCCGGATGGCGGTGCTGTCGCCCTCGTAGGGCAGATTCTCCCCGAAGAAATGGCGCTCCAAATGTCCAAGTGCTGACGGGTCCTCATTTGTTAAGGATAGTAGCTTTACAGGTTTCCCCTCAGAAGCGGCCAACCGCTCCAGCATGGACATGGTTTTCAGCGTGGGTTCAAAGATCTCCTCCCGGCTGTTGACCTCCCCCAGCAGCGTGACCGTGACAGACCGGGCCTGCCGCAGAAAAATCGCCAGCGCCCGCCGCTCCTGCGCGTTGAAATAGGTGAAGCCGTCGATGAAAATGTCCTTGTCCCGCACATAGCCGGACTCCTCCAAATGGTCGCAGAGCTTGGTCATCCGGTCCCGTGCGTCCAGGCCGGGACGGCGGAGCCGGGCCTCATAGGCGGCGTAGAGCAGGCTCAGATCCGTCAGTTTGTCGTGGGTGGAGCCGTCTATGTCCTGCGCCTGCCGGTACAGGATCTCCGGGGTCACCTCGTAGCTTCGCAGTTCGTCGAACAGCGCCAGCATCTGTTCCAGAAAGCCCACCTTCTGCGAGGGCTTCCGGTATACGGTCATCTGGGGGGCCGTTTCCAGCAGCGCCCGCTGGAGCGTCAGCAGCTTGCCGCCGTTGTCCAGCGTCACGTCCGCGATGCCGCCGGTGATGCTCAGCACCCGCTCGCCCAGCCGCCGAAAACTCAGCACCTCGGCATGACGGCTGGCGGTATCGCCGCAGGCGCTGCACACGTCCACCTCCGCCTGATGGGAGGCGTGCTCCGGCACCAGCAGGATCTGCTGGCTGCTCTCCCCCAGCTCCTCCATCCGCCGCAGTATGGTATCCGATTTTCCCGTTTTGGCACGGCCGATCAAGATCGTCAGCATAGTGACCTCCCGCAGTTTGTTTTTTCCCATTCTATCACAACGCCGCCGCCAAAAACAGACCCGATTGCCTTTTTTTCGCCGCCATGCTACAATGGCTTCGCTATGAATTCTGACATACAGGAGTGATCGTCATGCCCCATATTCCACAGGGCACCACGGATACCGTGGCCCTCGAGCTGTTTGATCCGGCGCTGGACGCCGCCCTGCGCCCCTCCCCGGATTACGATGTGAGCCGCTGGCTCTATGTGCCCAACACCTATTCCGAATACCGTTATATTCTGGGCACCCGCGGCCAAAAGCCTCTGATCTGCGTGGGGATCAACCCCTCCACCGCCGCGCCGGACGCGCTGGACCCCACCCTGCAGTCCGCCCAGCGCATCGCCCTGAACAACGGCTATGACAGCTTTCTCATGTTCAATGTCTACGCCCAGCGGGCCACCCGGCCGGACGATATGGAGCGGGTGTGCAACAGCGCTCTCCACGAAGAGAACCGGAAAGCCTTCCGCTATCTTCTCTCCCTTTCGGAGACCCCTGCTATCTGGGCCGCCTGGGGGAACATCATCGAAAAGCGGGATTACCTCATGGACTGTATGCGGGATTTCGCCGCTGACGGTCAGGCCGCAAACGCTCAATGGTTCACCGCCGGGCCGCTTCTGAAATCCGGCCATCCCCACCATCCCTTATATCTGAAATCCACTACTGCATTGCAGCCCTTTGATATTGACGCTTATTTGCGCCGCTGATCCAGCCGCCCGTCTGGATTTCCGGGCGGGCGGTTTTTATCTTTGCCCTCCCTTGTCAAAAAAACACAAAAGTCCTCCGCTGAACAACGCCGAATTTTGGTAAAGCGGCGGCAGATTCCTTATTGAACATTCAAATTCAGCGTGTATAATGAATTATTATTCATGTGTCTTCATAGGAGGCTGCTTATGAAAACCTACAACTTTAAATATGGACATGGGTCTGTGTCCCTTTCCCTGAACGAAGCGGATATTCTGGCGGAGCTGCATGGAACAGAGACGCCACCCATCAGCGACATCCGTTCTGCCCTGTTCGCCTCGCTGGAGCAGCCCATCGACAGCGCGCCTCTGCGCCAGCGGGTCCGCCCCGGAGATCGGGTGGCGCTGGTGATCAGTGACATGACCCGATTCTGGATGCGGCAGGATCTGGTGATTCCCCATCTCGTTGACTATCTCATCGACGAATGCGGCGTACAGCCGGAGCATCTGACCATCGTGGTGGCCAACGGCACTCACATCGGCGGCGATGAGCAGGAACTGCGAACACTGGTCACCGACGGGGTCTATAACCGGGTCCGTGTGAAGAATCACGACTGCGAGGCCAAGGATCTTGCCTATCTGGGCACTACGCCCCATGAGACACCTGTGTGGGTCGACCGCACTGCCGCAGAAGCGGATCTGGTGGTCTGCTTAGGCGCCGCCACCCATCATGTGATGGCTGGCTTCGGCGGCGGACGGAAGAGCATCCTCCCCGGCATCAGCGGCTTGGAGACCATTCGCCACAACCATGCCTATTCGCTGGACAGCACCAAGCTCCGCACCAACCCCGCCATCGGAAACGGCGTGTTGGCGGGAAACCCGCTGCACGAGGATATGTGCGAGGCGGCGTCACTGGTGAACAACCTCTTCATGGTGAATCTGGTGATGAACGCCGACATGAAGCTCTCGTATATCTTCTCCGGCCACTATCTGACCTCCTGGGAGCGGGCCTGTACCGCCGTGGACGACATTTACCGGGTGGATATTCCCTGCCGGGCAGACGCCGTGGTCACCAGCTGCGGCGGCTTTCCCAAGGACATCTCCCTCTATCAGGGCACCAAGACCATTGACAATGTGGAATCCGCGTTGAAGCCCGGCGGTACGCTGGTTCTGATGATCGAAGCGCCGGAGGGCGGCGGCCCCGCCGAGTACTTCGACTGGAGCAAGAATTTACAGGACGGCTCCATTGAGCAGCGTCTGCGGGAGGCCTTCACCGTGGCAGGCTACATCTTCTTTCTGAACTGTGAGCAGGCCCAGCGGTACCGCATTTTCATGTATTCCTCCATTGATCCCCAGACCGTTGCCCCCATGGGCATTCACGCCTTTTCCGATATGGACGCCTTACTGAAAGCTGCGGAACTGGACGGAAAATCCACCTATATCATTCCCAACGGGTCCACTGTGATCCCCCGGGTGAAAGGAGAAACGCTATGAGACCTGTAAAATCATATATCGCCAAGCGATTTCAGAATTCCGACGCCGGACTGAGTCTGGACACCGACGCGCTGGCCCGGTATTCGGATATCATTGATCTCAGCATCGGCGACACGGACTTTATCACCGATGACGCCATCATCGACACCGCCTTCCGGGAAGCCAAGGCCGGGTACACCCACTATGGAGATCCGAAGGGTGATCCGGAGCTGATCCGCTCCGTCTGTGACGCATGGCAGACGGATTTCAAGCAGCCCCTCTCCCCGGATCACGTTCTGGTCACCGCTTCCAGCAGCATGGGAATGGCGCTGGTGATGCTGTCCGTTCTGGACCCCGGTGATGAGGTCATCGTCTTTTCCCCCTACTTCTCCCTCTACCGCACCCAGGCGGAACTGGCCGGCGGTGTGTGCGTGGAGGTCCCCACCTATGCTAATGAGGCGTGGGCCATTGACGAAGCCCGTCTCCGGGCGGCCATCACCCCCCGTACCAAGCTTATCGTGTTCAACAATCCCTGCAACCCCACCGGCATGGGCTATGACCGCTCCACGCTGGAGCTGCTGGGCCGGGTGGCGGAGGAGCATGACCTGCTGATCGCGGCGGATGAGATCTATACCACCTATCTCTATGAGGGGGACTTCATCCCCCTCCGCACGATCCCAGGGCTTGCCCACCGGGTCATCACCCTGAACAGCTTTTCCAAGAATTTTCTCATGACCGGCTGGCGGGTGGGCGTAGCCATCGCGGAGCCGGAGCTTCTGAACGTCATGAGCAACATCAACAACTCCCTGATCTATACGGCCCCTTCCATCTCCCAGCGGGCCGCCATACAGGCGCTGGCGATCCGGCAGACCATTCGTGAGAAATACGTTCTGGCCTACCGGGACCGCATTTTCTACGCGGCGGACCGGATGGAGCAGATCCCCTACCTCAGTCTGGTACGGCCCAAGGGCACCTTCTACCTCTTCCCCGGCATTGAGAAAACCGGCCTCAGCGCCGAGGACTTCTGTCAGGCGCTCCTGGAACGGGCCCATGTTCTGGTCACACCCGGTACGCTGTTCGGCAGCACTGGCGCCGGACATTTCCGCATTGCGTGTACGGTGGGGCTGGACCGCCTGAAGGAAGCCTTTGACCGGATGGAGGGCCTGTCCTTCTGACGGCAATTTATTCGCATGTTGTGAATATTTATAAATATTCATTCAGCAAGTTTTCGATTATATACAGTTTGCCTATTGATTTTAGCTGAATATTGCGTATAATCATACGTATAAACAGAGTTGATTCAATAATCACTCAGGATTTGGAGGATAACATGAAAAAGAATACATGGAAAAAGCTCATGTCTCTGGCGCTGGGCGCCATGATGATGCTGTCTCTGCTGACCGGCTGCGGCAGCAAAACTGAAGATTCCGCTCCGGCGGACAGCACCCCGGCTGAGGAAACCCCTGCAGAACCGGCCGCAGTGGCAAGTCTGCTGGAAAAGGTCAAGACCAGCGGCAAGCTGGTAGTCGGTACGGAAGCCCAGTACGCTCCCTACGAGTTCAAGGATCTGAATGCTAACTTCGCAGGCTGCGATATGTGGCTGGCCCAGCAGATCGCCGATCACCTGGGCGTGGAGCTGGAAGTGGTGGATATGTCCTTTGACGGCATCATCCCCGCCGTGAAGTCCGGTCAGGTGGATCTGGGCATCGCCGCCTTCACCAAGACCCCTGAGAGAGCCGAGGAGATCGACTTCAGCGACCTGTATGAGAAAAGTGCTCAGCTTCTCATTGTAAAGACAGGCAACGCGGACCTGTATTCCACCAAGGAATCTCTGGCAGGCCAGAAGGTCGGCGCGCAGAAGGGCACCATCCAGTCTCAGCTGATCCAGACCGCTCTGCCTGACAGCGAGCTGTTCGAGCTGGAAAAGTATCCCGCTCTGGCGTTGGAAGTTCAGAACGGCAACATCGCCGGTCTGGTGGTGGATCAGGCTGTGGGCGAATCTCTGATCGCCACCAGCAACGGCGGTCTGGAAGTCTCCAACTTCGCCTTCACCTCTGAGGAAGCCTCCTTCGGCAAGGCCGTTGTGGCCGCCAAGGGCAGCGAGGATCTGCTGGCAGAAGTCAACACCGTCATCAATCAGGTGGTCAATGACGGCAGCTACCTGAAGGCTTATGACGAGGCTGTGGAGCTGGCAGCCAGCATGGGTCTGTAAAATAAATACCGATTCTGATTAGAACCAAGCACGGACGCGCGGGGAACCAATTCTGGTTCCTCGCGTGCCCGCCTGATATTTGCCGGATACCGGCACACAAACAAGGAGGAATTCTCCCATGGCCTTTTTGGAAACCATGGCAAAGCTGATAGAACGCTACAACAGCTTTTTCACCGAAGGCATCGTCAACACGCTCATCATCGCCGCCTTCTCCGTTCTGTTCGGCGCGATACTGGGCACCCTGATGGCCTCTCTGCGGATGTGCCGCATCCCTCCCCTGCGGTGGATCGCGGTGGCGTACATCGAGTTTGTCCGCGGAACGCCGCTGATGGTGCAGCTCATGTTTATCTTCTACGGTCTGCCTATGATCGGCATTACCATTCCTAACATTCCCTGGATTCCCAACTTCTCCCGGTTCGCCGCCGGTATCGTGGCTATGAGCATGAATAGTTGCGCCTATGTAGCGGAGATCATCCGTTCCGGTATTCAGGCTGTGGACGGAGGACAGATGGAGGCCGCCCGGAGCGTTGGCTTCAGCAGCGGTGAGGCCATGCGGCTGGTGGTCCTCCCCCAGGCCATCCGCAATATTCTCCCGGCGCTGGGCAACGAGTTCGTCACCGTCATCAAGGAATCCTCCATTGTCTCCGTGATCGGCATTGCCGACCTGATGTTCCGCACCAACGATGTGATCGCCGTGACCTACAAGAATCTGGAATGTCTGGCTGTGGCGGCGCTGTGCTACTTCGTGCTGACCTTCGTCAGCGGCCGAGCGGTGTCTCTGGCGGAAAGGAAGCTGTCCCATGGAAAATAAGCGTGAAATTCTGAAGGTTGTGGACCTGCAAAAAAAATTCCACAAGCTGGAGGTCCTCAAGGGGATCAGCACCACCTTCCACGAAAACGAGGTGGTCTCCATCATCGGTCCCAGCGGCGGCGGCAAGTCCACCTTCCTCCGCTGCCTGAATCTGCTGGAGCAGCCCACCTCCGGCCAGATCCTCTTTGACGGCACGGACATCTGCACCATCAAGGGCAAGGCCATCGACCACTGCCGTCAGCGGATGGGCATGGTATTCCAGCAGTTCAACCTGTTCAACAACATGGACGTGATGCACAACCTCACCGCTGCCCCGGTGCGCATTAAGGGGATGTCCCAGTCCGACGCACAGGAGAAGGCCTTGGAGCTTTTGGCAAAGGTGGGTCTGGCCGACCGGGCCGACGCCTATCCCAGCCAGCTTTCCGGCGGCCAGAAGCAGCGGATCGCCATTGTGCGTTCCCTGATGATGGACCCGGAGGTCATGCTGTTCGACGAGCCTACCAGTGCTCTGGACCCGGAGATGATCGGTGAGGTGCTGGACGTGATGAAGGATCTGGCGGAGAGCGGTATGACCATGATCGTGGTGACTCACGAGATGCGCTTCGCCCGGGAGGTCAGCAGCCGTACCATTTTCCTGGACGGCGGCGTCATCGGCGAGGATAAGCCCTCCCACGAGCTGTTCTCCCACCCGGAAAGCCCCCGGCTCGTCACCTTCCTGAATAAAGTTCTGTAAAACCTGTAACAGCCCGTGCGGAATTGATCCGCACGGGCTGTTGTCATTTGGTCAGCTTTGCTTTTAAGGTCTGCCACAGCTCCACTGATTTGAATTTCAGGATATAGCCCTCGTCCGCCTCCGTGATGAGGGCCACCTCCTGATCCGTCAGTCCCGCATCCAGCGCGACGGTGGGAACATCGCTGGCCGCCGCCGTACACAGGGGCGGAAACACCACGCACCACCAGTTCTGCCCCGCCGCCTCTCCGATCAGGACCCGCAAAGCCAGATATTCCCCGGCGGGCAGGGCAAAGCCGTCATATTCCTTTGTGGGAAAGGACGTTTCCGCCAGCTCCGCCCGGACGCCGTAATCATAGCCGTTGGCCGTGATGACGACACGGGCCGTTTCCTCCAACTCCGGGAGGATATCCGTCAAGCGGCGGCTGGCCTCTGCCTGACTGTCCGCTCCCCGGAGGGTCTCCGTGGCCTGTTCCAGCACGGCGTCCCGCACCTTCAGCTTCAGCGCCTGATCCTCCTCGGAATCGGAGTTGGCCAGTACGTGAAGCCGCACCACCTTTTCCGCTAGCTGGCTCTGGGTGTGAAGGGCCACTGCCCCGGAGGTCAGCGCCAGCGCCGCCACGATCATCAACGTAAGCTCGATGGGATGTAACCGCTGTTTCATAAAAATTTCCGTCCTTTCCGGATACAATTCTCATATATCTGGATTCTGGACGGAAATTTTATGTTTTATACCAACTCGCCAACAGGTTTTGCCAAATAGGTCTGCGGATAGCACTGCTTCAAGGCGGTCTCCGCTGCCTTCGCCGCCGTTTTCTCCCGGAAAATGCCGAACACCGTCGGCCCGGAGCCGCTCATGGCGGCGTTCAGCGCCCCCAGCTCCAAAAGCCGGTTTTTGATGTGGAACACCTCATGGTATTCCTCTGGCAGAAATTCCTCGAACACGTTGCACAGCTGTGCCACCACGCCGTCCAGATCCCCCGCAGACAGTGCGCGGATCATGCCGTCGATATCCGGGCGGTTTTTCGGTGTCCCGGCATCCGCCAACGTGAACAGCGCAGGCGTGGGGATGCCGAATTCCGGCTTGCACAGTACGATCCAACAATCCGGCAGGGCAGGCAGCGCCGTCAGCCGTTCCCCCCGGCCCTCCGCCAGAGCCTGTCTCTTATACACATCTCCGAGCCCACGAGACTACGC
>ENA-OZGC01001924-OZGC01001924.1-human-gut-metagenome-genome-assembly--contig:-NODE-1924-length-10557-cov-4.168254_pt1 | contig 10557 bp, 10 predicted proteins | sample MGYA00245109_ERZ653643 | MGnify/ENA primary metagenome ERZ653643 (study PRJEB26926, sample SAMN06165107) | human gut metagenome | biome: ENVO:00009003; feature: ENVO:2100002; material: ENVO:00002003... | reverse complement strand
CAGCGTCAGATGTGTATAAGAGACAGCTTAATACGTTCCTCTGCCCAACGGGCTGCACATGGAGTGGGCGATCAAGGCGGCCAAAGCAGGAAAATACATTCTCTGTGAAAAGCCCCTCGCCATGAACGAAGAGCAGGTAAAGAAAATGTTTGTCGCTGTAAAGGCCAACCATGTCTTGCTGGAAGAGGCTTATGCGTACCGCCACGCGCAGTTGGCCCAGCGTGTCAGTTTATCGATAGCGGCGAGATCGGTCGGATCCGCTATCAGAAGGGGGTGGCGTGATTTTGAACGCTTCTTCCTTCACAGCACTGGACCCCAATGCGGGGCGGGCAACATACAGTGCCGCAAAGGCTGCTGTGAAAAATCTCAGCGCATCCATGGCGGCAGAGTTTGCGGCCGCCAATATCCGGGTGCTGTGGCCTATGTGCCGGGCATGATCGCAACAGAGATCGCTGCGGAGAGCATTGAGAAGTACGGTGATGCGCTGTTGGCAGACATCCCGTGCCGCCGCTTCGGTACGCCGGAGGACCTGGGAAAGGTATTGGTGTTTTTGGCTTCGGATGCCGCAGGCTACATGAATGGCTGTCATGTTGAGATCAGCGGCGGAAAGCGCTGTGTGCAGAATCCTCAGTTTTCCTATCAATAAGCGAAACAACATATATAAACGTGTAAGACAGGCTGTCCGTTTAGGGCCGCCTGCCTCGTTTTTTGCTTGGAATATAGCTCTTGGCGATATACTGACGATCTTAATGACGCAGGAGAATGTTTCACGGAGAAGCGCTTGGTTCTCGTTGTCCCTTATGCTTTTTGCGTCGGAGTGGTTCTGTTCTGCCAAATCAGCCAACCTGCTCCTGTTCCATCACCGCGTCGATCGATATGGCTGGACCGGGCCGTCGATGTCCGCCAGAGCCTTTTCTATAACAGCGGGAAGGTCCTCCGGCTTGGCGTGGATGTTTGCCACCTGAGGCAGGGCTTTCCATTGCCTGAAACTGAGACTCTGCGGCGTCCAGTACCTTCTTGCCGACGATGATGGCGGCCTTTATAACGGGAAGGGAAATCCCTATGTCTTGCGGTAGCGGGGACGGCATGTTAAAATGGCAGAAAAGGGGGTGGGAGAATGGCCTGGTATGTCTATATGTTCCGCTGCGGTGACGGCAGCCTGTACACCGGCTCCACCACCGACGTGGCCCGTCGGCTCCGGGAGCACCAGAACGGGACCGGGGCCAAATACACTCGCGCCCGGCCTCCGGTGTCGCTGGCCTACACAGAGGAGGCTTCGGACCGCTCCGCCGCCCAGCGCCGGGAGGCGGCTATCAAAAAGCTGCCCCGGAAACGGAAATTGGCGCTGATCGAAGGAGGTACACCATGAACCTGAAAAAACGCTTGGTTCTGGGAGAAAATGGTAGTAGCGCTGGTAAGCTATTGGGCCGCATTACCGGAATCGGCCCGGGCAGATACAAGAGATGTGGAGGCAGTGTACAGGCACTATGCCACGAAGCGGGAAGAATGACAGTCCTGTGATAATAATTTTTAAACCGTCTGTGTTCCTGTGACTGATGGCGGCCTGCCGACGGAACAGGTTATGACAGCGGATATGAAAGAAAGGAAAATGTGAGAATTATGAGAAGAAAGGATCGTGAAGTCAGCGCTGAGCAGGCATGGGAAATTGTGGAGCGCTGCTCCTATGGCGTACTGGCTATGACAAAGCCGGACGGAACGCCCTATGCCGTGCCGGTGAATTTTGCGCGGGAGGGGAACTACCTGTATATTCACTGCGCGCAGACCGGTGAAAAGACGGACTGTCTGAACCACCAGCCGCAGGTGTGTGTCACCTGTGTGGAGGGCGGCGCATGGGTGGACCAGCCGGCCCTGACCACGCGCTACGCCTCCGCAGTCATGCTTGGCAAAGCGGAGGAACTGACGGATGAGGCAGACAAGGTAAAGGCACTGCGGCTGCTGTGCATGAGACTGGCACCAGAGCACCCCAGAAGCCATGGCGATTTTTCGGAGTGCCGGGGAAAGACAGCGGTCTGGCGCATCACCGTGGAACAGATCACCGGAAAGGCGAATCCGGGAAGGATGGAATGAAAAAAACGGTGCCATGAGCAATGCTCGTGGCACCGTGGCTTTTATTGAGAAATCTGTTTTTCTACCGGGGCCTTTCGCTTCGGCGGAAAGCCCAGAAGACAGAGAAGCGCACCCAAAAGGGGATGGAAAATCGGTTTTTGATTCCACTTTATGATCCGATAGAGAAACGGCCTGAGAACCGAGTATACATTCCCTACATCTACAAAGAAGGCGATACAAACAAAGAGTGAGGACAGGATACCGCAGAGAACAATGGCCAAAAGGCCCCGGCGAAGACAGCGGACCCACGGCTTTTCCGGGAGCTTGACTGCCGCGGCGAGAGACAATACTTGTACCAGCGACCAGCCCAGAAGCAATAAGAATACGGGCCGCACCACATACATCAAAGCTGCGGTCCAACGCGGGTCATAGTGGAAGCTTTGGATATCCTGGGCTGTGGGCAGGAAAAACCGATACAGCAGATAGATGGCCGCAGTCAATCCACAGCCTGCCGCAGCTTGGATCAGAGCGTTTTTTCGCCCTTCTGGCACTGGTGGGCCATAGAGGACAGCGTTGGCGTCTGTATCAAAAATTTCCGCTAACCGCAGGATCTGATCCACATCGGGCCGGGTGCGGCCATTTTCATAGTTGGAAACTGTCTGCCGGGTGACAAACAGCTGCTCTGCCAGTTCCTCCTGCGTCAGATGCTTTTGCTGACGCAGATCCCGAATGTTTTTTCCAATGTCACGCATCATGCCTCACCTCAGCGTCAGTCTATCAGAAGCCGGGAGAAATGTCACGCAAGGAATCTTTTCCATGGTGCGCTTTCAATGGAAAAAGCTTGCTCAGTTCACCCGGAGGTGAATGGAGATATTTTCCAACCCGTAAAATGGCTCGGCGGCGGTGGGAGTCAGCCCCTCCAGCACATCAGACTCGTACAGTGTGGAGACCGTCTTGAAGCAGATGGGCAGGATGGGAGCCTGGCTCTGCAGGTACCGACACAGGCCCCGGAACGCTGCCTCCCGGTTTCCTCCGGAGCGGCAGCCCTCCAAAAGCTGATCGCACTGGGGATCGCTCCATCCACCGTAATTGAGACTGCCGCCGGTGGCGAGCAGGGAGGAAACGTCCCAGTCCGCCGTTAGCCGTACCTCACCGTAATAAAGGTCAAAGCGGCCGGCGGTCAGTGCAGCGGTGTATTCCTCCCAAGGCAGCTCCACGGTTTCTGTGGCAGCGCCGGCAGCTGTAAATGCGGCGGCGATCTGCCGGGCCATGGAGACCTTGAAGCTGTTTTCGCTGTTGACCAGCAGGCGCAGCGTGCGGCTGGGCCGGGTCTCACAGGCATTCAGAGCATCGGTGAAGGCCACCACGGAATCTGTCTGCTCCAAGTCTGCCGGATAGAGAGGGGATGCCGGAGAAACGGGGAACTGCGCTGCCTTAGCGTGGCCGGAAAGCAAGCTGCTCACCAAGGCCCTGCGGCTGACGCCCAGAGAAAGGCAGCGGCGGAACGCGGCATCGTCCAGACCCTTTGCGGAGACATTGACCCCCAGATACTGAAACACGGTGGTGTCGGCATCATCGTAGCTGACGCTGCCGGAAACGGCAACAGGGTCTGTGCCGGTGAGATCTGCCACGATCAGCTGCACATCCCGGGAAGAAAAGCGGTAGAGCATGGACTCCTGATCCGCTGTACCGGTGAGGGAGATCCGTTCCACCGGTTGACTGATGTGCCGCCACCAGTTCTGACTGGCAATCAGACAGCTTTCGCTGCTTTCATCATAGAGGTAAGGACCGGTTCCCAGAGGGACGCTGTGCTTCTCTGTGCCGGACTTCAGAATGGGAATGTCCAGCAGAGCGGGCAGACCGGTATTGGGGCGGTTGAGGGTCAGGGTCACCGTGCCGTCCCCGGCGGAAATGCTTTTGACATCCGACAGCCGTCTGGCGTAGCGGGCGGAGCTGCGGGCGGCGTTGAGGGTGGTCTTCACGTCGGCGGCGGTGAGGGGAGATCCGTCGGAAAACACCACGCCGTCACGGAGGGTCAGCTTGTAGGTCAGCGTTTCCGAATCGTAGGTGTAGGATGCGCACAGCAGCAGCTGGGGAGTGAAGGTCTGATCCAGCCGGAACAGTCCCTCATAAAGGAGGGAGGCCACCGTCTGCTGAACACCGTCGGGACAGGAGAGGGGATTCAGAGGCTGCCCCTCTAAATAGGGCAGGGCGAACACGGCGGGCAGACCGCTGTGTTCTTCCTCTACGGGGGTCTCCTCCGACGGAAAGGGCAATTCATCTGCGGAGGATTCGTCGATCTGGGCGCAGCCGGTCAGAAGGGAGAGGGTCAGAGTCAGGACCGCCGCCCAGGCGGTGATTCGTTTCATAGGCCCTCCTTCAGAGAAATGACGGCCACTTGGACGCCTCGCTGATCGCCCATTTTCCGGTGCGACCAGAACAGGTCGGGGCGGCAGGCGGTGCAGATGCCGGAGACCTCGATCCGCTCCGGCAGCAGACCGGCGCGCAGCAGCCATTGGCGGTTCAGCCCAGCCAGATCCACATGGAATTTGGGACCTTTCACTGTGATATAGGCGTCGGCATCCGCTCCCAATGCGGCTTGCATGGCCTCCGGCACATCTCCGTCTGTCTCGAAGCAGCAGGGGCCGATGCAGGGGCCAAGTGCCGCCAGCAGCTCGGCGGGACGGCTCCCATAGGCCGCACCCATGGCTGCCACGGTTTTCTCCACGATCCCGGCGGCGCAGCCCCGCCAACCGGCGTGAACGGCGCCGATGGCCTGATGGACGGGATCGTACAGCAGCACGGTGCCGCAGTCGGCGGAAAAGACCGTCAGGGGCAGACCGGGGACGTTGGTGATGAGAGCATCCACATCTGTGTAGTCCCGGGGACGGAGCAGACCCTTCCCGGCGTCCTCCGCCGTGACGGTGCGGATATTGGCGGTGTGGGTCTGCTGACTGAGGACCGCACGGGTCTCGTCCAGGTCCAAAGCGGCGAAAAAGCGGCGGTAATTTTCCCGCAGCTTTTCCGGGCCGTCCCCCTGTCCGGGGCGGAGGTTCAGACTGTCCCACGGTGCGGGGGATACGCCGCCCTTCCGGGTGGAAAAGCCGTGAGGGACATCATTCAAAACATCGGCGGTGAACCACACCAGGCCGGTTTGCTCATGCTGTTGAAAGGGCATAGTTAACCTCGCTTGTTCTCTTAAAAAATGCCCTCTGGAAAGCCAGAGGGCAGGGATATGATATTTTCTGGAGTTCCCGTTCCCCTTTCGGCAGTGGGAAAGGGAAACGGGGATCTGATCAACGCCGCAGGGCGGCGCGGCGTGCACGGGATCTTACAGATCCGGGTGATACTCCTTGCAGGTGCACTTCTTCCACTTCAGCCCGCTGCCGCAGGGACAGGGATCGTTGCGGCCGATCTTCACGGTCTTTTTCACGGGCTGCTTTTTAGGCGTGGTGCCATCGCCGCCCACGTTCTCCACGGTGGCCTTGGCCACACGCTCCCGCTTGACTTCCTCATCCTTCCGCAGACGGACGGAGTACAGGCGGCGGACGGTTTCATCCTGAATGGCAGAGACCATTTCCTCAAACATATCCAAGGATTCCCGCTTGTAGACGTCCACGGGGTTGTTGTTGCCGTAGCCCTGGAGCCGGACGCCCTGCTTCAGGTCGTCCATGGCGTCGATGTGGTCCATCCAGTATTCGTCTACCACCCGGAGCATGATGACACGCTCCAGCTCCCGCATGATAGGCGTGGTGACCTCCTGCTCCTTGGCCTCATAGGTCTTTTCGGCGGCGGCGATGAACGCCTCGTCAAAGTCCTCTTGGGTCTTGGAGGGAATTTCCTCGTCGGAGAATTCCACGGCGCCCTTGGCGAAGTAGATACCCTCCATGCCCTTGAGCATCTCGTGATACTGGGCGGCGTCCAGCTGCTGATTTTCACCGAAGGCCAGTGCCACATGGTTGCTGACGGAGGTGTGCATCATGTTTAGCACGGTCTCCTTGATATCCAGACCGTCCAACACCTGACGGCGCTGGGCGTAGATGATCTCACGCTGCTTGTTCATGACGTCGTCGTATTCCAGAACGGACTTACGGGACTGGAAGTTGCGGCTCTCCACGGTGGTCTGGGCGTTTTCGATGGCACGGGTCAGCATCTTGTTTTCGATGGGGGTGTCCTCGTCCAGATCGAATTTCTCCATCATGTTCTGGATGCGGTCGCCGCCGAACAGACGCATGAGGTCATCTTCCAGAGAGATATAGAACCGGGTCTCGCCAGGGTCGCCCTGACGGCCGGCACGGCCACGGAGCTGATTGTCGATCCGGCGGGATTCGTGGCGCTCGGTGCCGATGATGAACAGGCCGCCGGCCGCACGGACCTTTTCAGCCTCTTCCTTGATGATGGCTTTGTGATAGGCCATCCGCTCGGCAAACAGCTTCCGGGCGGCCAGAATATCGGCGTTGTCGGTGTCGGCGTAGCCGGTGGCGTCCACGATGACCTCCTCAGAGTAGCCGGCCTTCACCAGATCGGCCCGGGAGAGGTACTCGGCGTTGCCGCCCAGCATGATATCCGTACCACGGCCGGCCATGTTGGTGGCCACGGTGACGGCGCCCAGCTTACCGGCCTGAGCCACGATCTCGGCTTCCTTCTCGTGGTTTTTGGCGTTCAGCAGATTGTGCTGAATGCCTTCCCGCTGGAGCAGGTGGCTCAGCAGCTCGTTCTTCTCGATGGACACGGTGCCCACCAGAACGGGCTGGCCCTTCTCGTGGCACTCATTTACCTGCTGGATGACCGCACGGAACTTGCCCGCCTCGGTCTTGTACACCACGTCGTGATGGTCTACGCGCTGGTTGGGGCGGTTGGTGGGGATCTCCACGATGTCCAGGTTGTAGATGGTGCCGAATTCCTCCGCCTCAGTCATGGCGGTACCGGTCATACCGGAGAGCTTATCGTACAGACGGAAGTAGTTCTGGAAGGTGATGGTAGCCAGGGTCTTGTTTTCACTGTTGACGTTGACGTGCTCCTTGGCTTCGATGGCCTGATGGAGACCGTTGGAGTACCGGCGGCCAAACATGAGACGGCCGGTGAACTCGTCCACGATGATGACCTCGCCGTCCTTCACCACGTAGTCAATATCCCGCTTCATGGTGCCGTGGGCCTTCAACGCCTGATTAATGTGGTGGTTCAGCGTGGCGTTGGAGGGGTCGGACAGGTTCTCCACATGGAAGAATTCCTCCGCCTTGGCAATGCCGGAGGCGGTGAGGGTAGCTGTCTTGGCCTTTTCGTCCACGATATAGTCGGCATCGATGTGGGAGTCCTCTTCCTCCTTATCGTCCACCTGCACAACTACCTTTTTCTTCAGGCGGGAGACGAACATCTCCGCCATATCGTACATCTGGGTGGACTTTTCGCCCTGACCGGAGATGATCAGGGGAGTACGGGCCTCATCGATCAGGATGGAGTCCACCTCGTCCACGATGGCGAAGCTGTGGCCCCGCTGCACCAGCTCGCTGGAGTAGATGCACATATTGTCGCGGAGGTAGTCGAAGCCCATCTCGTTGTTGGTGCCGTAGGTGATGTCGGCGGCGTAGGCGTCCTTGCGCTGCTGAGCGGTGAGGCCGTGGATGATGAGGCCCACCTTCAGACCCAGGAAGCGGTGGACCTTGCCCATCCACTCGGAGTCACGCTTGGCCAGATAGTCATTGACAGTGACAACATGGACGCCCTTGCCCGTCAGCGCATTCAGATAGGCGGGGAGGGTGGCCACCAGGGTCTTGCCTTCACCGGTCTTCATCTCGGCGATCCGGCCCTGATGCAGCACGATGCCGCCCACCAGCTGCACCCGGTAGGGGCGCATACCCAGCACACGGTCCGCGGCCTCCCGCACGGTGGCAAAAGCCTCCGGCAGAATGTCATCCAGGGTCTCGCCGTTGGCAAGACGCTCCTTGAACTCCGGGGTCTTGGCCTGAAGCTCCGCATCGGTGAGGGCCTTGTATTCATCGCCCAGCGCCTCGATCTTATCCACAATGGGGTAGATGGATTTCAGCTCCCGGGAGCTGTAATCACCAAAGATGGATTTCAAAAGTCCCATAGGTTATAAAACATCCTTTCGCACTCCCGTCCGTTTCCGGGCGGAAGGAAAATATACCATGTATAAGTGGGTGCGCACACAAGCACCCACAATAAAACAAGCATACTATATCATATTCGCTCCGGGATTGCAAAGAAAAATGGGAAAGATACGAAAAAAGTTTACAAAATATCTGCGCGGCTGAGAGGATAATCGTTTAACAGCTTTTTGCAGCCGTCAGAATCGGGGAACGGAAAGCCGGAAGCAAGGCTATTTAATGTCAAATTCCGCCGCCAGCGCAAAATCCACGACCCGCTTGTCCTGTTCCGTCTCGTTTTCATGAAACTCGAAAAACCACTTGACCGCCCGGTAGTGGCCGGTATCCAGAGAGCCGTAGCGGCCAGCCCACTGGAAGGCCATCTCCCTCGGCATGTCTTTTTCAAAAATTACAAAACAGATTTTATAGTTCCCTATTATAACAGACGTGGGAGAATAAAAAAAGTTCCGGCATATTCCGGCAAACCCGGCAAAATGACCGGAGAAGTTCACGAAACCTTTCTTGTGCTTTCCGGGGCCTTGTGTTAAGATGATCTTAACAGGAAACAACGCGGAAAACCCGGATGAAAAACAGAAGGAGGCCCATTATGAAGCTGAGCTTTTACGGCGCTGACCAGTGCGTGACCGGCAGCTGTCACTGTCTGGAGGTCAACGGCAAAAACATCCTGATCGACTGCGGCTTGCAGCAGGGACGGGACGAGGTAAACAACGAAGCCCTGCCCTTCCATCCCGGCAGCATCGACTTCGTGCTCATCACCCACGCCCATATCGACCATACCGGCCGGGTCCCCATGCTGGTGAAGCAGGGCTTTCAGGGCCGCATCCTCACCACCCGTGTGACGGCTAACCTCATGGACATCATGCTGCTGGATTCCGCCCACATTCAGGAGTCCGACGCCGAGTGGAAAAACCGCAAGGCGGCCCGTTCCGGCGCCCCCAAGGTGGAGCCGCTGTATACCATTGAGGATGCGGAAAATGTGAAGCAGTACGTCACCACCTGCGAATACGGCGAGGATGTGGAACTGTGCGAGGGCGTCAGCGTCCGCTTTGACGACGCAGGGCATCTGCTGGGCAGCGCCTGCATCACCGTGACCGCTACGGAGAACGGCGTCACCAAGAAGCTGATCTTCTCCGGCGACCTGGGCAATGTGGATCAGCCCATCATCCGGGACCCCAGCCACTTCGGGGGCGCGGACTACGTCATCATGGAGTCCACCTACGGCAACCGCAACCACACCGAGGTGTGGAGTTACACCGAGGATCTGGCGAAAATCATCGATGACACCATGGCCAAGGGCGGCAACGTGGTGATTCCCGCCTTCGCCGTAGGCCGCACCCAGGAACTGCTGTACTTCATCCGGGAGATCAAGGATAAGCAGTTGGTGAAGTCCAACCCGGATTTCCCGGTTTACATCGACTCGCCTCTGGCCCGCCGTGCCACCACCATTTTCACCGGCGATCTGGACGGCTATCTGGATGCCGACGCGCTGGCGCTGGTGCAGGACGGCACCCACATGTTCAACTTCTCCAACCTCCGCATGACGGAGACGGTGGAGGAATCCAAGGGGCTGAACGAGGACGGCATTCCCAAGGTCATCATCTCCGCCTCCGGTATGTGCGACGCGGGCCGTATCCGTCACCACCTGAAGCACAACCTCTGGAAGCCGGAGTGCACCATCGTGTTCGTGGGCTATCAGGGGGAGGGTACCTTGGGCCGCTCCCTGCTGGAGGGCGTCAGAAGTGTGAAGCTCTTTGGCGAGGAGATCGCCGTTCACGCCAAGATCGTGAACTTCCAGGGCCTTTCCTCCCACGCCGACCACGACCATCTGATCGAGTGGATCAAGGCGTTCGATCCGAAGCCCGCGCACGTATTTGTCGTCCACGGCGACGCGGACGTGGCACCCGCGTTCGCGGACGAGCTGTGCTCCCTCGGCTTTTCCGCTCACGCGGCGAAGTTCACCGAGAGCTACGACCTCGCCGCCGGCGTGATGCTCAGCGAGGGCTACATCTCCGAGCGCAAGCGCACGATGCAGGCCAGCCGCGCGGACAACCTCTACGGCAAGCTGCTCGCCGCGGGCGAAGCGCTGCTTGAGCTCATCCGCCGCTTCAAGGGCCGCTCGAACAAGGAGATCACCGCCTTTACCGGCCAGATCACCGCGCTCATCGACCGCTTCCAATAAAATAGAAGGAAAGGGCGCGGGGCTCCGCGCCCTTTTTTGAGGGAAAACACTATGGCTGTCACGAAAAATCAGGAATACACCGTTACCATCGAGGGCTATTCGGGCGAGGGCGCGGGCGTTGCGCGCATCGACGGCTTTGTCGTCTTTGTGTCCGGCGCGCTGCGCGGCGAGGTCTGCCGTATTCCT
>ENA-OZGC01001918-OZGC01001918.1-human-gut-metagenome-genome-assembly--contig:-NODE-1918-length-10577-cov-6.421023_pt1 | contig 10577 bp, 16 predicted proteins | sample MGYA00245109_ERZ653643 | MGnify/ENA primary metagenome ERZ653643 (study PRJEB26926, sample SAMN06165107) | human gut metagenome | biome: ENVO:00009003; feature: ENVO:2100002; material: ENVO:00002003... | reverse complement strand
ATGGTGCAAAGATAGCATGGGACACCCAAATTTGCAACTTTCTAACCCGTAACTCACTGATTTTTATGACAGTTTAATTTTTACAACAGAAAAGCGCGGAAAACAGGAAACGAGGCAGTTGGCTGAAACTTGGACTTTTAATCTATGTGTGTTGTATTATGGTCTTTGCTATTATATTGGTCGTTGTCAGCGTGATTGATTACTTATTGTATTCCGAGCAGAGAGCCGAGATTGTTCAGTCCGGTATGTCTCCGGGATTTACGGAAGCCGGACTATCAGTTTTCATCTTATTGTATTGGACAGTCTTATCTTTTGTTCCCTCCATGATGGTGGGCGCGCTTTCTGCTGTGTTCAGACTTATTCCACAGAAAGAGATTGATGAAAGAGATACCGAAAATAAGTTCTGCCCTGTCTGTGGCTATCCACTTGGCGATTACAATCCGTGGGGTGATGATGGAAAGACGCCGACATACGATATATGTCCTTGTTGCGGTGTAGAATGGGGTAATGAGGATTATACTTCGGAATCCCGAAAGGAATATTGCAGTAAATGGATTGCAGCCGGAACAAAATGGTTTGACCCACAGAAAAAGCCTGCGAATTGGAATCTTGAAGAACAACTAAAGAACATAGCCAATGAAACTGACCGATAGACGATTTTGGATTTGGGAATTTGTGCAGACATTAGCGTTTTCTGCGATGTCTCTTATTATGTATGGCGAAAGTATCATCGTAATTATGCTGATAGTCGTGTCGTATGTCGTAGTCGCAGCTATGGGGTTAATATCATCTTCCAAAATCTCGATTTTTGCGACTTGGATATTGATGTTCTGCGCAGCGGATGGTGCATATATCATAGACTTTATCATTATTGATACTCTGAGATTAATCAAGATGGAGTCTTATCCTTTGATTATCGGACAAATATATCTGCTTCCGATATGTCTGCTTGCAAATGCTCTGATTTGCATAGCTGGAGGTCTTGCATTTCACAGAATCAACAAAGCAAGGAAAGGAAGCAAGTTATGAAACTGATATATAAAGCAAAATGGATGTTCGTCATAATGTTTGCGATTGTATTCACGGCATCATTTGTTGCGCTTTTTGTAGGAGGAACGGCAAATGTCAACAGATGTCTGTTAACGACGAATGTATTGTTGCTAATCGTACAGTCGGTAAATGTGATTTATGCGTTCGGAAACAGGCATAAAGATGTCGGAATTGCTCTACTTGTGTGCCTGATGATATATCTTATCTTGATGTGGGCAATATATATCTGGAGTTGGAATTATACCGTTAAAGCTATGACTGTTGGTTTTGAATAAATGAGACTAAAACTATGAAACTGACCGATAAACGATTTTGGATATCGTGGGGAGCGTTGCTCGTTCTCATGGTCGGGCGTTGTTTGTCCGAGGGTTGGCGGGAAGATACGACATTGCTTGGTGGAGCTTACGCGCTGTCGTTACTATCAACATACCTGTGCCATAGGATAAGAGAGAGAATCGCCTTTGGCAATCTGATTGTGATGATTGTCTATAATGCGATATTGAGTTATGATCTGGCATTTCACAGTCAGTATGGAGCTGGACAGACTTGGTGGTTCTTCGCACTGTTACTAAACGCCGTCCATTCAATCGCATTGCTCGCATTCGTAATTGCGAATACAATAAAACGGAAAAAGTTAGCGACTGGCCGATAATCAATTCTGGAAATTTGAATGCTTTACCATTGCGCGGCATAGATTACTTCTTCCTGTAGATATATGCTGCAATGATGATAGTCAAGACTGTCAGCCCGGAATATACAACTGAAATTTGTGTCAGTACCTTTGAATGAATCAGTTTCATGTTTGCGAATACGATGACGGCAAAGAATGATGCAAGGTTCAGCAACAATGCGATCATGCACCAGAATGTCGCCTGTGTCATGGATATGCGGTCCTCGTTGCGGCGGATATCATTGTCTGCCTTTTCGCGTTCCCTGCGGATATGCGATATGGCATTGTCGGCAATTGCATTGACTTCTTCCAGCAATGCCTGTATGTCGTCTTTCGTAAGCCTTATCGGAAATGAAGTCTTAAGCAGGTCATGGAGATTTATCATTGTACCTGCGTATGCACCGATGCCTTCAATGAGTTTGTTCAGTTTTTTATGCGCTTCCGCAATCTCCGGCTTGAGCCTGCGGAACTCGTTGGCAAGCGCATCATTCCGCTGCTCAAGTCTTTCCCGCCGTGCTTCTTCCGCTGATACTGCTGTTGCCTCTTCCGTTTCAGAAGTCTTTGACATTTCGGATGCGGCTTCTGCGGGTTGTTGCACATCCTCGCTGTAATCGTATTTCCTGTTTGCCATAGGTCTGTCTTTTATCTCTTGCGTCCTGATTTCGTTTTCCTCCCGATATGTGCCGCCGCTGTACGGGCACACCTGCGGGCGCGTTCCATCTCGTCCTCGTCTTTTTTGTCGCGCCAGTCATTGTCATTGCTTGAACTGCCTCCGCCACCGTTGCCGGTTGAAACGGCGTCAAGTGCCGTCAGCCCCACGAACAAGGCTACCGCCATGTCGGTGAGTTCTTTCCAGTTCGCCGTCTCGCGATAATCGAACTCATCGTTGAACACCTGCATGACATCATCGGGAATATAGAACAGAGAGGTCTTGCCGTCTTGCATAAGCTCGTATTGAGAAGTGTTCTCACGCCATGCCGAGTAGTCTGCGACAGGTTTGTCGGAATGTTGCAACGGCTTTGCAACAGGCTTTGCGGCGACTGGTACAACAGGTGCTTCCGTCTTTGTCCCGGTTTTCCCGACAGGCTGCACCGGCTTTGTTTCGGACTGACCGTGAAGTTTCTGCCATGTCTGTTCAATCTTCGATGCCATGAGCTTGCGCCCCTTGCCGAGTTCGGATGCCTTGAATTTGGCTTTGCCTTTTCCAACCACATAACCCTTTATGCCGCCTTTGTCGTCCGGCCGTTCCACGAGTGTGTACCCTTTTGCCCGCACCCTTGCTACATAGTCGTCCCAAGACCATGACGGCATCGCACGCAGTATCTCCATAAGGTCATCGGCAACCTTGACGGCGTTTGCCTTGTGGATTTCCATCGCGGTTATCCATCCACGCTGGAGGGCTACCTCCTGCGCCGCATCATGCGCGCGGATATGTATCTTATGGTCGTCGTTCGTCCTGCCGTTCCTGTCCTTGCGGCACACGGCGGCATGGAGATGGGGAATCCGGCTGTCGGATTCAAGATGTAGCCACACCGTGTAGATGCTGTCCGCAAGGTTTGTCTTATGCGAATACACCTTGCCATCGTCATCCGCCATCTCTATTTTGTCGAACTCCCGGATAAAGTCATCCCACAACTGCTGCCAGTCCTGCATGGTGAAGTCCTTTGTATGTTCCTTAGCCGGACTAATCTCAATTCGGATTACATTATTTTTCATCGGCGCGTGGGCCTTCATCATGTCCCATACGCCTTGCGCGTCAAGCCCGCACGGAAGCAGGTTGTCCTTGACATGGTATATCAGTTCCGGGTGTTTCTTGTTTCTCGGCTCACCGGAAATATATCGGATGTCGTTTATGCCGTGGCTTATGGATTTTGCCTTGCCTATCATGTGGATTCCTGTTTAATGTCTGTTTCTAAAATTGTTTCCTGTACAGTTTCCGTCTTTACCGCCGGTATGCGGTTCGGGGCAAAATGCTTTTTGATAAGCCTCGTAATCATGTCAGCGGTCTTGCCGAGAAGCCGGAGCGCGCCTATCATCCCACGGCTGGTTACGGAACATCGCCCTGCGCTCGTCCTGTGACATTGCGTTAAGCATCGAGGTGTATTTCGCGTAGTCACTGCGGGCAATGATAAGTTGCTCGCGGACAGCCTCCTGTTCCGGTGTCAGCCGTACTTTCGGTTCGTATCCGTATGCGCGGGAAAGCACATAGTCACTGAGGCTCATGCCGCACTCATTGGCAGCGCTTGTGATTTTCTCCCGTTGCGACTTGCTGACACGGAACGAGATTGTCGAATCACGTTTCTCCTTGACTTTCTTCTTTTTGTTTTCCGTGTCCTCTGCGCTCCCGGCAGCATCAGTTGTTCTATCTTCGGTTTCAACCGGCTTCATATTGCCGGGTAATTTCTGTTCGATTTTCATAAGCGGTAATTGATGATTTTACAAAAGGTACCGGTGCGAGCCTGCGAGCGGCGTCCCCCGTTGGACGGATGGACAACGGCAAGAGGGCCGTGCATGGAATGACCGTCAGGAAATGTAATGCAGCGGCATATCTTGAAACACCACTCATCTTCCTTCCCTCCTTTTTCTTCCTTTTCCGCCCTGCCTCTGGCATTATCCCATCACTGTTTTAGACTGTTTCGCCTATATTATAAGAAGTATGACAGCCGCCTGCAGGTCGCACCTTACCCGGATTACTTGTCGTCTGGAAGTTTGGCGAAGGCTGTCTTCACTGCTTCGGCATCGGAGGTGATACGCATCAGCGCGACGGTCGCTTTGAGTGCCTTTGCCTGGTTGCAGAACTGCGTGACGGTATTAAGGAGGACTTCCGACCGTCCGACACGGAACGGTATCACAGCGTCTGCCGTCAGGGTGTTGGTCTTGTTCATGCCGTGGTTCAGGAACCGGTTTACTGCCAGTCTGTCAGCCGGATCGATGTCCTCATACTTGCCGTTGCCCGTGGCATGGCTTACCATGACACGTACAGCGTCCGCCTGATAAAGCGTGCAAGAGTTGAGAAATGCAAGTACATGGGCGAACTCCGCCTTGAGTTCGCCTCTTGCACGGGGCTGTTTGCCATTGTTTTTTCCGCTGTTGTCCTTTTGCGCGGGAACATTGCTGTTCACCTGCAGCACATTGTTTTCATTGTTCATACTGAAATGGTTTAAATGGTTTTGAATACTGTTTGATTGATGTTTGAATCTCATTTGAATGTTCATTACTTGTCTACTCGGCGGTTTACAAGATACCGCGCGGCATCGCTGTCAATTTCCGCTTGCGACCTGACACGGATGTTTGTCAGCCATGTGTCAAGGTCTGTCTTCGAGAAAAACACAGTTTGCCGTTGGGCTTGTAATAAGGGATTGCACGGCGCATCATCAGTTTGTAGAGATCGCTCGGCTTGAGTCCGAGGTACTTTGCAGCCTCGGTGGTGGTGAGTAGGTTTCTTTCTGTTTCCATATCGCTTTCAATTTGTTTTTATTCCTGTTGCCACTCGGCATAACACCTTGCGTTTCTGCTGTTTTATGCCTTATGTTTCGCTTGCAAAGTTACTTTGGACGTGAAGTGGCACAATGTGGCCCGAATGGGGAAAGTACATAAAATGGCAATGCGCCATACTGCTGGTATTCAGCGGTATGGCGCATTGCCGTAATCTTCTTATGTTATATCAAATGGGGAACTGGCGGGCTGTTATGGGGTACAGTTCAGTTGTCGGGCTTTTTCGATGGCTCTGTCGGTGGATTTGCGGTATTCACGGTTCTCTCTTGTCGCACCTTGTGCGCACACGTCGTTGCGGTGCTTGTCGTAATATGACTTGGATATGCCGCAACGTTGCAGGAAATCTTCCGCCCACTGTTTTCCACGCTCACGCGGCTTGACGGTCTGCGATACGGACAACACCATGTAGCAGATGCGCAGGTTCTCTTTCGGACGCACGGTGACAGGCTGTACCGTCGGCTTCAGATTCATGAAGTTCACGAAGTCACTGCCGGAAAGATGACCGAACTGGCAGTCGTTACAGACCTCGTAGATGAACAGGCACATGGCGAGGTCAACGGTGTCCATCCATGCGGATGTGTCTTTGAACAGGATGCCGTCACTCATGCGCATCCTCCTTCATCCGTCTTATGTCGCTGATGATGCTTTCCGAAATGCCTTTCAGCCTCTCGACCAGCACGGAAAGGAACATCGGCTTGAAACAATACACGAAGAAGGTTCGGTCACGTTCCTTCTGTATCTCATTATATAAAAGGTTCACACGCGCATGAGCCGTATCGTATTCCACATTCTTTGCATCGCACAAAGGGTCAAGCGACTTGTAATCCTCGGAATCGATCGGCAGGAAATCCAGCCGGTTGCTCATTGCCGAATACTCGCGCCACAGTCCGGTAGAAACATCTTTCGCTTCCTCATACTTTGCCTCATAGGGTTTTAAGTGCTCATTGAAGATGCCCTCAAAATCCACGGACTGCAATCCTGAATTATCTAATGACAGGAATTTTTCTGCCTCCGAAAAAAGGGAAAAGGAAATTTCATTCAACTGTTCCGCATCGTCCTGGAACATTGCAGCCGCCTCTGTCACAATTTGGTTTGTCTCATTGAAATCCTTATAGAACAGGGAGAGCAGCAAAGCCTGTTCAAAGGTGATGCTGTCCTGTTTACAAGTGGCAAGCAAAATATTTACCTCTTGCAGCCGTTGTGGTATCTGTTGTATCATCATAATCGTCAGGAATTGAAAAGGTCGTCCATTGTCACCTCGCTGTGAACTATACTCTTGTGTTTGCCGTTAGCGACACCGTAAGTCGTTATAAATGTGTGTACCAATGATTTTTTGTTAGCGGTCAGGTATCTGAACAGCCCCATTCTTTCACGTAGTTTCTTCTCATAATCCTGAGAGATGTGGTAAACACCCTCTGAGAATTTCATTTCACATAAATGAATGATACGGTCTGCCCGTTCTATTATCATGTCTATTTGCGCCCCCGGTATCCGTTCCTTCTCATCAGGCTTGCAATGCCATGTGGAAACAGATGTTCCGACTCCAGCAATTCCCAGTGCCTTCTTTATCTGATTATGATGCCGCAGACAGACCAGTTCAAAACTTATTCCCATCCATGATGTGACACTTTGTGAATCAAAGTTGTTGCTCCACCATTGTTCGTCCTTGGTATTGTTCGGTTCGATGAACTTGTAGTAAAACAAGGTATAGAAGTCGGTGAGACGAAGTATTTCCTGCCGCTTCTTATTGCCGTATTGAGACCACCTTTCGATGAAATCGCAACGCTCCAGATTTTTAAGCACACGGGTAAGTTTTCCTCCATCAAGTTTAATTTCTTTCGAGATTTCCTGAAATGTAAGTCCAGACTTATGCGCACTCAGAATCTTGACAGCTTCAATATAGTAGTCTGCGTTTGAGAACAAGGCATTATATAATTCATCGAATTCTATCCGTAATTTGCCATCAGACCTGAAACAGAGAATGTCGATGTTTTGCGTCAGACTCTTTTCCGGAGACATGATGCTGTAATAATAAGGTACTCCGCCCAGCAACATATAAGACTGAAGAATCTGGTATCTGTCCCAGATCATTCCCCGGCTTACCAGATACTTCTCCGTTTCGTGCAAAGTGAATGGCGCAAGATGAAGCTGGCATGTGACACGGGCATGGAGCCCACCCTTATTACCGACCAGTTTATCCCTCATCCATGAGGTAGCGGAACCGGTAGCAATCATCATCACGTTCTCCCAGCTCATAGCCCAACCGTTCCAGAAGTTCTCCAATGCTACAACAAAATTGGAACGACCCGAATCCATCCAGGGCATTTCATCAATGAATACGACTTTCTTCTTGCCGTCAGGCATATGCTCCAGATAATCCTGCAATGCATCAAAAGCATCGAACCAGTCCGAGAAGTGATAACTTGAAACGCCAGAATATTCCTTGAGGACTTTTGCGAATCTCCGCAACTGGTTTTTGGTCGTCAGTCCACGCACTCCTACAAACCAAAAATCAAAGTGCTTCTCAAAATATTGCTCGATGAGAAATGTCTTGCCTATACGACGTCGCCCATACACGATGACGAGTTCCGAGCGGTCTGACTCCAGACAACGTTTGAGTTCCTCACATTCATATTCGCGACCAACGAGTTTTTCTGTCATGCTCCTTTATTTTTTGCAAAGTTAGCGGTATTTTTTGAATGGAACAATTATTTTGCCCACTAAACGAACTTTATATCGGCTGATTTTTTGCTAAAAGTCCAATGGAAGGGCAATTCCGCATACAAATGACCATTCAAATGACTTTATCTCAGTTTTTGCAGTGGATAAAGTCAGGTATACGGCTGCAACAAACACTTCCCGCAAAACATCTTGCATGAAAATGTACTTTATCTCAAATTTTATTGAGGATAAAGTACGTTTTCGCGCTAATATAACGGACATAGGCATCAGTTAGTCGAACACGCCATCAACAAGATTGACGGCTTCAACCTTCTTGCTGTCAACAATCTTCGCGTATATCTGTGTTGTTTTCACATTGGAGTGTCCGAGCAGCTTGCTCGTGGTATAAAGGTCTGCGCCAAGTGTCAGCATCATCGTTGCGAAGCTGTGGCGGCTTGTGTGATAAGTGATTTTCTTGGTGATACCGGCTGCTTTTACCCACTTTGCCAGTACCTTATTAATATTGGGTTCGGCAATCAGCCCGTCAAACACCTTGCCGCCATCCGGGGCATCGCCACGTTCCGGCAGCCATTTCATCGCCTGTGAGGAAAGGGGAAGGAATATCGGTGTCGTGGTTTTCTGCATCACGACAGACGCGCGCCACTGTTCGCCGTCTTTGGACAGGTCACGCCAGCGGAGTTCGTAAATGTCACTTAGCCTGAGACCGCAATAGCAGGCGAAAAGATAAGCGCGTTTCACATCCTCCCTCGGACAATCCGTCGCTATAAGGGTCTTTATCTCGTCCACGGTCAGGAACTCACGTTTGCTCTCCGGCACCTTGATGCGCTCGGTCGGGGTAAGCGACATGAACGGGTTTTCGGGAATGATGTCAGCCCTGACCGCCGCGTTCAATGCCGTGCTGAAGTAGCCGACATAATCCGACATGCTTTTCGGACTCAGCGGATTGCCCCACGTGGTCTTGTATTCGGACTGAAGCCAGCGTATGAAGGCGATACAGAAGTTCTTGTCGATGTCACCCATGCGTACCTTGTTCTTTCCTATATAAGTGGAAACAAGGTTAGACACCGTACCCAGAAGTTTCACGCCTCTCACGCCTCTGCGCTTCTGCTCCTCATAGAATGTCCGCATCCAGTCCGACAGCAGCATCTTTGACCTGCCTGATGTGTTCTTCAGTCCGGCTTTGTTGTTGGTCAGTTCGATTATCCGTTTTGACTTGATGGTCTCCACTGCCGCCAGTGTAGCCCTGTTCTGTTCCTTGACACGGGCGTTGATTTCGGGAAGGCGGTAGAGCTTCAGGAACTCGTACTGCCTCTTGCCGTCCACATAGATGTCAAGATAGTATGATTCGGAACCGTCCGCAAGTTTCTTGGTGCGCACTTTCACAGGTTCCTTCAGTTTTGTCTTTTTGCCGTTTGCTGCCATATATAAATATAAAAGGTGTTACAGTTTATGATTTCAGAATACGGAATCCGCAAGGTTCACCGCCTCGTCCTTCTTCCGGTCGATTATTCTCGCATATATCTGGGTATGCTTGACTGAGCTGTGTCCCAGCAGTTTCGACACGGTGTACAAGTCCGCTCCGAGGGTGAGCATCATCGTTGCGAAGCTGTGGCGCGATGTATGGTAGGAGATATGCTTCCTGATTCCTGCCGCCTCCGCCCACTTCTTCAGGTTTTCGTTAACATTGCCGTAATTGACAAGGTTGCCGAACACGTAATCAGCAGAGGTGCTTTCCCCTTTTTCGGGCATCCATTTCAATGCCTGCCCTGACAGGGGTATGTATAACGGCTTTGTGGTCTGCTTCGTCACGACCGAAACGAATGCCTGCCCGTTCTCGTGGTAAATGTCGCCCCATTTGAGGTTCCTGACATCGCTGATGCGAAGACCTGTAAAACAGGAGAACAGATAAGCCCTCTTCACAAGCCCATTGGGGCAGTCGGTGGCAATCATGCTCCGTATCTCGTCAATGGTCAGATATTCACGCTTGCTCTCCGGCTTCTTTATTTCTCGATGGTTTCAATCCTATTCCACGGGTTCTTGTCTATGAGTCCTTCGCGTACCGCCTCGTTGAGTGCTGTGCGGAATCTTTGGCAATACGTATCAGCAGTCCTTGCGCCGATAATTGTTCCTGTCCTCTTGTTTATGTAAGCGTTGCGGAACCAGTCAATCATATCGAGGCAGAACTGCTTGTCTATTTCTGAAAGTCGTACATTAGGGCGGAATGTAAGCAGGATTTTTCTGAGGGTTATAATACCTTCATAATCTCTCAGACCTCGCATCTTGTGGTTGTTACAACTGGTCTGAAGCCAATCCGAAAGAAGCACTCCCGTACCGGAGCCAGCAAGTTCCGTTTCGGCTTTCGCATTCAACAGGGCTTCGGTTCTCGCTTGCAAGATTTCTTCCGCTTTCCGGAGCGTGCGCGCGTTCTGACGCTTCGCTGTAGAAGAGGTTTCGGGCAGGAGATAGAGTTGCAGGAACTCTTACTCGTGCCCGCCGTCCACGCTGCGGTCGAGGAACAGGGACAGCCGTCCGTCCGCCAGCTTGCGTCGGCGAAGTTTGAAAGGGGATTTCTCCACCAGTGATTTCCTTTTTCTTCCCATTGTCCTTCAGTGTTTTATATTCACTTGCAAAGATACAACAAAAAACTGAGAATGAGGGCAGAATGATGAAAAATCTGTGA
>ENA-OZGC01001911-OZGC01001911.1-human-gut-metagenome-genome-assembly--contig:-NODE-1911-length-10619-cov-4.162533_pt1 | contig 10619 bp, 5 predicted proteins | sample MGYA00245109_ERZ653643 | MGnify/ENA primary metagenome ERZ653643 (study PRJEB26926, sample SAMN06165107) | human gut metagenome | biome: ENVO:00009003; feature: ENVO:2100002; material: ENVO:00002003... | reverse complement strand
TCTACGCGTTTTGTGGCTGGGCGTGAGGCATTTCGTTCGTCAACGGCTTTCACCACAGCCTCGGCAAGATTGATAAACGAGCGGCCCGAAACGCTGTTCTGGAGAGTGACAGGCACACCGTCGTCGCCACCGCGGCAAATGCTTGCCACCAATGGCACTTGTCCAAGCAGTTTCACGCCGAGTTTTTCGGCAAGGTTCTTGCCACCGTCTTTGCCGAAAATATAGTATTTCTCATCGGGGTGTGATGCAGGGGTAAACCACGACATGTTTTCCACAATGCCGAGCACTGGCACATTCACCTGGTTGCCTAAGAACATACTCACGCCTTTGCGTGCGTCGGCAAGTGCCACCTCTTGTGGAGTGGTCACCACGATAGCACCGGTGATGCCGAGCGTTTGAACCAAAGTGAGGTGAATGTCGCTGGTGCCTGGTGGCATGTCGATGACGAAATAATCGAGTTCGCCCCAAGCGGCATCGGTGATGAGTTGCTTCAGGGCGTTGCTCGCCATAGCGCCACGCCACAGCACAGCCTTCTCCTTATCTACCACGAAACCGATTGAGAGCAGTTTCACGCCATACTTTTCGAGAGGTATGATGCGGTTTTTGCCGTCGATTTCCTGCATATAGAGTTGCTCGTCTTCCACACCAAACATTTTAGGCACGGATGGACCGAAGATGTCGGCATCGAGCAGTCCCACCTTGTAGCCCAGTTGTGCGAGCGACACGGCAAGGTTGCTTGCCACGGTAGATTTGCCCACGCCGCCTTTGCCCGACGACACGCCGATAATGTTTTTCACGCCTGGCAGCGGCTCTTCTTCCTTCTTCTTTTCGGGAGTGGGCTGCAGGGTGGTAACGCTGATGTTGCCCTTGATTTCCACCTCCTCGCCGATGTGGGTGTTGATAGCCACTTCAGCGGCGCGCACAATCGACTTGATGAAAGGGTCGGTAGGGCGTTGGAAAATGAGTGAAAAACTTACTTTGTTGCCATCGATGCGAATGTCGTCGGCAACCATGCCCATTTCCACGATGTTTTTTCCTGTGCCAGGATAGCGCACAGTGCTCAGGGCTTCGAGTATAAGATTTGGATAAAGTGTCATATCTGTTGTTTGTGATTATTCGTTGTCTTTGTTCATGAGTTGGGGCATCTGAATGTAGCCACGGTTGTAGCTGCGGTAGGTGTCCATTTCAATTTCGATTTCGGGCTCTTGTAGCTCGCCATCGTGTGGAAGGTGAAACTTCAGGTATTTGATGGTGAGTCCGCGTTCGAGCCATTGCTTCTCGTAGTGCGTTTTGATTTCCAGAATATCGTCGGCCTTACCGCTGTGGTAAAGGTCGTCGGTGTCAACTTCCACAGGCAGCTGGTTGAGTTTCACCAGTTCGCTTGTGTAGGTGTAAAGGAAAGGGCTGTCGGATTTGAGATGCACCAAGCCGCCGTCTTTCAGAATCTTGCGATAGTTGTTCAGGAATCGGGTGGAGGTGAGGCGTTTGTTCACCTTCTTCATTTGCGGGTCGGGGAAAGTGATCCATATTTCAGATATTTCGCCCGGTGCAAACATACGGTCGATCATCTCGATGCTGGTGCGCAAAAACGCCACATTCTTCATGCCCTCTTGCTCCACCATTTTTGCGCCCGTCCACATGCGTGCGCCCTTGATATCGACACCTATATAGTTTTTGTCGGGGAATCGCTTTCCGAGCCCCACGGCATATTCGCCCTTGCCGCACCCGAGTTCGAGCACGATAGGGGCATCGTTATGAAAATAGTCGCTATTCCATTTGCCGCGCATGGGGCAACTTTCGTCGCTCATCACAGAGAACGGAAATTGGAAGACGCATGAAAACGCCTCCATGTCGGCAAATTTTTTCAGTTTGTTTTTTCCCATTTACTAAAATTAAAAATTAATCAGTTTCTAACCACTAACTTGTGGCTCTTTCCGGCTATGCGCACGATATACACGCCCTGTGCAGGTGCCTCATATTCATTGTGCCCGGCTTCCACAGCAAGGTTGATGCTGATGCCGTTGATGGCAATGAGTTGTGCGGTGGTGGCTTCGGCGCTCTCAATCACCACTCTGCCTGCTTGGCTATACACCTTTGCCGCGCTCTGGCTCACATCAGCCACACCTGTGGTGTTGCCCACACGAGCGACAGTGACAGGAGCGAAGAACGATTCGTCGCTGGCTGTTGCCAACACGGTGTGCGACACCTCGATGGCATCGTTTGGCGCGAGAGCTTGGCTTGCCTTCACCACGAGGGTGATGATGGCACCGTCGTTGCCCTTGATGTCGGCATTCTGCATATTGTAGGCGATGAAGCGCACCGTGCCATCGGGCAGCGTGCCGCTATGGATATTGTGGTTAGCTATGCGGTCGGCCTTGCTGATGCTCACAATCTCCAGGCCTTCGGGCAAGCGAAGGTCGAATTGCAGAGCGGTGTAGGCTTGGCTGTTGCAGAGTTTCACGTCGATGCTGCGAGTCTCGCCCGGAGCGAGGTTGAAGTCGTCGATGTTCACATTGTCTTCGGTGTTCACTTCCCATTCGCCCACCACCTCTGTGGTGCTGCCGCTGAGAATGAGGTTGATGACCATGGTGATGTCCGACACGTTGATGATGCTGTCGGGGGTGCAGTCGGCTGCGTCGAAGTTGAAGTTCTCAGGGTTGTTGCCGAGAATGTAGTTGATGATGGTGGTGATGTCGGTCACGTTCACCAAGTCGTCGGAATTGGCATCGCCCATGATGTAGCGCTTCGTGATATTAAACTCGTTCCATTGCATCGCGCTCAGGTAGTTTGCCGAGGCGGCAGCGAGTTCCACTTCCTTTTGCTCCACGCCAGCCCACACATCGTGGCCCAACAGCGGCACTGTGGTAGGTTTGGCGGTGATTCTTGTGAGTCCGGTCATGCCAGCCATTGCCTTGGTGCCAATGTAGGTCACTTGTGAAGGAATGGTGAGCCTGTCGATGTCGGAAAGGTTGTAGAGAGCGAAATCGCCAATTCGGGTAATATCGTTGCCCCAAATGTTGGTGTTAGCCACGTTTGTGCCAGCCGTGAGGTATGGAGCCACTTTGGTCACCTTTGATGGCAGCACAAGGTTGGTCACATGGGTGGCATAGAAGAATGCTCCGTCGCCCACTTCTTTCACCGATTCAGGGAGAGTGACTTTTGTCACCTTTGCGCCTTGGAATGCGCCACCTTGAATACCGCGGCAACCGTCAGCCACAGCCAATGTGGTGGTTGCAGATTCGGGTGGGAATGCGATAAGGAGCGATTTGTCGGCGGTGTAGAGGGCTTCGTCAATCACTTTGAAGTTGGCGTTGCCAGCAGCCACGTTGAACTTCGCGATTTTGGTTTTTGAGAACGCGCGGCTGCCGATAGTCTCGCAAGCGGCAGGAACGGTAAATTCGGTGAGTGGGCAGCCGAAGAACGCCTCTTCGCCAATCGTCCTTACGCCAGCCATTGCACCCTTGATGGTGGTGAGGGCGATGCAGTCGCCAAACACGCCATCGTCAATACTATCCAAAGTGGATGGAAGAGTTACGGTAGTGAGTTTTTGGCAGTGGTTGAATGCGTTTTTGCCAATGAAAGTTGTGCCTTCAGGAATTTCCACTGTTTCCAAACCGCAGTTGTAGAAAGTGGAGTTCCAGATTGTCTTCAAAGTAGAAGGCAACTTGATTGACTTCAAAGCATAGCAAGTGCCGAATGCGCTTGAAGACTTGTTGGTGCCGAGTGCCTCCACGCCTTCAGGAATCTCAATAGAGGTGATGTTGCGCACTGCGTAGAATGCGTAGTTGCCGATAGTCTTGAGGTTCTTTGGCAAGATGATGGAAGCGGCCTTACAACTTGAGAATGCACTGTAACCAATTGAGGTGATGGTTGATGGAAGGGTGAGGGCTGTGGCTTCAGAATACTGGAACGCGTAGTCCTCAACCGATACCACGGTGTAGGTGGTGCCTTCGTTAGTGACCTGGTCGGTGAGGTTGAAAGAAGTGACCTTGCTGTCTGCCTTCTTGATACCGACGGTGTTGTCGCTTTTCACGATGTAGGTGACGTTGTCTAACACAAATGTGTCGCCTACGGCTGCATAGGCGCATGTAAACAGCGTCAATGCAAGGGAAAGAAGTAATGTTCTTTTCATAAACTCTAACTAATTAACCCCGAACTGATAACAACTGTTTGATTTTGAAAGTCGGGGCGTTTACTTCCAAACCAGTCATAGTAATATATAAGTGTAAAAACAGCCCTACTCCAGAGGCTATTTTAAAAGAATCAATACAAAATATGTATGAAAAGATTTCTACAAAAGTAGGACAAATTCATAACAAAACAAAGGATTTCCGCCACTTTCTTTGCAATTTGTTTGTATTCCCACCCATTTCCTTAAACTTAAGAAAATAACTTGAGTTTTATGGTTAGGTGATGTCTCAAAACTAAATATTTTCTATAACTTCACTCCCAACACATCTTCTAAGGCTTTAAGATGCGATAGCCGTTGTAGTCTGATTTTTGTAAAATCCAAAGCCTTTATCATTTCATGAGTCGCATATCCTTTTGCTATAGGTTCTTCGAGCCTTAGCGTACAAATCACATAGTTTTGCATTGCCATCAGCACCCTTTGCGATTTTGGAATTTGTTTCAGTTTTAGATAACTGCAAATGCTTTCCATATCGTCAAGAATCCAATCCTCAATGGAACTGCATACTCCTATCTGAATGAAGTTTTCAATTCCCATTTTCTTGACACTTTTGCGAATGGTTCCCCAATCGACTATCAATGGGTTGCGAACCTCGAACACATCTGTATCATAACTGCAGCAAACAGTATGTATATTGATGTTCTTTTTCCTTGCATCAGGCAGTATATCATTCTTCAGCTTTGCCAACATTTACAGGTATAACGAGTAACGCCTTTCAGGTTACAAATATCACATGGCACAAGTTCTGCAGGGTTAATGCTTTTATAATATTCCAGCAGTTCTTTAAAGAACACTTCATCGGTGTCCCCTTCAACGAAGATGATGACCCGTTGAGCCATATTTGCTTTCTTCTTTACCATACTTGGTTTGTATTCAACATTGTTTGGCTCAGTTTCTTGGAGTCGCAGATTTAAAGTATGTATAAACTTTCTCTGCGTCATTCTCAATATCGAGCATAAAATCGAACATAAACTCTCCAAAAGTTAATTCCATGTCACCGGCATAACGATAGAGGTACTTAATCTTAGCAGGATTCACTTGCGCAAAGTTGGCAATACCATCATGTCTAGGAAGACCAAAATACATTTGTTGTGGCAGAAGATAACGCATTAGGTAAGGCGAATGGCTCGTAATTAGAATCTTAGTGTCGGAGGCATAATTCTTCATAGCCAACAATAGATTCTCCATTAAACGAGGATGAACAGAGTTTTCGGGTTCTTCAAGCATGATTAGTGGAATGTTTTTCTTGTGTGCGGCAACACAAAGGGTGAAGAGAAAGATGATACGTTTGCTTCCACTCGAAAGTTGTTGTATGCTCGTTGGTTGAACATTGAATTTCTCTTTAACTCGAATATCATAAATTTTGCTTTGGCCATCGGCAAGTGTAATAACCTCTGGTGAAAAATCCTCTATTTCTGGCAGAAGTTGAAGAACACCATCCACCAAGATGGCATAGTTGTTTCTGTCTGTGGTTTTCAACTTAAAAAGGTAAGCGCTAATCGTTTCTCCGTCGAGCATTTGTATGCCATGCTCTCCATCCATAGAGAAATATGATTCGGGATTATCCAATGTTTCAAGGTTGGGAATTGACATACCACAGATGCGGCTGGCGAAACTATTCAAATACATATCCGAACGCAGTGCTATTGTTGACAGTGCCAACTGTGACGACGACACTTCAAACACTTTTGTGCATCTGCCTGTAGCCGATGGCATGACGAGACAATCTTCGGCAGAAGTCCTATTCACCACTTGTTTAAAGCGTTGGTCTGTGCTGCGTTTTATTTTCAAATATTCAGAAGTGATTTGACCTTCGCCACCTTCTTCTGCCCATTTAAATGTATAGCCATATTGATATTCGTGATTCAAGCCATTTTCGTTGATGGCTCCGCAGATTTCAAAGCGGGAGTTTTGACGATACATGTTGGCGTTTATCGGTACATATCGACTTCGCATCATTTGAGCCTTACCTTGTTCAGAAGCAGATAGAAATTGGATTCCAAAACTTATAGCATCAAGCACATTGCTCTTTCCATAGCCGTTAGGGGCTATGAGCGCATTAAAATTTTCCAGATTTAGCTTTAAGCTACAAATGTTTAATACTCCTTCTATGAGAAAACCGCTTATTTTCATAATTTGCAAAATTATTTGCGTGAGTTGTTCTTTTTGTGATGCAAATATATGTTTTTACAGCATCTCAAGCAAATTTTTTTACACTTTTATGGGTGATATTATGCGTTTTTTTCATTGCTTGCGCTATCTGTCACCTGATGTGGCGTGTGTTTTTGCAATTCAGTTGCATGAACTTTGGGGTAAATTTGCAGCGTGAAACTGTAAAATAATACTACGATATGGACGAATGTAATATGCATCAGCACAGCTGCGGCTGTCACGAACATCAGCACGAGCACTCACACGCTTGTGGCTGTGAGCATCACCACCATGAGGGCGGTGTGAAGTTGGGGGCTATCAAGATTGGCGTTGCCAGTGTGCTGCTGGCGGTGGCTTGGGCTGTTGAAGCTCACACCAGTCTGCCCACTTGGGTGTTGCTCCTTGTATATTTGGTGCCTTACCTTGTGGTGGGTGCCCAAACGCTGCGCGAGGCGGTGGAGGAACTGTTCAGCGGTCATCTGCTGGGCGAGAACTTCCTGATGTCGATTGCCACCATCGGTGCGCTGGTCATCGGTTTTCTGCCAGGGGCTGAACACCAGTTCCCCGAAGCGGTGTTTGTGATGCTGTTTTTCCAAGTGGGCGAACTCTTTGAGCATCTGGCTGAGGGGCGTAGCCGTAAGTCGATTGCTCAACTGATGGACATTCGTCCCGATGTGGCAAATGTGGAGCGCGATGGGCGTGTGCAAAGCGTGAACCCTGCCGATGTGGCGATAGGCGAAACCATCATCGTGAAGCCCGGTGAGCGCATTCCGCTCGATGGCGAGGTGACCGATGGCGAGTCGTCGCTCGACACGGTGGCACTCACTGGCGAAAGCGTGCCGCGCTCGGTGAAAGTGGGCGAGAGCGTGATTTCGGGTTGCGTCAATATTTCGGGCGTGCTTCGTGTGCGCACCACCAAATCGTTTGGCGAAAGCACCGCTTCGAAGGTGCTTGAACTGGTGGAAAACGCCAGCGAGGGCAAGTCGCGCAGCGAGAGTTTCATTCGTCGCTTCGCACGCATATATACTCCTGTGGTGGTGGCGTGTGCGCTGGTAGTGGCTTTTGTGCCGCCATTCTTCTGTGATGGCTATCTTGCAGCACTGCCCACATGGATTTACCGTGCACTCACCTTCTTGGTGGTGTCGTGCCCTTGCGCCCTGGTTATCTCCGTTCCGCTCACCTTCTTCGGGGGCATTGGTGCGGCTTCACGCTGTGGCATTCTGGTAAAAGGCGCCAACTATCTAGAGGCGTTGGCAAAGATGGGCGTGGCGGTGTTCGACAAAACTGGCACCCTCACCCATGGCGAATTTGCCGTCACGGCATTGCACCCCTATCTCATCAGCGAGCAGCAGTTGCTCCACCTTGCCGCCCATGTGGAGCGATACAGCAATCACCCGATAGCCATTTCGCTGAAAAACGCCTTCCCCAACGAAGCGCAATGCTGCACCGTGACCGATGTGGAAGAGGTGGCGGGCCACGGCGTGCGTGCTTTGGTCAACGATAAGGTGGTGGCTGTGGGCAATGAGAAAATGATGGCTGCCGTGGGCGCAAAGTGTGTGCCTTGCAGCAAGCACCATAGCGGCACGATCATTCATGTGGCAATTGACGGCGAATATGCCGGACACATCGAGATTTCCGACCGCATCAAAGACGATGCCGCCGAGGCGATAGCCCAACTCAAACGCACCGGTGTGAGCAAGACGGTGATGCTTACTGGCGACCACCAGAATGTGGCTGCCGAAGTGGCAAGCGGGGTGGCAATCGACGAATATTATGCCGAACTGCTCCCTGCCGACAAGGTAGAGCGAGTGCAAGAGCTTCTGAACGAGAAGTCGCAAGCACACACCCTCGCATTCGTGGGCGACGGCATCAACGATGCGCCAGTGCTTGCCCGCGCCGATGTGGGCATCGCCATGGGAGCTTTGGGCAGCGATGCCGCCATTGAAGCCGCCGATGTGGTGCTCATGGACGACAAACCCTCAAAAATAGCCACCGCCATCAGAATAGCCAAGCGTACCCTCGGCATCGCGCGCCAAAACGTGGTATTCTCCATCGGCGTGAAAGTGGGCGTGTTGCTCTTAGCCACCTGCGGCTTAGCCACCCTCTGGCTCGCCGTATTCGCCGACGTAGGCGTAATGGTCCTCGCCGTCCTCAACGCCACCCGCGCCCTCCACCCAGTTCAGCGGAACATTCCTGGGAATAAAATGATTTCTTGGTAAAAAGCCGCATAAAATTTCCCAAAACGATTTTGTATGGTAGGGACGCGATACTTCGGTCCGCTCCAAATGATTGATATTCAATATGGTATCATAGTTATGGGCGGACGTGAAGTATCACGTCCCTACCGGGTTTGCTTTTTCGCCGAAGGCGAGCGGTTTTTATCCTTTTGGCGGTGCCACCGACCTCGCTGGGGAGGGCGGCGTTGCCTCAAATCACAAACCAAAGGGACGGTTCTTTTGGTATGCCTTTGGCATATACAAACCAAAAGAACCGTCCCTTTGGTTTGTGGTTTATGTGCCATAGTATATTGCAAAAACAATCAGGGCTGCGGATTAATTTCCACAGCCCTGATTTTATATGATTTTATCGGGATTATTTGCGGCGCTTGGTGGCGGTGCGTTTTGCGCCGGAGCGTTTGATGCGCTCGGCTGCGCCACGGCGTGCCGAATTGCCACGCTTGCCACGTTGCTGACGGCGTGAAGCCTTGCCGCCTTCGTAGTCGCTGCGCTGACGATCCTTCTTGCTCTCAGCCATTTGCTGCAATCGCGATTGCTGGGTGATAGGAGCCTTGTCGATGCGGTGTGTGCCGGCAGGATTGCGCTCATCTACCAACACGAAGTCGAGTTGCTTCTTGATTAAGTCGGCGCGAGCCACCTGAATGGTGATATTGTCGCCCAACTGGTATTTGTGGCGACGGCGGCGGCCAATCAAGCAATAGTTCTTCTCGTCAAATTCGTAGAAGTCATCGTCGAGGTCACGCACAGGAATCATACCCTCGCAGTGGGTTTCGTTCAATTCCACATACAAACCCCATTCCGTAACGCCCGAAATGTGTCCGTCGAACACCTCGCCCAGACGGTCGCCCATAAATTCCACAGCCTTATACTTGATGCTGGCGCGCTCGGCATCGGCAGCGAGTTGCTCTTGTGCGCTCACGTGGTGACATTCGTCCTCCAGAGCAGGCAGACTCACGCTGCGACCACCAGCCGCATAGCGATCGAGCAGACGGTGCACCATCATATCGGGATAGCGACGGATAGGCGATGTGAAGTGTGTATAGTAGTCGAAAGCCAAACCGTAGTGCCCCACATTGGTGGCAGAATAGGTGGCCTTTGCCATTGAGCGAATTGCAAGGATAGAGAGCATTTCCTCCTCAGGCTTGCCCTTCACCTGCTCCAACAGCGCATTGATGCTGCGGTTCACCTCCTTCACCGAGCCTTGCGTCTTCACCTTGTAGCCAAAGCGCGACGCGATGTCGGCAAAGTTGGAAAGTTTATCTGAATTTGGCACATCGTGAATACGGTAAACGAAAGCCTTAGCCTTGCCCTTCTTCACCTTGCCGATATGCTCAGCCACCTTCTCGTTAGCCAAAAGCATAAATTCCTCGATGAGTTTGTTGGCCTCCTTCGACACATGCACATGCACAGCCAGAGGCTTGCCATTCTCGTCAATCTCAAATTTCAGCTCCTCGCGGTTAAACGCCACTGCACCATTGGCAAAACGCTTGGTGCGGAGTTTCTGCGCAAGGTCGTTGAGTGTGAGAATTTCTTCGCACATATCGCCCTTACCAGTCTCAATCACCTGTTGCGCATCTTCGTAGGCGAAACGGCGGTCGCTCTTAATCACGGTGTGGCAAATCTCGTATTTGATGACTTTTGCCTCGCTGTCGAGTTCAAAAATCACGGAGTGAGCCAGTTTTTCCTCATCGGGGCGGAGCGAACAAATATAGTTGCAGAGGCGTTCGGGAAGCATAGGCACGGTGCGGTCAACCAAATACACCGACGTGGCACGGCTTTCAGCCTCCTTCTCAATCACGCTGCCAGGAGTCACATAGTGGGTAACGTCGGCGATATGCACACCCACTTCCCAGTTGCCGTTGTCGAGTTTGCGGATAGAGAGCGCATCGTCGAAGTCCTTCGCATCGGCTGGGTCGATGGTGAAGGTGGTCACATCGCGCATGTCGCGACGGCGTGCGATTTCCTCCTCGCTAATCACATCGCTGATTTTGTTGGCAGCCTTTTCCACCTGTCTCTTATACACATCTCCGAGCCCACGAGAC